>Ga0172371_10009183_pt1 | contig 13646 bp, 14 predicted proteins | sample Lak12m_FD_114543 | JGI IMG/M metagenome (GOLD analysis project Ga0172371, IMG submission 114543) | Freshwater microbial communities from Kabuno Bay, South-Kivu, Congo - kab_022012_12m | ecosystem: Environmental > Aquatic > Freshwater > Lake | place: Democratic Republic of the Congo: South-Kivu... | reverse complement strand
AATGTTCATAAGGCACCTCCCGGGTGAAATGTTTGTTTCTCCAAAAACTTTAACATTATACCCTGCGGTGCCTTCTTTCTTGCTTCTTCTTTTATTGCTTATCAGGGAATATAGGATATAGGTCCAAAGCTTTAGTTTTACGGTTGAAACTATCATGCAATATAGATATGATAATGAGGCAAGGGGGAATATGGCTGCTGAAAGCGGGACATATAAAATTAAGATTCTGGAAAAGCAGCTCCAGTTCAGCGAAAAGCTGAAATTTGTAACGAACAGGATACATGCTGCCAATAACGTTAATGAAATTCTCCTCCAGCTTAAAAACGACATTCTGGATCTCTTCGACGCTGAAGGGGTCACCATCTACCTCATAGACTCAGTTAGGCAGCAGCTCATATCAAAATATCTTGTGGGTTCCTCAATCAAAGAGATACGGCTTCCTCTATCCCACGCAAGCATCGCTGGATTCAGCGCCCATGATTTGAAAATGGTGAACATTAGCGACGTATACGACGCAAAAGAATTGTTCGCCATAGACCCTAACCTTAAATTTGACGCCAGTTGGGATCAAAAGGCAGGCTTTAAGACTAAACAAGTACTTTCGGCGCCAATACTCTTTGAAAATAAAATCCTCGGCGTCATCCAGTTGATAAACAAGAAAAGCCAGCCCAAATTTACGAAGGTTGACGAAAAAAACATTGAGGAAATGGCGCGCGTGCTCGGCATTGCATTCAGGAACCAGTCACGGATGCTTCATACCCGCTATGACTACCTCATAAGCAACAACATCATCGCTGATGGCGAACTTAAGGCAGCTACCGCGCTGGCCCGCGAGCAGAAGAAGGACATTGAAACAGTGCTGATGGAAAGTTACAAGGTCAAAAAATCAGACATCGGAATGTCGCTAAGCCAATATTACAGATGCAAATTCGTCGAGTACAGCCCCAGCGTATTTGTTCAGAGAGAATTACTGAAAGGCATTAACGTAGCCTATCTCAAGAAATCCTTTTGGCTGCCTCTTTCAATTTCAAACAGAAAAGCCGTCATCCTGATAGATAATCCGAGAGACGCCAAGGTGCTTGACGTAAAAAACCTTGTGAAGGCAAATGAGTATGAATTTCAGGTGGCGCTAAAGGACGACATAATCAAATTCCTTGAAGCGCCGGAGTTTGACTTTGGCGCGCAGGGTTCAATGTCCGACATCCTCGCGGAGATAGAGGTAAAAAAAGAGGATGAGGAAGAAGAAATTACAATTGAATCGGAGTACGATGAACAGTCAAACGCGATTGTGCGGCTTGTGAACCAGATAATTATTGACGCCTATGATAAAGGCGCTTCAGATATCCATATCGAGCCGAGCAAGATAGCAAAAAAGACCTTTGTGCGATACAGGGTAGACGGCGTTTGCATGAAGCATCTTGAAATCCCCATCAGTTATTCCAGCCCTGTTATTTCAAGGATTAAGATAATGGCGAGCCTTGACATCGCAGAAAGAAGGCTTCCGCAGGACGGCAAGATTAAATTCAACTATAAAAATAATCCTGTCGAGCTGCGTGTCGCTACCTTGCCGACTGTTGCCGGAGAAGACGTTGTTCTTAGGATTCTTGCATCAAGCGAGGCCATGCCTTTAGATGCCTTGCACCTTTCGGAGAAAGATTATAAAAACCTGAGAGAAATAATAAGCAGGCCTTACGGCATAATCCTTGTTGTCGGGCCCACGGGTTCTGGAAAGACCACGACCCTTCACGCGGCGCTGTCGCATATAAATACGGTTGAGAAAAAGATATGGACTGCCGAAGACCCTGTTGAGATAACTCAGGAAGGCTTGCGTCAGGTTGAGGTAAAGCCTAAGATTGAGTTTGATTTTGCGCGGGCGATGCGCTCTTTTTTAAGGGCAAACCCTGACGTTATTATGGTCGGCGAGATGAGAGACAGAGAGACAGCGCATATCGGCATAGAGGCGTCGTTGACAGGGCATCTGGTCCTTTCCACGCTTCACACCAACAGCGCGCCTGAAACAATTACAAGGCTGATTGATATGGGGATTGACCCTTTAAATTTCGCGGATTCAATCCTTGGCATTCTGGCACAAAGGCTTGTCCGGACGTTGTGCAAAAAATGCAAAGAGCCGTATCATCCTGACAAAGAAGAATTTGAATCACTATCAAAATCTTACGGCGAGCAATTTTCTGAGCTTGGGATAGCTTATGACGACAAGCTTACGCTTTATAAGCCGAAGGGCTGCGCTGAATGCAATCATAGCGGTTACAGGGGCAGGGCAGGGTTGTATGAGTTGTTGATAGGGACAAAGGATTTAAAACGGGTTGTCGCAAAGCGCGGCACTGTTGAAGAGATACGGCAGCAGGCAATCAAAGACGGCATGAGGACGCTTTTTCAGGACGGCATCGCGAAGGTATTTTCAGGGCTCACGACGTACAAGCAGGTCAGGAGTGTTTGCATACAGTAAATTGTTTGTTATGCCTTAGAGTATACATCAAGCTCTTCTTCGATACGTTCTGCCAAAAAAATCTTTACTAATGATTGGTACGGCACATCCTTTTTGTTTGCCAACAGCTTTAATTCTTCAAGCATTGCTTCCGGAATGCGAAGAGAAATTGTCTTGACCGAAGGCTTCAATTTCGGCAGCAAAGTTCTCTTTGCCTTTTTCCAGTCAATAAACTCCGTTGAATCATGAGTCGCCCAGAAGGCCCTTTCCTCAGCTTCGCTTCTAAATTTAGGTATTTTCTTCTTCATGCCGTTACCTCTTTAAAATACGGGAAGTGTCCCTCATTATTTCCCATATCACCCATTAAAGCAAAAGTGAAACCTTACAATTTATGATATTATGGATGAAAATGAAAAAGATAAAAATCAAAGTCATCCCTAATGCAAAGAAGGCTAAGATTCTGCAGGAGGGGGAGTTATTCAAGGTCTATGTAAATGCGCCTGCTGTGGACGGCAAGGCCAACAAGGCAGTGATTGAAGTCCTTTCAGAGCATTTTAACATCCGCAAAAGCGGTATAAAGATTGTCAGGGGCGAAAAATCAAGGGAGAAGGTTATTGAGATTGATATATAAAATTATAGGCTCACATCCCGCGCAAGCCCGTCTTTTTTCTCTATAGCCTCTTGGACCTTGTTCCAGTCAACTTTTTCAAGCGCATTTAGCTCTTTAAGCTTTTCCTTTATCTTTTCATCGTAATTTATGCGCCTTTTATAAAAATCCTTATAAACTTCAATCAAAATTCTTCCTTCAGAAGTCTTTGCCGCTTTCACCGGCTCATAAACCACAATGCCCTTTGTTCCCGCAGCAACATCTTTAAACAGGAACTCCGCAACCTCAGGTCTCAGCCTCATGCACCCGTGGCTTCTGAGTTTATAAATGCTCTGCGGCGCGTTTGTGCCGTGAAGCCCGATGCCCTTAAGCGAAAGCTGAAGCCAATACTCTCCGAGCGGGTTTTTCGGCCCCGGAGGGATTTCTAAAATCACATCCTGACCGCTGTCCTCCATCTCTTTTTGTATTGAGGGCGGCACATACCATGTGGGGTCTTTTGCCTTGCCCTTTACGACAAATTCGCCGAGCGGCGTCTGCCATGTGGGTTTGCCTGCCGCGATAAAAAAGTAATCCTTGAGCTTCCCTTCTGAAAACCTGTAAAGCGTTCTGTCAGAGATATTTATGACAATGCCGTTATCCATCTTAACCGGTATGATGCGCCTGAACTTTATATTTAATTTCTGTCCTACTTCAAGCGGGGCATTGTATTTAATGTTGTTGCTTGAGGCAATATAACTCCATTCAATCCCGACCTTGCCCTCAATCATCTCCCCATAATCGCCTTTTGCAACAACGTAAGTTATATCTTTTTCAATTATATTATCGTCGGCATAAAGCAATACAGGAATGAAAAATAAAAAAAATACTACAAGGCATTCTGCTATAGGCAGGATTGGTTTGAGCGGCATCAGAGATTTTTCGTTGACGTTCTTGGCTAATGGAGCGTTAACAGACGCAACTGTCTGAACCCGAAGGGTGAGTTTTGCGGATGTAGCGGAATTGGCCTTAGAACGACAGAAAAATCTCTGCAAAAAGCGAAAGCCAATCCTGCCTATCAGCAAATCATACATTTTCATTGCGCCAATAACCTCAATGCCTCCTTATGCAACTCTTCATTCCCTGACGCAAGCAAAGACGCATTTTTCTTTAGGCTAATCTCCGTCGGCTCAATAGCATTGCCCTTCACATCCGTAAATATCCCCCCGGCCTCTTTGACTAAAAGCCACCCTCCTCCAAAATCAAAACTCCTTGAAAGCGAAGGGTTCACAAACACGCTTATCGAACCTGCCGCAAGATATGCAAGGTCAAGCGCAGTCGCGCCGAGGCACCGGGTCTTGTTTGATTTTGAAAGCAGGGGCATTATCTCCCGTATGTCTTTTCCGGGGGTCTGCGCCTCATATGCGACAAGATACATTTCCTTGTCTTTTTGCGTTGAAAGTCTTTTGCCGTTCAAAAAAGCGCCTTTATTTTTTTCAGCCCAGAATTCATCTCCATTGATAAGGTTCAAGATATATGCAAGCTCAATGTCACCTATTGCGCTGCCGTCTGCAACAGCAATTGACGTGCAGTAAAACGGGATTCCGGCTATCGCGTTCTTGCTTCCGTCAATAGGGTCTATAAGCACTTTTTCCCCGCCGCCTTTTATATCGTGGATTCCTATCTCTTCAGAAACAATTGACAGCGGCTCTCCGGATTTCTCAAGCCCTGAAATAATAATCTCTTCCGCCTTTTTATCAACGGGAAATGTCTTATCTCCTGCTGCGCCGGTTCCGATGGATGTTTGGGAAAGGGGCTTTTGTCTTACGAGAGGGATCTCTTTCAGAAGCTGCCTGCCGATATCCCTTAACAATTCAATATTCACATTGATATTTTACGATAAGGCTCATGGCAAGACAACACTTAAATTAAACTAAAATGTGCAGAAAAAAGGCTGTGTCTGGATTAAGGCGAGATTCACGGGTCGGTCAGAATAGGGGCTGCAGACGGAACGAAGTGGAGCGGATAGCCCCTCATAACAACCTGCGACAAGCTTATATATCGCACTAAGGATTGTCAAATCACAAAGGTAGTTTAAGATTGCCGAAAGACAGATGCAGCCTTTTCTGTCTATATCTTACGAAATCTCTTTTACTGCCTTTAAAAGCGCCTCTTTGGCTGTTTTAAAATCGCCTCGAATTTTATATCCTGCCGCATTGTGATGGCCTCCTCCTCCGAACTTCTCCGCCACCTTTGCGACATTTATCCCGCCTCCCTTGGAGCGAAGGCTTACCTTAAAGTGGTTGTTCTCTATTTCCCTGAAGAGCGCCGAAATCTTTATTGATTTTAACATCCTCGGATACCCCGGAAAATTTTCCGTATCCGAGATATCAGCGCCGGTTTCCCTGAACATCTCAAGCGTAACCTGTGTTATCGCGATATTATTATGTATCTCAAGCGTGCCGAGCGCCTTCCTCAGAAGGGTGAATCTGTTTTCACTCCATGTCTCATAGAGGTTTTCAGCGATATAAGCGGGATTCGCGCCCGCCTCAATCAACTCTGCCGCTACAATTAAAACCTCAGGCGTCGTATTGCCGTACCTGAAGGTGCCGGTGTCAATAGCTATTGCGGCATAAAGATTCGTTGCAATCTCTTTTGTCATCTTTACCCCGAGTTCTTTGATGATATGAAAAATCATCTGGCCTGTCGCGGGCGCCTTTGGGTCTATCCATTTTATGTCTCCAAAGTCACGCACTGTCTCATGGTGGTCTATGACTGCAGTGGAGACAAATTGCAGGTTTTCTATGCCGGCCCTTTGAGCATCGTTGCAGTCAACCAGTATCAAAGTTAAAAGTTGAGAGTTAAAAGTTGAAAGTGAACTTGTGAACTTCCCGGAACCGGGCAGAAATTTATAGAACGCGGGAACAGTGTCTTTATCATAAACTATTGTCTTTTTTCCGAGGGATTCAAGAGCCATCGAAAGCGCAAGCGCAGAGCCGAGCGCGTCGCCGTCGGGGCTGATATGCCCCACTATTAAAAAATTATCCTCTTTTTTCAGAAATTGAAGCAGATCTTTCGGGGGGATTATATCATGGGCCATCGTTACTGCTCTTTTTTAATTTCCTTAAGCAATTTTTCAATCCTTGAACCGTATTCAAGAGACTCATCTATCCTGAATGTCAGGGTGGGGATAAATTTCATCCTGACCCTTTTGGAAAGCTCGGCGCGGATAAATCCTTTTGCCGAATTAAGTATCTCCAGCGCTGTTTCCTTTTCCTCTTCCTTCAGGATGCTTATATAAATTGTCGCTATCTTCAGGTCTTCGGTTATCTTCGCGCCGGTGACAGTGATAAAACCAAGCCTCGGGTTTTTCACCCGGTTCATTATTATGTCAGCGATTTCTTCTCTAATTAGGTCGCTGACTCTCTGTGAGCGTTTGTATGGAAGCATTTCGTTAAGTTAGAAGTTAAAAGTGAAAAGTTAAAAGTGCAGAGAATTTTACCTTTGTTTTATAACTCATAACTTTTAACTCTTAACTCTCAACACTTTTTATAGTTTCGCCGCTATCTTTTCAATGACATAATTTTCAATTATGTCTCCGGTCTTTAGGTCATTGTAATTTTCTATCGTGATACCGCATTCATATCCGGTCTGCACTTCCCTGACATCGTCCTTGAATCTTTTTAAAGACGAGAGCTTGCCTTCATAAACAACAATATTGTCCCTGATGATACGGATACCGTCGCTCGCTCTGCTTACAGTGCCGTCAATAACGTAACAGCCGGCTATAGTCCCGACCCTTGATACCTGGAATGTCTGCCTTACCTCTGCCCTTCCGAGAACCTTTTCCTTGAGGGTAGGCTCAAGCATTCCTTCAAGCGCTTTTTTCACATCTTCAATCGCTTCATAAATTATATTGTAAAGCCTTATGTCAACGCCTTCTTTTTCAGCTGTCTGGGATGCCTTTGTTTCAGGCCTTACGTTGAAGCCTATTATAATGGCATTCGAGGCCATTGCCAGCATGACGTCCGATTCATTTATGCCGCCTACCGCCGTATGTATAACCTTTACCTTGACTTGCTCATGGGTAATACGCTCCAGCGCGTCGCGGGTTGCTTCAACTGAACCCTGAACATCGCCCTTTATTATGATATTAAGGTCTTTGACTTCGCCTTCTTTTATCTTTGCGTAGAGGTCATCAAGCGTAAGCTTCTTTCTCTTCGCCATCTCCGCCAATCTTTCTTTATGATGCCGCGTAAGCGCTATCTGTCTCGCGCGTTTTTCGTCCTCTACCGTGCCAAAAACATCTCCGGCAGTAGGCACCTCGGGAAAGCCTATAACCTCAACCGGGGTTGAAGGGCCTGCTATCTGAATGCGTTTTCCGGTGTCATCTATCAAAGCCCTTACCCTTCCAACGCTTGTTCCCGCAAGAAAATTATCTCCAATCTTAAGCGTTCCCGCCTGAACAAGCACTGTCGCGACAGGGCCTCTGCCTTTATCAAGCTTTGCCTCAATAATCGTTCCCTTTGCCAATTTGTCAGGGTTTGCCTTTAATTCCATTACCTCTGCCTGAAGAAGTATCAGCTCAAGAAGCTGTTCAATGCCCATGCGTTTCTTGGCGGATACCTCAACAAATATATTCTGCCCGCCCCATTCTTCTGAAAGTATTCCCCGCTCCGCAAGCTCAGTTTTAACTTTCTGGGGATTCGCCTCAGGCTTATCTATTTTATTTATCGCTACTATAATAGGAACATTTGCCGCCTTCGCGTGGTCTATGGCCTCCACAGTCTGGGGCATGACCCCGTCATCCGCAGCAACAACAAGAACAACTATGTCGGTTACTTTCGCGCCCCTTGCCCTTAAGGCAGTAAATGCCTCGTGGCCCGGCGTATCAAGAAATACAATATCTTTTCCCTTGAGATTAATCTTATATGCCCCGATGTGCTGGGTTATTCCGCCTGCCTCTGTCTCCGTTACTTTCGTTTCTCTTACCGCGTCAAGCAAAGAGGTCTTGCCGTGGTCAACATGCCCCATTATCGTAACAACAGGAGGCCTGAGGATGAGCTTTGATACATCCTCTGCCGCCTCTTCCATCATCAATTCCTCTTCGATTGGAGCGACTTCAAGCTTCACGCCAAAGCTGTCTGCTACAAGAAGCGCGGCGTCTACATCAACGGGCTGGTTTATTGTGGGCATATAGCCCAGTTCCATAAATTTTTTGATTACATCGGAAGACTTGACGCTTATTAACTCCGCAAATTCCTTTACTGTCATGCCTTCACGCAGCCTTAATGTTTTTTTACGGACTGCCGCAGGCTGCGCCTGAGCCTTTTGTTCTTCTCTGTGGGCAAACCTGTCTCTTCCCATCCTCTTAAACTGCTTAGGGTCATGCCACTTCTTGGTTTCAATTTTTCTAATAGCCTGAAAGGCCCTCTGCATCTGGGGTTTTGCCTTGAATTTTTCGTCTTTTTCGGGTTCAAGCTCTTTCTTAAACCTGTCAGGGACATTTTGGACGACTACTTCTTCGGGCAATGGAACAGCAGTCTCAGCAGGCAGCGCTTTCTCTATTGGCAGCGGTTTTTCCTCTTCAGCCTTTATCTCTTCGGGCTGGATTTTTTCTTCAACAGGTTTTGCAGGCTCTTCAATTTTTTCAGACCGCACAACCGGTTGCGCGGGCTTTTCAACCTCTGCAACAGGCTCGGCCTTGGGTTCTACTGCGGGCTCAATGGGTTTCTTCGCAGGCCGGGCAGTTTTTACAGGCTTATGTTTTTTCTCTTCGGGCTTTTTTTCTTCCGCCGGTTTTTTCTTCTCAGGTTTCGCAGCCGGCTTCTTGGGTTTAGCCGCGGCTTCTGCCGCCGGTTTTTTCTTTAGAAGTTTTTCTATTTTTTCTGCGGTATCTTCCTCTACTGTCGAAGAATGGGTTTTGCCTTTAATTCCCATATCTGAAAGCGCTTTTAGCACTTCTTTGTTCCCAGCGCCGAGCTTTTTTGCAATTTCATGGACTCTTAGTTTGGACATTAGTTTCCTTGTCTTTACCCCTGACTAAGCCCCCTTGAGGAAAGGCTTGTAACAATGGATTTAAAATGTTATCATAAAAAACCTTTTTAATGCAATTTCAAAGCCTTAGAAAGGGGTGGGACTATCAGAAATTCCCGCCGAAAGATTTCTTATGCGGTTCGGCAGCAATTTACGAAAGGAGGGAAAAATGGCAAGTTGTGTTGTATGCGGAAAATCAAGAACCATAGGCAATAATGTAAGCCATGCAAACAATAAAACAAAGCGGCAGGTTCTCCCAAATCTGCAGAGGACAAAGATAGTTACGCCTCACGGCACAAAGAGAGAGTATGTCTGCACGAGGTGCCTGCGCTCCGGCAGCGTCAAAAAGGCTGTTTAGCCGGGGGCTCATGTAGTGAAAAGGGCTGATTCTTTGCTTGCTCCCCTTATTAAGAATCTCAAAATAGACGAGGCGGTAAGGCTTGGGCGTATAAGGGCAGGATGGCCGGATATCTTTGAAAAACCGGTTTCACTTCATATATTCCCTGTAATGCTGAAAGAGGGAGAACTGCTTATTAATGTGGATTCTCCCGCGTGGCTGCAGCAGTTGAGCTTTTTTAAGGATAAAATGGCTGATAAACTTCGGGGCTTTGGGGTAAAGGCAATCCGTCTGAGGCTCGGCAGGGTTGTATCAGCGGAAAAAGAAAAGGGGCGGAAACAAATCCTTCACAAACCAATGACTGCGGGCGACCGTTCTTACATAGAAAAAACCGTATCTAACGTCAATGAAGAAGAACTAAGAAACGGAATTAAAAAGGCTATGGAAAAATCATTCACCTTTAAAAGGCCGTGATAACAGCCGGAGGCAATATGAAAAAAACATTGGTATTGTTGTTAATCGCTGCGTTAGCGCTTTTATCCTGCGGGAAAAAAGAGGTTAAAAAGGTTACAGAGGAATCAAAGATGGCTACAGAGGCCATGGCCGTAGCAGAAACAATAAAAGAAGCCTACCTGAAAAAAGACGTTTCAGTAATCGAGAAAAACACGACAAAAGACGGGTACAGGGAACTTGTCGGCGGGATAAAAAAATTTGACAGCGCTGAGCTTGCCTTAACCACAAAGTGGATTGATGTGCAAAAAAACTCCGTCACCATGAAAATTGCCTGGAGCGGAAAATGGGTGGTCGGAGGCAGGACCATAGAGGAGCGCGGAACTACAACATTTATATTTGAAGGAAGCCCTTTGAAGTTAAGCCGCGTTATAAAAACAAACCCGTTCCATCAGCCTGAGTAATTGCTTAATGACAGCTTGTGCAGGATGATTTTGTGCAGGATGAGCAGTTTGCGGAGGATGAGCCCGCGAATGGTTTTTCAACTCCGCTCATTCCGAAGGTTGACATCTTTTTTTTAATCTCGGAAGAATCGCATTTAGGGCAGCAAACAGCCTGATTCCCAAAGACAAGCCTTTCAAAATCTTCTCCGCATTTGTTGCATTTATACTCATAAATCGGCATAAAATATAGTTTGATTACTTGCTAAACATTATCTTTCAGCACTTTTATAATGTGCTTTGCAAGATTATCTTTTATCTCATTATGTCGTGGAACAGGTTGAGAAACTTTTGTTTTTGGATTCTGATACCAGTCGTGTCTTCCTCCGTGCCTGATAAAAACACAACCTATGTCCTCTAATTGCCTGATTAAGTCCTTTCGTTTCACGCAACTTCCAGTTCAGCGATCTTGCGAACACATGGAATTGCACCACTGGCTAAGTCTTTATAAATATCTTTGAGGTTTTCCTTTAATTCTTCTAACGAGTCTCCTTGCGTCATATAGTCCGGATATTCTTCCAGATATCCAAGACACATATCGCCGTCCTGCCAGTATACAAACTTTATTGTTTCCATCATTGTTCTCCTTTTGTATCCTTACTCAATATTTTACCATGTTCACGGCGTTTACGATTACTCTGTCTTTTAGCATCCGCCTTTCTGCCCCAGTATGCCCCGCAACCCTTTTTAGAGCCCGAATGCTCTCGCCATCTTACAATAATTTTAGGATAATTCAAAAATTACTGTCAAGAAAGATTAATTCTTCTGTGACTTTGTCACATACAAGCCCTCAGCTCACCCCTTAAACTAAATCCAACAAAAAAATCTCACGGAGGTGAGAAAATGAAAATGCAACAATGCCGATTGTGCAAGAGGGAGGTGCCGGAACTTCTTTATGACATGCACATAGCTGCCGACAACATGGCAATAGAGAGAATGAAAAAGGATTTTCCGGGATGGTCTGAAAAAGACGGCGTCTGCGAGCCGTGCCTTGAAAGATACAGAGCAAAGGCGGCCTGATAAATTTTTAAATAAAGGCGGGGCGAATGCCCCCCCCCGCCTAAGTTTTTCCCGCTTTTTATAAGCCATAAGCTAACTTTAATTATTTCTCCAGTAATTTTTCTTTGATATCCTTCGCCGGAGTGAAATAGAATTTTCTGCCCTCTTTTCGCATTTCAAGCAACCCAAGCTTATGAAGTTCTCGCAAGTCAGTTCTTGCAGTTTCGTAGACAGTATCGTGCACATTTGCATGTTTTTCAAAAGTAAACACTTCTTCGGGATGTTCGATTGCGCTTGCAAGTAGCGCCCTTTGCCTATGATTCAATGCCGGATACTTAATAAAAAAACGCCGCGCTAGTTGCGATTCGCTCTGTTTCCTTTTGAGATATTCATCCAGTTCTTTTATGGCTTCGATTATTGCATGCAGGTGATACATAACGAAGTAAGTCATATCACAGTCATCAATCTCTGAATGGAGAAATGCCTTGTAATATTGAATTCTTTTTTTAAAAAATATGCGCGATATAGAAAGATATTCAAAGAGCCAATATTTTTTCTTCAACACATACCAATAAAAAAGTGCTCTTGCCGTACGACCGTTACCGTCTACAAAAGGATGAAGGTATGCAAGCCAGAAATGCAGTATTATCCCCTTTATCACAGGATGCTCAAACTCTTCGGCATCATCATTTGCAAACGCGCATAAAAGGTCTATAGACCCTTCTATTTCTGAATGATAAGGCGGCGTGTGCAGTATTTGCTGTCCATCAACATCAAACACTGCAACATCTTCTGTTCTAAAATTTCCCTCCTGAGAAGAATCATCGAGCGTGCCTGCCGTCATATAACCATGAATCTCTCGTATTAGTTCTGGGCTTAGTGATCTATCAATCTTTTCCTTTATTTTTGATACCGTGACAAAGTTGTTATAGATCATTTTTTCGGCATAGTTTTGAGGTTTTCTGCCCGTTCTCAGCATCTCTTTAGCGATAGCGCGCGTTGTGGCTGCTCCTTCGATCTGACTCGAAGTAATTGCTTCCTCCATAAGAGAGCGCATAATATATTTAGGCTTCTCAAATTTCGTCACCATTGGCTCTTCTACTAAAATCTGCCCCGATGCGTTCTGATCTATAAAATGAAGTTCCTTAAGCGCCAAATCTGGAAGTGAGTAACTAAAAAGGCTCTTGCTCTTATCCTCTAATGGAATATATTTGGCTTGACTAGTTCGAGTTAACCTTAGAACAGCCCACGCCTCTTCTGGCATAACATTTTCGGGAAATTTCAGGTATTTAAATTCGTCCCAGTAAAGATACTCTTTATTTGCTTTTTTGATAACTTCATTTAGTAGCAAGAATTTTTCTGAAATATTTTTATCTTTAAGGAGATCTTTCCATTTTGGTGGCTTTTCCGGGAACTTCATATTCCTCCAACTACTAATTATTTAATTTTTAGTAATTATTTAGTATTTTAACGCTTTTATCCCCTTAAACTAATACTATTAAATCTTACATTAGTTTTGATAAGGTGTCAACTCCTAATTTAGCAAATAATAGTAATTTATTAGTAAATAGAAATTTAACCTCTAAATCAGGGTATTAAGATGGAAGCTCTTTCCTTAAATTCATTTCTTCGGAACCTTTTCCCAGTCCTTTAAGAACTTCTCAATGCCTATATCTGTCAGTGGATGTTTCGTGAGCTGGACTATAACTGAATAAGGGATTGTCGCGACATGGGCTCCCATCTTCGCGGCCTCAACAACATGAAGCGGATTCCTGATGCTTGCGACTATAACCTGTGTTTCAAAGGCATAGTTTTCAAAGATTAGCATTATTTCCTGAATCAGCCTCATTCCGTAATGGCTTATGTCGTCAAGCCTTCCCACAAAAGGGCTCACATACGTTGCGCCCGCCTTTGCGGCAAGCAAGGCCTGGCTCGGAGAAAATACGAGAGTGACATTTGTCTTAATCCCCATTCCTGAAAGTTTTTTCGTTGCCCTCAAGCCCTCTTCCGTCATGGGTACTTTTATTACTATGTTCTTATGTATCTTTGCGAGAGCTTCCGCCTCTTTTACCATCTCCTCTGCCTTCAAACCTACAACCTCCGCGCTAACCGGGCCATCAACAATGCTGCATATCTCTTTAAGAATCTCTATCGGATCCCTGCCTTCTTTTGAAATTAAAGACGGGTTTGTCGTAACGCCGTCAAGAACGCCGACTTCCCACGCCTTCTTAATCTCCGCAACATTTGCCGTGTCAATAAAGAATTTCATAATAGTTTCTCCCCGAAAAAAGATTT
>Ga0172371_10009181_pt1 | contig 13647 bp, 12 predicted proteins | sample Lak12m_FD_114543 | JGI IMG/M metagenome (GOLD analysis project Ga0172371, IMG submission 114543) | Freshwater microbial communities from Kabuno Bay, South-Kivu, Congo - kab_022012_12m | ecosystem: Environmental > Aquatic > Freshwater > Lake | place: Democratic Republic of the Congo: South-Kivu... | reverse complement strand
GACCGCCTGTATGCGTAAATTATTGGTCATCCTCAACACCATGATTAAGAATCGCACCTGCTGGGGTGCCGTTACTGCGTAAAAATGTTCCTTGACAAAAAACACAGTTGCTACCCCCCCAAATCTACCCCCCTGACAAAGGGAGAGCCCGCCACACCTGGGCTGCGATGTGGCGGGCGGTTTCGCCGGAGCCTTTCCGGCCTATGGGTCTACTTCTTCTTTCCCTTGCCCTTGGCCGCCACCTTGACCTTGGGCTTCGGGGCCGGCTTGGGCAGTTGGACCTTGACCTTCTCCCGCTCCTGTTCTCTTTTGCGCAGCACCATCCCCTTCTTCCAGGACTGGGAGACCTTGAAGCCCATCCGGTAGCCGGCCGGGATGTTGATCGGCTGCTGCGTTTTGGGGTTGATCCCCTGCCGCTCCTTGGTCTGCTTGACCGTGAAGGTCCCGAAGTTGGCCAGCCGGAGGGTGCCCGACTGCTCCAGGACGGTGAGAATCCCTTCCAGGACGGCGTTCACCACCTTCTTCGCGTTCTCCTTGGTCAGCTCCGTGGTACCGGCTACGGTCCCGACCAGGTCATTCCTTCCGACTCTGCTTGCTTTTGCCATGGTTTGGTACCTCCTTTTTGGTTTAGGGTTGGACTATCCTCACGACCACGAGATAGATCCCGTAGCCGACCGATGTTACGACAGGAACCTTTCCAGGAACCCGATCCACTTGCAGTCCCCGCAGAAGTCGAGGGTCCGGTAAGCAGGGTTGATCCTGTCCACGGGGAAGTAGATCGACAGACCGCAAGTGCCCTGGACCTCCTTACCGATCTTCCCCTGGAGGAGGATCGCCCGCCCCTTCCCGGCCTTCAGAGCTGTGATGACATCTTCCGCCATGGCCCGGAGATCAGCGCCGGCCTTTTTCCGGAGATTCCTGGCGAAGCTGGCCAGGTCGATGTAGTTGTCGTCATAGAACCGGGGGCTCCGTCGCCAGGCGCTCGCGATGAGCTTGGAATCGGTCTCGAGGGCGGCAAGCAGGACTTCCGATAGGCCGCTGATCTTCGTCGTCAGTTCTCCGATCCGGGTGACGTCGAGGGCGGACTGCGTGACGGTCTCGTCCTTCCCTTTGTAGGAGAGGCGGTAGCATTTGACGATCCACCGGGCGAGAGTGGCGGCGTCCTGACGGGGCTTCGCAGTCAGACGGGTCAGGATCTCGGTGTAGGGCCAGCCATCGAAAGGCTCCTCGATCTCCGACCCGACGATTACCTGCACGGAATCCCGGAGCTGGTAAGCAACCTCGACCATGTTCATGAGGCAGGCGTCCATGCCCAGGAGGTCGATCTTCCGGCCGAGGAGCGTGCAGGTCCCGGCCAGGACGACTCTCAGTTCCCGGTTGTCCAGGGCGTCGCCGCCGGAAGTGTCGTCATAGCAGATGCTGCGGTGGGACTGGGGAAAGTTGTGCCGGAAGAGTTGCCGGTACGGCCTCCTGCCGGCGGGACCGGCGGCCCGACTCTTGGCATCCTCCCACCAGCCACTGCCATGGTTCCAGAGGATGAGGCCGTACCGGTCGGCGGGATAATTTTCCACCGCCCATTTGGCGAAGCTGTAAAGGATTTGAGGATCGCCGGTGTTGGTCTCGCTGAATGTCTCAATGCAGTCTTTCTTGAACCCGCCGCCCTGGGTGATCCGGAAGCGCCGGGTCTTCTGGTCTTCGATCCGGTCAAGCTGCACCAGTATGTGAACATCTTTCGTTGATCCGGCCTTGGCCATCTCGGCGATGTCCCGGAGGGCCGCCCCGTCGAGGTTGTTGTCACCGGCCATGTAGACCAGGAAAGTCCATTTGGCCTGGCCACCGTTGCCCTGTACTTTTCCCATCTCTATGCCCCTTTCTCCGTTTCCGGTTACTGGTTGATTTACGGGAGATTGCGTTAGGGCGATGGTAAAAGCAGCGATCCGAAGAATGCAAAGACGGGAGACAGCTCCTGACAACACCAGACAGAAAATCTTCATCTCTACGTGAGCGTCATGGTCATGTATGGTGCCGACGCCTGCAAACGACCGCCTTCAAATCGCTGGAAAAATATATGGAAATTTGGTAGCGTCCGCCCAAGAGGTCTTGTCATGGTCCACACGCCCGAAAAAATACTGACCCTTTTTCCTCTGCTTGATGAGCAGATCGCCGACGATCTTGAAAGCGAAACCCTCGACTTCAAAGAATGTCCGACGGAAACAAAACTGCGGGAACTGGCCAAGGAAACAGCCGTCTGCCTCGGCAACGCCTCGGGCGGCACAGTCGTCTTCGGCGTCAAAGAACGGGTTCGCGGATGCGACAAGGCAATCACGGGACTCGACTTTGCGCCTGATCTGGAAGCTCTGAACGCAACCCTTTATGACAGCATTGACCCGAAGCTACCGGTGCAGTTTGAATGGCTGATGTACGGCGGCCGTCGTCTTCTGCTGATGCATGTCCACCCATCCATGCCCCCTTATACGACCACTTCCGGCAAAGGGTGGATGCGCGTCGGCAAGGACTGCAAGCCCCTGACCGGCTCCTTGTTGCGTCAGTTGCGGGAAAAGGCGGGGTTGAGCGATCCCACGGCGAAGATCCTGCCTATCGACAATCCGATCAAGGCAATCTCACCGGCGGCCGTTGAAATCCTGCGGCGGGAAATGAAAAGCATCGGGTCGCCGGCGGATCTCTTAGCCTGTGACGATGCGGATCTCTGCGGCAAGTTGGGTTTCTTGAAGGAGGGCCGCTTGACGATGGCCGGCGTGCTCGTCGCCGGGCGGGATGAATTGATTGCCGAACATGCCCCCAACCACGAATGGAAATACAGCCGGTTGCGCACGGACACGGATTATGAAACGCCGCCGGTCAGCGGCCGGGATTGCATCCTGGTGGCGCTTGATAAGATCATGCTTCTCCTGGGACAGCAAAACCCTATGACCACCGTCCCGTCCGGCCTTTTCCATGCCGAGTTTCCTCAGTATCCGACCATCGCCCTGCGGGAAGCCCTGCTGAACGCCTTTGCCCACCGGGACTACACCATTCCCGGGATGGTCTTTATCCGGCACTACCGCGACCGCTTCGAGATCAACAGTCCGGGCGGCTTCACCGGCGGCGTGACGCCGGAAAACATCCTCCACCATGCGCCGGTCACGCGAAACCGCTACCTGGTCGAGACGGTGCTGCTGGCCACCCGCCTGGTCAACCGGCAAAACCTTGGCGTCCCTCGCATCTTCCGCGCCCTGTTGGAGGAAGGAAAGGAACCGCCGGCCTTTGACGAAATCGGCCAGACGGTGCGGGTGACCTTCCCCGGCCAAAAGGCGGATCAACCATTCAAGGTGCTCCTCTCTTTTCTGACCGAAAAGCAGGGCGCCTATCTGGACGTCGATGACCTCCTGCTCCTCCATTTCTTCAGGCGGCGTCATGAGGCGAATTGGAACGACATTCGTGAGGCCTACCCCTACGACGACCGCCGCCTGCGTGAAAAACTGGCCTCTCTGGAAACGCGCCTTTTGATGCTGGAGCACAGCGGCACCGGCCGCGGGGCGGTGTATCGTCTTTCCCGCCGGGCGTCCGCCATCCTGAATGAGGGCGTGGCCTACGACATGACGCGGAGGCTGGATAGGGAAGCGATCAAAGTCCGCATCTTGTCTCTGTTGAAGGATCGGCCTCTCCGCAATGCCGATATCCGGAACTTTACAGACCTAGGCCGTCAACAAGCCTATCGGATCATGAAAGAACTGCAATCGGACGATCTGGTCTACCAGGGAGGTCATGGACAAACTGCTCTATGGTACCTGAAGCAATCATTGAGCAAACAGTGATTCAAAGGAGCATGTTTGCATCATTGTTTGCATCATGAATCAATATAATGATTCAAATGGAGAAGAGGGGAAGGCGCATGTTGCCGCTTGACAGAGAAGACCGTTTCTCTGTAGTATCGAAAACATAAATAATATAGACAAGATATCGGAAGAAAGGGTTGAGATGCCCGATACCAACTGGACCCGTGAAGAGCTGATACTCGCATTGGATCTGTACAGGCGTCTGAAGGGCAAGATCCCCGACATCCGGGATTCCGAAATAGCCGCGCTGTCTTCACTCCTCGCTGACCAGGCATTACTGGATGAAAAGAGCGAGGGACGCACAGGCCGGAGCAAGGCCAGCATAATCTTCAAGCTTTCCAATTTCCGCAGCCTCGATCCGGAAGCAAGAAACAAGGGCAAGGAAGGCTTCCGCAACGTCGGAACGTTGGACAAGTCCATCTGGCGGGAATTCTCTGGAGACACGGCAGGTCTTGCAAGGACGGCTCAAAAAATACGCAATGCCATTACGCAGGGCAGAACGGAAATCGAACCTCTCAGGGCAAACCTGCATGTCCTCCGCCTTCTCGGCGATGAGCTGATCGGCAGCCCGAGACTCGCCGTATTCGAACTTGTCAAGAACGCATACGATGCCGATGCAGAACGGGTATCGGTAACTCTCGACCTCGACGGCAAGGATCCTTCCATCACCGTCAAGGATAATGGTTGCGGAATGCCCCTTGCCACCATACGCAACGGGTGGCTGCAAATCGGCACACCGAACAAGCGCGGCGAAAACAGAAGCCGGACTGAGACATTCCATCGGCTTCCCCTCGGTGAAAAGGGGGTGGGCAGGCTCGCTGCCTTCAAGCTTGGCAACCGTCTTGAAATGCACACGCGGGTGGCAAGAGGGCATGAATACGCCCTGGTGATGGATCTGGACCGCATCCTTGGCGACACCGATACCGACCAGTCCCGTTCCGTGGAGGATGTCCGGATCAGGGTGAGGGAAATGGAAAAGCCGAATGCATTTCCAAGACCGGGAGACAAGGGGACCCTGATCAGGATCAGCAAGCTGCGGCCTGAGCTTCCATGGACGCGGCGGGAGCTTCGGGAACTGTTGAGACTTGTAAACAGCCTTGCAAGCCCGTTCCGGGCAAAGGGCGAATTCGAAACGAGTCTCACGGTACCTGGACGGGAGCACGATATCGAAGAATTGCCCGACATCAAAAAGGCTATCGAGCAGGCCATCTGGTCCTTCACGTTCCTGGTTGAAAAGGACGGTAGGTACACCTGGTCGTATCAGTTCAGGCCTCCTGCGGTATTCCGCGGATTGCATGCACGGGAGAGCTCCTCGGAGGACGAACCGCCCGATCGCCTGGAGCTTCAACCTCTTCCCCAGGAATATGACTCCGAATTGCCAAGCCGTCCATCTCGCGAAAAATTGTTCTTGTCAGCCGGGGACCTGAAGGGTGTCGGCGAACTGTCCGGGGAGTTTCATATCTTCGATCTAAGGAACGATGTCCTGAAGCATCTCGGGACCAAGGCGGTGAAGATGATGCTGCAGGCGCAGGGGGGCATACGGGTCTATAGGGATGGCATCCGGGTATTCAACTATGGGGAGCCCGGTGACGACTGGCTTGAGTTGAACATCGGCCGTGTCAACAGACCGGGCAGTACGCTGGCTACGAATTCAGTTGTCGCAGGAATACACCTCTCACTGGCCGAGAGCCTCGGCCTCAAGGAGAAGACCAACCGGGAGGGCTTCGACGAGAACAGCACGTTCAAGCGCTTCAGGCTCATCGTCCAGAGTGTTGTAGCTCACCTGAATATTGTACGGCAGAAGGACCGGGAAGATCTCGACCGCATCCTCAAGGGAGAGCCTTTGAAGGAGGACGCCCCGACAAGATTCGCGAAAGCGGTCGATGAGATACTCGACATAGCCAGGGACAAGGGTATTGCCGACAGGATTGCCAAACCGGTGGAGAAGGTAAGGAAGGAGTACGAGATACTCAGGGAGGTGACTGTTTCGTCGGGAGCCGGACTGAACCTTGCCATCGTATTCCACGAGGTGGAACGCGAGGTCAAGGGAATTGTCGAAGGCCTCAGGCGGGGCGACAAAACGGATGTTCTCAAGACCAGGGCGGACAACCTGGCTACCATTCTCGATGGATTCGGGAGCCTGATCCGGAAGGCGACCAGAAAGACCATTCCCGTCAAATCGCTCGTCGAACGTGCCATCCAGTTAAGCAAGAGCAGGTTCGAAGCGCACAGGATCATCCTCAGTTGCCCCCTCCGTACAGGAGAGGACGAGGACTTCCAGATAAGCGGCGCGTTCAACTTCTATCTGACGGCCCTCCTGAATCTCATCGACAACGCCATCTACTGGACGCGAAAGAAGGCGGAGCTTGAAGGGAGCAAGCATCAGGGTACGATTCAGATAAGAACCCTTCCCGGCTGGGCTGCGGAAGGCCCCTCTCTCGCCGTCATTGACAACGGTCCGGGCTTTTCAATCAATCCCGACGAAGCCATGAGGCCCTTCGCCTCGACAAGACCGGGCGGCATGGGGCTTGGCCTCTATTTCGCCCGCATGGCCATGGAAGCCAACGGTGGCGACTTGCTCATCCCCGAAAGTATCGACGATCTCGATATAGACACGAAAATGGATGGAGCGGCCGTGATCATGAGATTCAGGAGGGTACGGTGATGGATGCAGGCGTCGTCGAAGATAGCTTCATTAATTTTCTTCCACATCCCCGTATTGTGGCAATAGACAACAACCCAAGCCATCTCGATCAGATAGCAAAGGGGCTGTTTAATGCTGGGCTACCGTGCGTCACGATGCTGTATGATATCGCGCAAGGTCTTGTGAAACCGGACACTTTGGACCCCAGCATGCTTAGAATCATATTTCTTGACCTCAATCTCGGTGAAATTGAAAATATCGGTAGCAGCATGGGCACATTGACAGCACCTATATGCGAGGTTCTGAAGATCTTGTCTCCAGCCGGACCATATTTGCTCGTCTTCTGGACCAAGCATCACAACCTGGTCAAAGATACGATGAAAATGATAGCGGAGCGGGGCGATACGGATGTTCCGCTCCCTGTCAGCTACGAAACCCTTGACAAGGATCTTTTTACTGATACCTCCAAGGTTGAAGATTTGAGAAAAGGCATCATAAAGGCACTCGGTAATAATTGCGTCTTTTTGGCCCTGCTTGCATGGGAATCGGAAGTGGAAGGAGCAGCAGTCCGAACATGCAACAGGCTGCATAACCTTGTAGCCGCAAGGCAAGGTGACGGAACTTCTTTAAATGTTGTTGATTTGAAAGACCTCCTGAAGCAATTGGCAATTGCGGCATGGGGTAAAGTTCATGCCAAGGGAAATGCTGCTGCATCAGTGACAAGCGGGCTTTTGCCACTGCTTGGCGACCATCTCGATGCAATCACCAACAATCCAGCTTATTCAAAGATATGGAACAATGCGCTCTCTAACGGTTGGAGCCGCGGGATGCCCAGCATGGTTACACCTGCACAGATGAATGCACAGTGTCTCGTCGATTTAAGTTGCAGCGATATGAACTGCCGGGGGGCATGGCTGGAATTCATCGATGACGCTAAAAAACCTGACGGACCTGTTAAAGGCCATCTTGGTCAGGGGATAGAAGACCTGACAGATGAATTCATAAACCCCGATGTCGCAAAAGACAAAGAAAATTACAAGAGTAAAGTAAGCCTTGGTCTTCTCGAATGCTCTGCAGCGTGCGATCTCGCGCAAAACAAGGCGCCCCTTCGCCGCTATATTCTCTGCGCTAGGATGCCCGCTGACTTTGAAAAATACAGAACATGGGAAAATCCCGCTCGAAAAAAGAAGCATGACGCTATATTCGAACTGGATAAAGTACGCATAGGCAGCGAAGATTACGATTTGCTTCTTGATTTCAGATACACATTATCACTGCCTCTAGACCATCCCCTGACCGGCCCACAAAGTGTGAAAGCTGCCTTTCGAGTTCGCAGCCAGGTATTGGCCCACATAACTGCTAATTTTGCTTTTCATACTACCAGACCGGGAACTTTTTCATTCCGGCCATAGCGCCCCATCCATCTGTCACATTTTCAGTACGTCAGACAATGACTGTGCGATAAGCCTTGCCAACCACGGTGGCACCGCGTTACCTATCTGCCTGAATATGGAGGTCCGTCCACCGAAAAAGAAGTAGTTGTCCGGAAATGTCTGGATGCGGGCAGCCTCGCGCGGGGAGATGCTCCTGCACTGCGAAGGATCGGGGTGAATGAATGAATGTCCATCCTTGGCCAAGTGCGATAGGACTGTCCAGGAAGGCGAGTCGCCGATGAGAACCCTGAAGCGGTCCCTGAAATCCCCCGAATCCGCATTCTTGTGGTCCGGAAGCAGGCTCGGGGGAAAGTCGGACAGCTTGGGAGATCTCTTTTCGTTCTCGGTAAAGCAGGCTGCAAAAAGATATCGATGAAGGTCGCTGCGCATGTGTGGACGGGCCGTATGATGGCAGACTCCCCCGATAAGATCGTCCGCATACCAGTCTGAATTCCATTCGGGCACCGCTGTGCACTGGAAAAATGCCGAACCGGTACCGTCTGGTGACGACGAGACGATCTCCCGCGCAATCTCTATGATGCGCCTCTTCAATTTCCTCCCGTGCATCCGCTGAACTTCCGCCAGCCAGGGTTCCTTGGCGATCCTTCTGAAAACGCCTCTCCATGCATCTCTGGAGTCGGCTTCTTTCGACAGTCCGCTTCTTATCCTTGGCAAGTCGCCGATCACGGAATCTAGGGCAGTCCTTTGACACGCACACGGCGAGAAGAATCCCGCAGGATCCATGTCATCCCGGAGTCCGATAATGATCACACGATGCCGAGACTGGGGAATCCCGAATTCCTCCGCCCGTACCAGAAATGATTTTGGATCGCAACCGATGCCCTGGATGCCGGATGCAAGTGAAAGCAGCCGGTATCGGGGTCCCTCCGGCCATGAACCGAATTCATGGAAACAGAAGTCCGCAGGCGATGCAAGACCGCCGATCAAATCATCTATGATACAGGTTCCGTTAAGCCTGGCGTCAAGCATGCCGGGAACATTTTCCAGGACGAAGGCGGACGGCTTGTGTGCGGCGACGATTCTTATGTATTCCTTGTAGAGACCGTAGCGGCCATCCTTCTCGGGATCGTAGTCCGCCTTGGTCCTGTTTCCAACTATGCCGGCACGCGAATACGCCTGGCAAGGAGGTCCTCCGATCAGCAACCAGTCGTTTGCACCCCGTAGCGCCTTCTCGATATTCGAATCGACAACGGATGCGTCGCTGTCACCCAGGATGGACTGCCATGTCGCCTCTCCGGCTTCCGATGCCTGATCGGGCCACGCATCGTATACGGCCTGTTCATCGATCTCCCCGCGAAGAAACCGGTAGTACTCCCCAGGAACGGTTCCCGGATCGAACCTCCTGAAGAAGGACCTCATCCTCAAGGTCCGGTATGCATCAGGATCCATCTCGATTGAAAGCCGGACATCGAAGACGCGTTTTCCATCTTCATGGATCGAACTGAACCCTTCAGCCAAACCTCCCGGCCCGGCGAATATGTCAATGACAGGAATCATAGGAATTCACTAACGGTTCTCTCTACCGATCTCCATTTGCATCCGTTCAGCCAGCGTCTCCAGCCTGACGGTCTCGCACTCCCACACAATCAGCACTCTCCAGCCAGCCGCAATCAAGGCAGCATGAACTTTCGTGTCACGTTCCACGTTCTTTCTGAATTTCTCCAACCAGAATGCGGTATTAGTCTTCGGCGTCGTCGAGTCCCTGCATCCCTCGTGGCGATGCCAGAAGCATCCCTGGACGAATACAGCCGTCTTATACCGGGGGAGGACAACATCCGGTTTTCCAGGCAAGTCACGCCGGTGCAACCGGAATCTGAAACCGAGTCGGTGAAGCACTGAACGGACGGTCTTCTCGGGCTGCGTGTTCTTGCTTCCGATCCGGGACATCAGAAGACTTCTTTCCTCGGGTCTGAGCCGGTCTATAGGTTTACCCTCCCAACATTGCACAATAGCGAGTGATGGTTAATACAACAGCCGCGGCTTTAGCACAACCCTTATTGTAAAAGCCGAATCGATAGGTAACACTTTGATATATTTAATCTCTACCATTCGACATGAGCATGTTCCTCCTCGAATCTCCGGATCTCCTCCGCTGACACCCGCAGGCACTTCCGGATGCGAGTCGCCTGGAGATCGCCCTCATCCAGGAGACGGTAGACTGTCCTCTCGGAAATGTCAAAATAGGCGGCCACCTCGTTCAGGCGGTAGTAGCGTTTCAAGGGCGCGGGGGATTCCCTCCCGGATTTCTCTACTTCCTTGCCCTGGTTCGTCATCGCGAAAAACTCATTCCTTCACTGCCCTTTTTCGGCGGACAGATCCCCGGCATGGGGGTTTACCCGTCCCACTCCGGTTGGGGTGCTGGGACCCCCTGTTTCGGCATGAATTTTTACCTTGCCCCCCCTGTTTCGCCACGTTTTGGAGAGGGGCCGAAACCCCGCTTTCGGGGCCCGCCGCTCCCTGGCTGAACAGGTCCGGTTGATCGGCTTTCCCGGCCATGGCCGACAGCGCCTTTTCTCTGCCGTCGCCTTCCCGCCCTGTTCGTTTTTTGGCATGCAGATCGAGCCACCGCCGGAGCTGGGCCTGTTCCTCCTCGTTTGGGTCAAGGCCCGTCAGCCCCCTTCTTGCAGTGCGGATGTCGGCGAGCATCTCCAAGGTGAAGTATCCCCCGGCCTTGACCCGGGCGATCTTTCGCTGGGCCCTGATCCAGGCCAGGTTGCCATGGGTCCGGGAGCGACAGATCTCCTCGTCGCTATACCAGATCCCCCTGAGGCTGTTTTTGTCCAGCGGACACAGAGGCGCAAGGCAGTTCTCAAAGAGGCCGCAGGCGATCTCTGTCATCGCATCCTCCCTTCGATCGGGAAAAGCTCCGGGAAGACACCGGGCTCCATCCCTACGTTCACCCCATGATGATTGAACCGCCGGTAGCTCTCCCAGTCGAAAAAGAGGATCCGGGATTCGCCCTCGAAAAGGCGGTCGATGATCCGCTCGCCCAGGAGCTTCTCCAGGGTCTTCAGGTTCCGGATGTTGCTGGTCAGGATCACGGGCAGCATCGCCTCGTAGCGGAGATCGAGGACCTCGTAGAGGATCATCCGCTCCGTGTCCGTACCGAACTGGACGCCCACCTCGTCGATGACCAGCAAATCGAGTTCCGCCATCCCCCGGAGGATATCGCTCTGGGTCACCTCCGCATCGCGGTTGAAGGTCTCCTTGATCTCCCGAAGGAGGCGCGACGTCTTGGTGAAGAGCGCCGACCAGCCCGCCTGGATGATCCGGTTGATGATCGCGGCGCACAGATGCCCCTTGCCGGTGCCGGTGTTACCCACGAAGAGAAGCCAGGTGCCCGACTCCCAGTGCCGGGCGAAATCGTCGGCGAAGAACCGCGCGTAGGCAAGGATCTTCGCCTGCCTGTCTTGGTGTTCGCCATAGAGGGAGAAGTTTTCGAAGCGCTTCTCTACAAAGCGGCGATTGAGCATACTGTCCTCAAGCAGGCGGCCGAGGCGATCCCTTTCGCCGGCTCCGGCCCGCTCCTCGATCTCGGCAATCATCCGGTTCCGTTCGCAGGCCTCGCAAGGGAGCTGCGTCCAGTGGGGCGTCTTCCCCGTCGACGCCAGATAGGCGGGATGATCCATGAAGACGGCTCGGAGGGGCTTGCCGCAGTCATGGCACAGCTTCTCCGGTTCCGGGGGACGATTCTCAGCGGATGACGAGCTCCGGCGGGAAATCAGAAAAGGGCGGTGGCTCCTCTTCAGAATCGCGCCGATCCCTTCGGGACGGATCGGGGTATGGTTTTCCATGGGTGTTCTCCTTTCGCTCCTCCCGGGCCAGCCAGCCCTGGATGAAGCGCTTGTAGTCCTTGGGTCTGCGTTTGGGATTGGCCATGAGCCAGGCGGTCATCCTGAGGATCTGGGCCGGAATGTCCTGCTCGGGATAGGCGGCGGTAAGAGCGTTCCAGAAGGCAAGGTCGCCGCTGAGCGGGTCAAAGAAGGGGTGGGCGTCCGGGATGGGTGACGGGCCGGCAAGCGGGATGACAGGGGCCTGATCTGCGCAGCGGCTACCGAACTCTCTTTTTTCTTTACCTTTCTTTAAGCTTTTCTTTCGGAGGCCGCATCTCTTCGTGTCTAAAGGGGAATCGCCGCCGCCCGTCTGTCGTTTCGACAGTTCGCCATCTGTCGTTTCAACAGACGGGCATATGCCGTTTTGACAGACGCCGGTTGAAGCGGCCGGCACCCCGTCTGTCATTTCGACAGGTGCATCGGTTGTTTTGACAGGTTCGTCTGTCGAATCGACAGACCGACGGACGGTCCTTTTGAGCATTTCTGTGTAGCCCGGATCATCGCGCAACGGCACCCTGACCTCCCAGCAATGGTAAAGCTTGTTCAGCCGGTATCGCCCTGGACAGTCGAGGTCCCTTTCAAAGATACCCTTCTCGACCAGCCAGATAATGGCTCGGTGGGCGTTCGACCAGTCCAGATCGGCAAGGCCGGCGAAGTCCTTCGTGGTCAGGGACGTGAAGGACCGCGGACCGCACCCGAAGGAGAAGCGCATCTGTACGTCGATGAGCCGCCTCGCGCGCTTGGGGATGTCGGCGCACATGAGCGCCTCCAGAAGCTCGTTAAAGATCGTCGTGAAGCCGTCTTCCCGTCTCGGATGACCGGTCCTTTTCATGCCGTCCTTCGTGACTCATGGCCGGGCGGTTATCGGTTCCGCCCTGGCCCCTCTTGGGGAATTCGAGGATCTTAAGTTTTCCCTTCTACCTTTCCGCCTTGTAAAACGCTGCCATGGTGCCGATCTCCCCGATCCTTGCGTATCCCATTCCCCTCCCCTTCGGTCCCCTTCCAGGGGAATGCGACGACCATCGTCATCCGCCCCCGGTGAATCCGGCCGATGCAGAACATCCTCGGCGGCGCCGGCTTCCCGGCACGATGCGCCGATGCAGCGACCGGCCGGCTTGCGGGCCTCCTGAACAGGATGGGGAATTGCTTTTTGAAAAATGCCATGATGGAAACCCTTGCCCTCTCCACTTTGATCCTTTGCAGCACTGACGGCAGTTCTTTCACTTTTTGTCCTCCTTTCACCACCGGACGGCCCCCGAACGGATTTTGGGTCCAATGAAGATCTCTCTATCTGGTATATGTGGCAGCAAGGTGCGATTCGGCCGAAAATATTTTTATTCATCTTTTATTTCTTAAACTTGCGAAGATGGTACCCCAGGGCTTGGAGGGCTTTTTCGCGCCGAAGGTCGAGGGGTCTCCCCCTCCCAGACCGGGCGACCCTTGTCAGGGGTTTGCCCTTGGCCAGGGCTTCCTCGATGAGTCTCTTCTCTTCCCAGGTGATCACCCGCCGCCGGGCCAGGAGGTCGAGGAGCTCCCGGCTGCTGGATACGCCCAGGACGTCCAGGAGCTTCATGGTCTCGGCCAAGTCCTCGTCGGGCGGCCCAGCGATCGCATCGTCCGGGATTTGCTCGGGCGGGAGCCATGCGCTTGAGCGGAGGCGATCCTCCTTGTCCCGATCCAAGAGGGCCCGGAGGCGGTTCCGCAGCGCGCCCTTGACCTTCCCGGCCACCCGCTCGGCAGTGATCGGCTTCTCCTTTAGGATGGCCAGGAGGGTTAGGCAGATCTCCTGGGAGAGATCGTCGCCGCTGCGGGGAGCTTTGCGCCCGCACCAGCGACGGTATATATCGCCGATTGCCGGCGTGAAGATCGCGATGAAGACG
>Ga0172371_10009180_pt1 | contig 13650 bp, 14 predicted proteins | sample Lak12m_FD_114543 | JGI IMG/M metagenome (GOLD analysis project Ga0172371, IMG submission 114543) | Freshwater microbial communities from Kabuno Bay, South-Kivu, Congo - kab_022012_12m | ecosystem: Environmental > Aquatic > Freshwater > Lake | place: Democratic Republic of the Congo: South-Kivu... | reverse complement strand
TTTGGAATTGCTTCATTTCTCTGGATAATAGCTGCTACCCTTAAAACATCTTTAAAAAACCTCAATAATTCACCTCATGAAAAAGAAATAACCTATCTAGCAGTTGCCTCTTTCATCTTCCTGATTCACAATTTGATGGATTTTACGTTCTTCCTGCCGGAGGTGGGATTTATGTGGTGGGTAATAATAGGAATTTATTTCTAATATCCTTGTTATTTATTTAACAAATCAAAAAATTCATTATATTCAAGCTTTTTAAAATAGGGTATATTGCTTATCTTACTCACATTATAAATATTAATGTTTTTTATTTTACTCTGCTTTAGGAATATACCAAATTCTTTTATCTCTTTTTCTTTTATTTTTTCATTAGAATTATAATACCTTTTTAAATTGTTAAAATTTTCTCCTTCTAACTGAAAAGCTTTAATTTTTGATTTATAGTATTTTTTGATGTCGCTTACATTGCTAGATACGCCAAAATCATAACCCAATAGAAATATCTCATTATAATTGTTTTTTAAAGCTAAAGAAAGTGCAAACTTTCCCGTTAAACCACTGGAAAATAAGGCTTCCTCTTTCAAATATAGATCCATATCACTGGTTACCTGATTTAGTTTTATATTTTTTATAAAATTATATTTTTTTATTTTTTTAAATAAATCCTGTATTTTTCTTTTCAGCAAAATAAACAAATCATCTTTTTTGTCAGGATTTAAAAAATAAACTTTTTGAGGTTTGCCCGGTTTATTAAGCCCTTTCACTAATAGGTATTGATTATTTTTTGCATCAAATAAAAATCGATATGGTTCATATGGTGAAAAATAAAAAAAATTGATCATGACGTAGCTTAAAAAAGCCTTATTCCCGCAAGCGGGTTTCAAAAATTTAAAAAACACCTTTCGTATGACCAACTCGGTCTGCTTATTATTATTTTTTTTTAAAAGCCTGCATACGCATTTTAATAAATTATAAAAAATCTCATACCTTTCCTCGCCGCAAACTAAATCAACGCCGTTGTTACTTAATAACTTTAATTTATCTATATTATTTAAAAAAAATGAGGAATCTAGCCATAATTGTTTACTTGGAAAATATGGCATTCTTTTAAATGCGTTGTTAATCGACCATATCTCTTGCCCTTTTATATGTTTCCACAATCCTTTGTTTACACCTTCCTTAAGGGTATATCCACCACCAATAATTATTAATCTTTTCTTTTTTGTTTTTCTATTTAACATTATTAATGATGCTTCTATATGTTGTGGATAAACAAAGAACTCTTTTAGAAATATCAAATCTTGAATTGTAAATCATAATGTTTTTCTTGTTTTTATTAAGCTGATCACATTTCCTGCATATTAACTTACTTTTATCAATAAAACCCAAAGTATGTGTTCTTCTTATATAATTGTAATTTGATGATGAAAATATTTCTTTTAAAGACATATTTCTCATATCACCTAAAAATAATTTGCCATTAAAGTCAAAGCAACACATATTGACTGTACCGTCTACTTGAACTTGTAGGGGCCCCATAAAAGGCCTGCCGCAAGTTTTAAGCCTGGATTTTTGTAAAACTCTGTAATCTTTCGCATAAATCCAATTGTGAGGTTTCCAAACTTCTATCAAATCTACCTTATTTTTCCAATAGGCAATCCACTCTTTTAATGTTTTTTCATTTATCCCATATAAAACATTATAGGTCAAAATAATTTTTACATTTTTGCGAATTTTTAATATTTCGGAAATATTTTTTTTAATCTTGCCAAATAAAAATTTATTGTTGAGACCGTGCATAGACATAAAAGACTTTGAAGTATTTCCAAATAAACTGATTCTGATATTGTCAACGCCTGATTTCTTTAAATCCCTGAATCTGTTTACTGACAGCATCGAAGCATTAGTCAAAACTATTACATAAAATCCTAATTTCTTTGCATAGTTTATTTTTTTTGTTAAAGAATTATCCAACAATGGCTCTCCCATACCCGCAAAAGTCAACACGCTATACTGATTCGTCTCGCTTTTTATTTTATCAAGAATAAACTTAAACTTACTAAAACTCATGGTCTGTTTTTTCCGTGTAAGTTTATTTCGACAACAAATAATACAATCATAATTACATTTTGTTGTTGGTTCTATTCGAATTTCATTGGAGTTAGGTATCATAAGTGCAACAAAAATGATTAATTTGCCATTGTCACAAACTCAAAATGTTTATTTTTTATTTTTAATTTGATTGGCACAATACTAGAATCTATATTTATTTTTTTTATATTCGGTTTTTTAAAAAATATAGCTTCATTAAACAAATCAGAATATTTTTTCTTTCTATAGTTAATATCAAAATAAAGAAAAAATAGATATTTTTTATTAAAAAGATGCTTAAAATCAACTAATTTCATTTTTTTTATATCGTTCCATTTTAAAACTTCTGATCTAATCTTATTACGAGATAATATGTTAATAAAACTGTTAAGCTTTAATCTATAATCATATTTTGCTGCGGATTTCAAACTGCCTTTTCTTAATTTATTATTTAATCTTTTATTATTTAATAAGGTGATTATTTTTTCAATCAATTCGCCTCTATTGATTTTTGTCTGACCATTACTGCTATGAACATCTATTAAATAACCATTTATACCAGATATAACAGTTTCCTTATTGCCTCCCCAATTAGTAGCGATAAGAGGCAGGCCGCATGCAAGCGCCTCTATATTAGCAGTAGGTAAAACTTCACCTTTTGCAATCGTTGAGTTTACAAAAATGTTTGATTCAGATAAAATTTTATATTTTTCATCACCAGTTTTTAAACCTGCCATTAAAACCCGCTCTGTTAAATTGAAATTTTTTATTTTATTTTCCAACTGCATTACATATTTTGACTTTGGAAAATCTGAATAATTATCGCCGCTTAAAGGCCCAACGATATTTAAATATGCGTTTTTTGACTTTGAAATTATTTCCGGCATGCAATCAACAAGCTGATTCAAGCCTTTTTCTTCTATTATTCTGCCCAAAAATATTATAAATTTTTTTTCGCTCTGAGAATAACGTTTAGAACGTTTCTTTATAGATAAAATATCAAGAAAATTTTTAAAAATATTTACTTTAAATTTATTGGTTATTTTAAAAAAGCACTCTTTGGCATATTTTGAAGGAGCTAATATAACATCATCGCTTCTTAAGAGAGGCAAAATATAAGGTATCTTATCTTTCCAACCCCAAACTGTATGTAATATTAAAATAATAGGTATTGTGCATTCAAATTTAGCTCGTAAAAGAAATGATTCCAAAAGAAAACTGCTACCATCCACATAAATAAAATCATAATCTTGATTTATCTTATTTTTAAATGCTTTTTCGATCTCCTCCCTTTTCTCAACCTGAATAACTTTTATATCAGCAAATTTCTTAAAAAAATCTAAATAAATATTATCAATTATGATAGAACTAATAAATTTTTTATCAATTAAATTAAAATATACTATTTGAATTTTCTTTTTTTTCATTTATTTAATGCTTTAATAATTTAAAATTGACTATTCCACCATAAGGCAATATCTGTACTAAACCCATGGTATATTTTTTATGATCAAGTAATTTTTTATTTTCCGGATGAGTAAGAATATACGTTTTTCGAGAAGAAACAGCTATTTGACTATCTATAACACCATTTCTTTTTAACTCCACATAAGCATTAAGCCATTGAGGTTCAAAAATTATAAGCGATTCTAATAAACCGTCTTTATTTATATCATGATATTGCAGTTTAAGTTTTTGTGCATTATGGAAACGACAATTTATATAACCTAAACGCTTATTTTCAAATGAACAATAATGCACTCCTATCTTAATTTTTTTATCAAGCGCATATCGAAGTAAATATAAGCATGTTTCTTCGCTTTTTGCAACCGGATAACAATTACCATCTGCATCCAAAACATCAAAAAAATTATTTTCCCATTTAGGTTTAATGTAATATTTTTTCCGCTTATACATATAAGCATTATGCCCACAATAAAGAAATTCTAGCAAATTTATTCCAAAAATATTCATTTTGTCAAGTTCAACTATTAAATTCTCCATTTCGCCCCTCTTATCAGGCAAAACAGGCATTTCAACCAAAACTCTTTTTATATAATTAGATGCGAGCTTAAGGGGTTTAAGTTTTATTGCGCCCGGCTTCAATCCTATTCTTATTTCATCCAAGCCTGCAGCTTTCAAATTCTTGAGTTTATTTGCAGTAATTAAATCGCCGTTAGTATAAATTCTTACGATGGTTTTCCCTTTTGTAATCTGCTTGACTATTTTTATGCATTTAATCACTTTTTCATAATGTAGTAAAGGCTCACCTCCGGAAATAGCAAAACTCTCAAAAAAATAGTTACTATTGGCTTCTATTAATTTTTTTTTGGAAAAAAGATTTGTATTTCGAAAGGATTTGCGTAAGGATTTTTTATTAAAACAAAAAAAACAATTTCTATTGCATTTTTTACTAAGTTCTATAGTTAAACCGCTCCCTTCACTGCAATGAATACAACTTGGAGAAATTTTGTTCAAATAAATGCTTCTGCCCTCGTTTCTAATGTGCAGGTTATTATTTTGCGAGGCATTCAAAAAAATTTTTTTATTCAAACTTTTGCCAAATCCTAATTTTGAAATGTTTCGATTTTTTTCCTCAAAAATAGATTTTTGCCATTTTATAATATCCCTAGTAAATTCGTCGATGAAACGATTTATTTTGGTACCCATAGCCTTTTATAATGACCGAATATAATTTATTATTTTTTTATTATTTTTAAACCCCAACTTAAACAGAGAAGCATTTTTGACAAGATCTTGGCAATATGAAGAAATATTTAAAAGGCCTTCTTTATGCCAAAATGATGGAAAAGTATTTGTATAAAGAAATTGGAAAGCTTTCTTTTTGGATATTACGCTTATTTTATTTCTATTTGAATGGCTTATAAAAAAAAGTTTGCTTAATTTACCTACATCCGATCTCGACACAAGATAATCATAAAAAGTTCCATGCCATGGCGACCCATATATATAAAAACTATTTTTTTGTTTTCGTAATATAATACGGTCATCATTAAGGACTTGACCATGGCTATGTCTATGCCAAATTTCAGCAATTGTTGACTTACCCGTGCCGGATTTTCCTATAAATAAAAAGCCTTGGCCGGTTTTATCTTTAATACCCACACCATGAAAAAAAACGCCTTTGTTATTTTTAGCCATAAAAGATATTAAAAGTACTTGAATAAAATCATAGATTATATCAGCGATGCTCCAAGCGAATCCATTCCTATCTGATACAAATTTCATTTTCATCTCTCTTATTTTGCCTTGCCTATCATAGTCTCCTACCTGGCGAGGATTTATCGGTAAACAGTAAATAGTTGCTTTTTTAAAATTTTTATCTAAAACCGCTATTTGTTTTCTTGCATCGAGACTGCTTTTATAAATAAGCTTCTCTTTTAACTGCATTATTCGCCAATTTTCCTTGTTATCCTTAAAATGTGTTGTAATAAATAAATTTTGAGCCTCATTAAAATCAGGTAGCTGATTTACTATTTCTACTTTTATAGTAATTTCCGGAGAACGCTCGCCTTTATAAATAAAATTTGCATAACGCCAGTCAGTTGCTGGTTTTTCTTTTATCAAAGGCATAATTTCATATTTACTGTACAATTTTATGACTATGTTGGCTATTTTAAGTTTTACCTGTTTCAATTTATACTCCTGTTTATTTATTTAAAAGTTCCGACAAAGTGCAAAACCATGGTAAACGCTGACTTGAATTTCCGGTTTCAAGATAAGCAATGCCTGGACATTTCAAACACCAATCTCTTTTTTCACAACTATAACAGTAAGAATTTTTAGAAATCTTGAACTTTTTAATTTTTGACTTTATCTTATACAAACTCGGCAATATATCATTTTTAAGTAAATTAACGCTGGGTTTTCTAGACAATTGACAAAGAAATAAATCGCCGTATGGATTTACAAAAAAAGTATCGGCGCTTTGTGCTGCACAATCATACAGCTGACTGTTTTTTTTGTTTACTATACCGCAAGCTGTAACAACCTGTTTGGCGTTGAATATTTTTAAAACTTGCTCTGGCTCTGCCCGGTATTCGCATGGAGAATTATCACCGTTTAGCCTAGAATAAATTAGATAGGTGGGCTGAAAGTATGCATTTATTTCTTTTGCAAATCTCCCTATATGTACAAATTCCTTAAAATTATCCTTCATTAAAACTGCTTTTATTCTTAGCGGAATCCGGCTATCCATCAGCATCTTTATGCCTGATTTCATTTTAATAAATGAACCTTTAATTTGTGTTATTTTTTCGTATTTTTTCTGATCTAGTGAATTAACGGTAATTTCAAAAATAAATGGTGGGTTTTTTTTAAAAAAAGAAGCTGTCTTGCGATTAATTAAATAACCGCTGCTAAATAAAGTGATCACAAATCCAAGTTTTTTTGCATAGGAATAAATTTCAAAAAAATCTTTTCTTTCAAGTGGGTCTCCACCTGTAAAGCAAAGCCACAAAACACCTGAATTATATATTTTTTTCAGAACATGTTTTACCTGTTTTGTATTTAATTCCTTTTTGATTGAAACAGAATTATTGAAACAATCGGTATAGCAATGTTTGCAATGCAAACTGCATTTAAAAGTCAACTCAAATTGACAAACATTCGGAAGGTTAAGTCGCCAATTCTTCTGATGGGTTTTTAGGCTAAATTCTCTGTACTGGATCTGGTTCATAAAACGTAAGTGACATGGTTTCCATAATACATAACAACTAAATAATGGCTATGAAATAGCATGCTGTATTTAGGAAGAAGAAATGCCCCCTACTACTCTCTGTCGATTTGCCGTACCTACAACTGGGCCGTCACAATAAAAAAGAGTGTGACCGCGGTCAGTGCCCGTAGGATTGCAAACCGTACTTGTTCCTCCATAATTATCACCGTCATTAACACTAGCCGACCATGTTCTTCCATATCTGGCACATGGACAATTTAACACCGCTTGCTCTGGATTCAATTTAACCCTAGTTACTTCAGGTTTAAATTTTAACTTTTTGAACATATAAACCTCCTCTCGATTATCAAGCCATGCTTCTTACCATTTCCCTGGCTGTTTTACAATAATATTCTACAGACGCCTTTTTGTCACCCTTTTCAAGATATGCTCTTGCAGGACACGAAAAACAAAATGATTTTATTCTACATCCATAGCATTTAGATTTACGATCTGCCTTTTTTTGATTGATAAGACCCGGCACAATACCATGAAAACTATCTTTAAAACCTATGTGCCGCACATCAACTGAAAAATCATCTGTTAATAAACAAAACCGTAAGTAACCATAGGGATTAATAAAAAAGTAAGACTTCCAGCTTGTACAAAAATATAAATTATCGGTAGTCTGCTTTAAACAATATTCATCTGAATTGATACGTATTTTTTCATGCTCTAAAATTTCCTTATCATATTTTTTCCATAAAGAGATCAATTCTTTGGGAGAAAGCCTATGCTTACAAGGTGATTTGTCACCATTAAACCTTGGAAACACTGAAAAACCATAACTGAATCTATGCGATTCGCTGCCAAATAACTGTTTTGTAAAATTATAAACATCCATCAATTGAGTCTTATTAATCTTAAGGCACTTCATTTTTATGTCAAATGTAAGCCTAGCATCTATTGCACGCTTTATAGAGTTCATTACGGCATCAAAAGAACCAGAAACTCCGGTTATTTTTTCATATATATCTCTTTCTAGCGAATCCAAACTTATCCTTAAAACATACGGAGGAGATTTTTTCAAATAGTTTATTATCTTATCAGTAAAAAAATGACCATTAGTAAAAATTGTAATTAAAAAACCTTTTCTCTTTGCATAAGCATACAATTCTAAAAAATCAGGCCTTAAAAATGGCTCCCCTCCGGTAAAACAAAGCTGCAAACAGCCTTCATCATGAATTTGATCAATGATTTTTTTCCACTCATTTGTTTTTAATTCTTTGTTTTTTTCTTCCGAGCCTTTACAAAAACAATAAATACAGCTTAAATTACAACGATAAGTCAGCTCAATCTGGCCAGAAATAACTTTTCTGCGTGCGTTTTGTATTTTTGAAAAAAAACCTGTTATATTTTGTTTTTGCATTGCTTAGAATGCTTTGTCTATTTAATAGCCTTTATTTCTTTTAAATCCTTAAACAAAGCGGCTATTTGCACATCAATTTGCTTATCCGTTGCATCAAACTCTTTTAAAAGCTCTTCTTTTATTTTTTTCAAAGATCTCTTGCCATTAATAAGCTCCCATACCACGGAGGCAGATTTATTCAATGTATAAATATAGTTAGCGTCTTTCGATGAATTAAATATCGGTAAAAGCACTACTTCATCATCAATTAACCTTGAAATCATATTCGGATTCTTTTTTAATACTATATCTCTCATTGCTTCCTCCGTTTTTTTGATACCTGTCGTATGCCATGCACAGATCTGTTGTATCAATTTTAAGCTTTTTGCTTATTTTAATACTTCTTTTAAAAATATCTAGATTAAAAAAACCCAGTCTTATTGCATTTTTGTAATAAGACAGTGAAAAATTATGTTTTTTTTCTTTTTCATATATCAGACCCAAAAAATAATGGCATATATAATCCATGGGCCTTAAAGCAGAACATGTAAGAAATAAATGTTTTGCCTTTTTAACATGTCTTAAACCATACTCAGCCTGCGCATAACCGATTAACGCTGTATATTTATGTTTTAAATGACCAGGGGAAAACCTATTTTTTAAAACGATGTCAAAACATTTTTTTGCTTTATAAAAACTTTTATTTCTTAAACAAACTTGACCTAACCCTATATTATTTATAGCGTTATAGCGATCTACCTCACGTATTTTGTTAAATTCAGCATATGCTTCTTTTGTGCGGCCCATGGATAAATAAAAATGGCCTAAATTATTATATGCTGACCTATAAAAAGAGTCAAGATTAAAAGCTTTGTTATAATATTCCTTATTTCCAGTACGTTTAAATAACTGAAAAAAATATGAGGCTTTAATGCTATCCGCATATCTTTTTTTAAAAATATATGGATTCAACAAATAGGCTATTTCATCCGCCATATATCGGTATGTTATAGGAGTAAAGCCTCCATTGGTTGAGTATGCGATTGTTATTACTTTCGGCTGTTCAATCTTTTGTTTTAACAATTTTATAAATTCCCTACAACGAATCCACGGAGTCCTTTCTTTTGTTTTATCTAAAAATTCTGCTTCGTTTAAATTTTTTATTAACAAAAAATCTAGATCTATATCTAACAACACTGATTGTTTTAACGTAGGAAGTTTGTTCAGAGTAAAGATAAAAAAATTGTTGCCTAATATGTTTGTTTTTATAAAACCTTCGCCTGTTTCTATCCGCTCCCCTGTGTTTGCTGCCCTGCGTGAAAAATCTTTTAACATTTTTTTAAGCAGATCTAATGATTTCCTAAAATCACTGTTATCACCCGGGACAACCCAGTAGAAATTCTTAATTATTTTTTCGCACATTGCCGGGTATACATAATTCCCTATATTCAGCTGTTTTTCAAAATTCTGCTGGAACTTCTGATAAAGAAGGAACTTTTCCAATTCTCTTTTTAAATGCCTGACATCTTTTGCCTGGTCAATAACCTGGGTTTTTGTTTTCGCAGGATAAAATTCAAAATCGACATGGGCATCAATATGTACCAAGTCGATCCTCTTTGGTAAACATTGTCCACGCCAAATTTCTAGCGCTTCGTCATGATCTTCAATTATAAAAATATTATTTTTCATTTAAATTTAAAAAACTTGCCACAGAATAACTTTCTGGAGGACACGATAAAAAATTCTTTTTATAAAGCCACGACCTAGCAGGGCACGAGAAACAATTCGACAACAAATTGCAAGACCTACAGCTATAATTCTCACCAACCTCTATATTATCTACGCATGCTTTTAATTTTTCCCATGATTTAACTAAGGCGGTATCTAAAATATTATAAAAAGGATAATCTATCATGAGGCACATTTTCAATAATCCTGACGGATTAATAGCTATATGATTCAAACCTACTCCGCACTGAAACAACTCTAAACCTTTTAAAGCATTAGCCACCTTTTTTGTTGAAAAACAGCTATTTTTATTTAAATTTTTAAATTTGCATTTTTTTTGATATTTAAAAGGGGTTTTTGAACCGTCTAATTTAGGCATAAGAATACCACTTAAACGGTAAGTAGCGCCTAAAGATTTTGAAAATTTTACAATATCATTTATTTCATTTTTATTCGCTTCTAGCAAACAACTTTTAATACCCAGCGGCACATTTTTTCTGTGCAAAAACTCAATGGCTGAAAAAACTTTCTTGTGAGCTCCCTGAAAATTTACTATTTTATCAAAAACAATCTGTTTCATACTGGGAACAGTAATATCAATTTTATTAAAAGATAAATCTGAAATTTTTTTAGCTGTTTCTTTATTAATAAAAAAACCATTTGTATAAATAATGATCTGCAATCCTTTCTTTCTGGAATACCAAAGTATATCAAATATATCTTTTCTTATAAATGGTTCCCCGCCAGTAAATCCAAGATAAAAACAACCCATATCCGATAACTGATCTATTATTTGAAATACATCTTTTATTCTAAGCTCTTTGAATTTATTTTTGTAGCTAACTGGCACATAACAATGGCTGCATTTAAAATTACAATTATATGTCAGCTCAAACATAGCTCTGATAATTGATCTTTTGTCGATAGATGTTTTATTTATTCGGTTTTGAAAATTACTGCATATATTTGTTTTCATCTGATTCCGCTCTTTTACAAAAATAAGGAATGGCAGTTTCATCATTTCCGGTTTCTAAGTATGCCCTCTCCGGACAATAATAACATATATTTCTCAATTTACAATTTTTACATTTACTACTGGTATTAAATTTTTCTTTTAAAATTTGTAAAAAATTACAATAAAATCCCTTTTTAAAACTTTCTTTTTTTAAATCAGTAGTATATTTGTTACTTATAAGGCAAAATTTAAGAATTCCCGATGGATTAATAAAAAATTCGGTTGTCCATGACGTGCAAAGATATTTATATTCATTATATTTATTAAAATCTTTTTTTTGACTACATATACTGGCCCTGTATTCTTTCCATATATCCCTATCTGTTTTTTTTAGATTAATTAGTTCCTCTGGTTTCAACCTATAATTAAGTGGAAAAATATCGCCATTCAGTTTAGGAAATATAAAATCATCATATTGAAACCTACCTTTACCCAGTAATTTATCACTAAAATATTTAATTTCCCTAATTTCATCTTTATTAATTTTCAAACAATTTGATTTTACAATTAAAGGCAAATTTGATTTTGCCATATCTTTTAAATTCAACATTATTCTTGTAAAGGAACCTTCGGATTGTGTAATTTTTTCGTATGTTGAAGATTTTATCCCATTAAGCGTAACTTCAATTGATAAAGGAGGTTTTTTCTTAAAAAAACTTATTATTTTCTTTGTAAACAAACTTCCATTAGTAAATAATGAAATCAGGAACCCCTTTTCTTTCGCATAAGAATAAATTTCAAATAAATCTTCTCTTAATAAGGGTTCTCCGCCTGTAATGCATAAAAATATACAACCTTGTTTGTGTATTTCATTGATAATTTTTTTCCATTGCTTGGTAGTCAATTCATCTTTTTCATTTAAAATCCCTTTGCAATAACAATGAACACAATCATAATTGCAACGATAGGTAAGTTCGAGTTGGCCTACAAAAGGCATTCTTTTACGTTTCTGGAAATTATTAAAATTTATAAGAAAATCTTTATAGCTTACCTGTTTCATAATTTTTATTCTTTAATATTTTGTCCATTTTATATAGTTTATATCTTAATTTTAAAGCAGCTAAGCATCGTGATTTTTTTGTCTTTTCGGATATTTTATTCCCCATTCCCGAAGAAACAGTACCCGGCCTATCTGAATATTCGTATAAATCTACAAAAGAAAATGAATATGACGACATTAGCCTTAACGTATCTTGGAAGTCCCTTGAAGTCTCTCCTGGAAAACCAATCATAATATGAGTACAAACCTTAATGCCTTTTAACTGTATAAGACTGTTGATAGCGCATTCGACAGTATACGGCCTGTTCATCAGTTTCAAAATTTTATTACTTCCACTCTGTATCGGAATAACGACGAAATCTATTTTGTTGCTATATTTGGAAAATATAATTTTTATTTTATCGAGATATTTAATAATCCAGTTGATATTAATATCTTTTATCATTAATTTAAAATTGCCTTCGATGCTTAAAATTCCTTCCAATAGTTTAACTATGTTTAAACCGATATCAGTTCCATACGCTCCTATATCTTCCGATATTATTTCAAATAACTTATAGCCTTTTGCCAACCCTTCCCTAAACTCGGCTATTATATTTTCATAAGGTTTACTTACTACATTTCCTATTGCTAATTTTATAGCACAATAAGAACAATTACCTAGGCAGCCTTTTGAAATTCTTACAGTATATACTTTGTCTGGTTGATAAATTGAATCAGGATAATCTAATGAGCTAGCATGAGGTTTAATTTTAGTTTTTCCCCACAAACTGAAATCTTTTATAATATTTGGTTCGGGAATATCTTTTATTTTAATTTTTGGCTTAACAATTTCATCTATTTTATGAAGTTCTGATGGTGCAAAAGCCGCCCCTTTAAAAATAGTGTCGAGACGTTCTTTGTTTATTTTCGGAAGACAACCACATACAATCAATTTTGCGCTTTCTTTTTTTAACCTATCTGCTTTAACTACAGAATCCAAAGAATTTCTTTCAGACTGCCCAGTAGCAGCACATGTATGGACAAGCACAAGGTTAGCGTCCCCAATATGTTGGCTTATAATCCACCCATTAACTTTAAAATATTCTTCCAACAAGGCAACGTCTACCTTTCTTCTTTGACATCTATTGCTATAAATAAAAACACTTTTATTCATTTTTTTTGAATTTAAATTTTATAAAATTGACGATTTTTATTGCTAAAGCTAAAATCGGAAAAGTAAATACAATTATTCTACCTAACATAACTTGTTTTTTTGTATTAAGGTTAATTATCTTACCATTTTTCATTACAGCTACAACCTTTCCGATAACAGATTGTTCAGGTATAGGCCCTTCCAAAGAAAATTGTACGTCTCCTCTTGTGTAAAAAAGATTTTTATTCTCATTGCAAACATTTTTTATCAGACGATGGCACACTAATTTATCCAAACCTGAATAATATGCTATTATATGTCCTTTTTTTAAATTATCTGCGGGCATTTTCTTTACCAAAAATCTGTCACCAGCCCTATAAAAAGGGAACATGCTATAACCGCTAACTTCAAAAAACATAAGATTTTTATTTTCTTGTTCAATATCTGCCATATCTAAGCACTAATCTGGTTTTGAAAAAATTCTCTATACGTCTTACTCGTTGATAATAAATCACCATGCCTGCCCTTTTCAACTATGCCTTCATTTTTTAAAAAATATATACTATCCGCATCTTTTATAGAAAATAATCTATGC
>Ga0172371_10009178_pt1 | contig 13651 bp, 13 predicted proteins | sample Lak12m_FD_114543 | JGI IMG/M metagenome (GOLD analysis project Ga0172371, IMG submission 114543) | Freshwater microbial communities from Kabuno Bay, South-Kivu, Congo - kab_022012_12m | ecosystem: Environmental > Aquatic > Freshwater > Lake | place: Democratic Republic of the Congo: South-Kivu... | reverse complement strand
TTGAGCGTCTGTTCGCGTTCGTCATGGCCGCCGCCGAGGCCGGTGCCGCGCTGGCGGCCGACGGCGTCGATTTCGTCGATGAAGAGGATGCACGGGGCGTTCTGCTTCGCCGTCTTGAACATGCCGCGGACGCGGCTGGCGCCGACGCCGACGAACATTTCGAGGAAATCGGATCCGGAAACGTACTAGAAAGGCACGTTCGCCTCGCCGGCGACGGCGCGGGCGATGAGCGTCTTGCCGGTGCCGGGCGGGCCGACGAGGATGACGCCCTTGGGGATGCGGGCGCCGAGTTCGAGGTATTTCTTCGGGTTCTTCAGGAAGTCGATGATTTCCGCCAGTTCGGCTTTTTCCTCATCGGCGCCGGCGACGTCGGCGAACGTCGTCTTCTGGTTCTTGGACAGACGGGCGCGGCTCCTGCCGAAGTCGAACGCCTGCTTGTTGGCGTTGTTCGATCCGCGCGTCATCATCACGAGCATGATGACGATGCCGGCCACCACCACGAGCGGGAGAAGGATGTCGAAGAGGCCGTAGGCGGCGCCGCGTTCGAACGTGAACTGGATGTCGTTCGCGGTGTCGAGGTCCCCGTTCTTGGCGGTGATGATCGCCTTGACGTCGTCGTAGTCGCCGTCGTTGGCGAGATAGGTGACGTATTCGCGGCCGTCCGCGAGGGTGCCGCTGACGGTGTAGGCGCGGTAGTTGATGTCGCCCTGCGCCGGCGTCACGAACACGGTGTCGACGAGATCGTCGGCGAGCGCCGTTTCGAATTCGTCGTTGCGTAGTTCGACCGGAGTGGTCAGGTTTCCGAAACTATAGATGATCGCGAGCGCGATCGCGATCAGCACGAGGATCATCAGATAATGCGATCCGCGATTGCTGACGGGCTTTTTGATGTCTTTATCGGCCATGAAAGGACCTCCTGATCATTTCTTGTAGACTTCGGGCTTCAACACGCCCACATACGGCAGGTTGCGGTACAGTTCGTCATAATCGAGCCCGAAGCCGACGACGAATTCCTTGGGGATGGTCGCACCGATGTATTTCGGAACGAAATCGAGCACGCGGCCGGCGGGTTTGTCGAGCAGCGTGACGACCTCGACCGAAGCGGCGCCGCGGTGGTAGAGGAGCCGACAGATGACGTCGAGGGTCTTGCCGGTGTCGACGATGTCCTCCGCGATGATGATGTGGCGGTCCTGCACGGAGGTCTCGAGATCCTTCGTGATCTTGACGTCGCTCGAGGAAGAGATGCCGCCGTGATAGGAAGAAACGCCCATCAGCTCGATCTCGCAGTAGAGGTCGATGTTCTTGATGAGTTCGGCCATGAAGGGCATGCAGCCCTTGAGGAGGCCGATGATGAGCGGCTTCCTGCCGGCGTAATCGGCCGTGATCTGCGCGCCGAGGCGTTGGCAGATGGCATCGATTTCCACTTCCGAGACGAGGATTTTTTCAATGTCTTTTTCAAGCATGCCGGTCGTTCTCCCGAATGTATGAGACATATAACGATTCACGGCCTGACGGGACCGCGGCCCTGATTTTCATTTCCGGGATCCAGACGACTTCGCCGGTTTTTCCGATGACGAGCGGCATCCGGTTCCGTTCCTCCATCGGGATTTTGCGGTCGATGAAGAGGTCGGAGAGCTTTTTGGTGCCGTAGGCGAAGATGATCCGGTCGCCTTTTTCGCGTGTGCGCACGGTCATCGGGAAAATGAAATCTAGACTATTATAACATAATTCGATGTGATTGACATCAAATTCATCCGGTTTTCTACGCACCGCGATCATCGATCCGTCGGGCAGCGGATACTCCCCGAAAGCGGGAATCGCGACCGCGTACGGGGTCGCGGAGGGCATCCGGCGGAAGAATGCGATCTCGTCGTAGTTCTTTTCGACGCGATGTCCCGAAGGCAGATCGTAGGATCCGTGCGGCTTCGAGAAGGCGATGATCCTGAGGCTGGCGAGAATCTGACCATAGGATAATTCTCCCGCGTCGCCGGTGAGCCGGTCATAGCAGCGTTTCACCGTCTCCTTCTTCACGGCCGGTTCGAGCGGGGAGAAAGCATTCGCGGAAAAGACGATCCGGCCGGGGAGGATTCCGACGCTTTGCCGCATGAAATCTTCCGCGAGCCGGGAAACGACGTCGTTCGCCTCGCCGGCATAGGCCGCGAACTGGGCGAACTTGGACAGATAGCGCGGATTCTCGGCCGCGATCTCCGGCATCAGGCGATGGCGGAAGCGGTTGCGGGTATAGTGGTCCTGGTCGTTTGTTTCGTCGTCGCGGAAAGGCAGGCCGCGTTCCGCCTGATAGGCGGCGATCTGCCTGCGCGAGACGAACAGGAGGGGACGGACGAGTTCGATCCCGTCTTTCGCGCTTCGCTCCGGAATGCCTGCGTAGCCGGCGAAGGCGGCGCCGCGGACGAGGCGCATGAGGATCGTCTCGGCCTGGTCGTCCGCCTGATGCGCAAGGGCGATCTTGTTCGCGCCGTAACGGCGCGCGACGTCCCGAAAGAAGGCGTAGCGGGCGTTTCGGGCACGTTCGTGGAAGTTGCCCTCCCCGTCCGGATCGAGTCCGGTCATTTCGAAGGGGATGCCATAGGCCGCCGCGCGGTCGGCGACGAAAGCGGCGTCCGCAGCGGATGATTTCCGTTTCTGATGGTCGACGTGGGCGATCACGAGTTCGAGTTTGCGGCGCCCGCGGAGGGAGGCCAGGAGATCGAGCAGAACCATCGAATCGATGCCGCCGGAGACGGCGACGACGATCTTGTCATGTTCGGCGATGAGTCGCCGGTCGAGGACGATGGACATGCGGATCACCTCCCGATGGATTCGTCACACACTCCCATTGTATCATTTTTTCGCCCGTACGGCACGCGTTTCGGCCTTTCCGGCGGGGCGCGTCGATGAACATGGTATCATTTCCGCGTGATGGATGGATGGAGAATGCGTGGAAATGTGGAAATGCGTCCGCAGGCGCGGAAGCGCGGGTTGCGTTCGCGGCGATATGATATAATGATATTGACAAAATCCGGAGGACCACGAATGGACAAACTCATCCTCGCCAGCAATTCGCCGCGCCGGCGTCAGCTCATGGACATGCTCGGCCTCGACTTCGAGGTCATCCTCGGGAACGTCGAGGAAACGATCGATCCGGACCTGGAGCCCGACGACCTCGTGATGGATCTCGCGATGCAGAAGGCCACGGACGTCTTCCGCGGCCACAAGGACCGGATCGTCCTCGGATTCGACACGATGGTCTATGTCGGAAACCAGCCGCTCGGGAAGCCGAAGTCGCCCGAAGACGCGGCGCGCATGCTGAAACTGCTCTCGGGACGGACCCACACAGTCGTCACCGGCTGCGCAATCATCACAAAGAAGGTGTCGAAGTCGTTCTGTGAACGTGCCGAAGTCGCCTTCCATGCGATGAGCGATGCCGAAATCGACGGCTACGTGCGTTCGGGAGAGCCGTTCGACAAGGCCGGAGCCTATGCCGTCCAGGGACTCGGCGCGAAATTCGTCAAAGGCATCGACGGCGATTTTTTCACCGTCATGGGTCTTCCCGTCTCCCGGCTGTACCACGAACTGATGCGTCTGGGGCTGTGGCCGCTTATCTAAAAATCTACGTTCTTATGGGAAATCCGCCGGCCGGTTCATTCCCATTGAACCACATAAACGTCGAAAGCGCTTGCATTTGCCGACCCGACTATCGACGGGTCGGCTTTTTCTTTGCGCTTAATATGTAAAAATCTCATATATATCATTAAAACACGCCACACGATTGCCCCGATATTCTGTATAATTATCATTGGGGGGTGATCAAGATGGAAACGACGGGTGATCTGCGTTCTTCGCTGCGGGCTGAAACCGCGAACGATCTCCGCCTGTATGAAGCCGGCAAGGAAAAATGCAGTCCGGCGAAAGACATCCTGAACGACGCGAAGGACTATCACCTGCTCCACTTCGTGCTGAGCGGAAAAGGCGTCTTCGTGCTTGACGGCAGGGAATACCACCTCGGCAAGGGCGACATGTTCTATATCCCGCCGCACAAGACCGCTCACTACTATCCCGACAAGAAGGAACCTTGGACCTACACCTGGTTCGGTTTCGACGGACCGCGGGCCGACGTCTTCCTCGACGTCTGCGGCATTTCCGAATCCGCGCCGATCTATGCGAAAATCCGCGACAATTCGATGAACGACCCGCTCCATGAACTCGTCTACAACTACAATCGCGCCGGCTATCTCGATGTCCGTTGTCTCGGGTACGCCTACATCGTCTTCGCGACGATGCTCGACCACAGCCTCGACATCGCCAAGCGGACCCTCACGCCGAAGGAAAGTCACGTGAAGGAAGCGAAGGAGTTCATCTCAAACAACTTCCAGTTTCCGATCTCCGTCCAGGAAATCGCCGATTCGGTGAACCTGACGACCAACTATCTCTCCAACATCTTCCAGGAGACGCTCGGCCTGTCGCCGAAGCAGTATCTCACGAAATACCGCATGGACAAAGCGTGCATGATGCTGCTCGACCGCAAGGCCAAGGTCAAGGACGTCGCCGCGAAAGTGGGATACAAGAACCAGCTCCACTTCTCCGGCGAGTTCAAGAAATCCGTCGGGCTCAGTCCGAAGCATTACCAAGAGAAAAAAGCGAAACGCTTGAAAGGGGATTGAACGAACATGATGAAGAACATCGCCATCGCCGCCGGAGCCGCGGCGCTTCTGCTCGGGCTCGCCGCCTGCCGCGAAACGACCACGACGGAAGCCCCGACGACCACCTACTGGGCGCCGGAAATCGGCACCTCCACGAACGACGAATCGCTCGATGATCTTGCCTTCATCTACTCCGACCCGACCGCGACGTCCGTCGCCGTCCTGCCGGTGGAGAATCTGACAGAAGAGTTCATCTACGGCGTCGACATCTCAACCGCTCTCGCCGTTTATGAAAACGGCGGAACCTACTACGATCGCGACGGCATCGAGAAGGACCTCTTCGTGATTCTCGCCGAAGCCGGCGTCAACTACGTCCGCATCCGCCTCTGGGTCGATCCGTTCGACGAAAATGGCAATTCCTATGGCGGCGGCGGGAACGATCTCGAGACCGCGCTCAAACTGGCATCGCGCGCCAAGGCCGTCGGCCTCGGCGTCTGCCTCGACTATCACTACTCCGATTTCTGGGCGGATCCGGGCCAGCAGGAAACCCCCAAGGCATGGGCCGACCTCAGTTTCACGGATCTCCAGACCAAGGTCTACGACTACACCAAGGAAACCCTTGAAGCCTTCGCGGCGATCGATGCGCTCCCCGACATGGTCCAGCTCGGCAACGAGATCAACTCCGGCATGCTTCACGACCTCGGCAAAATCACCGCCCAGCCGACCAGCTGGACCCGTCTGGCCGCCTTCCTGAAACAGGCCGCCCAGGCGGTCGACGACGTCGACCCCGAAATCCGGACGATCATCCACCTTGCCCAGGGTGCGAGCTTCTCGACCTTCGACAACTTCTTCGGCAAGATGGAGGCCAACAGCGTCCCCTACGACATCATCGGCCTTTCCTATTATTCCTACTGGCATGGCTCTCTGGCGGACTTCGCCGACAACATGAACCGCATCAGCGCCAAATACGGCAAGCCCGTCTGCGTCATGGAGATGTCCTACGGCTTCACGAACCTGCCGCACGACCAGGCATCCAACATCTATAACGCAACCCTCGAAGATGCCGGCGGATACAAGACCTCCCTGCAGGGCCAGGCCTCTTACATGCGCGACGTCATCGACGCCGTCGCCAACGTTCCGGAGGGCCTCGGCCTTGGCATCTTCTACTGGGAGCCCGCGTGGCTGCCCGTCGAAGGCGCCGGCTGGGCGAGTGTCGCTTCCGGCCGCACGAACGTCGAAGGCAAGTCCACCTGGGCGAACCAGGGCCTCTTCAGCTACTCCGGGAAAGCCCTTCCCACCCTGTATATCCTCGACCTGATCGAGAACGCCGACCCCGACCTCGTCATCACGATCCTCGACGGAACCGTCGACACCGATCTCGACGTGACGTTGAACGTCTCGCTGAACGAGACGCTTCCCGTCACGACCCTCGCGATCGATTCCCTTCATCGCTACACGATCGCCGACATCGTCTGGAACCAGGCCGAAGTCGACGCGATCGACAGCCCCGGCAGCTACGTCGTCCACGGCACGCTTGCGACCGACGAAACCGTCGTGATCGTCGCCGACGTCACCGCCGTCGCCAACTACATCGTCAATCCCGGTCTCGAGGAGCGCGGAACGTCGGATCAGGACGTCGTGCCGCCGTGGTATCGTGACGACGCGAATGGCGTGAAGACGAACCATACCGACGCGCGGACCGGCACCGGTCATGTCAATGTCTGGGACGATGCCGATTTCGCCTACGACATCTGGCAGGACGTCGAACTCCCCGCCGGAACCTATGAACTCTCGTTCTGGGCGATGGGCGCCGCGGCGGACCAGCCGACGATCTTCCTCTACGCCGCCTTCGCCGCGTCCGGAATCGACATCGAAGTCTCCGAAAACTGCGTCGTGACGTGGTGGCCAGTGTACGCCCAGTACACGATCAGCTTCACCCTGACCGAGTCCGCGACGGTCCGCATCGGCGTCCGCGGCGAGGGCGTCGCCGGCAACTGGGCTCACTTCGACGACTTCATCCTCCAGAAAACGGACGACTGAACATCTTGTCGCCGGCGACCCTCGGGCCGCCGGTTTTTCTTTGCCAACATCAAAAACAGCGTGACAGCATCACGCCGCGCGATGTATAATGAATGCGGCTGGGGATCAACCCCGGCCCGGATTACTCCGTCAAGAAGGGAAGGATTTGCCATGAGACATACGGTAGAAGAACATTCGTCCAGGAAAAAAGCCACGGAGGGAACGCAGAACTGACGCTCAACCCTCCATCATTCGCGCACACAATGGAGGAAATGATGAATCAACATGAAATGCCGCCCGGATACCACGACGGGATCGGACAGGCCATGGCGCAGTACGCTGGGCTTGCGTCCGCCCGCGTCACCGGGCAGGAACGGGACCTGTATGCCATCGTCTCGGAACAGGGAACCCATCCGGCCAGAGTGGCCGGAAAAATGATGCACGAAGCGACGGGACCGTGTGATTTTCCCGCCGTCGGCGACTGGGTCGCCGCGGATTTCACGGGCGATCTCGCCGTGATCCACGCCGTGCTGCCCCGCAAAAGCGTCCTCGAACGCAAAAGCGCCGGACTCACGTCGGCCGGCCAGATTCTCGCCGCCAACGTCGATACGGTATTCATCTGCATGTCGCTCAACGAAAACTACAACCTTCGCCGCCTCGAACGCTATCTCACCGTCGTCTGGGCGAGCGGGGCGACCCCCTGCGTCGTCCTCACCAAAGCCGATCTCGCGGAGGACACGGCTTCCGCCGAACTCGAAGTCGGGAGCGTCGCTCCCGGCGTCGACATCCTCTTTGCGACCGACCGCGGACAGGGCGGCTATGCCCAGATCGACGCCCGCCTGGAACCGGGGCGCACCTACGCCTTCATCGGTTCGTCCGGCGTTGGAAAGTCGACGATCGTCAATCACCTGATGGAAACGTCCGTGATGGCGACCTCGGACGTCGGAAAGGACGACAAGGGCAGGCATACGACGACATCGCGGGAACTCTTCGTCACCCCGTCCGGAGCGATCGTGATCGATACCCCCGGCATGCGGGAACTGCAGATCGACGCGGCCGATTTCGAGACGGCGTTCGCCGACATCGAGGAGCTCGCCGCGGGATGCAAGTTCAACGACTGCACGCACACGTCCGAACCGCACTGCGCGGTGAAGGACGCGATCCGCGAAGGCCGCTTGCCGGCCGAGCGGATGGAGAACTACGCCAAAATGCTGAAAGAAGTCGCGCACCAGGAACGGAAAGCGCGCATGCAACAGGTCGCCATCGCCAAATGGCGGCGGAACCATTGATGACGAAAGCGCTCCGGCTTGCCGAAGCGCTTTTCCTTCGGTGCCGACGGCGCGCTTCCCGCACGTGCCGGGGCGCGTTCTTTCCCATGTGAATTACGCTTGCATTTTATCTTCATCTTTGTTATAATACCTTTGCTTGCGAAAAACTTACTATGAGATTACAAATCATGGCAGAAGGAGAGTAAACATGAAAACCGGCATTCACCCCAAGTACTTCAAAGTGACGGTGACCTGCACCACCTGCGGGAACACCTTCGAGACGGGTTCCACTTCCAAGGAACTGCACGTCGATACTTGCAGCAACTGCCATCCGTTCTTCACCGGCAAACAGAAATTCACGGCTGCCGACGGTCGGATCGACAAGTTCAACAAGCGTTACAACATCGAAAGCAAATAACGACCGAAGAAAACCATAACTTATGGTTTTTTTTGTTCCCGGTGGGTATAATAATACTCGATAAGCCGAACTTCCAGAGGGGGACGTCACCATGTATCTGAAGCAACGCGAAGGCTGGATCGAAGTCATCACCGGACCGATGTATGCCGGCAAGACCGAGGAACTCATCCGCCGCGTCAAGCGGCTCGAGTACGCCGCGCAGAACGTCATCGTCTTCAAGCCGACGATCGACGACCGCTACGCCGCCGACGAGGTCGTCAGCCACAACAACAGCCGGACCCGCTCGATCAACATCACGAAGGCGTCGGAGATCATGAAGTACGTCGAGCGCGACACCGACGTCGTCGCCATCGACGAGATCCAGTTCCTCGACGAGGAAGCCGTCGCGATCTGCGAGTATCTCGCCGACCACGGCGTCCGTGTGATCGTCTCCGGCCTCGACCGCGATTTCCGCGGCGAACCGTTCTCGTTCATGCCGCGGCTGATGGCGATCGCCGAGGAAGTCACGAAACTCACCGCCATCTGCGTCTGCTGCCACACCCCCGCGACCAGAACCCAGCGGATCGTCGACGGCAAGCCGGCGAACTACACCGATCCGATCATCCTCGTCGGCGCGAAGGACTCCTACGAAGCCCGCTGCCGGCACTGCCACGAAGTCCCCGGCAGGCCGGACGTCTACGACGCGCTCGGGAAAAACCATGACTGATCGGGACGTCCTCTTCATGCGCGAAGCGCTGAAGGAGGCCGACAAGGCCTACGCGATCGACGAAGTGCCCGTCGGCTGCGTGATCGTCAAGGACGACGCCGTCATCGCCCGCGGATACAACCGCCGCGAAACGACCGGACACGTCTTCAACCACGCCGAGATGATGGCGATCGACGAAGCCTGCCGCAAGCTCGGAACCTGGCGGCTCGAAGGCTGCACCCTGTACGTCACCGTCGAGCCGTGCGTGATGTGCGCCGGGACGATGGTCCAGGCACGCCTCGACCGTCTCGTGTACGGCGCCCGCGAACCGAAGTCGGGCGCGCACAAATCGGTCGTCGACCTCTTCGATCATCCCTACAATCACAAGGTCGACGTCGAGGAAGGCGTCCTCGCGGACGAATCCGCGTCGATCCTCAAGCGTTTTTTCAAGGATCTGCGCAAGCGGAAATGACGAATGTTGCGAAACGTGATATAATAGGATTAGAAATCTCCCATGAAGCATCTTCACTCAATAGGTGTCCACGAATCAGGTCAGATCTTGACGGAAGCAGCCTTAAGTAAGAGATCTATGTGGGTGGAGATGCTTGATGGGAGATTTTTCTATGGAGCGTGATGCATCATGGCTTTGGTTTTCATCGATCTGGACGGCACCGCCCTCGAAGACGGAAAGCCCGCGAAGGGGATCGTCCGGACGATTTCCGATCTGAAACGGAACGGGCACGTCCCGGTCATCGCGACCGGCCGGACGCCCCATCTGCTCTATGGCGTCGACCGCCTGCTCGGGATTCCCGACTACATCGCCGCCAACGGCAACTACATCAAATACGGCGGAAACGTCATTTACGAACGATACATTTCTAGGGACGTGCTCGCACGGATGCTGAAGCGGGCCGACGAAATCGGCGCCGATCTTGTCCTCGAAGGCGTCGCCGGCTACGTCGCCTGGCGTCGCGACACCGATTTCGTCGACCGGTTCTCGGACGCGTTCCGGATCGAGTATCCGGTCCTCGACCGTGCCTATCCCGAACAAAACGACGTGCTCTCCTTCATCGTCTTCTCCGACCGCGACGCCGAGATCCTCCGCGGCGAATTCCCCGAACTCGCCTTCAACCGCTCGAACCGGTTCGGCTACGACGTGAACCTCGCCGGCAACCTCAAGGCCGACGGCGTGAACCGCCTCGTCAACTATCTCGGCTATCCCGCCGACCACGTCTACGCGATCGGCGACGGCCTCAACGACGTGTCGATGCTGAAGGCGGTCAAGAACGGCATCGCGATGGGCAACGGATGCCCCGAGGCGAAAGCCGCCGCCGTCCACGTGACCTCCTCCGTCGGCGACGACGGCGTGAGAAACGCCCTCGCGCATTTCGGACTCCTCTGACGACCGCCACTGCGGTCGTTTTCATCTCACCGGCTTTACGAACGGCGCCCCGCGCGCTACAATGAAATCGAAAGAACGTGATCGACATGTACGACGCCATCGTCGTCGGCGGCGGCCACGCAGGGTCCGAAGCGGCCCTCGCCCTCGCCCGGCTCCAGAAAAAAACGCTCCTCGTCACTGGGAACGTGAAGATGATCGCCACGATGCCGTGCAATCCGTCGATCGGCGGACCTGCGAAAGGGACGATCGTCCGCGAGATCGACGCCCTCGGCGGCGAGATGGGCAGGATCGCCGACCTCACCAGCCTGCAGATGAAGATGCTGAACAATTCCAAGGGACCGGCGGTCCGGGCGCTTCGCGCCCAGTCCGACAAGGTCCTTTATCCGGCCGCGATGCAGCGGATCCTCTTCACCCAGCCCGGGCTCACGGTCGAGGAGGCCTACGTCGCACGGCTCGTGGTCGAAGACGGCGTCGTCCGCGGCGTCGTCCTCGAAGACGGCTCCGAACGCCGCGCCGCCGCGGTCATCGTCACCGCCGGCACCTACATGGAAGGCGCCGTCTTGGTCGGAAACACCTCGACGCCGTCCGGTCCGGACGGACAGAGACCGTCCGTCGGTCTTTCCGCCCACCTCCGCGAGCTCGGGATCGAGACGTTTCGCCTCAAGACCGGGACGCCCCAACGCATCCGGCGCGATTCGATCGATTTCACGAAGATGGAAGTCGCGCCCGGCGACGACTTCCGCTACCGCTTCAGTTTCGACGAGGACGCCCCCTTTGTCCACCCGGAGAAAGAATGGCCCTGCTACCTGATCCATACCACCGAAGACACGCGCGCCGTGATCACGAACAACCTCCGGAAGTCCGCCATGTACGGCGGACTCGTGAAGGGGGTCGGGCCGCGCTACTGCCCGTCGATCGAGGACAAGTTCGTGCGCTTTGCGGACAAGGAGCGCCACCAGCTCTTCATCGAACCGGAGAGTGCCTCGCTCGATGTCGTCTACCTGCAGGGATTTTCCACCTCGATGCCCCACGACGTCCAGGACCTGATGGTGCATTCACTGCCCGGACTCGAGCGCGCCGTGATCGCGAAGTACGCCTATGCGATCGAATACGACGCCGTCCGTGCGACCGATCTGTGGCCGACGCTGGAATCGAAGATCCTCCCCGGCCTCTATTTCGCGGGTCAGGTGAACGGGACCTCGGGATACGAGGAAGCCGCCGCCCAGGGACTCGTCGCCGGCATCAACGCCGCCCGCAAGCTCGACGGGAAGGCTCCCTTCGTGCTGCGTCGCGACGAGGCCTACATCGGCGTGCTCGTCGACGACCTCGTCACGAAAGGCGTTCTCGACCCCTACCGCATGCTGACGTCGCGCGCCGAATTCCGGCTTCTCCTCCGCCATGACAACGCCGACGTCAGGCTCACGCCGCGCGGATACGACATCGGCCTCATCTCCGCCGATCGCATGGCCCGTTTCGAAGCCAAACGCGCCGCCGTACGGGCGGAAACGCAGCGGCTGGCGGCAGCCTTCGTCCTGCCGACGCCCTTCGCGAACGCCTTCCTCGCATCGAAGGGCTCCGGGGAACTGAAGGAGAAACAATCGCTCCTGGATCTCCTGAAGCGTCCCGAACTGGGATATCGGGACGTCATGGAACTGTCCGGATCCGCGCCGCGCGTCACGTCCGAGGAAGCCGAACAGATCGAAATCGAAGTCACTTACGAGGGTTATATCAGAAAAGCCCTGAAAGAAGCCGAAAAACTCGCGAAAGAAGAAGCGGTCGCGATTCCGCCGGACTTCGATTACGAACTCCACAACCTCGCCCTCGAGGCGCGCGTGAAACTGAAGAAGATCCGTCCGCTCACGCTCGGGCAGGCGTCGCGCATCAGCGGCGTGAATCCCGCCGACGTGCAGGCGATCGCGATCCGTCTCAAGGGACTGAACAAATGAAGAAGCCGTCCGGAAGGGCGGCTTCTTCATTTGTTCAGGTTCGGGGCTTGAAGAGGTAGCGCCAGATGATCATGACGCCGAGGAGGCTGAAGAGGGTGGCGACACCGAGATCCTGGACGAAATAGTACATCATGTCCGGGATGTCCGGGATGCCTTGCCGGAGGAAGGCGGAGAGCGTCATGCCCCAGCTGACGGCGTAAAGCGAGTACAGGAGGACGATGATCACGGCGCTGACGACGACCGACAGGCCTGCGATGACGAACGGAATCTCCTTGCGGAGCGGTGCCTTGGCGGCCTTGTACATGAACATCGCCGCGCCCGGGATGAGGGCGAAGAGGAGCACGACCTGGTAGCCGAAGTAGAAGTTGACGACGAAGTTGACGATCGCACCGAGGAGCGCGCCGGAAACCGCGAAGAAGTATCCTTTGGCAAGGTTTTCGGTGCTGGAGTCGAGTTTCCGGTAAGCTTCCTTGACGTCGGCCATCAGTTTTTCGTGGCAGGCGTCATGAGTTTTCATGCAGAGGCCGCGGACCAGCCGCAACCGGTCGGATCCTTCGCCTTCGCAGAGGCCGCAGCCTTCGTGCTGCCGGACGCCGAGACGGGTGAATTCCGCCGCGGCGGCGCGCAGCAGGACGTCGACGCGTTCATACTTCTTTTTCGTCGCGAGCGATCCGGGCAAGTCCATCCGGACGACTTTCCCGTCCATCTGGAACGCGACGCTCGCGTAAACAGCCTTCATCGCGGTCTTGAACGCCTCGCCCTGCTCGACAGTGAAGGGATCCTTGAAGAGGTAGTTCACGACGGCATAGTAGGTGTCGATCCGCTGCTCGGTCACGACGCCCGCCTCATAACCGTACAGGTTGCCGAACGCGCCGCGGCGGTCGCCCTGCAGTCCGTATTTCTTCTGAATGTCCGCATGTCTCATGTCATCTCACGCTCCTGGCTTTCCATTGTATCACGCCGCCTCGCGATTGAACAGAAAAAAATGCACGGCGTCCGATGATGCTTCATTTTCATCGCCAGCGTCGCCCCGCGGGAGTCGAAAAACCCATATGTTAATTAAAATGTACCCTGTAAAATGGACACTTTGAAAAAAGACCATTTACAGGGTATTTTTTCGTCTATAATGGAATTATCGAAAGAAAGGCAGATGATCCGTCATGAGCAAGATCATTTTCACCGAGAAACAAATGGAAGAATTGAGAGCGAATCCTCACGTAAAAAGCGTGTCGAGACTCTATATCAACTATACGGACGAATTCAAGGAATATTT
>Ga0172371_10009175_pt1 | contig 13652 bp, 8 predicted proteins | sample Lak12m_FD_114543 | JGI IMG/M metagenome (GOLD analysis project Ga0172371, IMG submission 114543) | Freshwater microbial communities from Kabuno Bay, South-Kivu, Congo - kab_022012_12m | ecosystem: Environmental > Aquatic > Freshwater > Lake | place: Democratic Republic of the Congo: South-Kivu... | reverse complement strand
CTTCCATCTCGAATACCCCAAATAGCCACACCTTGCATCACGATGGAATACCCAAAATAGCCACACCTTGCGTCACGAATTCCAAACCGGCCAATTCATACGAAATTCACGCCGGCGCTGACAGGCCCGGGGGCGGGCCTCCTACAAGCCCGGGGGCGGGGCCTCATACAAGCCCGGGGGTGGACCTCATACGATATCGTGTCGCTTCTGTAGGAGGGGCGCCCTCGCCCCGACATGTGCCTGTAGGAGGGGCGCCCTCGCCCCGACATGTGCCTTCTGTAGGAGGGGCGCCCTCGCCCCGACATGTGCCATGACCAACCATTGGTCGGCCCGGGGCGGGCCTCCTACAGGCCCGTGGCGGGCCTCCTACAGGCCCGGGGGCGGGTCTCGTACGCCCAATGAAAGTTCTTTTGGAGGACAAGGCCGTCCCTCTAATTCAACTCCCACGCCATGTTGATCCCGGCTGGATGGATCATCACGCGCGCATCGCCCTTGCGCGGCGCGCGGGACGATTCCCAGAAGACCTTGCCGATGGCATAGCCGAGCACGCTGCCCGCGACGGTATCCGACACCCAGTGCTGGCGGCTGCCGACGCGCGCGAGGTTGGTGAGGGCCGCGACGCCATAGAGCCAGGGCGCATCGTACTCCTCCGCGAACGGGGTCGCGACCGCCCAGGTGATGATCGTATGCCCGGAGGGAAACGAATCGTATCCGACCAGACTGGAGAACGGTTTGAAAGTGTGATTGCCGAGATTATTCTCCGGGCGCGCGCGACCGACCACGGATTTCAGTGCCGTCACCGCGAGAAATGCCGTACCGCCCGCCTCCACCGCCGCGTAACCGGTGCGGGAACGCGCAGGATCGCTGCCGTCGAAGGCCGCCGCCGCGGCGCCGCCGATGGCGAGCCAGGGAAGCACGTTGTTGCCGATCTTGTTCATGCCCTTCAACCAGCGGTTTCCGGCATGGCCCTGCGCGAAGCGGTCGCCGCGCCGATCGAGCGCGCTGCCCGCCAGCACCAGGCCGGTGCCGACCATGCCCATGCGCAGCCAGTTCGTATCCGCCGCAGTGCGGCCCGCGGCGGCGAGGTCGCCCAACACCCGAGCGGCCGGCCGCGTGGCGGGCGCAAGCACGTCGGCCAGGCGCGGCTCTTCCGCCCGGGTATCCACGTCGTCCAGGCGCGCGAGCGCATCCGTCTCCCGCGCCGACGGGTTCAGGTAGTCGATGGCGACGGAGTCCGCAAGCTGGGCCGCGCCGATCCTGCCGTCGAAATAGTGGTCCAGCCGCATCAGGTCGAGAAAATCGTAGCGCACCACCGGATCGGCGCCTTCGGCATACGTAATACGGATCTCGCGCATGTCCAGCGGTCCGAGGCGCAGCGCGGCGCGCGCGGCGCGACCGACCGCGCGGCTCGCGGGATGAATGGCGTCGTTCGCGAGCGCGAGCGTCAGCCGGTGCGTAGCGTCGTACGCCACGCGGATGTTGCGGAACCGCTGCCGATACAGGGCCTCGACCAGGCGCTGTTCGTAGCCCTGCGCATCGGCGGTCCATTGCGCCGCGGCGGGCTTCGCTGTCACGCGGGTATAGGGCACCGGCCCCCGCGGCGGCGGGGTCCAGGCCTCGCGCCGCTCGGCGGGCATCAACTCGTCATTCGGCAGCGGCGCCGCCTTGTAGCGCAAAGCGCGATCGTCGCGCGTGTTGGTGAGGTTGTACAACTCGACATAACGATTGAGTTTTGCGCCGCCGTCCCGGGTGAGCGGTTTCCATGCGACGTTGGCGACCATGGTGCTCGAGCGCGCGAGGAAAGCGTCGAAGGGAACGCTCAGGAATACCCCCTTGTCGAAACTGCCTTCGCCGAACTTCTCCTTCGATACATTGGTCTTGGAAAAAAACGCGCCGACCTTAATGCCATTGTCGAACACGCGCGACATCGCGACCGTCACGCCCGCATCCTTGGCCAGGTAGCGGCCGACGCTCAGGTTCGCCTGCACGTTGTGCCAGCCGGTATCCCAGTACAGGCTCGCATGACCCGTGGCCACGCGATAGCCGGTCTGCGTGCCGGCATTGTCGAAACCCAAGTCCTGCTGAAAATTGCGCTGCTGCACCAGGTTCGCGTCCACGCCAAACGCGACGCGGCTCGCGAACGGCCGGTACAGCCATTCGCCGCCGACACCCGCGAAGTACGCTTCGCGATAGCCTCCGTACAGGCTGTAGTACTGGTTCTCGCCGAACCGGCCGACGTGCGTCGCCTGCAGATTCGGCAGGGTGATCCTCGAGGTCGTCACGTACTCGCGCAAGTAGGTGCGCACCCGGGGCAGATCGCTGGTGCCGCGGTTCTGGAACTTGTCGTAGTTGTCGTACAGGCCGAGTTGCAGCGTCCCTTGCAGCCAGGTGTCCTCGCGCAGCCGCAGCTTGGCGCTCTCCGCCATCCCAATCTGGAACATGACAAATCCGTCCGGGCCGCCGAGCGTCTGCTGGTAGTTCGGCCTCAAGCCGCTGTCGAACTTCGGCCGCGCGTCCTCATAGAGCAGATTCTGCGCCGGCGTCGAAGCGGCGGAACGGGCGAGCACCGCGGTACGCTGATCGCGCGGCGGCAAGGGCTGGGTCTGCTGCGCGACCCAGGCATCGCGATCGATCACGTGCTCGGCCACCTCCACCCCATGCTGGCGGTAGGCGAGCGCGAAGCGATCCACGTTTGCGGGCGCATCGCGGTTGAGCACCGCTGCCGCCCGGTCGGCGCGCTCGCTCCAGTAGATGGCCTCGGCATCGTCCAGGGTCACCTTGAGCTCGCGGCCGCGCTGCTCGATCCTGCGCACGTGCCAATCGGTCTGCGCCGCGATATCGCGGCTGGTCGCGGGCCAGTCGGGCGCCCGCTGCGGACGGTTCGCGGCCACGGCCACGCGCGGCGCATCGCTCAGCTTGGGCATGGAAAGCCCGTCCAGTTGCGTGTGCAAGGTGATGCCGAGCATGGCCGTGTTGCCGCGCTCGACGCCGAGGGTGATATCCACCGCGCGTCCGGCCCGGTACACCAGGCCGAAGTTCCAGGGAGAACTTTGCGGCAGGACGTTGCCCAGCCCTTCGTGCCGATAATCGTTGCCGTCGTATTCCAGCTTGAGGATCAGCGGCGCCCAGGGCGTCTGGTATTGAACGCCGCCGAACAGGGCGGTGGGGCCATGGAAATAGTTCCCAAAAGCGAAGTTACCCGTACCCTCAGTACCTCGTCGCGTATCGAACGACGGGCGAATGCGCGAAAGCGGGTTGCGCAAATTGCCCCGTGCACCGACGTATCCCCAACCCAGGCCAAGACTCCAATCGAGCGAGCCGGTGCGTTTGTTCGCGACCAGGTACTCCGAGGAGAAAAGCCCGGTGCCCGCGAAATCGCGCAGGCCCAGCGCAACCTCGGGCATATAGGCCGATTCCTTCCACAGGCGGAATTTGGCGTCGAAGCTCTTGTCCTTGTACGCTTGATCACCGCTAAATGTCGAATCCCCCGTTGGCAAGAGGCTGTAGTAGCGGTTGCTCACGTTGGTATAGCGAAACCCCGCCTCCAGCCAGTCCAGGGGTTGCACCACGATATTGCCCTGAAAATAGGGATAACTGCGGCTGAAGTTGACCGAAAAATGGCCGGCTTTCTCCATGCGCGCGCTGGGCGTCTGCAGCAGGCCGACGCCGCCCCAGTCGCTCGCCGTGGTCTCGAAGCTGCGCGAACGCGCGGAGAACGCCGGTGCGGGCAAGACCGCCGTTGTGTCGGAGTCGGGCAGGCCGCTCCCGGCAATCCCCTTCCGGTAGGGCAGATCTTTCCTTGTTCCTGCCGCGTCAGGACGCGTTCCCGGGTCACGCAAACCTTGCACCGTTCCGCCCAGTTCCGGAAGCCCGGAAGGAGTCCACGCCCGTGATGCGCTCCCGGGAACAGGCTCCGAAGCACTGAAATCCGATCGGCCCGGGGGCGGGCCTCCCACAACCCCATCCGATCGGCCCGGGGGCGGCCCCACCACCACCCCGGCGGGATCCGGGGCAGGCCCTTGCGTAGCCAGGAACATGATCAACCGCTGAGACAATGGCTCCGGAAATCCGCCATCCCGGGGCGGCGCCCAGATCCACGCACCCGGCGCCGGCTCGTCCTGTTTCTCGCGGTTCCACGCGGCGACACCAAAGCGCTGCACCCGTCCATCGGGCTGCGCCACCCAGACCCAGTCCGCGCGCTTCGAACTACTGGGACTGCAAGCCTGCACATAGGCTATCGCTTCGCGGCCGGCGGCATGCGCCACCGGGCAGCGCGTACCGCGCGCCGTTACCACCGTTACCGTGCGCGGACGCCTGGGCAACACCGCGCTGTGCCCGGGCTGAAGAATCGGATCGCGGTTCGGGTTGGCCCCCAGCCAGCGCGCATCCGGCACCGCCACCGGAACGCGGCCCGTGACCGGAAGCGCGCGGATCCAGTCGCGCAGCCGTCCCAGCGCCGCCGGATCGGCCTTCACCTCGCGCTCGAGGCCCGAGAGGCTTTTCAAAAGGTCGAGCCGCAGCTCGCCCTGCGGCGCCACCTCACCCGGCACCCGCCAGCTCAATCCCAGCGGATACGCGTTTGCGTCGGCTGCTTGTTCCAGCAGCCAATCGCTCAGACGTTTCGGGGCAGGCTGCGCGTGCAGCAAAGTTGGCTCCAGAACGAGCAACCCCACGAGTGCCAGCGCAATCCGCTGCAACAGCGAAGTTTTTGTAGGAGCGGCGCCCTCGCACCGACCTAGCACCTTCATCACTTCTTCTCACCCGCGCTTTGCGCCTGCACCGGCCAGCGCTGCCAGGTGAAACACAGATCCGCCGCGAGGCACTGCTCGCCATAGACGACGGTTTCCCCGCCATCACGAAAATCGACGGCATAGCGCGCCGGCGGCAGCACCGCTGCGGCGGCAACGCTGCCGCCGAAAATGCCCGGGAGCCCCGCAGCCCCCCCGGGCTCGACCCGCTCCTCGAACCACGTTAGGCTCTGCGCATCGAGGTCTTTCAATTCGCTGCGCCGCGGCTCCGGAATGACGCGCAGCGAGAGCGTGTCATTCGCCCCATACCGGTACCCGGGCATGACGTCACGCGTGCGCGTCCATCGATACGCCTGTTCGGTGCGCGCGAGCGCAGCCCACGACGGCAGATCGGGCAGGCGCACCTCGCGCCACTCGGTGGTGAGTCCGACCGCTCCGACGAGGCGCCCCTGTTGCAGGCGCAGCACCTCGCGACCCGCGCTGGTCCACACCTCGACGGATCCGCGCGGTCCGTCGTCCTGATAGGCCCACACGAGCAACACGACGCGGCCGGCGATGGTGACCCTGAGGTAAGCAAAATTCGGATTCAGCCTGGCGCTGTCGGCGGCTGTATTTCGCCCGCGGGCATAGGGCATGGTTTGCAGGATCGCGTTGCTGCCCGCGGAGCAGGCTGTCAGCGTGGCGACCAACAAAAGCAGCGCGGCTCTGGCTCGGATATTCACGCGGTGGAAGACGGAACTCAATGGCGCTATCCTAAGCCATGCGGCCGTCGCTAGGGGGCTCCCCTTTGAAAAAGAGGGCACAAGGAAAGATTCGCTGCGGAAATACCCGGGCGGCCGGCACAGCCCGCGCGCCCAAAGCATGCGCCCGACGCCAGCCGATCCGCTACTGGCTCAAGACGAAGCCGGCAAAGTGGATCGAAACTCCGGAAACAAAAAAAATCCCTGGCCTGTCGCCAAGGATTTTTTTAATGAAGAGCAGCCGACTTACTGTGTCGTGGTGGTTGTGGTCGTGGTCGTATTGTTGTCGTCATTGGAGGCGGCGATAGCCACGGCTATGGCAACCACTGCCACGCCGGCGGCAACCATGGCCGGGGTGATCTCGCCTGCCGCAGAGGCCGTCGCACCTTTACCTGCAGGCTCTACCGCCAAAGCACTACCCGCCAAGAATACGGATGCAACCAGAATCGCCAGCGCTTTCTTCATTCTTCTCTCCTGTATAAATCCAAGCAAAAACCGAATCCGAAGGGAAATCCCGATAACGAGGGTTTCATTATCCACAAAAATAAAAAAGTTGCAAGCCTGGACCGCCCGCCCCGCATACCCTGTACGGATTATCCGCAATAAATTAGAAAGTTGCAGGCCTGTCGTGAACCCTTTTTCGGGAATAATTGACATTTGTCACGAGAAAACAGGAAAAAAACCATTTTCCATTTTTCCTTATGAATGTGTACGGAAGACCCCATACGCGCCGACGCGCGACGGTAACAGTTGCAGATTCACTGTAATATTGAACACCCTGCCAGACCACCCCGAAAAGATCACGAGCTCCCCGAAGTGTTCAACCGCCGCCTAATTCCCCTTGCCCTGCTCCTTGCCTGTTTTCTCATCATTGCCGCCATTGGCCAGAATCTTCGCCTCAAAGGCAACTTCGCCTACGTTACGATTCAGGCAAGCGATGAAATGACGCTTAGCTTCCTGCGGCAGCACCTGCGCGGGCGCGAGGCGTGCGAGGCGGCAGCCGAGTCATTTAGCGAACTCATGCTGGCCAACTGCCCGGTATGTCGGGTCACGCGCCAGGAATGCCTGCGCAAGCTGAGTCCCGAACAAGCCGCCCTGTTCAGCGACGCCCCCTTCCCTTACGCCACGGCAAGACTGTACGGCGGCGTCATGAGCTATCGCTCCACTGACCCCCAAGTCGCGCTTGCGACCTGCCGCCTGAGCGAGCAGCGCGCGCCCGGCGGCCTGGTGGTTTGCTCCCCGCCCGGCACACCCCGCCCGCTGCCGGCCAAGTTCCGGGAACGCTTCGACAGCCTGGAAAGTGCATTCCTCGGCATGGCCTGGCTGGCTGGCGCACTGATCCTCGGCCTGGCGTTCTATCTCGCAGTCCAATGGCACCATCGCCGCGCGGCGACAACCCGCTCGCGAAGCGCTTACGACCCTTGGCCCGCCAAGATCACCCTGGCAGTAGGCGACGCCCTGGTCTTGCTCGGGGCATTTCTCGCCATCGCATGGCCAAACGGCCCTGCGCTCGGCGGTCTGACACCAATTGAGCGCAACACGCTGCTCATCCACGCCGGACTGATCGTGATCACCATCCTCTGGTTTTGGGTGCTGCTCGAGCACTATTCTCGCCGCCGCCCCTATTGGGACGAACTGAGAGAAATCATCCGAGTCGTCGCCACCATGTTCATGGTTGCCGGCGCCACCATTTTCATGGCCGGCGTGGAATCTACCCGTAGCGTCCAGTTGAGCCTGTGGCTTTTCAATCTGCTGTTGATTCCCCTTGCGCGATCAAGCTTTCGAGGCGTGCTCGACTCCCTCGGATTGTGGCAAATGCCGACTGTCATCATCGGTACCGGAGAAAACGCACGCGACGCCGCCGCCGCCCTGATCAGCGAGAAATCCATGGGCTACCACGTAGTAACATTTGTCGACGTGGAAGGCGCCCCTCCCTTAGTCATAGCAAACGAAGCAAAACAACCCGGTCCTCCTGTGATTTCCTGCTCTATGAGTGACGCGGCATCGACCCAACAGCAACTCGAAGACCTGCGCGCGGAACTTGGCCAACCGCAGATCGTTATTGCGCTGGATTCTCTCAGCGCCCCGGAAAACCAGCACCTCGTCCAATACCTGAGTGCGAGCGCGCGCAACATCCACATCATCCCCGCCATCCGCGGCCTGCCGCTCTTTGGCACGCAGGCGTCCCACTTCTTCAGCCACGAGGTGCTGTTTCTGACCGTCCGAAACAATCTCTCGCGGCGTACTTACCGCTGGGTCAAGCGCGGCTTCGATCTGTTCGGCGCAAGCCTGCTGCTGCTGCTGCTATCCCCGCTTTTCATAGTTCTGTCCGCATTCATCCGCAAGGCGGGCACGACAGCCTTCTATGGTCACCCCCGCATTGGCCAGAACGGCAGGCCGTTCCAGTGCCTGAAATTCCGTTCCATGCGCGCGGACGCCGACAAAATACTGGAGGAACTCCTGGAAAACGATCCCGCCGCCCGGTCCGAATGGGAGAAGGACTTCAAGTTAAAGAACGACCCGCGCGTTACCCCGGTGGGACATTTCCTGCGCAAAACCAGCCTGGATGAACTGCCTCAGTTGATCAACGTGCTCAAGGGTGAAATGAGCCTCGTGGGCCCTCGGCCTGTCGTGCAGGAAGAACTGGCGCGATACGGGGAACAGCGCGGACTATATCTTCAGGTAACCCCGGGCATCACCGGCCTATGGCAAATCAGCGGCCGGAATGACACAAGCTACGCCGGGCGTGTGGCTCTGGACGCATGGTATGTCCAGAACTGGTCGCTTTGGTACGACATTGCCATCCTATTCAAGACGGTAGATGTAGTAATTAAGAGACGCGGTGCTTACTAAGACACACTGACATGCGGACCCGTATTCCAAGTTCATTCCTCGCCCATCCTATTACTATCTTCGCTGGAATATGGACCGTTGTTTTCCTTCTCTATTCGGCCAAGTTGTCAAAACAACTCGTTTTTAATATCGACGATTTTCTCTTCGTCTTTCTTACAATCGTATTCTGTTTCCTGCTCGGGTACACTTTCGCACAAGCGATTCTCTACGTCATAACGAAAAACTCCGCGCAGAATCCTGCCGCCTCGCAAACACCTGAAAGCAACCCCTTTGAGTACCGCGCCAGCATAGAGCTTTCGGCTCGGCGCATGTTCAGGCTCTTTCTCATCTGGTGTGCAGCGACGGTGTTCGAGGTGATCGTAAGCGAGGGGGTGCCACTCTTCTGGTTTTACCAAGGGTCAGAAAAACACGCATCTGACTTTGGAATACCGTCAATACACGGATTGCTAATGTCCGTCGTTCTCGCCTGCACAACCCTTTCATATTATTTACTGAAGGTGACCGGGCAAAGGAGATTCCTTGCAATCCCGATTCTTACCCTATTGTGGTGCATTACTATAGTTTCGCGAAACTATCTCATTGGGATCACATTGCAAATGCTATTTCTTGATCTTGCGTTGCGAAGACCGTCTAAACGTCAGATAGGCACAATCTTCGTCATTTCTCTCACTCTCATAATATTCTTTGGAGTTCTCGGAGACTTTAGAACTGGGAGTACCGACTTGATTCTTGCGTTAGGGCAACCAACTGAGAGTTTTCCAGAATGGTTACCAACGGGGTTTCTTTGGGTCTACCTATACGTAACAACACCGCTAAATAATTTGCTCAATACTATAGACATTTTGAAACAGCCCGACACGATTAGCATCCTTGCTACAACTGCACAGCTCTTACCAACGTTTATCAGGACAGCAGTCTACCCCGCATCCTTCCTGGTGCAAGACGTGTTCTTAGTGGATGAGAGCCTAAACGTGAGCACTGCATTCATTGATCCATTCAGAGACATGGGCATGGCTGGCGTTGCGATCTATAGCGTATTCGCAGGCGCGCTTGGGGGGCTATTCTGGGCTAGGCGACATCGAACGTATTTCCTGCTAGGTTATGCGTTTATCGCGCAAGCGCTGTGCCTTTCAGTTTTCTATAATCATCTGCTTTATCTTCCGTATCTATTTCAGTTATTCTGGTTCCTGGTCTTATTACGTGGGACGCATGGCCCGCTTAGATGGTCTACTGTGAAGACACGAAACACATAGTTTCATTGGATCCAGATTGTCCATGCTGCTGAAATATTTTCGTCTACACGAGATCTGCATCCGAAGGCGCTCCAGCTCCGCGCGGTAGGCGCCGCCGGTGACCTCACATATTTTCATCTTGGAGATTCTTGTTGCTGTTTTCATTTGACGATCCAGCGTTGATCTATAACAAGCTTGTTAGCTCTGAACTTCTCGCACGGGCTAGCACGTTACCCATTACCAATAAAGCACGGGTTAAAGCAAAATGGAACGACCGGGTCGAAACAATTAGGCACTGGTCCCAAATCCCATTGGTTGTGGAACGGCTGAATTTTAGAGTCACGGGTAATAGGAAGGAGACCTTTAAAGACTGGGTATGCAAGTCCCTTTTTGCTGACGGTGCAAATCGTCAGGCACTATCCCTAGGCTGTGGTGACGGTGAGCGGGAATTAGATTGGGCGAAACGAGGAGTCTTCAGCAAGCTTGTAGGACTTGACCTTAGTCCAGACAGAGTAATGAGAGCCAATCGAGCTGCATCGCAAGCGAGCCTATCCGCAGTGCTGGACTTCCAGGTTGCAGATGTGAATCAACTCCGAATTTCAAACCGCCAGTTCGATGTCGTCATCTTCGAGCACAGCCTTCACCATTTCACTAACATTGGTGTCGTCTTGGACCAAGTGCGTGGAATCTTGTCACCAAATGGACTTCTGGTTGTGGATGAGTTCATAGGTCCGCGCAGGTTCCAATGGCCGGCCCATCAACTAGCATTCGCCGACGCGATACTGCGGACTCTACCTGCCCATTTACGGCAGTACTATTTTGGGCACGGCATCAAATCCAAGAACCTACGCGCTGGAGAATTATTGATGTGGCTAAACGACCCTTCTGAAGCAGTTGAATCTGACAAAATCGAACACGCTCTTGCCCAGGCATTTGCAGTCACCCATCGATTTGATTACGGCGGAACAATTTCCCACCTGGTTTTTCATGACATAGCGCATAATTTCGTCGAATGTAATCCCGAAGCCGATCGGTGGGCCAATTGGGTGCTCGACGCAGAAGAGCAGCTAATGCAAATTGGCCTAATCCAAAGTGACTTCGCATGCTTCGTCTGCCGCATCTGAACATCGCACTTGGACTAGTGCGTTGACGAAGTGCAAGACAGATGAAACCCGACCTGCGTGGCTACCGGCTTGCACACGAGCCATGCGCGAAATGAGAGCTATCGACTACAACCCCACATTTCTGGCGCGCATCAGCAAGTTGCGGGTCGGCAATTCAGAGCTCCTTTAATGGAAGAGCATTCCAAGAAAGGAAATGCTCGCGGCGAAGAGCGTGAAGATTCGACCACAGCGACTAGTACGCACACTTCGAACGCCATTACACCACGACGCTGGTTCAACTCCGTTGCGCTCATGCAGTCGTCCGCTGCACCGATATTGACGGTGTGCATTCCGTACTTCAGGTTTGATATTGGGGCACTACTGGCGGAGCTTCTCCGGCAAGCCGCGACCCATAAAGGGCGAATTGAGGTTCTGATCGGAGATGATGGATCAGATGATAAGGAGTTGGCTCGCAGGTTATTTGAAGCGAGCAAGAACACACAGGTGCCCGTTAGCGCGCTGATATTCCCGACAAATATCGGAAGAGCGTCGATTAGAAATCAGCTGGCTTTGGCTGCCGCCGGGAAGTACGTGCTGTTTCTGGATGCCGACATGTATCCAGATACTGATCATTTCCTGGAGTGTTATCTACGACAAGCAGAGAATGCGCATTTCGATGTAGTGGTCGGTGGCAGAAGTTACAGCCTGATTCGAACAGTCACAAAACATCAGCGCCTTTATCATTACTACAGTCTTCGGGCCGAGTGCTTACCGGCACACCGACGTCAGGCGACAGGTTGGAGGCATATCTTTACCAACAATGTAATGGCGCGAAAAGAATTGCTCATACAAATACCGTTCGACGCAGAATACATCGGATGGGGCTACGAGGATACAGATTGGGCGCTTAGGGTGATTCATAGTAATGGTACCGTGCATCACATCAATAACACCGCTACACATTTTGGCTTGATTGACGACGGTTCCCTATTGCAGAAGTACCGAGAATCCGTTCTAAATTTCCAGCGGTTACTTAACAAGTTTCCAGCAGAGATACAACTCTCGCCCGTGTACAGGTTAGCGCGGGTCCTTGCACACATTTCGCTGCCTAGGCCATTCCTCGTAAGTTTGTGCGAAACATTTGTCGCCCAACCTCGCGCTCCGGTCGTTCTCCGCTATTTCGTATTACAGTGCTTCAAGGCGCTCATTTATGCGGACGTTGCAAGAGAGCGAATAGCGTTTATCTGACGCCGAGGCGAAGCTGAAGCGAAGGCACGGTGCTGCATGGCGTCAGATAAACCTCGTTGGACTGAACCGCCGAGTCGGCGTTGGTTAGGCATCGCGCAACAATAACATGATTAACTTTTCTTCTTCTTTGGTAGCACGACGTAGTTCCAGTCGCCATGGAAGTTAGCGGGTTTGAGGTTAAGCGAGGCCAGTTCCGCATCGGTGATCTTGATGCCGGTCGGGTACTTGCCTCGATCCAGTTCGGCGCGAATCTTCAAGCCTGCCCGGGTGATTGTGCTGGCGATCAGATTGACGATGACCTCGTGACTTACCAACGGCCGACCGCGCCAGTTCTGGGTGATGTGACTGAACATCCGATGTTCGATCTTGTTCCATTTGCTGGTGCCCGGCGGGAAGTGGCACACGCTGATGGGCAGTCCAATGCGGACCGACAAGGTTTGCAACGCAACCTTCCACAAACGGCAGCGGCTGCCGTTGCTTCCTCCGCCATCGGCGGTGATCATCAACGCATTGGCGTGAGGATAGCGCTTGGCGCCCATCTTGTGCCACCAGCGGCCGATGGCCTGCACAGCGAACTGCGCCGTGTCGTGATCGATGCCCACGCTCACCCAACCTTCATTGCGGCTCATGTCGAACACGCCGTAGGGGATGACCTTGCCCAACTCGGGGTCCGGGAAGTCGTGAATGTCCACCCGCTCTGGCTCCCCTTTGCGCTGCCATTCGCGTCCGTTGTTCCTGTAGGGGCCCACCAGTTCCTTCTTCTTGGTGTCTACCGAAATCACCGGCTGCCCGCGCTGCTGGAATCGCTTCACCATCGCGTTGATGTATTCGAACTGCGCATTGCGGTCCGGGTGCGCCGTTCCTTCCAAGGTTTTGCGGTTGCCCTGCAAGCTGTAGCCGGCCAGGTTCAGCAACTGCGCTACAGTTCTGGCACTGATCGGATGGCCTCGCTGCGACAACTCTCGCGCCAGATGGCTGGTGCTCTTGCAGGTCCAGCGCAAGGGCGACTGCGGATCACCGCGCGTCAGCGGGGCCACCAGATGATCCAATTCGTCGCTCAACTCAGGATCGGTCTCGCTCAGCCGCTTGCGGCCGCCACCGGGCTTGCGCAACCGCGCAGTGACTTCCGCTTCGGGATCGGTCTGACCGGCCGCCAATTCGGCCAATCCCTTGCGGATCGTGTTCTGCGCCATCCCGGTGGCATCACTCACCGCGCTCACCCCACCCCAACCATAAGCCCGCGCTTCGGTCGCCGCCCAATGCCGGCGTGCCCTTTCGTCCAACACCGAAGCAAGCGATCGGTACTTCGTCTCGATCTGCTCAATCGCAGCTCTAATCTGCATCCTGCTTTAAAACATACTTCCCATACTTTATCAAGTTATTTTTGCGCGGCGCCTTATGGGGATTGTAAGCCTGCGGGGACTGGAGTCAATCGTCTGGCGTGGGGACAAAACGACCTGATGAGGTTCGCGCAGGCATTTGCGACGTCCAAGATCGGTAGCGAAGTGCGGATACAGGCACGAGCGAACGCGTGTATCGCGCGAACCGGGTCGAAGGGCCGAGCGCACGCCTGGCGCGGGCCACCGCCAAGAGCACGACACGGGAATTGGAAACGAATCTGGATCTTCACGGTGGTCCTCGCAGATGGAGCAAGGGGAGCGGCACGGGCGCAATCGGTGCCGTCGGCTCGAACTGGCCTTTACCGCAGTGCGGGCAAAGCAAACGCTG
>Ga0172371_10009174_pt1 | contig 13652 bp, 3 predicted proteins | sample Lak12m_FD_114543 | JGI IMG/M metagenome (GOLD analysis project Ga0172371, IMG submission 114543) | Freshwater microbial communities from Kabuno Bay, South-Kivu, Congo - kab_022012_12m | ecosystem: Environmental > Aquatic > Freshwater > Lake | place: Democratic Republic of the Congo: South-Kivu... | reverse complement strand
GAGACTGCGAGCGCCACGTACGGGAACGCCAGCGGCCCGGCGGGGTGCTCTCCGCCGTCCTCCAGCAGCACTGCGGTGATGTGACCCTCGACGTGGTGAACGGGCACCAGATCAACTCCGCTGGTGAGCGCTACGGTTTTCGCGAATTGCAGGCCCACCAGCAGCGAGCCGAGCAGCCCAGGCCCCTGCGTCACCGCGATGCGGTCGATCCGCGCAAGCGAAGCGCCGGCCCTCCCTGAGGCATCCGACACCTTCGGCACCGCGATGCGGTCGCTCCGATCGAGAGAGGCGCCGGCCCGATCGAGAGCTTCCGACACAGTCGGCACGATCGCCATGAGGTGGTTTCGCGAAGCGATCTCGGGGATCACGCCGCCGAATCGTGCATGCAACGGGATCTGCGTGGACACGACGTTGGACAACACCTTCCCGTCGAGGGTCACCACCGCGGCAGCGGTCTCGTCACACGAGGATTCGATCCCGAGTATCAGCATGAGGGGTCACAGCGAGACGGACACTGCGATCTCCTGGCGGAGGCGCTGGAACATTTTTGCCTGGTTCTCCTGGCGCTTACGCGCTGCGATCAGCGACTTGAGCGCCGCGCCTTCCTCCTCGAACGTTCCCACCTTGGTGTCGGCCTTCTCCACGAGCTGGATCAGGTGGGCTCCGGTGGAAGTGCGAAGCGGGCCTTGGATCTGCCCGGGGGTCATGTCGAACGCAGGTGCGAACAGCTCTTTGGGGTGCCTCGCATGAGTTGCCCACCCCATGTCCCCGCCCTTGCCGGCGGACGGGTGCTGCGAGTCGCGGCGTGCGGCCTCTTCGAACTTCACGCCACCTTCGATCTCCTTGCGGAGTGCGGTAAGCCGTGCCTCCGCGGCGGCCCAGTCCTCCTCGGGTGCAGCGCCGGGGAGATTGAGCTGGATCTGGCGAATCCTCACCTTCCCACCCCTGCCGGCCTTGCGCAGCTTGGCATCGTACTCCTTGCGCATCTCGTCCTCGGTGACCTCGACCGGGTAGAGCGAGTCGCGGAGCGACTTGCGGAGAACGGCCATGCGGGCCCGCTCACGGTGCTGCTCCAGGGTCCAGCTCTCCCTGGTGAGGAACGCTGCGAATGCCTCTTCGCTGCCCAGCCGCTGCTTCACCTCAGCAACGTTGGCGTCTACCTGCGCCTCGGTTGCGGTGATCGAGTACTTTGCACAAGCCTGCACCAGCAACTTGTCGTCGATCAGATCTTCAAGGAGCTTGGCGCGAAGCCGTGCGATCACGTCGGGCTCACGGTTCTTGCCGATCGCCTGCCGCTCGATCTCGCGGTCCACGTCCGAGAGCAGGATGGTCTCGGACCCGACGGTCGCGACGACGCGGGATTCCCGGCCTTCGGTGGGAGCAGCGCTCTCGGGCTTCCGGGGATCGGGCGCGGGTGACTTGACTGCCGGGGCCTGCCGCGCGGCCTCCTTGCTCTCGGTTGAGATTTTCTTGGGGCTTCGGCACGAGCCTGCCGCGGCGGCAAGCGCGCACAAAGCCACGGCCGTAAGCGTTGCGTTGAGCAAGGTGCGTGTGGTCGGCATGAGGTTCCTCCCGGTCCGATTCCGGACGGACGATTCGCGGCGGGCTTCATATCACCAGGAGGATCTAAAGTCAACGCGTTGGCACTGCTGAATAAGAGAGCAATTTTTGTTCTTTACGTTCTCCATAGACTGCTATAAGAGACGATCGGTTGGAAGGGGGCACCTATGGCTATGGAAGAGCTGAGGGAAGGTCTTGGGAAGAATCCGAACGACACACGCACGCTCCAGGCGCATCTCGAGCCTGTGCTGAAAGACGGCTCCAGGGAAGCCCTGGACGAGCTGCTGGCAGCGGTGCTGGAGACAGTGAAGGAAGCTGAGCCTCTGGGCAACCTGCTGAGGGCTGCGGACTTCAAGGCGAAGAACTATCCTGGTCCCCTTGCGATCTACCTGTCGTACCGGATCGGCAAGGCGTTCCTCGAACGCATCGGCAACGAGGACATGGCCGAGATGTACTTCAGGCGCCTCCCGCTCAGCTCGGAATATACGATCGACCTGCACGACTTCTACCTCGCGCACTATCTCAAGAAGGAGAACTGGCGGAAGTTGGAGCAGGTATTCCAGGCTGAAGCGGAGATGGAGGGGGTTTCCGGGGCGGAAGCGGAATCCAAGCGTCGTGCTGCCCGCCTGGCGCAGCAGCGTGGGGCGCTGGACCGTGCGATGGCGTACTGGCAGGCGTTGCGCAAGGACCTGCCCGCTGACCCGGAAGTCAACGGCGAGCTGGTCGCTCTGTACAAGAAGACCGACAAGTGGCACCAGGTAGCCGAGCTGCTCAAGGCCAGGGCCGATGCGCTTCCTGCTTCCGACATCGACGAGAAGATTGGCCTGTACCGTGAGCTGATCCCGATTTATCAGGACAAGATCAAGATGGAGCCCAAGATCGCCGCCACCTGGCAGGCGATTCTGGCCCTCCGGCCCGACGACGCGGAAGCGTTCCAGGCCCTGTGCGATCATTTCAGGCAGACGACCCGGTGGCCGGACCTGATAAAGCTCCTCAAAGCGCGGATAACTGCGGTGCAGGGCGAGGAGGCGTACGATCTTCACAAGGAAGTGGCCTCGATCATGGAGGTGCACTTCAACAACGCGACCGAGGCGATCAGGTCCTACGAGTCGATGCTGGAGCTGCGGCCGGACGACATCGAGGTCATCCGCAAGCTCAAGACGTTGTATGAGCAGCGCCGCGACTGGACCAAGTACGTGGGCGCCGCGCAGAAGGAGCTGGGGTTCCTGGCCGGAGCGGAGAAGGCCGAGAAGCTGCGGGCACTTGCCAAGCTGGCCCTCGAGAACGTGCGGGACCAGGCGGTCGGCATCGGGCTGTGGAAGCAGGTGCGGGAAGAGGACCCCGAGGACTCGGATGCGTTCGACGCCCTGATGCTGCTGTACGAGCGCGGCAAGGACTTTTCGGGAGTGGCTTCGCTCCTTGAAGAGCGCATAGCTCAGGTCGATCGCGCGCAGCAGGCAGCGCTCCTCGAGCGGCTGGCGGTCATCTACGCTACCCGGGTGGCGGACGCGGAGATGTCCGCTCAGACCTGGACCCGGCTGCTGGACATCGATTCGGAAAACCACCGGGCGAAGACCGAGCTGAAGAAGCTGCTGGTCAAGGCCAAGGACATCGAGCGGCTGGACTGGTTCTTCGACAAGTACGGGACGCCGCAGGACTATGCCCGTACCATGGACACCATGGCGAAGGAAGAGGAGGAGGTCACCCTCAGGATCCAGTTCCTCTTCAAGCTGGCGGACCTTCATGCAAAGAAGGAAGGACAGGAAGACAAGTCTCGTGCTGCATTGGAGGAGGTGTTGGCAGCGGACGCGGTCAACGTGGAGGCAGCGGGGCGCCTCGTCCCGCTGTATACGCACCTGGGCCGCTGGGCGGACCTGGTCCGCGTCCAGGAGCTTCTGCTTGCCGAGAAGGCGGACCTTTCTGCTGCGGACAAGATGGAGCTGCTGCTGGCCAAGGCCGAGGTACACGAGCAGAAGCTGGACCAGGCCGAGCAGGCATTTTTCACCTACGTGACAGCGTACCAGCTTGACTGGACTCGTGAGGACGTGCATTCCCAGATGGAGCGCCTGGCCGGTGCATCGAACAACTGGGAGACGTACATCGGCGTGCTGGAAGGGACGCTGGAGGTCTTCGAGAGCGAGAGCGAGAAGGTACCGTACCTGCTGCGCATCGCGGATATCTGGGAGACCCGGCTTGGCAACCCCGGAAGCGCGGTCGAGTACCATACTCGGGCCCTTGCGGTAGAAGAGACCAACCTCACTGCGATGGCATCGCTGGAACGTCTGTACCTGGCGCAGGGCGAGCATGACCAACTGCGCGGCATCGTGCAGCAGCGCCTCCAGATCGAGTCGGTGGCTGACGAGCGCAAGCGGCTGCTTCTCCTGCTGGGCGACGTGTGCCTGAACAACCTGAACGACCCGGCGGGTGCGATCCTTGCGCTGACGGATCTCTCGACGGAGTTTCCGATCTTCCCCGATGCGTACGACCGGCTGGCCGAAGTTCTCATCGCTCAGGAGCGCAACGAGGACCTGCTGAACCTGCTGGAGCGCAAGCTTTCGCAGCTTTCTCCCTCGGGCGGCGTTCTTGCCGACCTCCTCACCGATATCGGCATGCTGTACTTCGGTGTGCACGGCGATGTTCCCACGGCGGTCGCCCGGTACGTGGAAGCACTCCAGGTGGCGCCCGACCATGCCCGCAGCGTGTCGTTGCTGGAGGAGCTGGTCGGCAACGAGGAAGTGCAGAACAGGGTGGCCATGGCCCTGCAGGGGGTGTACGAACGCCGCGGGGACGTGGAGCGCCTGGCGGATTCTCTGGAGATCCGCACACGGTGGGTCGACGGAGAAGAGAAGATCCAGATTCTGGGGCGGCTGAAGCAGCTCTACCTGGACATGGGCAACGGCAAGTCCGCGTTCCAGACGGTGTCCCGCCTGCTGCGGCTGGTGCCTGACGACGGTGGGCTCAAGGCCGAGCTGGAGGCACTCGCCGAGCCGTTGGATGGATGGCTGGACGTAGTCCTCCTCTACAACGACATAATCGATCGTATAGCGGACATGGCGCACCGCCACGAGGTGATGCGGTCCGCCGCGGGCATTCACCATAAGCGGATCGGCGATCGCGACGCAGCGAAGCGGCTGTACAAGGCGGTGCTGGAAGACAAGCACGACGACACGGCGTCGTTGTTCGCTCTCCAGGACATCGCTCTGGAAGAGAAGGACTGGCCCGGGCTGCTCTCGATCTACGAAGCGCGCAGGGAGCTGGAATACGACGCCAAGGTGCGCATTTCGATCATGTTCGACGTGGCGAACCTGAAGAAGGACCACCTCGACGACGCTGCCGGGTCCGCGGCCACGGTGGAGGAGATCCTCGAGCTGGACCCCGCCAACGCAGACGCTCTCATGTTCCTGGATGCTCTCTATTCTTCGACGGAGAGCTGGGACAACCTGCTGCGCATCCTCGGGCGCCTGGTCGATTTGGCCGGCGCAACTGAAGAGGAAGTCGGGCTCCAGCTCCGCATCGCGGAAATCTACGAGTCCAAGCTCCAGGAGCCGGCCGCGATGGTTGAGCGCCTGCAGCGTGTGCTCTCGCTGGACCCGGTAAACGAGCACGGCGTAGAGATCCTCGACCGCAATATCGACGGTGCGATAGCGCTGGACGTTCTCGACCTTCTGGAAGCCTATGCACGGCGCACGCGCAACTTCGAGCGGCTCATCGAGCTGCTGTCGGTGCGCAAGTCGTTCGTGGAGGACGATGCCACGCAGGTGGAGCTGCAGAAGGAGATCGGCCGCGTCTACGAAGAGGAGCTGTCCAAGCTTTCGGATGCGTTCGAGATGTACCGTGTCGGGCTGGGCATGGCGCCGACGGACGAGCAGATCCTCCAGCGGCTGCTGAGCCTGGCGGACAGGCTGGAGAACTTCGACCAGCTCTTCCTCGTGCTGGACGAAGAGACCGCGCACATGGAGGAGTGCCCGCAGCAGGTGGAGATGTGGCGCTGCATGGCCAGGATCGCCAGGGACCGGCTGCGGGAGCCGAAGATGGCGGTCGACTACTTTGCACGCGTGCTTGCCAAGGAGCCGGAGGATCTCCCGTCGGTAACAGCGCTGGCCGCTCTTTACAGGGACGGCGAGCAGTGGCAGGAGCTGGTGCCGGTGCTCCAGTCGAACGTCGCTCTGGTGCACGACACTGAGGAGAAGAAGGGGCTGCTCCTGGAGTTGGGGTCGATCCATTCCGGATATCTGAGCCAGCCTGACCGGGCGATCGCTGCGTACGAGGAGATCCTCCAGCTTGACCCGCAGGACATCACGGCGCTGGCCAATCTCGAGAATCTCTATACCGAGACGGGCAAGTTCGAAGATCTGGAGCAGGTGCTTTACCGCCGTTCGCTCACTGCGTTCGACGAAGCGGAGAAACGTGCGCTGCTTCTCCAGCGGGCCGAGGTCCTGGAGAAGAACCTGGAACGCTACGACGATGCATACGGCGTCCTGTCCGAGCTCTTTCTTGCGGACCGGGTGGACATGGAGGTGATCGAGAAGATCGAAGCGCTCCAGGAGAAACGTGAGGACTGGCTCTCCCTCCTGGAGATCCTGAAGCACAAGCAGACCCTCGTGTCGCCGGATGCTCAGGTCGGCGTGCTTCTCAAGACGGCAGGGGTCTACTCGGACAAGCTGTCCGACGTGCACCAGGCCGTGGCCACCTACCGCCGCGTGCTGGATGAGTTCCCCACGCAGTCTGAGCCGCTGGATGCGCTTGAGCACATCGTGCTTGCCGGCGACGAGAAGGAAGAGGCGTACTTCCTGCTCAAGCCGCACCTGGTGGAGCGCGGCGAGTACGAGCGGCTGTTGCTGTGCATGGAGTCGTACCGCTCTGGGCTGGACCACCCGGACCAGAAGGTGGAGCTGACCATCGAGATGGCGAAGATCGCGCTGGACAACGTCGGAGACGAGCGGCGTGCGTTCTCGCTTGCGTCCCAGGCACTGATGGGAGCGCCCGGCAGGCTGGAGATAGCGGACTTCATCGAGGGGATCGCGCGCAAGGCGTCACTGCAGGAGCAGGTGGTTTCGACATACACCGACGTGGCCGCGGCCAGCGACCGTGAGGACTTTGCCTCCGGCATCCTGCTTCGCAAGGCCGACTATCTGAAGAACGAGGTGCAGGACTTCCCGCGTGCGATTGCCCAGTTCGAGGCCCTCAAGGAGATGCGGCAGGACATGCAGATCCTGGCGTCTCTGGACGAGCTGTACACGGTCGTGGAGGACTGGACCAAGCTGGCCGGGCTGCTCCGTGAGGAGATGGACGCGGTCCCGACCGTGGACGAGAAGCTGACCTACTACTTCCGACTGGCGGAGACGCTCGAGAACAGGCTGGACGATGCCGCAGGGGCGTGCGCGGTGCTCAAGGAGGCGCACATCCTGGCTTCCGACAACGTCGACACGCTCCAGATGCTGCGTCGCCTGTTCGACGAGAAGGCGCCGGACCCGGAAGCAGCGGAGCTGCTGAACGCGTATTACTCCTCTCACGAGATGTGGCAGGACGTGGCCGACGTGCTGGAGAGGAGCTTCGACCGCGCAGGGGATCGTACTGCACGCCTCGAGATCGCTCAGAAGCTTTCCTCGGTGTATCTCGACAAGCTCGGCAACAAGAACCGCGGCCACCACTTCACCGGACAGACGCTGGTGCTGGACCCCGAGGCCGAGCACGTGATGCGCCAGATCCTCGCGCTCATGAAGGAGACGGGCCGGGTCGAGCAGACTATCGAGTTCCTGGAGCACGCACGCAAAGGCACTGATTCTGCCGATGCATTCCGCCTGCTCAGCATGGAGGCCGGGAAGCTCCTGGTGGAGTCGTCCCGTTCGATGGAAGCCGAGGCGGTGTTCAAGGAAGTCATCGACAAAGACCCCGAGTACATCGACGGCTGGAAGGCGCTGGAAGGGCTCTACGAAATCTCGGAGCGCAGCGCTGAGCACGAAGGAGCGCTCCAGCAGCTCGTCAAGCTGGTCGAGTACGACGACGAGAAGATCCCGCTCCTGCTCAAGCTGGGACGCCTCCGCCGCGACGTGTTGGCGAACCCGCTGACCGCCATCGAGGCGTACTCCGGCGTGACCGACATCGACGAGCGCAACGAGGAAGCGCTCAACAGCCTGGCAGTGCTGTACGACCAGGAAGCGATGTTCCCCAGCCTGACGCGGGTGCTGTCGAGCCTGGCCGACCTCGCGCAGGATCCGGAGCTCCGGGTGGCGCTGCTGTCGCGGCTTGCAACCGTGTACGAAGAGAAGCTTGGCGACCCTGCCCAGGCCATTTCCCAGTGGAGCAGCGTGCTCGACTGGACCCCTGCGGACCCTATGGTGCTGGCCAACCTCCAGCGCTTGTACGAGGCCGGCGAGAAGTGGCAGGACTTCGTCGAGATGGCGGAGAGCGAGGCGCGGATCGAAGAAACTCACACGTCGCGCAAGGTGGACCTGCACCGCCGCATCGCCCGGGTTTCGGGCACCAAGCTGGACGATGCGACCGCGTCGCAGCAGCACTGGGAATGGGTCTCGGCAGAGGTCCCCAACGACCGTGAAGCCCTTTCCGAGCTGCGTCTCCTGTACCGGCGCAACGAAGACTTCATGAAGCTTTCGGGACTTCTCGAACGCATGGCGTCCGACGAGACGCGCCCGGTAACGGAGCAGGTCGAGTTCTGGACCGAGCTGGGCCAGCTCAAGATGGAGCAGGTGCTGGACCTCGACGGTGCGATTAGCGCATGGAAGCACGTGCTGGATCTTTCGCCCGGGCACATGGGTGCGTACCAGGCGATGGAAACCCTCTACATGGACACTGCGAAGTTCGAGCAGTGCGTCGGTCTGCTGGAGGAGAAGCTCTCCCTGCTCACGGACACCTCGGACCGGGTCGCTCTTCTCGGCAGGATCGCGGCCATCCGGGAGGAGTCGCTGAACCAGTGGCGTGAAGCGGCGGAGACCAGGCTGCGCATCATCGAGCTCGACCCGTCGAACCTGGAGCAGTACGCCCGGGTGGCCGCGCTCTACGAGGACCACGAGGAGTGGCAGGCGCTCACCGAGATCCTGGAGCGCCGCATCGGGGTGGAGTCGGATCAGACTGAGATCGCATCGACGCTGGTTCGCATCGCGCAGATAAGCGAAGACAAGCTCAACCGCGACGACGCGGCACTGGCCGCTCTCAGGAGGGCACAGGAGATCACGCCTTCCTCCCTCGACCTGGTCTATTCCGGCGAGCGCGTCGCACAGCGCTCAGAGCGTTGGAGCGAGCTTCGCGACATCTATGCTGCCGCGGTGGAGAACATCGGGGAGGAAGACCGGCTGGAGATCATGCTCAAGCTGGCGTTGCTCCAGAGGGACCGGCTCAACAACTTCGCTGAGGCGATCCGCTGGTACGAGCGGGTGCTGGAGCTTGCCGCTGACGAGGAGCGTGCGCTGCTTCCGCTCGCGGAGCTGTACGAGGTGGTGGAGGACTGGACCAAGCTTGCCGCGACGCTCGGTGAGCTTGCTCAGGTCACGTCGGACTTCAAGAAGCAGATCGAGTACTACCTGTCCCTGGGCGACACTCAGTACCGCAAGCTTGGAAACGGCGAGAAAGCGCAGGCCGCATACCGGCAGGTCCTGGAGCTGGACCCGACGGAGGAGAAGGCGGTCGCGGCGCTGCAGACGCTGTACACGGAGTCGGGTCAGTGGGAGAACCTCATCGGGGTCCTCCAGATCCGTGCCTCGCTGCACCCCGAGGAAGACGCGGAGCTGAAGCTCATCTCGGGCGATCTGTACGAGAAGCAGCTCACGCTTCCGCTCAAGGCAGCGGAGCTGTATGAAGAGCTGGTGACCTACGACCCGACGCAGTCCGAAGCGTTCTCACGGCTGGAGCGGATCTACACGGAGCACGAGAAGTGGGACAAGCTCGCGGAGACGAACGAGAGGATGCTCTCTTCCGCTGCCAGTGCGGAGATGCGCCTCGACATTCTGCGCAAGCTGGCCCTGCTCAACGAGACCGTGATCGAGAACGAGGACGCGGCAGCGGACTTCTATCAGCAGATCCTGGACCTGAGCCCCGAAGACAGGGATGCGGTGGCGTCGCTGGAGAAGCTGTACGAGTCGCGGGAGAAGTTCGACGACCTCGTGCTGGTGCTGCGCCGCAGGGTGGGCCTTGCGGACACCACGGGCGAGAAGGTCGCATGCCTGGACAAGGCTGCGACCATCTATGCCGAGAAGCTCAGCGACACGACGTCTGCAATCATGGCGTACCGGGAGATCCTCGAGCTGGACCCCGGCCACGTCGAGACCATGCTGCGGCTGCAGGATCTGTTTACCCAGGAAGGAGACTGGATCGAAGTCCTTGGCGTGATCGACCGCAGGATCAAGCTCGCCCGCGGCGCTGACGAGGTCCTGGCGTTCTACCTGAAGAAGGGAGACATCTACCGCGAGGAGCTCATGTCGCCCGACAGGGCCAAGGAGCAGTACCACCTCGCGCTGGAGCGCAGCCCCGACTCGGCCGATGCCACGGAGCGGCTCATCGCCCTTTACACGGATGCGGAGGCTTGGGACAAGATCGTCGATATCCTGATGACCCAGGCCAAGGCATCCACGGACGAGGATCGGCGGGCCGGCCTGTTCACCCGTATCGGCGACTACCTGAAGGACAAGCTGGACAACGTGGACGGGGCGATCGAAGTCTATGAGGCAGCAATCGAGCGTGTGCCCGGCCTGCAGTCCGCGCTGGTTCCGCTCACGGAGATCTACGTGGTGCGGGAGCGGTGGGAGAAGGCCGTGCCGCTGCTGGAGATGCTCATCGGAACGATGGAGCGCAGGAACGCAGATGCGGAAGAGCTTGCGGCCACCTACCGCAAGATGGCGGTCGCGTGCGCAAACACCGGGAACAAGGCGGAAGCGCTCCAGTTCTATCGGAAGGCATTCGACAGGGACCCGAGCGACCTGATCACCTTGGAGGGCCTGGCCCGCCTCAACATGGACCAGAAGAACTACGAAGTGGCCGAGGCATACTTCAAGAACCTGGTCGAGAAGGGCGAAGGGACGATGGACGTGGAGCACCTCCTGTCCATCTATCGCGCTCTCGGCGAGATCGCGATGCTGCTCGGGCGCACGGACAGTGCAAAGGAGTATCTGGGCCGCGTGATCGACCTCAAGCCGAACGACACGGGCTGCCTGGAGGACCTGGCCCGCCTGATGGAGTCGTACGGAGACTCGGATGGTGCGATCCGTTACCGGCGGCAGCTCGTCGGCCTTCTTTCGGACGACATCGAGAAGTGGAAGGTGCTTATCTCGATTGGAGACATCTACCGGGAGAAGCTCGACGACATGGCAAGCGCCACCCGGGCCTACAACGAGGCCCTGGACGTGCAGCCGTACTCCAAGAGCGCGCTCGTAAAACTGCTCGAAATCCACATCAATGCGAAAGCGTTCCCCGATGCCATAAACGTCCTCCAGCACCTGCTCCAGGTGGAGGAGAACGGTGCGAAAAAGGCAGCGTACACGTTCACGATCGCGACCATCTACCGCCAGGAGCTGAACGAGCAGGAGATGGCAGTCGAGTACTACCAGCAGACGCTGGACCTGAACCCGGACAAGCTGGAGGCATTCCGCGCGGTGGACGAGATTCTCACTGCGCTCAAGGACTGGGAAGGTCTCGAGAAGGCGTACCGGAAAATGGCGACGCTCATTCGCGGCAAGGGGCTCAAGCAGGTCGAGCTCATGCTCTACAAGGGGCTGGGCGAGATCTACCGCAGCCGCCTCCACCTGCCGGACAAGGCAGCGGCAAGCTTCGAGGCAGCGGCCAGGCTCCAGCCTGAAGACGTCAAGGTCCACGAGATTCTTGCGCAGCTCTACGAGTCGCTGGACCAGAAGGACAAGGCGTTGGCAGAGCACCGCTCGCTGGTGACGCTGGAGCCCGACCGGGTCGAGTCATACCGGCGGATGGCGTCGCTCTTCAACGCGCTGGGACGGAGGGACGACGCGTGGTTCTCGCTCGCGGTGCTCGCCATGGCGCGCAAGTACTCCGATGAGGAGAAGGCATTCTATGATCGGATGCGCTCGCCGTCTCTGCCTCCTGTGAGCCATGCGCTGGACGTTTCGCTGTGGAATAAGTTCATCTTCTCCAAGGCGGAGGAGCTGCACCTGGGCGAGATCTTCCAGATCCTGTACCAGGCCATCGGCGGGTACGTCGAGGGCAAGGACCTCAAGGACGTCGGGCTCAAGAAGAAGGACGAGCTGGACCTGACCCAGAAGACGATCTTCACGTCGGTTTTCAACAGGGTCTGCCGCCTCTTCGGGATCCCTGCGCCCAAGGTCTACGTGAACGAGCGCTCCTTCGACATGCGGGTCGAAGGCACCCTGCCCCCGGTCATTGTCATCGGCAAGAACCTCCTCCAGGGCAAGACGGAGAAGGAGCTGGCGTTCACGATCGGCAAGACGCTGTCCTACTTCCACCCGATGCACGTGATGTCCCAGTGCTTCCAGCCGCCCGTACTGAAGACCATGTACCTTGCGGCCGAGAAGTTCGTGGTCCCGGACGCGGTGGTGGAAGGCGGGGAGACCGAGCAGTTCAAGGTCCTCTTCGCCCATGTGCAGAAGCGCCTCTCCCCGCAGCTCGCAAACTCGCTGTCCGCGGCGGTCAAGGCACTGACTTCGGGCGGACGCCGTCCCAGCATCAGCAAGTGGCTCACCGGCGTCGAGCTGACCGGGAACCACGCCGGTCTGCTCGCATGCGTGGACCTCGAAACAGCCATCGGCGCCCTTCGCCAGGAGAGCATCGCGTTCTCCAAGCTTCCCCCGAAGGAGAAGGCCAAGGAGCTGGTGCTCTACGCTGTGTCCGACGAGTTCTACGAAGTCCGCCGCGCACTCGGCATCGAACTCGCCCGCTAGTCAGTGTCTACTCTCTACGTAGTCGCCACGCCCATCGGCAACGGTGCCGACATCTCCGCCCGTGCCCTGGACGTCCTGCGCAAGGTCTCCATGGTCGCGTGCGAGGACACGCGAACGGCCCGAGTCCTGCTTGCGATCCTCGGCGTGCCTGCACCCCAGCTCATCAGCCTGTTCGAGCACAACGAGGAGGCCAGGGTCGCTCAGGTAGTGGCGGCACTGGAGGATGGCCGCGACGTTGCACTCATCAGTGAGGCGGGGACGCCGACGATTTCGGATCCAGGCTACCGCCTCGTCAACCGGTGCATCGAACGCGGCATCCGCGTCTCCCCCATCCCCGGCCCTTGCGCAGCCATCGCAGCGCTTTGCGCGTCAGGCCTCCCGACCGACCGGTTTCTGTTCCTGGGCTTCGCACCGAAGAAAGGTGGGAAGCTCGCCGAGTTCGTGGCGGAAGCCGTTGCCCCTGCCCGCACGTCGATAATGTACGTGCCCGCGCGCAAAGCGCCAGATCTGGTTTCAGCCATTGCCGCGGCCGCTCCCCAAGCCAGGGTGGTGGTCGCCCGGGAGCTGACCAAGACCTTCGAGGAGTTCCTGCGCGGCAAGCCGGCCGAGGTGCTCGCCCTGCTGACGGCCGAGAAGCTGCGGGGGGAGGTGATAGTGCTGTGCTACGTGGAGTAGGCGGCGGCATTGCACACCCGCGCAGAGGTCCTTCGCTGCGCTCAGGATGACGGGTGCCTTGCGGGCACGGCCGATCCGTGCGGTGGCTACGGCAGGGTGAGGATCTGGGGGCCGTTCTCGGTTATGGCGACGGTGTGCTCGAAGTGGGCCGAAGGGCGCCCGTCCCTGGTGACCACGGTCCAGCCGTCGGGCTTGACCCTTATCTCGTGCGTGCCCTGGTTGATCATCGGTTCTATGGCGATGGTCCAGCCGAGGCCGAGCCTTGGGCCGGTCCCCGCGACGCCGAAGTTGGAGACCTGCGGGGGCTCGTGGAGCTCTCTGCCCACGCCGTGCCCGCAGTATTCTCGGACCACTCCATAGCCTGCGTTCTGCGCCTCGTCGAACACTGCGGCGGATACGTCGCCCAGCCTGTTCCCAAGCAGCGCCATCTGGATGGCAGCGAAGAGCGCGGTGCGGGTCACATGCACGAGGCGCTGGACCTCGGGTGAGATGGCGCCGACGGGAAGCGTCACGGCCGAGTCGCCGATGTAGCCGTCGAGG
>Ga0172371_10009173_pt1 | contig 13654 bp, 9 predicted proteins | sample Lak12m_FD_114543 | JGI IMG/M metagenome (GOLD analysis project Ga0172371, IMG submission 114543) | Freshwater microbial communities from Kabuno Bay, South-Kivu, Congo - kab_022012_12m | ecosystem: Environmental > Aquatic > Freshwater > Lake | place: Democratic Republic of the Congo: South-Kivu... | reverse complement strand
GCCCCTTGGGGAAGAGTTGGTCGTGGCCGGTGGAGATCAGCAGGTCTCCCTTTGCCATCTCGGACTTCTGAAAGGGGAAGCGGAAAACCGGAAGATTGTCGCCGCTTCCCACCAGCAGCCCGGACACGCCCTTGCCTGCGACCTGGACGTCCATCTTGCTGCGGGAGTCGGTGACCAGCATCACGTCGCAGTAGTCACCGCCGACTTTCTCGATGCGGCCGACGATTCCCTCGGGCGAGACCACGGGCACGTTGGGCCGGACGGCCTTCGAACCGTCTTCGCCGCGATCCAGCCGGACCCGGGACACGCTGAAGACCGGCGAGGTCTCCCTGGCGACGACCCTGGCGGTTACAAGCTCCAGTCCGGCTTCCTCGCTCTTGAAATCCAGCATGGCTTGGAGCCGCTTGTTCTCCTCCTCCAGGCGCTTTCCCTTCATGGCAGCCAGCTTGAGCTCTTCTATCTTGGCCCGCAGCTCAACGTTCTGGGCCTCGACGTCGACCAGGTAAGTGTACCTCTTCACCGCCGCCACCAGGTTGGAGAACAGCGCGTGCATCGACTGCTGCCCGGGGGAGGTGATCGCGATCACGGCAGTCTCGATCGGGGTCTGCGCCCGGTCGGTGCGGCCGTGGAAGTACATGAGGAAGAGCGGGGCCACGAGCAGGAGCAGGCAGACCAGAGCAACCTTGAACCGTGCGCTCTTTGGCGTCATCGGGAAACGTCCTGGCTTCAGGCCGGAATGGTGACCTCTTTGAGGAGGTCTATCTCGTCCAGCGCCTTGCCCGCTCCCAGCACGACGGCTGAGATGGGGTCGTCGCTCGCGGTGACCGGAAGGCCGGTTTCCTCCCGGATGAGCTTATCGAGGTTCTTCAACTGGCTACCGCCTCCGGTCATCACAATACCCTTGTCCACGATGTCCGCAGACAGCTCGGGTGGGGTGCCTTCCAGCGCGGTCCTGATTGCGTCCACGATGGAGCCTACCGGTTCGGTCAGCGCGTCGCGCACTTCGTCCGAGTTGACCACGACCGGCTTGGGAATGCCCTGGAGGAGGTCGCGACCCTTCACCTCCATGGTGAGGACCTGCTCCATCGGGAACGCTGTGCCTATCTCGCACTTGATGCGCTCCGCGGTGCGCTCTCCCACCAGCAGGTTGTACTTGCGCTTCATGTGGTGGATTATGGCTTCGTCCATCTTGTCGCCGCCGACTTTCACCGACTTGGAGAAGACGATGCCGGACAGAGAGATGACTGCCACCTCGGTCGTGCCGCCGCCTATGTCCACGATCATGTTGCCGGACGGCTCAGTGATGGGAAGCCCCGCGCCGATGGCAGCGGCCATCGGCTCTTCGATCAGATAAACTTCGCGGGCGCCCGCGGACTCCGCGGATTCCTTGACCGCCCGCTTCTCGACCTCGGTGATCCCGAACGGCACGCAGATGATGATCCGGGGACGGACCAGCGTCCGCCTGTTATGCGCCCTGTTCACAAAATAGCGGAGCATCGCTTCCGTGACTGCGAAGTCTGCGATCGCTCCGCCTTTCATCGGCCTGATTGCGACGATGTTGCCCGGGGTCTTGCCCAGCATCTCCTTGGCGTCGCGGCCGACGGCCAGGACCCGCATCCCCCGGGAGTCCTTCTGCACCGCGACCACGCTGGGCTCGCAGGAGACGATCCCCTTGCCCTTGACGTAGACCTTGGTGTTCGCAGTCCCCAGGTCGATTGCCAGGTCGTTGGAGAACAGGCTGTAGAACCAGTTCAGCACGTCTTCCGCACACTCCACGGGCGCCGGACACCAAATCCGCCCAAGTCCCGCTGCTTATAACAGAAGAGATTCGTGATCGCAACCTTTTGACTTCGCGGGTTTTGCGGCTTTTGGCTTGACGGTTGCGGGCTCCGCGAATAGGCTTCCGCAGGTTTTGTTCGGACACTGTTCTACCTGGCATCAGGGTGAAGCATGACGGAAAAGATAAGAAGCTACTTGTTGAGCCTGGCCATCGCCGCGGGTACCGCGGTCGCCGGGCTTATCTCAGAGTCGGTCGGGCTTCCCTGGCTGATGGCCATCGTAGCAGGGCTGCTCGCCGCACCCGGGCCGACCCGCAGGATTCTGACCACCTTCGAGTTCTCCTCGACCCTGCTCCTGATCCTCACCGCGGCGGTAGCAGTCGGCACCCTGGACTACGACCTGAAGTTCTTTACCTCCCTGTGGTTCATGAGCCTGATGGGGCTGACCGCAATAAGCTCTCTGTTGTGCCTGATCTTCAGGTACAAGGCAGGCAAGGGGGTCCCGTATATCCTGGTCCACTCGTCCGTGATCGTCATCCTTATCGGAGGCGGCATGAACTTCCACGGAAAGCAGTCCGGCATGCTGCACCTGGAGGAAGGGCAGACCTCGAACGAAGCCCAACTCTTCAGAGACGGCAAGCCCACGCAGGAGAAGATCTCCCTCCCGTTTTCCGTCCGCCTGGACCGTTTCAAGGTCGAGTTCTACGATACCAGCCTGGAGCTCTACGTGTTCCGGCAGGGCGAGGACGTGCCCGCCGCGACTCTTGCCGCGGAGCCGGGCGTGGAAGCGACCGTGGACGGGACCCACATCCGGTTCCTGGCTACCAGGGAGCATCCCTTCGTGCCCACCGAAGGGCACCCGCCCATCAAGATGGTGCTCGGCGAGATAGAGGTGGATGGGCAGAAGGGCTTCGTGATGGAAGGACGCCCGGTGAATGCCGCGAACAACCTGGGCCTGGTGCTGCACAAGAAGCAGGGTGACGTCAAGAGCTACCAGAGCACGCTGACCGTCCTGGATGACAAGGGAGAGGAGGTGCGGACGCAGAGCGTGGTTGTCAACGACCCCCTCGTGTACGGCGGGTGGTGGCTCTACCAGAGCAACTGGGACCCGAACAACCTCAAGTACTCGGGCATCCAGGTGGTGAACGATCCCGGCCTCTACATAGCGCTGGCGGGGCTGGTGCTGCTGGTTATCGGCGCGCTCGGGAAGATCCGGTTCCGCAAGGCCGCGGCGCCGGAGGAGGTGACGGAATGAGCTTCTCCGTTATGTATTCAATCTACGCCGCTTCCGCTCTCTTCTTCGCAGTCGCCACAGCGCTGGCGTTCGCACGCAAGGATTCTCTTGCCGCGGCGTTCCGATGGGCGGGCATTGCCGCGATCGTGGCAGGGCTCGGGGTCGGGGTCGCCATGATGGTTCAGTCCTGGGTGGACACCGGCCATCCTCCCTTCCGAACGCTGTATCAGTCGCTGATCTTCTTCTCGGTCACGACCGCGCTCGTGTTCCTCTTCACCGCACACAGGGCAGCGCTCATGGGGCTGTTCACCGGCCTGTTCGTGGTCGCGTGCCTGTCGTACGCGTTCATCAAGCGGGACGTGGAGCTGGTGCAGCTTCCGCCCGCGCTGCAGAGCGCCTGGTTCATCCCCCACGTGGTGGTTTACTTCCTGGGTTACGCCGCGCTCTTCATCTCGTTCGTAGCTTCCGTGGCTTACTTGTTCTTCCCCAAGAAGAAGAAACTCCCGTCGATGCAGCTCGTGGGGTCCGAGACGCTGGACTTCAACGCGTGGACCTACAAGGCGGTGCTTTTCGGCTATGCAATGGTCTCAGCAGGCCTCATCCTCGGCGCGCTCTGGGCGAAGTTCGCCTGGGGCGACTGGTGGTCATGGGACCCGAAGGAGAACTGGGCGTTGATCACCTGGCTCGTGTACTCCGCATACCTTCATTTCCGGTTGACCAAGGGGTTCACCGCGAAGGCCCTGGCCTGGGTTTCGATTATCGGGTTCGTCGCCGTCATGTTCACGTACCTCGGGGTCAACTACCTGCCCGCGGCTCAGGAAGCCCTGCACAGCTACACAATGCAATAGATCCCCCCTCTCGCCTCCCCCCTTTGGGGGGAGTACCCCGAGCGGAGCGAGGGGGGAGGAGGGAGTAGCCGGATTGGTCCGCGGCCCGTGGAAACCGCTTTACTTTCTTTCGCGCGCGTGTAGTATCCCTGCGCTGTTCGGTGGTGACATGAGGGGGACCATGACCAAAGGGACCATGAGATCAATGACTTGGTGGGCGGCGGCACTGCTGGCCGTTTCGGGGTGCGACGGAAAGGATCTGGGCTCCGGAGTTCCGGACTCCGCAGCGACGGAATGCAACGCGTGCCACGGAAACGAGGACAATGCCGCACCGCCGAAGTCGCTGGCGGGCGGGGAGTCGACAGCGGACCAGGCGATTGGTGTTCACCAGAAGCACCTGGCAGGCAGCAAAGTGAGCAACGGCGTCGCGTGCGAAGAGTGCCACGTGGTCCCGGACAGCGTGGACGACAAAGGGCACGTCGACAAGTCGCCCGCGGACATCACTTGGGGCGCACTGGCCTCTGCAGATGGCGCCAAGCCCGAGTACGACCCCGCGACCGGCCGTTGCTCCAACACCTACTGCCACGGTGCCACCCTGACGGGCGGACCCTCGAAAAAGGTCGTCGGCTGGGCCGAGAAGTGCGGCTCCTGCCATGACGCTCCGCCTGCCAAGATCGGCGTCGCAGATCATCCGACCGAGAAGGACTGCTCGCTGTGTCACGGCGCGTGGGTTTCGGCAGAAGGGGACGTCTCGTTCGAGGGGAGCTTGCACCCCCTGCCGGGCAAGTGCGACTTCTGCCACGGCAACCCGCCCCCCGCGCCGCATCCGCAGTTCACCAACTGCACGACCTGCCACGTAGACACGGCCAACGCGGACGGCACGATCAATCTCGAAGGCGGGAAACACATCAACGGCGTCATCGACGGCGGCGGCGGCATCCATCCCGAGGGATTCGTAAGCCCCGACCAGCACGGCGCCCAGTTCAATGACAACGGCCTTGCCGGTTGCACGCCGTGCCACGGTGAGGACCTGAAGGGCGGCACCTCCGGCCGCTCATGCGAGCAGTGCCATCCCGGCTTCACCACCCAATGCACGTTCTGCCACGGCGGCACGGACAGCCAGGACGGAGCGCCACCGGAAGCCGTTGACGGCGGCACCGCGACGACGCTTACCGGGGTCGGCAAGCACTCCGCCCACCTCTCGGGCCAGGGCGACTGGCACAAGACGATCGGCTGCGGGGAGTGCCACGTGATTCCCGAGGACGTGTTCTCCCCGGGCCATGTGGACGGAAGCGTCGCGGAGCTCACGTGGGGCGACCTGGCCAACATGTACGGCGTGGCCCCGGAATGGAAGGACGGCAAGTGCTCCAGCACCTATTGCCACGGCGGCGGCACAATGACCGGCGGCAAGAACGAGTCTCCCGCGTGGACCAGCGACGGCCCCACGCCGGCCACCTGCGACTGGTGCCACGGAATGCCGCCGGACGACCCCCACCCGCAGGCGACCGAATGCTGGACCTGCCACAGCGAGGTCATAGGTCCCGGCAACGTGTTCGGCGCCCCGCAGAAGCACATGAACGGTACTTCCGAGCATTCCAAGTACCACCCCGAAGGATGGTCGGCCCCTGCGAAGCATGGAAAGAGCACGATCGAGGTGACTCCTCAGAAGTGCGTTACCTGCCATGGCGGAGACCTGGCAGGCGGCATCTCCGGCGTCTCGTGCGAGCAGTGCCATCCGGGCTGGTCGAAAAACTGCACGTTCTGCCACGGCGGCGCCAACAACGACACCGGCGCGCCCCCCGCGGACGCCGCAGGGAACACGGACCGCTCCTTCAAGGGGGTGGGCGCACACACCGCACACGTGCAGGTCACCAGCCCCGAAGGGTCGGACAAGGCATACGGCTGCAAGGAGTGCCATCCGACCTACAAGGACGCTCTGGCGGAAGGGCACATAGACGGCGAGGTCGCGATCAAGTTCGGCTCATTGGCGAACAAGGAAGAAGCGAACCCGCAGTGGAACGGCACCTCCTGCTCCAGTGTCTATTGCCACGGCGCCAAGTACGAAGACGCGGCTGTTCCCAGCCCGGTGTGGACCTCCACGGACGGCGATGCGTCGAAGTGCGGCGCGTGCCACGGCATGCCTCCCTCGGAAGACCACCCCCAGATCCAGGACTGCTCCATGTGCCACGGCTGCGTGGCCACCGCGGACCACAAGATCCGTGTCGAGGGCGCCAAGTTCCACGTCGACGGCGACACGACGTTCCTCGGTGCGGACGCCCCCGATTGCCAGTAGCTCCCGGAACACTCTCGTGCCGACGCTCGGTCGTTTCCGGCGGCGTCTTTCCGCAATCTGCAATCGACGGCCAACGCACGAACTCCAGTCAACGCGATCATGTTTGGAGCGCCGCTTCCTTCTTGGCCCTCTTGTTCCTGTACATCAGCTCGTCGGCGGTGGCCACCAGCCGGTTGAGGTCCGTCTCCTGGCAGGGGTCGAACTGGACCGTCCCCACGCTCATGGAGAGAGAGTAAGGTCTGACCCCTCGGGAGTTCACCGCGTCGATGTTTGCCTGGAGCCGGCCTCCGAGCATCCCGGCAGTCTTCATGTTGGCTTCGGGAGCGAGCACAGCGAATTCGTCGCCCCCCATCCGGGCAAGCACGTCGGAAGCTCGAAAAGTCGTACGGAGCACGTCCGCTGCCTCAGAGATCAGTGCGTCGCCCTGATCGTGGCCGTAAGTGTCGTTGATGCCCTTGAGGCCGTCCACGTCCAGGAAGAACACCAGGAACGGCTTGTGGTCCTGCTTCGACGCGCGCGCAATCTGCTCCGCGAGCACGAAAAACCCGCGGCGGTTCATCAGCCCGGTGAGAGGGTCCTGGTACGCCAGCGTCTGGAGGTGCTCCCTGATGCGAACCTTCTCGGTCACGTCGGACAACGTAGCGAGACAGGCACTTTCTCCCTCCCAGTGCGAGCGGGAAACGCGCACCTCGATGATCATCCGACCGCGCTGCTTGTGGTTCAGCACCACCTCGTTGACTTCGTCGGGGCCGGCAGCGTACGGGAAGCGGGCGCCCTTCAGGACGTCCGGTGACTGCTCGAACAGGGCCCCGGCCGCGGGGTTGGCGTACCGCACGACCGACTGCTGGTCGAATACGATGATCGCATCCGTGCTGCAGCTCAGGATGTTGACGTAGTCCGCCTGCAACGACCTGATCGTCTCCAGCGACTGGTTCAACTCGCCGTTCATCCTTTCAAGCTGCGCATTCTTGATCATCGCATGGCTGTACGTGCTGAGGAGCAGCCCGATCGCCGCATCCCTACGGGGCCTCAGAATGTGCTCCGCTCCGCGGTAGTGCACCTTGACGCCCCCGTCCGGAAGCTCCGAGCCGAGCGCCAGCCGCACGTTTGCCAGGATCTCGTCAACGCGTTCCACAAGAAAGACCGGGTCGTACGGCTTGGTCAGAAAACTGTCTGCCCCGCACTCCAGTGCGTTGATGACTTCCGCAGGGTCCGAAAGCGACGTGAGCAGTACGACCGGGATGGAACAGGTCTCCGGCGACTCCTTCAAGTGCGCACACAGAGCGTAGCCGTCCATGCGGGGCATCACGACGTCGGTAAGCACCAGGGTGGGCTTCTCCTGAGCCACGAGCTCAAGTGCCTGCACGCCGTCCGACGCCAGGCGCACTTTCAACCCAGCTCCCTTCAGCAGCGACACGAGGGTCATCGCCTGCGTCTTGCTGTCTTCCACTACCAGCACGTCGTTCTGTTCGGTCATGTCCGGTCCCTCCATCGACGCGTCATGTTCAGCGCGGGCGTGACGCCGAAAGCCCGTTCAGGAATGCGGCTATCTTCTCGGGTGCCATCACGTGGGCTGCTCCCCCGATCTGTGCAGCGGTCCCGGGCATGCCCCACACCACGCTGCTTTCCCGGTCCTGGACCACCGTAAGCGCTCCCGCGTCGCGCATCGCCTTCAACTCCTGCGCACCGTCCACCCCCATCCCGGTGAGCAACACGCCCACCGCACCCGCACCGGACCTTCGTGCCAACGAGTCGAAGAGCACCGATACCGACGGCCTCACGTTGTTCACCGGTACACTCGATACCAGGTCCAGGCGCCCGAGCGAGTCGATTGCAAGGTGGCAGTCGTCCGGCGCTACGTACACGGTACCGCCGGCCGGAACCACGCCCTGCCTGGCCACCTCGACCCGCCGCGAAGTCGTCACCGAAAGCCACTCCACCATGCCATGAACGAAGCCCTGAGCGATGTGCTGCACGATTACAATGGGCAGGGAGAATCCCGCCGAAAGGCCCGACAGGATGACCTTGAGGACCGCAGGGCCCCCCGTGGACGCACCGATCCCGACCAGGTCGATCCGCCGTTGCTCCGGTTCCATCCATGCGGGGTCCGCAGGAGGGTCCGCTGCGCTGGTCGCCCTCGCCCCTGCCGCTTTGCGCTTCCGTGTGACCACCCGAACCTCGGACATGGACTTCACTGTCGCCACCAGCGCCGCGACCTCGGCCTCGTGGCTGGGGTTCCCCGGACCCGCCGGCTTCCGCAGGCAGGTCACCGCGCCGGCTTCGATGGCCTTGAACGTGAGCTCCACCTGATCGGGGTCCCAGTTCGACGAAACGATGACGATGGGACGCGGGGAAGATGCCATGATCGAACGCGTGGCATCAAACCCGTCCATCCCGGGCATCACTATGTCCATGGTGATTACGTCGGGCCGCAGCTTCTCAGCCATCTCCACCGCGTCCTTCCCGGTGAATGCCTTTCCCACAACCTTGCACTGCGGGTCCGCCTCCAGCAGCATCGCCAGCCATCCGCACATTGCCGGAGAGTCATCCACGATCAGAATTCTTACCACGCACCCTCCGATCACTCTTCCTCAGACGAGCCGCTCCACGACTGCCAGCAGGTTCGTATGGTCGAAGCCGCTCTTGCAGATGTATGCATTCGCGCCGACCTCTATGCCGTGTTCCTTGTGCTCCCGGCTCTCCAGGCCGGTGACCAGCACCACCGGGAGCGACTTGAGCACGTCGTCGCCCCTGATCTTCTCCGTCAGCTCGAAGCCGTCCATCCGGGGCATCTCCACATCGGAAACCAGCAGGTCGAACCTGCCTGCCTTCAACGTGAAATACGCGTCCACGCCGTCAACCGCGGTCGTCACGCTGTGCCCCGCTGCCTCGAGCACGTTCTTTATGAGCGTCCTGGACGTCACCGAATCGTCCGCAACCAGCAGAGTCAGGCTGCGACGTTCCTCGCCGCGCGCCGCACCGGCACCTTGGACGGCGCGCCGCCCCTCCATGAGCGACGAACGCACGAGGTCCGGGCCGTCCAGCACCAACGCCAGGTCGCCCGAAGCCAGGATCGTGGCGCCGGATACGTTTCTGACCCGTTCCAGTTGAAGCCCCAGCGGCTTCACCAGCCCCTCCTGCTCACCCAGCACCCCCTCCACCTGCAAGGCAACCCGCTCGCTTCCCGACTCGACGACCACCACCGTGACGGTTTCGCCCTCGCCGCGCTGATCCTCTGCTGCCTCAAGCTCCAACACGTCCCCGAGCCGAAGCAACGGAAGCGTACGTCCTCCGACCGATATGCCGGCGCGGTTCTCGATCGTGTGGACCGCACCCTTGGCCACTCTGAGCACACTTTGCACATACGACACGGGGATCATCAGGTGCTTCCCCGCTTCCTCGACCAGCAGCCCGGAGAACGTCGCGAGCGAAGCCGGCAGGCGCAGAAGGAACGTTGTTCCCGCAGGACCGGTGTGCTCGATCCGCACGCCTCCGCCCACCTTCTCGGCAGACTCCCGAGCTACCGCAAGCCCCAACCCCCGGCCGGAGATGTCGGTGACGATCCGGCTCGTGCTCACGTCCGACTCGAAGACGAGCTGGATCGCATCGTCGCGGCTCAGCTCCCTTGCCGCGTTCTCCGAAATCACGCCATTCCGAATCGCGCATCTCAGCACCGCTTCCGGGTCGATGCCGCGGCCGTCGTCGCTGACGCGGACTTCGACTACACGAGCATCCGGCCTGGTCACCGCTATCCGGATGGTGCCTCTCGTGTGCTTCCCGGCAGACTCACGCTGTGCGGTGGTCTCGACGCCGTGGTCGCACGCGTTCCGCACCAGGTGAATGAGCCCGGGCCTGAGCTGCTCCAGCACGCGGCGGTCGACCTCGACCTCCTGCCCCTCCAAGACCAGCGCAATGTCCTTTCCCAGGTCCTTCGACAGGTCGCGCACCAGCTTCGGAAAGGCCCCCAGCAACGACGAAACGGGTACCAGCAGGACGTCCCTTGCCTGGTCAAGCAAGCTGTCGAGGTTGCGCGAAAACGTCTTGCTGTCACGCATCGCAGATAGGGCCAGATCGTCGACCCAATGCTCAAGGCGGCTCTGGAAGTCCTCGTTCCACCTCACGAAGCGGGCGACCTCCTCGACGGCCCCAACCGATTGCAGCGCTGCGTTGACGCGGCTCAGCTCAAGTCGCCATTCCTCCAGGCTGTTCCGCAGCTTCCGCGCATCCGACGCCCGCCGCACCGCCGCCAGCCTCGATACCAGCATCTCCTCCGCCTTCCGGAACAACAGCTCAAGCTTGTGCGATGATACGCGGACCGAGTCCTGGATGTCCGGGGAAGCAGATGTGGTTAGACCCTCTCCCGGCCTTCGGCCACCCTCTCCCGGGGGGAGAGGGGATCCCTGACCGAGCATGGAGGCAGATGTGGTTAGACCCTCTCCCGGCCTTCGGCCACCCTCCCCCGGGGGGAGAGGGGATCCCTGACCGAGCATGGAGGCAGGGGCTTCCGGGGAGGGGGTCTGAGGCCGGGTCGGATGGATCACCTCCGCTGTCGGGAACGGGGATGCGGACGTGGACGCCGTCGGCGGCGTGGGCGCGGCCGGCTGGGTATCCGGTGCTCGGCGCCCCGAAAAGCTCCGGTCTCCCGAGATTGCGGTAAGCGCCCGCACTTGCTCCAGGACCGCCTCGTGCGCGACGTCCTTTGCGCCGGACAGCAACCGTGAAACCTTGTCGACGGCCGCATGCAGTATGTCGAACTGGTTCCTGTCCGGCGCCAGGGTCTTGCGCTTCCATGCCCCAAGCACCCCTTCGACGGCTTGGCAGATCGACTGGACCTCAGTCATCTCCACCACCCGAGCTGCGCCTTTCAGCGTGTGTGCCTGCCTGTAGACCCGTTCGAGAGTCGCCCTTGCCACCGGGCTGTCGGGCGAGCTCTCCAGCTCGACCAGCCCGGCTGCGATGCCTTGCACGTTCTCCCGCGCTTCTTCCGCGAACGCGGCCAGGATCTCGGGCGGGCAGTTGCGCTGGTCGGTCATTGCAGCTTCACCCCACCAGGGTCTTGTAGTTCGCCACTATTGCGCTCAACTTGGTCCCGACTTCCTTCAGGTTCTCGGCAGCGCTTTCGACCTGCCTGGTTCCCGTAGCGACCTGGGTGCTGGCAGCGACGATGCTCCTGAGTGCTTCCGCTGCCTGCTCCACCCCGGCAAGCTGCTGCTGGCCGGACGCGACAATCTGGTTCGCTGCCTGGGCCGACTCGCTGATGCTGCGGCCAAGCGAATCGATCGCTTCTCCGGTCTGGCCCGACTGTGTGACCGCTGCCTCCACCGCCTTCTCGACCTGCTCTGTCGCCATGGCCACCGCGCTGGTCGCCTTCTGGATCTCCGTAAGGATCCCGCGCACTTGCTCTGTGGACTGCTTGGACTGCTCGGCCATGTTTCTGATCTCCTGGGCCACGACCGAAAACCCCTTTCCGAGCTCGCCGCCCTTCGCTGCCTCGATGGCCGCGTTCACCGCGAGCAGGTTCGACTGCTCCGCAATGTCCTCGACCGCGTTGATGATGCGGCCGATGGCCCGCGTCTGGTCGGCCAACGAGCCCACGCGCTGGGCTACCGACTTCATCTGCACCCTGATGAGCTTCATGCCTTCAAGCGTCTGGCCCGTTGCCTTCTGGCCGCTCTGCGCAAACAGGATCGTCTGCTGCGCCTGGGCAGCTACCGAGCGGGCCTTGTCGGACGAAACGAGAGCGGTCTGTTTCACTTCTTCAACCGTGGTCGATGTTTCGGTCACCGCGGAAGCGGTCTGGGCCGAAGTCGCGGCAAGCTCTGCAGCGGAGCTGGAGAGTTGGGTGCTTGCAGTTGCCAGTATGCTGACCGACTGCTGGATTTCGAATGTCTGTACAGCGAGGTTGACGATCATCGTCCTGGTGGCTTCGGCAAGCTGACCGATTTCGTCGCCGAGGTTGGGAATCTCGACTGCCGAAGAGAGATCCCCCTCGCCGATGCGGACCAGTGCCGCGGTCACGTCCCGAAGCGGAACAATGATCGTGCGGGTGACCAGGAACCCGAGCACGAACGCCAGCGCGGCGACGCCGATCACTCCGCCGCAAAGGATCCCGAGGAAGGTCCCAGGATCGTCGTTGACGAACCGAGAGAACGTCTCCTCGGCGAGGAAGTACGACATGCCGGTCACGAGCGCCAGCGGGACCAGCGCGGCGGCAAGAAAGAACGCGATGAACTTCCGTTTCAGGCTCCCCTGATACCATTTGAGCATCTCCTACCCTCCTTACCTGGACCCTACGTTCTCTTTCACTACTATCCGTTTGCTTCGCAGCAGCTTGCGCGCATCCAGGAGCACGACGGGCTTTCCGTCGCCGCGTCCCGGGACGATTCCTTGGACGTACTCTCGGCCCGCGTCCGAGAGCGTAGCGGGCGGTATTTGCACGGAGTCCCGGTCCACGGTGGACGCTGACAGTATCCGGTCAGCGAGGATGCCGAACTCCATGCGGCCGTCGGAAAGCACGATCACCCTGTTCAAGTTGGTGAGCCCCTTGACCGGCAGGCCGAAGAACCGCCTCAGGTCCACGACGGAGACGACGCGCGACCGGACCAGCACCACCCCCATCACGAAGGATGGAGTGCACGGAACCGGAGCAAGGTGCTCCAGCGGGAAGACCTCCGAGACCAGCCCGGTCTCCACTGCGTACGTCTCGTGCGCAAGCTGGAAGAGGACCACAGGAACCTGGTCACCCGCCCGCTTCCCCGATTCCGGGGCGGCCGAGAGTGCTTTCGCTCGCAGCGTCAGCACCTCTTCGGGAGACAGATCCGGAGCAAGGGCAGCTCCGTCTGACGACCCCTCCATTACCTCGTTCCCCCCCAGCCCGGCCTTCCCCAAGTCGAACATCGTGCCCCTCACCGTGCCATTGCTTCAACAACCTGCCGAAGCCGGTCCGCGGTCAGGCCGTCGGACTCGGGGATGACTTCTTCGGGACGCCGCAATTCGAGCAGGCCGCGTGCGTTGCGCAGGTGCCTTGCGCCGTCCTTCCGGTTCCCTGAGCTCATGGCCAGGGACGCCAGGATCAGATGCGCCATGATGAAATCGGGATCCAGGTACAGGGCTACCTCCAGCTCCTGCCTTGCCTGGTTCCGCTCTCCGGCTTCCTGAAGCACCGCAGCGTACAGATACCTCAGCGATGCATCAGTCCGATTCGCTGCTACCGCTTCAGCGCACGTGCTGCGCGCCTCTTCAAACGCCCCGGTGCCGGCCTGCTGCCGTGCCAGAGCGGCCAGGGCTGGGGCAGAGCCGGCGAGTCCCTCTCCCGGCCTTCGGCCACCCTCTCCCGGGGGGAGAGGGGATCCCTGACCGAGCATGGAGGCAGATGTGGGTAGACCCTCTCCCGGCCTTCGGCCACCCTCTCCCGAGGGAGAGGGGATCCCTGACCGAGCATGGAGGCAGAGGCTTCCGGCGGGGGAGTCCCCGGCGCCTGTGCCTTCCTCCTGAACACCGTCCCGCCCGGGTACGCAACTTT
>Ga0172371_10009172_pt1 | contig 13656 bp, 24 predicted proteins | sample Lak12m_FD_114543 | JGI IMG/M metagenome (GOLD analysis project Ga0172371, IMG submission 114543) | Freshwater microbial communities from Kabuno Bay, South-Kivu, Congo - kab_022012_12m | ecosystem: Environmental > Aquatic > Freshwater > Lake | place: Democratic Republic of the Congo: South-Kivu... | reverse complement strand
ACCTAATTTACCTTGGACACCTTGAGCACCTTGAACACCTAAACCTTGAGCTCCTTCTCTTCCTTGAATACCTCTTGTTCCTTGAACACCTAATTTACCTTGGGCACCTTGTGCCCCTATTATACCTTGAATTCCCTGAGAACCTATTATTCCCTGGGTTCCTTGTGTTCCTTGAATTCCTGAAAGTCCTTGAATTCCCTGTGATCCTATTCTTCCTTGGGCACCTTGATTTCCTTGTACTCCTAAAGTTCCTTGAGATCCTTGCAAACCTAATGTTCCTTGAATTCCTTGAGATCCCTCTAAACCTTGTGAACCTTCTAATCCTTGTATACCATTAATTCCTTGAGAACCAATAGTTCCTTGAGTTCCTAAAATTCCTTGAGATCCAATTCTTCCTTGTACTCCTTGTACACCTTGTGACCCAATTCTTCCTTGTACTCCTTGTATACCTTGTGAACCTTCTAATCCTTGAGCTCCTTCTCTTCCTTGAATACCTCTTGTTCCTTGAACACCTAATTTACCTTGGACACCTTGAGCACCCTGAACACCTAAAGTTCCTTGTGTACCTTGAGAACCTTGCACTCCTGTAGCTTTTAAATATCCATTATCCCAAATAAAATATGAATGGTCAAGAGATGCATCAGGAATATATTTTGTTCTTATATTGTTTAAAGATCCATCAACATAAGCATAATCCATTGAAAGAATACTAACATCTAGATTTCCAGAAGGATCCCATATAAATCCATCTCCTAATGAAGATTCTTTTAAATATGTTCCATCAGGAATAATTCCTTGTTTGCTATTTAATGCAGCTTCTAATCCTGAAACAGTATTTATTGGTTGTTGTCCTTTATGATTAGGTCTCCATAAATAATATGATCCAGGTTGTCCATTTAATGTATTACAATCTTTTGGAGATACAGATGTAGAACAATTATCCTCATACTTTTCTTGATTACATGATCCTGCAGATGTTAATGTATCATATGCTATACTAAAATTACAAATGCTTGCTAATGTATTAGCTTTTAAATATCGAATTTCAAAAAATAAGTATTGTTTGCCTTTTACGTCTAATTTGGTTAAATTTCCTTGATTTAATACTTCCCAAGAGGACCAATAATTTTTATTAAACGACCATCTAAATTCTTTTTTGGCAAAAGATCCAGATGAGTCATCTTTAAAAAATCTAATGGTTCCAACATCCTCGATGGGAACATTATTCTTAAAAATAACTTGATTACCTGATTCGGTCTTAACGAAATTAGAGAAAATCATTAACTCTCGCTATCATTTTATTTATTTATCTCTAGAAAGTGGATAACTAATTCTAAAAATGAGAGAGTTAGAAATGATTTAAATGTTCGTAATTTTTTGTGAAATTTTTGTCTTCGTCTAGAATACCGGCATTAATAAGAGTATTGAGAGCTTCTTTTTTAGAAGTTCTTTTCTTTTTTGCTAATTTTTTTAACAAAACAATATCTTTATTTTTGTTACAATTCTTCATCAGAAAGAGTAGTCATATCATCAAACTGAGAAAAGTTATTAATTTTAGAAAAATATTTGTTGCTTCGAAGTTCCGCTTGTTTTGATGGGCGCATTTCACCTATTTTTTTAACACGTATATGCTCTTTAACCATCTCATAAACTTCTTTCCAATCTGCCCCAATAGATTGAATCCATTCTTTATATTTTTCTACTAACTTTGCAGAAACAAATTCATGACCATGGGCAGGCCATGCATCAGGTTTAGTAAAAGATTGTTTGGTAACATCGGCCTTTCCTAAATCATGAAATAAAGCAGCGATCGCATTATTCATGTCTCCCGTTTTACGGGCTCTATTGTAAACTATACTAATATGCTTCAATACATCGCCTTCTGGATGCCATTGGGCACTTTGGGGTGTATTGCCACAGCGTCTTAAATAGTCTTGTATTTCTTTTGGTGCTGCTTTTGATATTTCTTCAAATGTTGGTATGTAATTCATTGGTTCTAAATTTTCTTTAACTATTCCATGTTTTTTATATATTAATTCACGTCTTATATCATGTATTAGTACAAATTGTATGTTTAAATTTGGATTTAGTTTTTTAGCTCTATTGATAATTGGCAAATAAGCTCTTTCAATTTGTTCCTCTGTAAAAGAATCTCTATATTCATCTAAGACTAAATTACTTTCTCCCATTGCAATTATATCAGTATCGCTAACCCTTTGAATACTAATAAATTCACTTGGCAAATCTTGATACCATCTATGAGGAACCTTTATTAATCCTTGATCTTCTAATGAATCTAGAATTGTTTGATGAATACAATTTGCTTTTACGGATAAATATACATTTCCTCTTTTATCAATAATTCCCCTTACATCGGGGGCGATGTTAGCTAAAGAAGAAGGATTCTTTATTACTTTTGCTTTTTCATTAATATTGATGATCTTATCTTTATTACTAATAATTTCATATTGCTGATTAAATTCTTGAAATTCATCAGGAATATAAAATCTTTTAGAAGCATAAACATCACCAATGCCTTCTCTAACAATTTTAGTCATTGAATAAACTTTTATTTATTTATTCAATAAAAACGGCGCTCAAGATTTTCGTTTCTTACTATTAAATCTGTTATGGCAGCAATCAACTCTTCTTCTGACTTTCCTTTAAAACGTTCTGCCACAGGATGATAAATTCCAAAATCTTCGGGTTTTAATTGGCCTTTTGTAAAACATCACTGTTTAAATAATTATAAAGCTGATCCGGATCACTTAATGGAAGAGCTTCACGTAAAATCATTAAACTCCCACGATGAACGTACTTATCAAAATGAAGTTCTGTATTATCTTTTTCCAAACGAACATTTGTTTCTGACATAGTTATTTAATATTCGTACAACTTCAGCATTTGGCAAAATATGTTTATTGTTTATTCTGAAATACTCTTTATTGCCGTTCAAATAATCTAAGGCGAATTGCCCTATTGCCCCACTTCTGCTTATTCCTGCTGCACAATGTACTAATAGAACTTTTACATTTTTATTGTTATCAAGAAAATTAACCACACGTTTTGCATCTTTTTCTGTAAAAGCTCTTGTTTTCCTTGAGTTTGTTGGGGAAATTTCTAAATCATTTTTTTTAACATCATCGAAAAAAAGATTGAGTACATTATGGTGAGGCTCTGTAAACAAGGGTGTGTGATAATAATTTCCTTCAGAATCATTAATGCAAATAAATGCATAGTTTATTATTGCATCTACTGAATCATCATTAATGTTGTTTCTTTCTAATACTTCTTGAAACTGAACTTTCGGAAACACGTAAATTTTTACTTTCTCATCCATAAATTATGTTTTATATTTTTCAACTATTTCTTTTGCTTTATTTAATCGGTAAGTTTTTTCCAAAATAAACTGAACCTTTTTGTTCTTGTATTTATTCTTATCATCTATATAGGCTCTCATAAAATCAAAGTAAAGTTCTTTATGACATACAGTTGCAAACTTAGCAAAATCGCCATTGAATTCTGTTAAAAATCTGTTAAAAAGAGCTTCAACCTTTGAATCAATGTGAGCTGCATAATTATCAATGGCTTTGGTAACTCTATTAATAAAATCAAAAGCATCCTTATCTTCAATAGGATTTAATTGAGAAACTAAATCATCTAAAGTTTCTTTGTAGTAATTTTCGATGACATAATCTTCTCTAAATACATTCATAGTTCTTAAGCCATGAACAGTAAAGTACCACTGGGTCTTCACCTTCAATAACATATCATCATCGAAAATGACTACCCATCCTTCTTTATCTTCCTCCACTTTTGATTTTTCAATCAATTGATCAAGAGTAAATGATTCATCTTTAATAAAATACATAGTATTTGGAATGTCACCTACTTTTGAAGCAGGGATATAGTCACCATTACTATTATTTCTCAATCCGATCAATCGAAGTTCTGGACTACCATATTTAAGTACTATTCTATTAGCATAGGAAACATATTCGAAGAGAGGAGTAAATCCATCTTCAAGCTGTTTTTTGACCCACTTTGTATGGTCTTCCCATGAAAATAAAATTTGTTGTGACGAGACTACCTGATCGTTATCAAATCCTCGGATGGTTTTGGCAAACAATTTTCCATTTGGCAACATCATAAATGCAACCAATGAACCATCTTCCTTTGAGGAAATATGCACTATATTTTTATCTTTAACTTTATCATATTGAGTTTCCTCTATCTGATTTATGTTAAAGAATTTAGGAAGCATTAAATATCTGTTGAAAATAGTTCCATCTTCATTAAATACAAATGTAACTCCTCTCATGTCGAAAGCAGTAATATTTGGTTCATTAGGAAGTGGATTTGCAAAATGACTATAGCCACATATAAAATAGTCAAATGTAGAAATTTTGTAGTTGTCTATTCTCCACATGTGTTCAGAAAAATTGAAGTTATTATAATACCTACAAATCTTCTGCGCGTCATCATATGTGACTAAATACTTCATGTTGTAAATATAACCAAAAAATATGTAAATAAAAAATTATTTCAACCTGTCAAAATATCTTTGAGGATTAAGAATCTCATCATATGATGGAGGTTTGTTGGTTATCAATATTTTGATTCCTTCTTTGAGCCCCTTTTCATCTAAAAAATCTTTTAAGAAATAAGATGAATACCAATAAACAAACTTAACTCGATTATTTTTATCAGTTAATTCTTCTGCTGTGTTAGGAATAGGAACTTCATTTATTGGAGAACATTCCTTTAAATAGTAAACTACATACTCACAAACACCCTCTTCAATAAAATCAGCCCCAAACCTTGACCCTGGATTTGGAAATAATCTTATGGTTCCATATTCAGGAGAAACCGAAAGACCTTCTTGTTTGGCAAGAATTAAAGTTTGATTAAAATAAACATGTGTCAATTCATGAAAGAGAACTCCCTTTACAGTTTTAGCCATATGAGGCATTACTATTTGTTGATACTTAGTAAGATTTTTATATTCATATTCAACATATCGTTCTTTGTTATTTATAACTATGTAATCTGGAAGATAAAAATTACCTAAATCTCCTGTTTCATCGAGGTTCTCTGTAAAAAGATAGACATCATATAGAGTATCAATTCTATATTCATATTCGGCAATTAAATTGTCGTGATTCTTGCTGATATAGGTATCAATTCCTTTTGAAGAAGGTTTACCCTGCTTATTATAATATAAAGGGTCTTTATGTTGCTGTTGTGATAAAAAAAATAATAAGAGGATTAATATTTTCGCTATGAAATTCATTTACGTCGCCATTTTCCCGATTTATAATATTCTCCTTCTTGATTTAAATAGATTTTTCCATCTTTTGCCATTGACCATTTATTATGAACTTCATCTAAATCAAAAGGCAATCCATCTAAGTCAAATTGACTAAGTTTCTGTTTTGATTTTTTGCGGAATTTACCATTCGCTATTTGCTTGTCCTTTTTCTCGGACGATCCTGCGATCCCTACAATAGGGGTCTTACGATAGGATTTACTCATAACTAGTTCAAGTTATTTTTGGTAAAATTAAACAATTTTAGTGGATTTGAAAAATTTTCGGGGTTAAAATCATGTTAAAATTGAAAACCTTTTTATATTTATTCATATACGCGCCCGGGCCCGGGTACGGGTATGGGAGCTTTTCCTCTGGAGCTTAAGTACTTATTTTATGAACCTCGGGACCCCGGTTTTAAGCCCCATGTTAATTTTCTGTTAAAAAAATTTTTTTATCTCACGGATTTTTATTATATTTGCAATATAAATTGTTCTTTGATATGAATGAAACGACAGACATGAGACAAATCGTTGAGAACGAATTGTCTACACATGGTATTACGGTTAAAAAATGGAGCAATCAATCTTGCGGAACAGCTTTTATGAAGACCCGAGAGGTTAAGATTCCTCATCCACTATGATACCTTGGGTGTTTGCTTCCATGAAATTGGCCACATCGTTCATGGACATGATGAGAAGAGTGGCAAAACTCGTTACGTTGAGGAATATGAAGCAGAACAGTTTGCAATTCAAAAACTCAAAGAGTATGGGTTTTACAACAAGCGGTACGAGTATAGAGCAATGGCTTATGTCCTCTCAAAGCTTGCTCAAGCTCGAAATCGTGGGCACAATATGAAGAACGTCCCTAAAGAAATTGTAAAGTGGACAGGACTTCAGGTAAATAAGTGGAATAAGGCAAAAAAGGTTTATGTATGCCGAAATTCCTATAAGCGTAAAGGCGATATTAAAATCTACTTGCGATGAAAGAAAAAGTAAAAACAGGTGGCATCAAAATTCGAAAGATTGATAATGACCACTATCAACTTTTGATAGAAGCCGTGATTGTTAAACAAAAATATCATAAGCAGTGGATTATCTTAGTAAAGGATAATTGTATTGCTTTTGGCAAGACACCTCTTGAAGCCATAAAAACTTTGGGTCTGAACAATAATATACGTTATTCACCTAAAATGAAAAAGCATGACACGAAAAATCCCTGCAAGTTGGACAACTTGGTATGAAACAACTTATTACAAAAATGGTGAGAAGTTTTCATACACAACTAAAAGACATACGCAGATAACCAATAGATATATAATTTAATTAAAATAAATTTTATGAAAAAGAAACTTTTAAATATATGGTATTTTCAAAACACGATCACAGGACGTGATGCGAGTCCCATGCGTAATAAGAGAGTACAATTTCGACAACGATAGATAACTATTAAGAACGATATATATGGGCCTCTCTTAATAGGGAGGCCTTTTTTATTTTAACAAATTTAATTTTAAGATGATGGCAGAAAAGAAGTTAGTGTTCTACAAGTTTGATGGAACAAAGATCGAAGACGTAAATCAGTACGTTAAGGACTGGATAGTACAATACCCATATTCAGAAATTACAGTTGGATGTGACTCGCAAGCCTATGCTCGATACGTAAAGTACTCGGTTGTAATTGTTATGCACGTATTCTATGAATCAAAAGAAACAAATCCAGAAAGAGTAGGACATGGAGCACACGTTATTTCTGCTACCATTATAGATAGAAATAAGGGCCTTAAGTCCGACCTTTACACTAAGCTATGGGCTGAAGCTATGTACACTGTAGAAGCAGCTCAAATGCTTGATGATTGTAACAAGAAGATTAAGATTCACCTTGACTACAACAGCAAGGAAGAAGCCTACTCAAACGTTCTATATGCTTCCGGTATAGGATTTATTAAGGGTATGGGATATGAAGCTTGTGGTAAGCCATATGCTTGGGCAAGCTCGAATGTTGCAGACTACTTATGTCGTTAATTAAAAAGCCTTAGTTCTCTAAGGCTTTTTTATGAATAAATAAAATAAAAGATGAAAAAACTCCTAATAATATTATTATTGTCATTAGCATCATGCACCCCTACAAGGGTGTTTTACATAATGAATAGTGACTATTCTGAATCTCAGTATGATCAGGCTATAACTGATGTATATTCATCGTTTAAAGTTGTTGAAGTAGACTCTTTAAGTCTTGATAAATGGATGCGAAATAATGGATTAGCCGGAGATGAAGTAGTTTTTAATCAATATATGTTATTGTCTAATCCAGATAAGAAGACAAATTATTACATGATCTTTACAGAATTTTATAAAACTACTATAGATTCAGCATACTATAATTATAAAATTAGATGTGAAACCAAAAATAAGAAAATTTGGCCGAGTTATTAAAAACTTTTTTGCACATTAAATATATAAGAACAAATTAAAATAATAAGTGATATGAAAAAAACAATTTTAGGTATTTTCATTTTTGCAATGCTCATTCTTGCTTCTTGTGGAAATAAGAAACCTGCAGCATCTTCTGAAGCTACAGTAGATTCTACAAAAGTAGAAGTAGTTGACACATTGAAGGTTTAGTAAGCATTTGTTAAAAAATGTTAAAAAACGCCTCGAATTTTTTTAGTTCGAGGTTTTTTATTATATTAGCATCAAATTTAAATGTCATGTTTATATTAACATCGATACAAGAATTTGAACAGAGAAAAATTGGGTTCTACAAAGACTACTCAGAAGTTCCCAATCGTTTAACTCGAAAAGCAGTTAGGTTACTTCTTAGAAGAGGTACTCCTAAGTTTGCCATATTCATATCATCTGATAGGGTTGAAAAAGGAACTTTTCAAATTTATCATAATTTAGGTTCCTTTCATACAAAGAGAAATAAACTTGAAGGCACTGAATATATTGGCTATGTCACTCTTTAAGAAAAGAAAAAAGAAAAAATCAGACAAGTGCATGGACGATTATATGAAGAAAATCAATGAAATGCAAGATAAGTTTTTGAATGAACTTAAAAAATAACATCATGACAACAAAGATTACACACACCTTTTTGGAATTACTTGTTAAAGTGTTCAAAGACAGAAAAGGAATTTACTGTACCAGTAGGAATATGGGACATTTATGCTTCCGAACAGGAAACGTGTGGTTCTCATGGAGAAATGACAATTGATATTCATTGTCCTGAATGTGGACAGACTCATTCGCATACATTAAAAAGTTGGTAACTCTTAAATAATACACACATGAAATTCAGAATGACAAATTTCAACAAGAACGTAAGAGTCGATTTAAGCGATCGCGAAGTACATGTTCCTAAAAAGGATAAATTTCGAGTAGTAAGAGAACGTCCAGAAATAGGGGGTGAGCCTTTAAATTCAGAGACCAACCTTTCGATGTTTTTCGGATTAAGTGCGTTTGTAGCACTTATATTTATGTTCATTGCTGCCATAAACAAAGAACGGGATTCTGCAGGGATTTGGTGCATAATAACATTTTTGACATGCACATTAACCTTGATTATGGGTATACTAAGATATGGATTTAAATGGCAGACTTGGATTTGGGCATTCAATAGTATGTTATGGCTTATAGATACAATTATTCATCTTGGATAAGATATTAATCATAGTAAGAGGAATTCCAGGTTGTGGAAAGTCAACTTTCGCAAAGTTTCTTGGCCGTGCTATTTGCACCGCTGATAATTATTTAACAAGAAACGGAAAGTATGAATGGTCCAGAGAAAATACTGGAAAGGCCCATGCATGGTGTCAGAGAAAGTGCGAAAGATTCATGAAGGCTGGAATAACTCCCGTTATTGTAGCTAATACTTCCACAACTGAAAAGGAACTTCGTCCTTATTATAATTTAGCTGATAAATATGGATTTGAGGTTTTCTCTATTATTGTCGAAAATCGTCATAACGGCACTAACGAACATAACGTTCCTGAAGAAACTCTTGAAAAAATGAGAAATCGTTTCGATATAAAATTATAGTCATGGAAAAATTTGTATCTCTCAAAAAACAGGCAGTACAGAAACGAGATTAAAATAACGGATCAAACCGGGAAGAGAATTGTTTGCTTGGAGACCGTGGTGGGTTGGCAAAAAGCTTTTTTGGGAAAAAAACTGGGAAGCTGAAGAAATTTTATCATAAAAATTTTTATTTTTCAAAACTTTAGTTTATATTCGCTAACAAATTCAATCTAATGGCTACAAAGACAGCTATTCAAAAGCTCTATGACGTCCATGCAAAGAGATCAGGTTTTTACTCATATGAAAGCAAGCCCAACTGTTACAAATCCTGAAAAGGAAAAGCTTGACGAAATACACAAGCGTGCTGATCAAAAGAAAATGACGTTTGGAGATTTACAAATATTAAAAGACCTAAAAGACCGGTTGGAAAAAGAGGAAAAAGATCAAATGGAAAAGGAGGAATAATAATGAGAAGAGCATTTCATGATTTTGGATTTATAGAAGAAGATGGTGTATTTTTCGGAGTCACCCTTGGTTTTGACTTTACAGCCGAGCATGAATGGGGAATTTCTGATATGAAACGGGTACTTGAAATTCCTGAATTGAAAAAATCTAATGCAGGTATTAAATCACGTATGATAGGAATTAAACATCCAGAAACTGTTATACATTATAAAGAGGATGGAAAATATACTTATTTATATATGAGGGAAAAATACCCCTGGGAAAAAGATACCGAACCAAAAATTCCTGAATACTGTCTTAAAAAGGGCGAGATTGACTGGATTATTAAGGATAATGCCAGACGTGAAAAAAAGCAGGATGAAATACTTACTGCATGGGATGGAAAAGAGTTTGGTATGTTAACTAAAGGTGAAGAAAATCGAGCCAGATTAAAAGAACTGCATGATGCTATTCTAAAACATGATGCTGCTTTGACATTTATGAATCTCAATGGAAAAAATCCATTCGCAAATGCCTGCTTATCTCTTTTAATTGCAAGTAAATTACCAAAAGATACTTTAGGTGCAATGAAAGAAGCAGACGAGAATTCCCTGGAATTGAGCGCGATTACAAAGAAATTAAATCTTCTTGAGCGTTTGAGAAAAACCAATAAATTTGGAGAATATAGTTTGCATGCTGCTTCTCCACATTTCATTGATAGCGAAGAAAAAAGAAAATTGAAAACAAAATATGACGTTAGTGTCTGGATTAATTCAGGCTCTTTTTACGGATGGTGTACTGTTGAAGAAGTTGAAGAACTTATCAAAGACAAAAATTTGACTGTCGAAGAATTTAAGAAAAGAAAAGAAGCCCAGAAAAATGGCTAAAGACAAACCCATAAAAATGATTACTGTTGCTCACAACGATCAGACAGCTGTGTGGTCTGTTTTGTCTGCTGTTGAGAATCAGACAGCTGTGTGGTCTGTTTTGTCTGCTGTTGAGAATATACAGGAATATCGTAAATGGGCAGATAAAATTCCTGCTATTAAATTTCCATCAGACTGGAGTGTTCAAATAATTCCTCCATATGGTGGTGCCGTTGTTCGTTTTACTGTTCAACGAGAGAATAGTAAAAACAAAGTTAGCGTATATTTGGATTGTTATGACCGATTAGGTTGTGTCGGTCAACCATATTGGGAACTATATCCCTATAAAGGAGATACTTACCGTTGTGGAATGAATGATATTGATGAGCTTCTCGATGTTATAGAGTATGCTTTGGGAAATAAGAGAAAATATCTTAACAGAACTTTAACAGAAAAAAGTTAAAATTCTGTTAAAAAATTATTATATTTGCAATAAATATTTTAAAAGACCTACTATGAAGATTGTGATGAATTCGCAAAGCAATGATCTTCTAAATGAATTTCTAAGACTATCAAAGAATAATAATGTTGAAATCATAAATGCTAAAACTGAGAAATTTTTATTCGATTGTATATCGGTTGGTGATGTAAGCGCTTTTATTATTGATAACTCTTCAGAATACTCGCAAAAGGCGATTGATTTCATAAAGAAGAAACATTCGTACATTCCTGTGGTGATAATAGGTAAACAAGAAATAGACAAAATTAATAATGCTGATATTTATATTCCTCTCATAAAAGATATTCCCTATTTTTATTCTCTTTTGACTCGTAATGTTATCAATTACGAAAAGAATTTTAAGTCCTTACAAAGGCTTACAATAAAAATCTCTAATAAAATAGAATTTGGAGATTGTATGTATGATCCAAATATAAGGACCTTATTTTATCAAGGACATGAAATAAATAAGTTCTCAGAAAAAGCCGGGGGTATTGTCGAAATATTGGCAGCTAATTATGGAAAGCTCGTTCGAAAAGAGTTGATACTGGAAAAAATATGGCTTAAGAGTGATTACTTTTCAAGCCGCTCTATGGATGTATATGTCACAAACATCCGTAAGATTTTAGCTGAGCATAAAATCTCTATGAAAATAAAAAGTGTTTCAAAATCTGGGCTGATATTAGAATGAAATTCAAAGATTATGGGGTTCCCGAAGTTGTATTAACAGAGGAAGAAATACAAAAAGTACGCAAAGCATACTCACGTACCTTAAAAAGGAAAACTAAACTTACTAAAAGTATGAGTGTTGATGCTAATTACTGTTTTGCAGAAGGCAAACCATTCTCTGAAACTATTCAGAAAATACAAGATTATGCTGCTCTATTAGCTGAAAAAGCGAATGGCTCTATAGAAAATGTTTGCATAAAACGAAATAACTCGTATTATGCAAGTTCAAATAGTATGCTATTCTATATTATAAAGGAAGAGTCCGAACAAGAGTTTAATATCCGGTTAGAACAATACCTTAAGAAAAAAATTGAGATAGCTAATAGAGATAAACGTAGAAGACTGATTGCTGAGGCCAAAGAAAAAGAAAGAAAGAAAGCTATTTTGTTAAATGCTATTGAGGAACTCGGCCCTGAAATTTACGATATTTTTGAAGAAATAAAACTTAAAGAGCCTAAAAAGGATGGAAGCAATCCTAACAAAACAAGAATGTAACAAAATATTTGAGGACGTAAAATCAAAAGCAACTAAACAACAAGTTGAGATTGATTTAGGTATCATTTCCGGTCAGACGGTGTTTCATAATGCTACAATAAATTTAGCCATTAAACGTTTGGAAAAAATAAGAAATGAAGTTTCCATTTCCAATTCTGTACCAGCAGATCAAATAAAAACCTCAGCGCAAAGTTGGAATCAAATTAGGCTTTATATCAAACGATACGAGACCGACGAAGAAGTGATGGCTAGAGTACGAATAGAGGCCTCAGAAAAAATCAAAAATATTAATAACGTTCGTCGAAAGAAAATTTTGGAAGAAGCCAAAAAGAAAGAAAAAGATAAGAAAGAATTAGCTCGTATCGTAGCTAATTTAGGTCCTGAAATCTATGAAGTTTTTGAACAAATTAAAAGAAATGAAAATGATAAACAAAGATAAAAATCCGAATTTTTACAAAGGTGCCGAAGAAATGGATAAACCATTAAGTGAATTAATGGAAGAACTTCGACGTGATGTAAGTAAAATCAGAGGAAAACTTTCCGATATTAGACGTTCTTATGGTTGGGACGATAGAATTGAACATATCGAAGGAGGCCTAACTTGTATGTTAGTTGCTATGTACAACACGATGGAAGAATGGAAACGATTCGAAGAAAAGCAAAAAAACAAGGCATAAATAAATCATCAAGATGCCCTTCGGGGCATTTTTTATGCAAAAAAGTAACTTTTTAACATTTTTTAACACTTAGAATTTTACCACGTCTGCAATTTTGATTATATTTACCTTAAGAAAATGGCCTAGCTCCTTTGGATTATAGCCCAACGAGAGACCAGGAACGATAAAAAGTTGGAAGTTCGAATCTTCCCACGGCCACAAAGAAACATTAACTAATAAAAATGAAAATGAAAACAAAAATTTTATTAATATTATTAATTGTTTCAACAATGTCATATGGTCAAGGAACATCATTTAGTATTACCAACTATCATACAATTGACACAAAAAACGCTTCGCAATTTGGATTCTTTACATATTTGCAAAATATATTTCGAAATTTCTAGTAATTTGGCAAAAGGAAAGGGCGAAGAATTAGATTTTTCGTCTGATTATACCTATAGTGCGAATGTTTAGAAAAGAACCAGCAAATAAGAAAAAACGATAAATACGAATAAATATAATATGAAAGCAAAATTCGTTAATGAATCCTTTGAAACTAAATTTGTTTCAAAATTTGTTTCAAAAAAATTAGATAAAATATGGGATTTTTTTGAAGATGGTGAATTTATTAAATTTT
>Ga0172371_10009169_pt1 | contig 13660 bp, 7 predicted proteins | sample Lak12m_FD_114543 | JGI IMG/M metagenome (GOLD analysis project Ga0172371, IMG submission 114543) | Freshwater microbial communities from Kabuno Bay, South-Kivu, Congo - kab_022012_12m | ecosystem: Environmental > Aquatic > Freshwater > Lake | place: Democratic Republic of the Congo: South-Kivu... | reverse complement strand
GCCGCACCCGCCGCATCCCGGGGCTTCAGCCGGCTGACAGCCCGCGCTTGACTGATCCTGTGCCTGAGCAGGCAGCGATACGAACAGGAATGCCGCGAGAACAAGGAAGGCTCTCTCACACCGGAAATCGAAAATCGCAAATCGAAAATCGAGAATCTCCCTACTCACCGCCCGCCTTCACCATGCCGGGAGTGACTTTGAAATCGCCACCGCTGGACGCTCCGGCCGCCGGCGGTGCGGACAACGACCCTCTAACCGTGTACGAGGTCCCCTTCACCGTGTGAACCGTACCGGAAAACGAGTGAACCGGCACCTGGAGCCCGTATGCCCAGTCCTCGTCGGTGAGCCCGTCGCAGTCATCGTCCACGCCGTCTTTGGTCTTGTCCGTGGTGACCGGGAACCCCATGCAGCCGCCGTTGACGCACTTGTACTCAGTGCACTGGTCGGGACCGACGCAGGGGCCGTCGATGTTCTTGTGCTTGCACCCCAGGCTCGGGTCGCACAGGTCTGCGGAACAGGGGTTCTTGTCGTCGCAGCTCTTCATCTTCCCCGCGATGCAGCAACTTCCGTCGGGAGGCAGACACTGGTAGCCCAGGTTCTCACCGTTCTTGCCCTTTGCCATGGCGCAGGCGAATGACTCCGGGCATTCCGGGCTGTCCTCCGGATGGCAGTACTTGCCGCAGAATCCGACCGACCCGCTTCCCTTCACGCACAGCGCACCGAAGAACAGGCACTCTTCGTCCTTGGTACACACGGAGCAGATCGTCTCGGTCGGCGGGAAACAGAGCGACACCGGGTCAGGTCCCCCGACGTTGATGGACTTGCATTCCCAACCGCCCGGGCATTCCTGCATGCAATACGGCGCGCAGACGTACTTGCCCGAGCCGGGCGAGACTTCCACGCACATGCCGATGCCTTCGCAATCGTCGTGCGACTGGCACGACTTGGGCGTCCAGTCGGTCCCTCCCGTCTCGTCACCGGGGACGTCCTCGATGAAGCCGACGTCCGCGTCCTCCCCCCGCTCGTCGAGGGTCTTCACGTCGCCGGGCTCGACACGCCCATCGTCGGCGCGCTGATCAGAACGGACGTCGCCCCGCACGTCCTCGGGGGCGTTCCCGACCGGCTTGCCCTTGTTCTTGCAGCCCGACAGCGCCATTGCAGCGCCCAACACGAAGAGGATAAGCAGCGGGGTCCGGCAAGGCCCCCGGTCGGAAGCGAAGGGCATCAGCCCCGGAAATGCTGAGTGTCTTTGCATCAGCCAACCTCCTGACGGCGCCAGCAGTATACCCCATTCCCGGCCACCGGTCTACAGCATTTCCGCGTGCCCGGCTCATTCGGGATTGACAGCCACGGGGCGTTCTATAGAATGGCGGTTCGAGAGCTTTGGGGGGTTCCAATGGAGGAAACCAATGGCCGTCCCCGAGAAGGGGAACGGAGTGAAGGAGCGGCCCGGGAGAAGCCGGAGGGCTGGCTTCAGGTGGTCTTTGGCCCTGAGACCGGGAAGAGGTGCCAGCTTGCTGAAGACCGCTGCCTCATAGGTCGGGGTGCCGAGGCCGATTTCATCCTGGACGACATGACTATTTCGCGCAGGCATGCTGCGGTGGAGCGCAGGTCAGGCGGGTTCGCGGTCGTGGACTTGGGCAGTGGAAACGGCACCAGGTTGAACGGTCAGCCGGTATCCGACGAAGTGTTGGAGGACGGTGCGACAATCGAGCTTGGCTCGACGGTGATGTTGTTTCATTTCGGGGCACCGGAGAAGGAAAGCCCGGCCATGTCGTCAATCCGGGCGTCGGACACGCAGGAGCTTCCGGCTTTGAGCGGAGAAGGAGCGGGGCGGTTCAAGGGCGAGAGCAGCAGCATGATGAAGCGACGGGCCCGGGCGACTCCGACGGGAATCGAGCGGCGGCCTGCTCCTTCGCCCGCTCTGGCAGCCCTGGCCTCGTGGCTCGTGGTTTTCGCCCTGGTGGGCGGCGGGTTGGTGCTCATTCTCTCGATGATCGAGGGGTCGGGGACCCCGAAAGCCGGTGCGCAAGTGGACGGCCAGGAAGACGACAACGCTCCGCCGGCGCCGAAAATCCGAACAAGGAAGCCGGGAGAAAGACCACCGCTGCCGGAGCCGACGCAGGTCTACTCCGCGTCCGACAACGCACCCGACGTCGCGCTTGAGCGCTTCAGGGAAGCGGTCGCACGAGAAAAGGACGGTGAGCTCGACAGCGCCCTGTCACTCTACAGGGACATTTCCTCCAGGTACCCTGAGTTCATCCCTCCGGAAGGGCTGACCATTGCGGAGAGAATCGAGTCGCTCGACAAGCAGATCAGCAATGCTGCCACGATTCGATGGGCCCGGGACCTTCTCGACTCGGACGCGCCGGACAAGGCCCGGCTGAACGAGCTGTTGCTGGAGTTGGCGTCCATACCTGCCACTGACGGCCAGTTCGGCGAGGAAGCCATGCTTCTGACGGACCGGGCACGCTCCAGGCTGAAGCAGATCGAGCTTGGAATGCAGCCGGAATCCTCCCCGGCCGCAGCCGCGACCGGCGACCAGGCAGACGTGAAGGAACAAACCGACACCAAGTCCCAACCAACTTCGGAGAGCGGGGTCAAGGACCGGGTCGACTCCGCCAGAGCCAAGGCAGCGGCGTACTACAGACAGGGAGCTTTCTCCAAGGCCTCCAAGTATCTCACCGACGCTGCCGCGGCCATGGAGGACTCTGCAGCCCGAAAGGAGCTGGAGGATCTTGCCGCGGACGTAGACGAGTTTTCTCACGTTTACGAAGAAGGCCGTTCTCTTTCGGGCAGAGCCGGACGTGGAGCCGAAGCCATCGAGCAACTTGAGAAAGCTTCCGCTCTCGACTCCCGCTCTTTCGACGCGTGGTCGGGGAAGATCGACGCCACGCTGGCCGAAGTCCACGCAACCCTGGCCGGCCAGCTCCTCGACAAGAACGAGTATGCCAAGGCACGCGAGCACCTCGACAAGGCGTCGCACCTCGACTCCTCGCTCAAAGCCGTCGCCAAGGTCGAAAGCCTTTTCTCGTTCCGCTGTTCTTCTCTCCTGCGCCAGGCCCAGGAGTCCTCGTCCCCCGAGACCATGCAGGCGATCATCCTGCAGGTGCTGGATCTGGCCCCGAGGGGAAGCGCCTCCGAGAAGGAAGCCCGAGTCCTCCTCGACAAGCTGCCCAAGCTGGCGCCATAGAGGTTCCCCGGGAGTGTGCGGCCATCACTGGTGGTACTGGAATGCCAGGCCGGCAAACGGGATGTTCAGGAAGCCGAAATCAAGGGAGGCAGTCAGGTCGGGCCGGAACCGCCACGCTATCGAGCCGGAAGCCAGCACCACGGGCATGATCCGATATGAGAAGTCGATCGGCTCTCGCGTCGCACGCCTCCAGTGTCCGCATTCCGACGTCGGCTCGACGCATCCCGGGATGACCTCGGTCGCATAGACGTTGCCCAGAACCGCAGCGGCCCCCAGAGCGAGCGTCGGCGAGAAGAACAGCCCCTCCGTGATGGTGAGGTTCCACTCCCTTCCTGCCCAGATGCCCAGGAACCCCACGCCCCACTCGAGGAAGGCCGTGGACTCGGGGTCGGTACCCGCACCCTGCCAGTTACCCTCGGGAATCGACGACCACGCTCCTCCGGCTCCTGCCACCCAGTGGGACTTCCAATCGCCCCAACCGTACTCGACAAAGCCTCCGTGGAGCGTCACAGGCTGGTGAAGGGAGAATGTCGAATCCACAAGGAAATCGGGCGCGCCGAGAAACCTGTAACCCGCTGACAGGTACGTTGGCTCAGAGGCTGTCGCTGCCGGCCCCCACAAGACCGCAAGGCACATGAACGCCAGGCATGAGCAGATCGCACGGGTCGATCCCGGCCGTTGCCGACGGAAGATGGTTCCGGCGGCAGAGTGTCGTCGCTCCTGAAGGGACTCCCCGGGTCGGATCATGACGTCTACGGCACAGGAGCCTTGACGAGGACGTCGTCGACGTAGACGCCCGCGGCGTTGTTCCCCTTGTTGTCGCCTGCATTGAAGCAGAACTCGAACACAGCCCACTGGTCAGTCAGCGGCACCCAGTTGAGCCCCTTGATACTCACCGGGATCTCGTTGATCTGCCAGCTCTTCATCGGGAGATCGCTGCATCCCAGGCTGAGGCACGCGTCCTTCGGCTGGGGCGCACACGACGCATCGTTCGTCGGGCATGGCTTGGCCCAGAGAACCTTCGTCATGCCGGGAAGCAGCTCGCCAGTCTCGTTCTTCGCCTGGTTGATCTTCACCTCCAGCTTGTCGAGATAGTACTGCGGGTCCATGATGTCCATCCAGGTCCAGTAGCTGAGCGTGATGTTGTTCTTGCCCGTGACCTTGATGGCCGGTGACCTGGTGCACCCCTTGGGAGTCTGGCCGCCCGGGTCAGCGTAGAGATGAGTCTCCACGTTGCCGAAGTAGAGCGCACACTCGCCGCCGTGCTTCTGCGCCCCGTCGGCCTGCCACTTCACCTTGGCCCCGGGCGTGTCAGTGGTCCATCCCTCGACGCTGCATGGTCCGTCAAAATCATACGACGCAACTTTGTCGAACGACACGCATCCGCTCTTGAGCGGGTTGAGCTTCGATGAGCACTTGCCCTGCACGCACTCCTCGATGGTGCAGTGCGGGTCCTCGGGAGAGGCTTCCGGACACTCGAACGCTGACGAGCACTCGTAGGCAGCGTTGCACACGGTCTTGACCGACATGTTGTCGATGAATACGCCTGAATAGTCGTTGCTGAAGAAATCTCCGGAGTGGAACTCGAGCCTGAAGCGAAGCTGCTTCTTGCCGACACACTTGCCGTCCACGAATTTCTTCATGCCGACGGAGACCTGCTTCCAGACAGCTTGGGCCTGCTGCTGGTCCCACGTACACCCGCGGATGTCCCACGCCAGTGAGTCCCAGATCAACTGTTCAGCGGCCCACTCCTTCCCGTCAGCGCTGCACTGGGCCTTGATGCTCAGGACATCCCACGGGTTGACGTCCGGCTCGACATACAACCCGTAGTTGGCGCAGTACTCAGTGTCGAGTCTGAGCATGAAATCGAGCACGGGGATTCCATACTGAGGGATGGCATAGACCGGGCTGTAGATCTCACCCCAAGTCTCGATGTCGCCGGGTGTCGTCTCGTAGTTCCAGAGATCGGGATCGCCGAAGTAGAGTGTCTGCTGACCGGAGAAAGGCTCGTTGGAAGCCAGGTGCCAGGACACGGCGCACTGGTCCATGTCAGCGGGGCAGTTGTGGCAGTCCTCACCTTCGTCCGGGATGCTGTCGCCGCAATGCAGGGCATCAACCTTGGGAATCGTCCACACCGTCGAAGTTTCCGGCTTGTCCTGCAGGAAGTCGAACTTGGACGAGTCCTCGAAATCGTCGAAGAACAGGCCGTCCTTCGGCGTGCAGCAGTTGGGGTCCTGCTTCCAGTCGTGGGTGCATGTCTTGACGGGCACGTTGCAGCCGTCCGCTGTGCACGGGTCCTTGTCGTCACAGGCCAGGTCCATTTCGCTGACGCAGCACTCGGGCACGGGCTTGGTGGAGCACTTGCCGTCCGAGCACACGCCCTCCTTGCAGTCTGTGCCGGGGTCGCACTGCGTGTCGAGGCTGCACACTTTGTCGCAAACGGTCTCAATCGTGATCTCGTCCACCAGCACACCAAAGTAGTCGTTGTTGGAAGGATCGATCTCGCCCGTCGTGAAGGTGAACCTCAGGTAGACCTCCTTCCCACCGAACTCGCTCAGGTCCGCCCACGTGGGCACGTACTTGCCCTGCGTCGAGCCCTCGACCGCGTCGGACGACCACACGTCCTTCCACTCTCCGCCTTCCTCCTTGGCCTGCACAGTCAGCTCGTCGATCCCCGCGTCAGGCACGTACTCGTCAGCAACATCCCACTCCGTAGACATCTGGAGGAAAAACGACAGCTTGACAAACGCCTTGGTCGACATCTTGGTCAAATCGATCTTGGAGGTGGTGAGGGAGCCGAAGCACAGGAGCTGACCACAGTCGTAATTCCACTTGGCCGGGTCGCCGAAGTAGAATGCATACGTGTCCTGGTCGGGTCCGGCTTCCTGCGCGCCCTTCCCCGCTACCACATGCCACCCGACGTCGGAACCACCCGGAGACGACACCGCTTCATAGCCGGCCGGAAGGGCACCTCCCTCAAGTCCCTCGGAGTAGAAGTCGTCCATGTCGTCCGGCCCGCAGCATGCAGGGTTGGGCGTCCAGGAGCAGAACCCTTCCTGTTCCCCGCCCGGAATCTCGCATTTGGGCGGGAAGCAGTACCAGTCCCCGGGGTCGGGGTGTGGACCCTTCCCCTGGCACTCCCCCTCCACTGCGCACTCGATGCAATAGGGATACTTGAGGTCGTTGATGCACTGTCCGTCGTCCTTGTTGGCGAAGCCGGCGCAGTAGTCGTCGGTGCACTGGTCCTCGTCGTCGCATGCTGCCAGATTCTTGCACACCGACTTCTCGCAGTAGGTGGACACCACGACATCGTCGATGTAGACCCCTTTGAAGAGGTTGTCGTTGCCGTCCAGGGTGTCGAACCGCCAGATCAAGTCAATGGACTTGCCGGCAAACTGCGTCAGGTCGGCCGCGACGAACGCACACGCGCCTTCCGTGGTGTTGACGAATTCTTCCGCAGAGTCGAACAGCACCTGCCCATCGGGGTTCTCGGGACTGACCGCGAGAAGTTGGAGGGTGTCGCCAGGTTGCCCGGCACCCGAAGGCATCTCGCCGTCCATCCAGAATCTGAACGTCACGCTTGTGAAAGCATCCGCGGGAGGAAGCAGCCCTTCTCTGCGGATATCGAGCAGGATGCGGTTGCTGTCCGGCGACGGCTGACACTTGAGCGAACCCGGGTTGCACTTCTGCAACGGAGGCGGACAGTCCTCTTCCTCGGTCGCAATCTGGCAGTCGATCAGCTCTACGACCTGGCAACCCTCGATGATCTGGCCGTTGTAATAGGTCTGGCAGGCCGCGTCTCCAATGTAGACAGCCAGCCCCTTGCCGCACGGGCTCTCCTGAACTGTGGCCTTGATCAGGTCATTGGGGAGCCCATAGCTCTCCGACACCTTGTACTCGCCCAGAATCCCCTCACCTAGCACGTTCCCGAGCTCGTACTGCTCGAAATCGTCCCCGAACAGGACGGTGTTCAGGCAGCAGTCGGGGTTGGCAAGGTCGTAGTCGAATGAGCACTTGTTGTCCACGCACTTCTCGTTGATGGTGCAGACGCTTTCGTCCTTGCAGTCCGAGGCCTCGTCACAACAGGGATACGGGGACTTCACCAGCTCGCACTGGAGGGCAAGCTCGGGGTCGAGCGCTTCACATTCCTCGTCGAGCAGGCAGTAGGGCTTCCAGCACGCAGTCTGCCCCTCGATTTCCAAGCAGTCGTCCTTCACCTTGCACGGGCTGAGGCAAAGGTCGGGCTTGACTTCCTGGTCGAGCGTGGTCTCGTCCGGTTCGACCTCGACGTCGATGCTGGGCTCTTCCGTTCTGGTTTGATCCAGCTCGACCGTGTCCTTGAGCTCTTCGAAGGGCAGCTCCGCTTGCGGGACGTCCAGGTCTGGTAGGGCTTCCAGGTCGGAGACTTCTCCCTGGTCACCGCCCAGGTCTTCCGGCTCTGGTTTCGGATTCGGGCCGCAGCTACAGCCGACGACAAGCCACATTAACAACAACGATGCTGCATAACCAGCCAAGTACTTCATCGAACCCTCCATGACGCGCGAAAACCGGGACACGCGGGGCTCCCCTTTTCCGACTGCCGTGACCTACTCTACCAGCCCACGTCCGGGGTGTCAACGCATAGACGCCAGCAATTCCCTGGCGCGGGTCGCCGCGTTCCGCATCGCCCCTTCCACCAGCACGTAGGCTCCGTAGGACATGTGCTTGAGAGACAACGTGCCGCGGGCAAGATGCCTGTAAACCTGAGACGGCCTGGCGTAGAACTTCAACATGCCCGAACGTTGGATCGACAGAAGCTCCTTGACCGTCATCCCTTCCGGCGCAGACAGCAGCTCCTCATCTCCCGATGCCCAGTTGTACCAGGAAGTGAACTTCTCGAACTGCGTCGCATCGATCCGGTCCTTCTGCATCTCGTAGAGTTTGGAGCCGGGGTAGGGGACGGTGATAGCGAACTTGGCGAAATCGCAGTCGATCTTGATGGCGAAGTCCACAGTCTCCTGGCAAGACTCCTTGGTGTCGCCCGGCAGACCCAGCATGAAGAACCCCATTACCACTACTCCGGCCCTCTTGGCAGCACGTGCCGCTGCTTCGGCCTGAGCGAGGGTCGTGCGCTTTCCGGCGAGATCGAGAACCCGCTGGTTCCCGGATTCGAAGCCGAAGAAGATCACCGACAGCCCGGACTCCCTCAGCTTCGCCATCAGCTCGTCGTCGACCATGTCCACCCGGGACTCGGTGATCCAGCGCACCCGCCTGTGGAGCCCCCGACGGATCAGCTCGTCCGCGAAATCGAACCCCATCTTCTTCGTCCACGGGAAGTAAGCGTCGTTGAAACCGAACCACTCGAACCCGTACCGGTCCACCAGAGACTCTATCTCGTCCACGACCTTGATGACGTTGCGGATTCTGACCTTCTTGTACTGGGTGTCCTGCGAGCAGAAGACGCAGTGAAACGGGCATCCCCTGGACGCCATTACCGGCAGGGGCGTCGAATAGACCCCTATCAGGGGAAGCTGCATGTATTTCTCGTTGAACAGGTCAACCAGGTGCCAGGCCGGATGCGACAGGGTGTCGAGGTCGGCGATCACGGGTCTTGGGGGATTGTGGACCACCTCTCCATCCCGTGCAAACGAGATGCCGGCAACCGAGTCGAGCTTCCCCCCTTCCCCCAGGACTCGCACAAGCTCAGCCAGCGAGACTTCCCCTTCTCCCCTGACGATGATGTCCGCTGCTCCGTTCTGCAGGAGATCCTGTGCGAACAGACTCGCATGATGGTTGCCCATGACGATCTTCGCATTGGGAAGCTCGGCCCGGACGAGCTGCACCGCGTCGAGAACGTTCGAGACGGTGGTCGTAAGAAGGCTGAAACCGACGATGTCCGGGTTCTGGGCCTTGAGGAAGCTTACCATCTCGGGGTTGGAGAATCGCCTCGGGATCTGGTCGATCAGCACGACTTCCGCTCCGTCGCGTTCAAGGGCAGCACCGAGATAGGCGATGCTCATGGGCAAGAGGTGCGGGAAAAGCTCGCGGTAGCGGGGGTTGCTGACGCCTGCCTTGGAACCTGGGACTATGAGAGCGACTTTCATCCCTACCCTCCGGCGCGGGAGTTTAATCCGAACGGCCTGCCAACGCAAATGGAGCTTCCCGCTGGACTCCCGGCAAGGATGCTGCTATCAGGGGAAGCGGAGGAGGCCCATGGCTGACGGACCATTCCCGCACACGTTCTACTTGTCGCTCCCGGACATGCGACTCGAGGCTGGAGCGCAGGTGTCTCCGCACGTGGTGCGCGGCTGGTGGTGGGGTCCGGCCGCTGACCTCGAATGGATTTCTGCACGCGCCTTCGGGCTGGAGCCGGACACGGGCGCACCCCAGGAATCGCTGCTGACGCGCAGGACCAGGGAGGAGCTTGCAGCGATTTGCGATTTGCGATTGCCGATTTCCGACTTGACCGGGTGCGGGCGAGGAACCCCTCCCACGGTGCTTATCGTCCACGCGCTGACCGGGGACATGCGCGCGGGAGGGCCTGGCGGCTGGTGGGGACCGCTGATCGGACCGGGCAAGGCGATAGATCCGTTCGTGTTCCGAGTGCTCTGCTTCAACAACCTGGGCTCGTGCTACGGGACCGTCGGGCCGGCGGACAAGGGTTTTCCCCGGCGTTCCGCCGACTGCCGATATGCAGCTTCAAAGCCTCGCGGCAAGGGTGCGATGTTCGAGGACGAGGCAAGCCTGCCGGCAACGATCACGTCGTGGGATCTGGCGAGGAGCATCCTTCTTGCGCTCGATGCCATGGGGGTCGATCGGGTAGACCTGGTTGCAGGTGGGTCTCTTGGGGGAATGGTTGCGCTCGGGCTGGCGGCGCTGGCCCCGCGCAGGTTCTTGCGGCTTGCGACGTTCGGAGCCACTGCGAAGGCGAGCCCATGGCAGATAGGATGGAACCATGCTGGACGACAGGCGATCCTGACGGACCCCGGTTTTCCCGACAAGGTGACGTCGGGCCTGGAGTTGGCCAGGCAGATAGGCCACATGACGTACCGGGCACCCCGGGGATTGGAGATGCGGCAGGGGCGACGGATGGCGGAGGACGAGCTTGTCGAGGACGAGCACGACTGGTCGCCGCGGCGGGCGTATGCGGTTGAGACATACCTGGTCCACCAGGGACGTAAGCTGGGGCGGAGGTTCGACGCCCTTTCGTACCTGACCCAGCTCGATGCAATGGACCATCACGACCTGGGCCGATCCCCGGTCCCTGATGCGTGCGAATCGTGGACGTTGGGGGACGCCGACGACTGGGGCCCGGAACGCATCACTGCCTCGACGCTGGCGGTGGGCATCGACTCCGACGTGCTGTTTCCACCCGAAGAGATGGCAGCCCTCGCTCAACGGCTGCGGTCCGCAGGAGGCAGGGCGGAGTATCGCGTTCTGCACAGCGCTCACGGTCACGACGCGTTTCTGATAGAGTTCGCTCAGGTGGGTGACCTGTTGCGGGAGGCGTTGTCGCTTCCCCCGGGACCAACGGAGGAGTAGGAGCTGGTGAAACACCCATTCCGGTGTAGCCCTCTTCGAGTCCGAGCCTGAGGGGCTCTCCCCTCAGAGTCGAGGACCGTAAGGGGTGCCAGCAGGTAGCGAACGGCTTCAGCCGTGGAACCAGGAGTAGGCGATGGGGTCGCAGTTCGGCAAGGTGCTCAAGTTCGGCGGAAGCTCCGTGGGGCAAGCGGAACGCCTCCAACGTGTGGTTGAGATCGTCGGCCGGGAAAGACAGGCTGCGCCGGTCGCAGTCGTTGTCTCGGCCATGGGTGACAGCACGGACCTGCTCGTCCAGGCGGCGGGGCTCGCTGCGGCACAGGACCTGGCAAGGGCCGAGCACATCATCGACACGATAGCCGACCGCAGCACCGTGGCTGCGCTGACAGTAGCGGAGCGGTTGGCCGAAAGCGCTCCGGGCCGTCCTGCCCCGGAGATCACTCCCGTCGTCAGAGCGCACTTTGCATCGCTCAGACAGATTCTCTATGGGGTCAGCCTGCTCAGAGAGCGCACTGCCCAGACGCTGGACTTGATAATGGCGTTCGGCGAGCGCCTGAGCGCGCTGCTCGTGGCCGACCTGCTGGCGTTTTCAGGGATTCCGGCCAGGTTCGTGGATTCGAGAGACTGGCTCGTGACAGATGACCATTTCGGGACTGCGTCCGTCGATTTGACTGCCACGCGAACGCGTGTCGATTCCCTGGCGACCGATTGGTCGCAGCTTGTCCCGGTCACCATGGGGTTCGTGGGGGCATCGGCCGACGGCCGGACCACAACCCTCGGCCGAAACGGGTCCGACTACACCGCGTCCCTGCTGGCCTGGGCTCTTGGGGCTTCCGAAGTCAACGTGTTTACCGACGTCCCCGGAGTCATGACCGCAGACCCCGACCTCGTGCGTGACGCGTATCCGCTGTCGCAGATGAGCTATCTCGAAGCACTGGAGCTTGCCAACTTCGGCGCTGCCATGTTCCACCCGCGGACGATGATCCCCTTGATCCAGGCCGAGATCCCCATGCGCATCCGTTCGACGCTGCGCCCCGCGGACCCCGGAACGGTCATCGATTCGCAGGGTGTTCGTGACGAGTCCCGGCCGACTTCGGTCACTTCCCTGGAAAACCTCGCCCTGCTTGGCATCCAATGGCGTTCCATCACCCGACCGGCTCAAGTGGCCCAACGGGTCTTGCACGCACTGGCGGAATCGGGCGTGACAATCTGGATGGAAAACCAGGCAGCTCACGGCCAGGCTATGGCCCTCGCCGTGCCCGCAGCACAGGCCGCACGAGCAGCAGCCGCGGTGGAAGGCGCACTCGAACCCGAGCTGCGAAGAGGAGAGGTCGAGCCAGTCACCGTACGAGCCCCGGTAACGCTCCTCACTCTCGTGGGTGAAGCCATGGGGCAGACTGCCGGCGTGTCCGGCCGCTTCTTCAACGCACTCGGCACCGTCGGAATAAACGTGCTTGCCAGCGTCCAGGGCGCAAGCTCCAGGTCAGTGTCGTGCGCCATTCCCGCTCAGGACACAACAGTGGCCGTCCGCGCCGTCCATGCCGCATTCAACTTCGCCCACCAGCAGGTCACGCTCCTCGTCCTGGGAAAGGGCACCGTGGGAAGCAAGCTGCTCGAACAGATTCGTTCCCAGCGGGAGTCGCTGCGCAATGACCATGACGTGCTTGCGGTGGTAGCCGGACTCGTGAGCAGCAGGACGGCACTGTTCGACCCGGACGGCATCGACCTCGACCGCTACGCCGACTCGATGGAGCGCGCTCTCCCCTCTCCTCCCCAGTTTCTTTCGCTCCTGGACCGCCTCTGCCACCTGCCCGTACCCGTTCTCGTCGACTGCACCGCTGCGGACGGCATGGAAGCCCTTTACCTGGAAGCGTTGCGCAGGGGAATCCACGTAGTCGCTGCAAACAAGAAGCCTCTCACGATTCGCTGGGCCGAACGTGAGGCCCTCATGTCCGCTGCGCGCAAGGCTCACCGAACCTACCGCTACGAAACCACCGTCGGAGCCGGACTGCCCGTGATCGAAACGCTCAAGGACCTCGTCCGGACCGGCGACGTGGTGAAGCTGGTGGAGGGGTCCTTTTCCGGAACCCTCGGGTATCTCACCAACGAGCTGATGGCCGGCCTTCCCCTTTCCCAGGCAGTGCGCACCGCGCGTTCGCTGGGATACACCGAGCCCAATCCTCAAGACGACCTCTCCGGCCTCGACGTCGCCCGCAAGGCGCTCATCCTTGCTCGGGAGCTGGGCTTCCCCGTCGAGCTTTCCGACGTGGGGGTGGAATCGCTGGTCCCCGCGTCGATGCTCGCATCCATGCCGCTGGAGCAGTTCTACGCCGCGCTGGAGGCCCACGACACTGAGGTGGAGCGAAGACTCGCCCGCCTGCGCGACGAAGGCAAGGTCCTGCGCTACCTCGCCCGCATCGACCCCGGCAGCGGAAACGCCCCGTGCAGCGTGACGGTCGGCCCCGTGGAGATCCCCCTGTCGCACCCCGCCACGAGGCTTCGTGGCTCCGAATCGTTCGTGGCGTTTACCACCGAGAGATACGCTGACTACCCCCTCATCGTGCAGGGCGCCGGCGCAGGGGGCGCTGTCACTGCGGCCGGCGTGCTTGCAGACGTCCTCCGCATTGCTCAGGCCCTCCGTGGAAGGTGATTTCGGTTTTCTTGCGACATCCGCTGGACCCGGTTAACATGATACCGTCCGCTCGGGGCAGGAGACTTCTTTGATGGTGGTGCCGATCGTGTCGTACGGACGTTGAGGTAGGACGGTTGTCGGACAGGATCCGCAGATTCTGCAGGCAGTGCATGCAGGAGAGTGACTCCGACGCAGATACGTGTCCCGTCTGCGCCGGCCCGCTGCTGCGCCTTCAGTCACCCAACCTCGTCGGAGAAATCCTCGACGGCCGATACGAGATTGTCGACATCATCGCCAAGGGCGGGATGGGCGTGGTC
>Ga0172371_10009168_pt1 | contig 13661 bp, 9 predicted proteins | sample Lak12m_FD_114543 | JGI IMG/M metagenome (GOLD analysis project Ga0172371, IMG submission 114543) | Freshwater microbial communities from Kabuno Bay, South-Kivu, Congo - kab_022012_12m | ecosystem: Environmental > Aquatic > Freshwater > Lake | place: Democratic Republic of the Congo: South-Kivu... | reverse complement strand
TTGCGGTCCCATCATGATGGCTCCGCCGCCCCCCATGCCGATGCCGATGAAGGTGAAGAAGTAGGCTGCGAAGCGGAAGATTTTTTCGGACAACAGTTACTCGATATAGTGAGTTTTGTCGAAAGGAGGATGAGGGTATGGTTAAGAAGCTAGGAATTCTCGGATTCATCCTGGTCGTCGTGGCCGCGGCGAGCATGGTATGGGCCGGGACAAATTCGGGTGCGATTCCCGCTCCACAGCCGACGGTTATGCCGGCAGCAGCTCCTCCCGCTTGTATTGGCGGTGTATGCCCTCCGCCCATGGCGGCTCCCATGCCAGCCAAGGTGAAACCGGGCATGATGCCGGCCCCCATGCCGCCCAAGGCGTTGATAACCTCGATTAAGGTGAAGATGTCTTATCCCCAGATGCCGCCTCCACCGATGCCCTGCGGACCTATGATGATGGCAGGATGCGTCCCCCCGCCGCCTCCTCCTCCCATTCCGGTGGCGGTGCCCATGTGGAAGTTCGTGGTACCCTGGCCCCCATTTGTTTACTACCTGCCCGTTGAATAACGGCCAGAGTTCGGTGAAATAACAGCAGCCCCCGCCGTCGGGGGCTTTTTTATTTCTTCAGAGAGCATTCATGATTGTGATTCCCGCCATCGATATCAAGGACGGCAAGTGCGTGCGATTGCGCCAGGGCAGGATGGAGTCCTTTACGATTTTCAACGACGAACCCGCGGCCCAGGCGAAGCAGTGGGAAGAGCAGGGCGCGACGCGGATACATGTGGTTGACCTGGACGGCTCTTTCGCCGGACGTCCGGCCAATCTGGAGCGAGTTCGCAACATTGTCCGGGGAGTGAAGGTCCCTGTTCAGGTTGGTGGGGGCATTCGAAATGAAGCCACCATCAGGGCGTACCTCGAAATCGGCGTGCAATGCGTCATCCTCGGTACGGCCGCTGCGCGTGACCCGGAGGCGGTGATTGGTTTCCTGAATCTTTTCCCCGGTCGGGTGGCAATCGGAATCGACGCGAAGAACGGTATCGTGGCAGTGGACGGATGGACGCAGTCCTCTCATATGACGGCAACGGATGTGGCGGCGCGTTTCGACGCGTTCCGGCCTGCTGCCTTCATTTACACGGACATAGAGAGGGACGGAATGATGCGCGGTCCCAATGCGAATGCCACCAGGGAGTTTGCCGGCAACACGAGCACGCCGGTGATCCTTTCCGGAGGAGTTTCCCGCATGGACGACCTTCATGCTGTCCTCCCTCTTGAAAAGGACGGCATCATGGGCATCATTATCGGGAGAGCCCTGTACGAGGGCAGCATTCAACTGAGTGAAGCCATTAAGCTCATCGAGAAGAGAAATGCTTGCTAAGAGGATTATTCCCTGCTTGGACGTGAACGAGGGCCGGGTGGTGAAGGGCGTGAATTTCGTGAATTTCCGGGATGCGGGCGATCCGGTGGAAAATGCGCGCTTCTACGACGAGGAGGGGGCCGACGAGCTCGTCTTCCTGGACATTACGGCCTCTCATGAGAAGAGAAAGATCATCCTGGACGTTGTGGCGCGCACGGCTGAAGAAGTTTTCATGCCCCTCACGGTGGGAGGCGGCGTGCGGACCACGGTGGACATCAGGGAGCTCCTCAATGCCGGGGCCGACAAGGTCTCTCTCAACACTGCGGCTGTTCAGAATCCGGAGATTATCCGTGATTCCTCCCTCATGTTCGGGAGCCAGTGCATCGTGGCGGCCATTGACGCAAAGAAGACCGGCCAGACTCCTTCGGGATTCGAGATCTCAATACACGGCGGTCGCACCATGACCGGAAGAGACCTCCTGGAATGGGCGCGGACCGTGGAAGAGCTCGGCGCGGGCGAAATCCTGCTGACGAGCATGGATGCCGACGGAACCAAAAACGGGTACGACATTCCGATGACACGTGCTGTAACCGATATCGTCGGCATTCCGGTCATTGCGTCCGGAGGCGCCGGAACCTCGGAGCACCTGAGGGACGCCGTGCTTCAGGCGAATGCCGATGCCGTGCTGGCGGCCTCAATCTTTCACTACCGGGAGATCCCGATCCCGGAGCTGAAGAGGTACTTGGCGGAGCAGGGAATCCCTGTGCGGCGGTAAGCGACTCAGCGGCACAGCTTGACGGTCCGTTCCGCACCTGGAGCGCGGAGGCCACAATCTTTGGAGAGAGGTAGCCGCGGAGGACACGACGAGTCCCGCCTGAAGAATACTCCTCAGATTCGACATGCCGTTCGGCATGCCATAGACCAGAACGACCCCCCGGCTGATCCCGGTAAGGTGGAATTGTTTGCGTCAGTGACGGTTGTCATCGGACCGGGATAGCTATGGTGTTCGGCACCCATACCGAGCCCGATTTCTTCCCCACACCCGAAGAGTGCCGCTCGAGGAGCCTGTCGCAAACTCTTGGGCTGAGAGAAAGCGTGCCACGGACACTCTCACCCTGCGTCCCTCTCCCCATGGGAGAAGGAATTGTTCGGTGGCTCAAAATGGCTCCCTCTCCCTCCGGGATAGGGGTGGGGTGAGGGCGACATAACAGAGCCGCGGCGTTTTCGTGCCACGATGTCGAGTCTGTCTCGAGTTTTGCGACAGACTCTTGGCGATACCGTATTCCCGAAATCAAGTACCGAGCGTGCGAGCCTTTACCATGCAGAACGAATTGCCGAGCGATATCCTTAACGAGAGCCTGCATTCTCTCGAGTTACCAGCCGTTCTCGAAGAAGTCTCCGCCCATGCCGCGACCCTCCCCGGGAAGGAAAAGGTCCTCTCATCCCGGCCTGGGGCTGATCTCGAGCTCATTCGGACACAACTGAGGCTCGTCGGGGAAATCGAGGGGCTGGCCGGTCTCGACGGCTCTCTCGCATTCGGCGGCATCGTCCCCATGGAAACGGTGTTCTTCCGGCTCGACCGTCCCTCCACCATCCTGGAACCTGAAGAGATCTTTGTGGTGGCCGATCTGGTGAGTGCAAGCGCCGCGATTCTCGAGAGGATCGAAAAACTGGATCAGCGGTTCGTGCTCCTCCACGGTGAGGCCGCAAGAATTTCCTCCTTACCGTCTTTGGGCAATCGCATTCACGGTGTACTGGACGAGCACGGGGAAGTTCGCCCCACGGCAAGTCGGGCGCTTATGGAAATCCGCGGCCGCATGAGGTCCGTTCGGGGACGGATCCGGAAACGGCTCGAGGGGATAGTGCAGGATCGCGACCTCTCCCGCGTTGTCCAGGAAGATTACGTGACGATGCGCAACGACCGGTACGTGATTCTCCTGAGACCGGAATTCAAAGGGCTCCTCGACGGAATCGTTCACGATCATTCTCGCAGCGGGGAATCGGTCTATGTCGAACCGTTGCACGTGGTGGAGCTCAACAACGAAGTCGCCTCCCTGGCGGATGAGGAACGGGACGAGATCCGGCGGATCTTCAAGGAGCTGACCGACGAGATCAGGTCGGTCAAAGACACTCTTCTCAGCAATAATGACGTGCTTTCCGACTTAGACGCCTTTCAGGCGCGGGCCCTCTATGCCCGAGCAACGTCCTCCATCGTCCCTGAGCTCTCGGAGAACGGTTTTCATATCCGCGGGGCGCGGCATCCCCTCTTGCTGGCTGCCCAGGAGGGGACGGTCGTCCCGATGGACGTGATCCAGGACCCGGTCACGAGCGCCACGGTTGTCAGTGGGGCCAACATGGGGGGGAAAACCGTCGCGCTGAAGATTGCGGGATTGTTTCCTCTCATGATCAGGTGCGGGCTCATGGTGCCGGCCCTCGAGGGCACTCGCCTTCAGCCGTTTTTTCGGATCATGGCGGACATAGGGGAAGAGCAGGACATTCGGGGCCGGGTTTCATCCTTTTCGGGCCGGATGCTCAAGATCAAATCCATTCTGGACGCGGCAGGTCCAGGGGATCTGGTTCTCCTCGACGAGTTGGGAAGCGCCACCGATCCCGAGGAAGGGTCCGCGCTGGCCATGGCCGTTATCGACGAGCTCATCCAACGGCGAGTCCGAACCGTCGTGACCACCCACCTGACTCACCTCAAGGCGTACGCCCTTAGTAGACCTGACGTGAAGAATGTGAGCGTGGAATTCCACCCCCATACCCTGAAACCCACCTACCGGTTACTGTACGATTTGCCGGGCGAGTCCCACGCCATTGAAACCGCTCAACGCATCGGTGTTGCGGAGGGGGTGATCGAGGCCGCGCGGCGGTACTTCGACCGTGGCGCCGGTGGCGGGTCCCGCCTCATCGAGAATCTGCGCCAAAAGATGGCCGAAGTCGAACAGCTCCGCCTTGAATTGCACGAACAGCGAAGCATGCTGGCGGCAGAGCTCGAGCACGTCCAGTCCAGGCGCGAAGAGCTTGTGGAGGAGTTTCGCTCCGAGGCCAGGGACATGATGCGGAGGGCTGAAAAAGAAATCGCGGACATCCGGAAGTCCGCGAAGGCGGGACTCCTGGAGAAAGGAAAAGCGGCCAAGGAAGCGCTCGCCCGCATCAAGAGCGACATGGTTGACACGTTGGGAGCTCCGCTGGAAAAACCGGCCCCTCATATCGAGACCGGTTTCCGGGTTCACGTAAAATCTCTCGGAAAAGACGGCGTGGTGACGGCCGCATTGGATAGAGGCAAGGTGGAAGTTTCCATGGGCCGCATGACCGTCAGAACGGATCCTGAGGACCTCGTCATTGTGGACCGGAGTCGAGACAAAAAAAGTTCTTCAAAAAAGTACCAGGTTGGGGTAGAAATCCCCCTTGCCACACCACAGTGGGAGGTCAACGTGATCGGCCGCCGGGTCGACGAAGCGCTCCCCATCGTGGAGAAAGCTCTTGATCACGCTTTGATGGCAGGATTGTCCTCGATCAGCGTCATTCACGGCAAGGGGACCGGCCGCCTCAAAAAGGCAGTCAGGGAGTATCTTTCAGACCATGCCCTCGTGCGCGCCGTCCGCGGCGGCGACATCGAGAGGGGGGGCGAGGGAGTCACGATCGCCGATATCGTGACGGAATGACGTGCGGCCACGGAGTAATCATTCACCGCGGAGGGCGCAGAGAGTGGAGAGAAATCAGTTTGGTTCCGATTGGTAACGTGATGAAGTCTCCTGCAACATCCCGGATGCAGGGTCGGACTCGATGCAGTTCCCCTGCCTTGAAGCAGGGACCGCTCCCTGCCGAGACTTCAAGAATTCTTACCTCTGCGCTCTCCGCGTGCTCTGCGGTGATCCCGCTCAGAACGCGGGACTTCTTTCCTGCTGAACGGTACGGCCACGGAGGGCCAGTCACGTGCCCCGACCCGGTGGCCGGAGCCGCTGATCCGACGTTGGCAAAAGGAACCGATGCGCATCTCTGAATCAAAGATCGCTGAAGTCGCGGCAGCCGCCGACATCGTGCAGGTGATTTCCGCGTACGTGGACCTGAAGAAATCAGGGAAGGACTACCGCGGGCTTTGCCCGTTTCACGGGGACAAGTCGCCCTCCTTCTACGTGTCCCCACAGAAGGGGATCTTCCACTGTTTCGGATGCGGGTCGGGCGGGAGTGTCTTCAACTTCATCATGAAGTTGGAGAACACCACCTTCGTGGAAGCGATCCGCATACTGGCGCAACGATACGGAATCCCGCTGGACTTCACCGCTGCCCAGCAGGCGACGCGGGACGAGAAACAGGGTCTGGTCGAGGCGCTGCAAGCAGCGGCGCGCTACTATGTGGACAGCCTCGGTCGGCATGACCCAGCCCGCGACTATCTCCGCGGTCGAGGCCTTTCCGACGACTGGACGCGCCGACTGGGGCTGGGATTTGCACCGGATATGTGGGAAGGAGTCCGGGAGCACCTCCACCGGGAGAAGGTGGACGTTCGAGCTGCAGTCGCCGCGGGCCTGATCAGGCCCCGCAACGAAGGGGGAGGCCATTACGATTACTTCCGATCGCGGGTCATGATCCCCATTCATGACCTCAACGGCGGCATGATCGCCTTTGGCGGCCGAATCCTGGGTCAGGGGGAGCCCAAGTATCTCAACTCACCGGAATCGGTCCTCTTCCGGAAAAAGAGCATCCTTTACGGGCTGGACTCGGCCAGGGAAGCCATCCGTCGCGAGGGCTTCGTGGCCATGGTGGAGGGGTACTTCGATCAGATCTCCTTGCGCATTCGTGGCCTGGAGAACACCGTGGCTCCCTTGGGGACCGCTCTGGGAAGCGAGCAGATCAAGCTCTTGAAGCGCTTTTGCGACAGCATCACCGTGGTGTTCGACGGCGATGAGGCAGGTCTCCACGCGGTGAAAAGGTCCATTCCTCTCTTCCTGGCAGAGGGCGTGGAGCCTCGCTGCGTGATCCTGAAAGAGCATAAAGATCCTGACGAAGCAATCAACAAGCTGGGAGTGGATGGATTTCGCAGGGTTTTGGACCAAGCCAGCCCAATCATAGACTTTTTTTTCGATGACATCCAGGTTCGGTATGATCTCAGCAGCTTGCGAGGTAGAGATTTGGCCCTGCAAGAATGTTTACCGGTCCTGCGGGAACTTGCAGATTCGAAAAACCGTGATTATCTCATAGAGCGGTGCTCCTCGCGAATCAGGGTGCGCGAGGATCGCGTGCGCAAGATGTTGGGTTCCGGACGTTCGACCCGGGAATCTACCTCAGGGGCGCAAACGACCGGGAGGAAGAGCTTCTTCGATTTTCCGGCCGACGAGAGAAACGTCGTGCGTGGCATGCTCATCAGGGAGGGGTTCATTGACCGAGTCCTCGATAGCGGGCTTTTGAAGCATTTTCAGGACGAAACCTTGAATGGCTTGGCCCGGAGAATCATACGATTCAGCGAGGAAACAGGTGGCAATGATCCTTTCGGCTTTTGCCGCTCCCTGGAGGATCCGCACCTGGCGGCAATAGTCGCCGGATGGTTACAGCCGAAGCCGGAAGAAGACGATCTTCGACCCGAAGTGGACGGTGACAAAACCATTGACGAGTCCTTGGACAGTCTCAGAATGCGCGAGCTGGAGAGCCGCAAGTCAGAGATCCAGCACAAAATGAACCAGAATCCTCCGGAAGAGGAGTTCAACCTCCTCGCTCGAGAGTTGTTGGCCATAGGCCAACGGTTGCGCAAGTAGGGGGCAAGACCTCCAGGCGCAATCACCGAAGAAATATCCGCTCTGACAGCGGGCATGGTTCGCCTCATGCACCGATCATCCAGCCTGGCGCCGGCCGAGGCTCGTTGAGCTCCGACAAGGCGACGCGGCCCTTGAACGCGTCATCGTGTGAAAAAAACATCTGACTATATGATGACCTTGAGATTATACGATCAGGAAGGAACCCCCTCAATTGGTCGTCCTCGTTGCATGCTCGGAAAAGGTGTCGCTCTCGGGGATTCCGACGAGGACGGAGACAACATTCGAAGGAGAAGCCCTTTAATGGCTGAAGCAAAGACACACGCAGAATTCAAAGATCTTTTCGATCTGGCCAAGACCAAGAAATACCTCACCTATGACGAAGTGAACGAACATCTCCCCGCGCACGTCGTGGGTGAGACACAGATCGACGAGCTTCTCGTGAAGATCATGGCGGAATACGACGTTGAGCTGGTCGCTTCCGAAAAGAAGATTCCGGTCTCGGAAAAAAAGGTAAAGAAGCTCGAGGAGGACAAGGCCGAGGAAGAGGAGGACGAAGAGATCGTCGCCGATCCTGAGGCCGTCGTGCGCGGCAACGACCCGGTGAAAATGTACCTCCACGAAATGGGATGCGTGTCACTGCTCACCCGTGAGGGTGAAGTCGAAATAGCCAAGAGGATAGAACAGGGCGAGCAACAGGTTTTCAGCGTCATCATCGGGTGTCCGGTCACGATCAAGGAGGTCCTCGCCCTCGGGGATAAATTGCAGCAGGGGACCATCCGGCTCAAGGAGGTAATCCGAGGCTTCGAGGACGAGGAAATGCCCGACGGTGACGACTCGGGTCACGTCGAGCGGGTTCTCAAGATCATCGATGAGATGAAGGAAGTGGACGCCGTCTGCCATGCCCTTCGGGAGAAACGGAGCTCCCTGGACCCTGAAGCAGGCGCGGATGTTGTGGCCCAACTCGAGGAAGAGATCGCCGCATGCCGGGACAAGGTTGTGGGTTGTCTCAAGAACATGAATCTCAACAACAACATGATCGATCACATCGCGGGCAAGCTCAAGTTCCTTGTGCAGAAGCTCGAAGCCGCCCGCGACGAGGTCAGGGCCGTTGAATACGAGTTGAAGATGCCGGTTGATCGGGCACAGGAGCACATCAAATTCCTCAAAGTGATCATCGAAGAGAGAAAGCCGCTCAAGAAATACACGAACTTGTCCCCACAGAAGGTCCTGGACGCGGAGAGGAAGCTCGAGAACGGCCTCCGCAAGATTTACAAGCTCCAGTCCGAAGCCGGCATGCGTGAGCAGCAGCTCAAGGATGCCCTTTCCCGGTGCGAGCAGGGCGAATATCTTGCCCGAAGGGCCAAGAGCGAGCTCGTTCAGGCCAACCTCCGCCTCGTGGTCAGCATCGCCAAGAAATACACCAACCGCGGTTTGCAGTTCCTGGACCTGATCCAGGAAGGGAACATCGGACTGATGAAGGCCGTGGACAAGTTCGAGTATCAGCGAGGGTACAAATTCAGCACCTATGCCACGTGGTGGATTCGACAGGCCATCACCCGGGCCATTGCCGATCAGGCCAGAACCATCCGTATCCCCGTGCATATGATTGAAACGATCAACAAGCTCATCCGGACGTCCCGATACCTTGTCCAGGAATACGGCAGGGAACCGACCCCCGAGGAAATCGCCGAAAAAATGGAATTTCCCTTGGAGAAGGTTCGAAAAGTGCTCAAAATAGCCAAGGAGCCCATTTCCCTGGAGACGCCCATCGGCGAGGAAGAAGATTCCCATCTCGGCGATTTCATCGAGGACAAGAAGATCCTCTCCCCCTCGGACGCGGTGGTGGGAATGAGCCTCACGGAGCAGACGAGGAAGGTCCTTGCCACCTTAACCCCCAGGGAGGAAAAGGTCTTGCGCATGCGCTTCGGCATCGGTGAGCGCGCTGACCACACTCTCGAAGAAGTCGGCCAGGATTTCGATGTCACGCGGGAACGAATCCGCCAGATCGAGGCCAAGGCGCTCAAGAAGTTGCGGCACCCGTCCCGGAGCAAACGACTGCGGCCCTTCATCGAGGGATGATCCGGCCGCGGGTGCGAACGGAGCGGAATGACTGATCATCACGACGATATGCCCAGGCTTCGACAGGTGGAGCCCATCAATCTGGTTCTCGATGGGAGGCAGCTCATCGGCCTGAAGGACCCGTTGCGGCTCACGGAAACCATCATGTGCGTCGCGCCGGAGGCTATCCCCCTCCTGGCGCTCATGGACGGAAAGCACACGCTTCGGGACATTCAGGCCGATCTGAGTCGCAGGGCCGGGCGCATCGTCTTTCTCGAGGAGATCAGCGCTGTCGTCGAATCGCTCGACGACGCGCTCCTCCTCGACGGCGAACGGTTCCGAGAAGCCTTCCGCCGCAAGGTGGAGGCCTATCGGAAGAGTCCGTTCCGACCAGCCTCCCACGCGGGAGCCAGTTATAGTGCCGATCCCGATGAATTGCGGGAAGAGCTCAGCGGTTTCTTCTGCCAGGACGGGGGGCCGGGCCTCCCCGAGCTGTTTTCCGACGAACGGAGGCCGGTGGGTCTCATTGCCCCTCACATTGACATCCGTGCAGGGGGCAGGTGTTTTGCTCACGGGTACCATGCGCTCGCCGTCGGGCAGCCGTCGGACGTGTACGTCATTCTGGGCACCGGACACTCGGGAGTCGAAGGGATGTTCACCGCCACGAACCTCGATTTCCAGACCCCCCTCGGTACCGTGGAAACCGACCGCGAGCTCCTCGACCTGCTGGGAAAACGCTGGGAACGTGACCCGGCTGCCGAAGAGATCCTTCACGAGACCGAGCACGTCATAGAGTTTCAAGTCATATTCCTGCAATTCCTCTTTTCCGCTGCCCGCCGGTTCAAGATCGTTCCCATTTTGTGCTCGCTTTCCCACGACATGTTTAGCGACGATGACGCCCACGCGGACCAACGACGCCTCTTCGAGGGCTTCTGCCACGCGCTGAAGGAAACGTGCCGCACGATTGACCGCTCCGTCTGTTTCATCGCGAGCGCGGATCTTGACCACATTGGGCCCCGGTACGGCGATTCGTTCGTTCCCCATCGAGGCACCGTTGCCGATGCCCTCGAGAAGGATGAAAGCCTTTTGAGAGCCCTGGAGCGCGTTGACGTCCGTGAGTTCATTCGCGGAGTGACCCGGGACAATAATGCGCGTCGCATTTGCGGATTTTCTCCCATCACGACCATGCTCCACTGCATGGATCCCGCGGCCGGCCGCCTGCTGAGCCTGGATTACGCGGGGGTGGACGACCGGAGCTCGTTTGTGAGCTTCACCTCCATGATATTTCATTAAGGAAGTGTCTGGAAATTACCATTACACCTGAGGGTTCTCGAATGATCCAGTAGGGGCGGGGGTTCAAAGACTGTCTCAGAATTCAGTTTTGAGTTGAAATCGTGGCACGATCCGGAGCCAACGCGTAACGGAGTGGCCTGGACGTTATACGTCCGGGTGCCGCAGGCACAGGAGGTCTTCTCTTGAGTGAAACGAAATCATTAGGCCACGGTGGGACCATCAAGGCTTTTCGGACCTCTTGTCGCTTCGCGACCCGGACGTATAACGTCCGGGCCACCCAAAGCCAAGTTGGTCGATTCCCGTAGCACGATTTCCATCCCATCGCGGGTTTTGAGACAGTTTCTGAACCCCGCGCCGTACGTAGGCTGGTGACTCAAAGTGCAACAGGTATTTCCGGACAATCCCTAAGACTGGGACCCATTCCCACACATGCCATGCTGGGGGTTCGATTCATGAAGCGAGCACTGCCCTTTTCTCTGAGCCTCATCCTCCTGCTGGTGCACGCGGGGTCCGCTATCTCTGCGGAGCGCGTGGAATCCGTGATCGAAACCCAGGTGGTTCGCATTTTCTGCACCCGGAACGCGGGATACTACCACAAGCCCTGGAAGAGCCCCGATTTCCAGACAGTCAGAGCCAGCGGCTTCTTTTTCCAGGACGAGAAGAATTTCCCCGGCAAGAGAGGTCTCATCCTCACGAACGCCCATGCGGTGACAATGGCGCAGAGTATCAGAATTTCCAACGGGCGGGAAAAACACCGCTATGACGTGAAACTCCTCGGAGTGTGCAATACCGCGGATTTTGCGGTCCTTGAGATGGAGCCCGAGCAACTGGATGCGTACGAGCGTCGCAACGGCAAGATCCAGCCGATGGAGCTCGGAGACAGCGACATCCTCAGGGTGGGGGACAAGGTGCTCGGATGGGGCTATCCTCTCGGCGGGGAACGGATCAGTAAGTCCGAGCAGGGGGAAATCAGCAGGATCGAGGTCAGCCAGTACGTCTATTCAGGGGATAGCTGGCTGGTGGTCCAGGCCTCTTTGCAGCAGAACCGCGGCAATTCCGGAGGTCCGGTTCTCAAGGACGGCAAGGTTGTGGGGATCGCTTTCCAGGGAGTGAAGGCCAGCGATCGCATCAACTATTTCATTCCGATTAACCTGGTACGGCACCTTATCCAGGTGCTGACCAAACAGGACATGATCCCTCAGTGGCGCTACCTCGCCCAGCACATGTTCCCCAAGTTGAAGGAATTCTACAACCTGGGCCCGGATCAGGGCGGCGTGTTGCTGGATTACATCATCCCCGGCGGCGGTCCCGACCGCTTCGGACTCAAGCCCCGCGACATCGTCATGGAAATCGACGGCCACCCGATCGACAATTTCGGCGAGATCTTCTTCACGCCTCTCGACCAGAAGATCCTCTTCGCCGAGGTCCTCAACCGGAAGCTCGTCGGCTATCCGCTCACCATGAAGGTCATACGCGAGGGGAAACCGATTGAGCTCACGGGAACCGTTCCCCCCAGTCTGCCGAAGCTCGTTCCCAAGGTCTTCACGCCCGCAAATTACTTTATCTTCGGCGGGGTCGGTTTCGTGGAGCTCACGTTGAACTGTCTCGACAATCTCGGCAAATCCGGTGACAAGTTCCGGGCCAAATACGCGGAGGAGTTCCCCCGCCGCCCCTACCAGAAAGTTGTTATCATATCGGAGGTATTCCCCGAATACGGGCTGGTGGACACCTCGGCATACCTCACTCGCGTGGAGAGCGCAGAAGGTGAGGAGGTCCTCAACATCGCGCATCTTTACGACACCATTGAGGCACTGATCAAGAAGGGGCGGAAGAAAGCCTTGCTGAAACTCACCAGCGACATCGAGCTCCCTCTCGATCTGGAACAGGCCGCCGCGCTGGGCGACCAGATCAAGACCAAGTACGGCATCCTCTACATGAAGACACCGGGAGGATTTCGAGAATAGGACGGGCGCCACCTAGAACCGCAACCCCGCTGCAAGGTATGAGCTGAAGCCTCCCGGATCGAACTCCGTCTGGATGGAGAGGAGCTGATACCTCATTTTGTCGCTGATCGCGTATTCGGCCGAAGCTTTCACAAACCCTGACCGGCCCAGGTACACCTCGAGATCAGTCCCGATAAATCCCCCGAATTTGAACTGAAAATCACTCACGGTGACCGCCTGGTTTTCGACCACCACGCCCGGTATGGCGGGACCGAGCGAAACCACGTACCGCGAACCCGCCAGCTTGTAATTGATGAGATTGAAGAGAGACCCGGCGGCCACGCCGATGCGGCCTACCCCGAAGATGGGGACCCAGCTCCGAGCGCCCATCCGGCCCTCGTACGTGCTGATGTCCGCCCGATGGCTCATGGTTTCCTGGAAGGTCTCGAGCGGCTGCCCGGCATCAACCAAGTCGAAGTACGTACGAGTGGGGTAGGTCGCACGTAACGGGCCGTCGACGCTAATCTGGTACGCAGTGGCGGCATCTCCCACGATGGTGCTCGCGGAGTTGAAAGACGGCACGGGCCAGTTGACCTCCTGGACGCTCGCAAAGGGGAACGCGTCCGTGAAGGCCCGTCTCCGAAAATCGGTCGAAGTCACGAACGTCTTGGATGTGGAGTTGGACAATCCGTAAAACGAAAAACCACTGAAGAAGTCGAAGTAATCCGAGTACTGCATCCCCGCCTCGAACGCCGGCGTCCAGGGTTGGCGCCAAACTCCTGGTTGGCGAACAGACCGCCGCTGAAGCGAAAGACCATGCTCGCCACCTCGTTCGAAGTGGCACCGCCTGGGACGCTGGCATTGTACGTCCCGTCAATTACCCTCGTGAAGGAGAGGGCAGTGGTTCCGGCTATACTGGCCGAGTTTGCCTGTCCGGTCGGATCGAGCAAGATAAACTGTCCAATGGGATGGGGGAGAGTGATTCCGTCACAACAATTGCCGCTGGTGGAATGGACTACGACGATCCGGCCGAGCTGCTCTCCCGGAAATGCAGGGTCGGGCCAAGGGCCGCTGCCTCCGCCACCGCAGTTGATGGCAGGAGGACCAATGTCACAGATCACGTCAGGAAAAGGGCCGGGGTCCCCGGGGTCGATGGTGCCGTTCTGATAAACCCAGATGCCGGTCAGCCTCGGATCGCCCGGTGGCGCTCCGGCTGGGGCGGTCGGATAGGCCTGCGTTCCGGTTCGGCCGGTCCCGGTTCCGAACGTGAGCGAGC
>Ga0172371_10009167_pt1 | contig 13663 bp, 11 predicted proteins | sample Lak12m_FD_114543 | JGI IMG/M metagenome (GOLD analysis project Ga0172371, IMG submission 114543) | Freshwater microbial communities from Kabuno Bay, South-Kivu, Congo - kab_022012_12m | ecosystem: Environmental > Aquatic > Freshwater > Lake | place: Democratic Republic of the Congo: South-Kivu... | reverse complement strand
CGAATGAAGAATACGACGAAGGAAACACCGAAGGAGAGGGGGAAGTAGATACCTAAGTACTAAGTAATCCGACTGCTGGCGTCACCCGTTCCGAAACTGCGGGCGATTCCCGTGCCGGCCCCAACGCTTCCATGTTCTCGTTGAAAGGAGGGCAACGATGTTGGTTCTGCGAAGGAAAATGGCGGAGACGGTTGTGCTCGACGGTCGGATCCAGATCAAGGTGCTGCGGATCAGCCGCAACATGATCAGTTTGGGCATCGACGCGCCCAGCGACGTGGCAATCTGGAGGGGAGAGCTCGAGCAGGACGATCTGGCAATCGAGCCACCGCAAGACAGGAGCCGCGTCAGGAACTTGCCGCTGGTCCAGTCCGCCTAGCGCTGCATTCCCCCGTGGAACCGGCGCGGCACGCAACTTGTCGCCGCGCCGGCTTCGTTGCCTTGGCCCAGGCCGTTTCCCGCGTTCCCTCTCGCCGCGTCGTCAGGCGGGAGCGTCCGGCTTGCGCCGGACGAGGATGGCACACACCAGGTACACCCGGGGGCCGAAGTCCCACAGCCAGGGAGCGGTCAGCTGGACACTGGCCACGGCGGGCGCCAACTCGGGAGCCGTCTCGAACAAGTGGCGGATGATGAACGGATTGACCCCGGTGAAAAAGTTCCGCCGGCTGATCAGTTCCACGGCCTTGTCGGACAAGCTCGCCTCCGGGACCCGGGGCAACTCGGGGCACGTCAGCGAGGAGACGAAATCCAACACCAAGACCGCGGTTCCCCCGGGGCGGAGCAGGTCCACCAGCAGCCTGAGATGCTGGCCTCGCAGACGCATGATCGTGTCGATCAGCCGCGGATGCTGCAGGCCCAGGCTCAAGCCGACGCATTGAAACAACTGGGTCAGCAGGCAAACCGAAGCCACCGTATCAAAGGGGCTCGGAAGCTCCAGGGGCGGAGGGGCTGCCAGCGTTCGGACGCACAAGTCCAGGTCCGCGTCGCTCGGCGGCCGTTGCGGAGATCCCGAGTCCAGGCGGTCGGCAATGAATGTCAAGTCGACGTCGCCATACAGGCGGAGGCGGTCCGTCGGCTGGCAGCCCTGCCGGGCGAGTCCGGATTGCAGGGCGGCTGCGTCCAGGTCGACCAGATGCACTTCGGCATACGCCTGCAGCAGCGCCGGCAGGTCCAGGTCGTTCGAATTGCCCGCGCCCAGTACGCACAGCCGGCCGCTAGGCGGGGCGACTTGAGTCAGCAACTGCGTGACGCGGTCGCGGTGCCGTGCGAAGCAGTCCCATCGCGCGCGGCTTTGCTCGTTCTGCTTTCTCTGCTCGTCAGCGATTCGGTTCATCGATTCCGCTGGCCTTTCTTGCCCCAGCCAACCGGTCCGCGATCCGTTCCTGGATTCGCGCCACGGCTGCCGGGACGGCGGCGGCGACCGGCGGGGACAGCTGCTGATCCCCGATCTCGAAACGGAGTCCACCGACGCAGACCAATGTGGCAGATGGAGACCGGCCATAAACCAGACGCGCCAAGACGAGCAGCTGCTCCGGCCCCACGGAATGGACCAGGGCACTGGTGGCGGCCGCCCGGCCGTCCAACGCACGACACCGCAACTGCCCCGCGGGCGGCTCGATCGTTGCGTCGATGAAGATCACGTGGTCGCACGCGGCGAGGTCGGCGGCCAGTTCCGGCGTCAGTTGATGGCAGGTCAGCACGGTCACGCGGTGCGGATCGGCCTCGTGCCGTACGCGATCGGCTACCAGTGGGCCGAACGCGTCGTCGCCCCGGAGCGTGTTGCCATACCCGATCACCAGGACTCGGCCGGCGGCGGACTCCGGCGAATCCGGCCGGTCAGCTGCGCTGCAGTTCATCGATGATCCGGCCTTCGGCGTCGCGCAACTCGATCCGCAGCGGCATCTGGCCCACGGCGTGCGAGGCGCAGCTCAAGCACGGATCGTAACAGCGGATCAAAGCCTCGACGCGGTTCAACATGCCTTCCTGCAGATTGTTGCCGTCGACGTACCGCTGAGCGACCTGCTTGACGCCGCGATTCATGGCCAGGTTGTTGTGTCCGGTGGCGATGATCAGGTTCATCCAGGTCATCAGCCCCTGGGGGTTGATGCGGTAGTGGTGAATCAAGATCCCCCGCGGGGCTTCGGCCACGCCGATGCCCTCGTCCCGGTTGCTCCGCGCCCGAGCTCGGATCCGCGTGTCCAGGATCTGCGGATCCCGCAGCAGGCGGTCGATGGTCTCCAGGGCGAAGATGATTTCGACCAGCCGGGCGTAATGGTAGTGAAAACTGCTGGCCACCGGCTTGGCTTCCTGCAACGTGCGGAACTCGGCCAGCGCCACGTCGGCGAACGGCGTCCCGCAGCGGTCGCAGTTGTTCAAACGGGCCAGCGGCCCGACGCGGTAGATGCCGTTGGGATAGCCGTGTCGTTTGTAGTACGGGAACTTCATGTACGAGAACGGCTCGACCGCCTCGCCGATCACCCGCTGGTACTCGTCCGGCGGCACCATGTCCTCGACGATGTTGCCCTCGGCGTCCTTGATGCGAATCAGTCCGTCGTAGTGCTCCAGCCCGCCGCGCGGCGTGACCAGGCTCAAGAACAGCGAGGGAAAGTTGCCAAAGTGCTGGGCTTCGTCTGCAAACTTACTGACCTGATCCCGAAAGAAGGCATAGGTCCGGCGGGCGATGGTCATCCCTTCGGGGATCAGCTTCAGCATCGTCGCCCGCTTGTCCTCGGTCAGCGCTTCGTTCACGCCGCCGGGGACCATCCAGGCGGGATGGATCCGCTTGCCGCCCAGGATCTCGATCATCAGCTGGCCGATCTGACGCAGGCGGATGCCATCTTTGGCCAGTTGCGGGTGCTGCTTCATCAAGCCGAACACGTTTCGCTGAGCCGGATCCGAGTCCCAGCCCAGCAGGAAGTCGGGCGAGGACAGGTGGAAAAAGGACAGCGCGTGGGATTGCAGCAGTTGCGCCAGGTTCATGATCCGCCGCAGCTTGACGGCTGTGGGCGGGATCGAGACGCTCAGCAGCTGGTCGCAGGCTTTGGAGGAGGCTACCAAGTGGCTGACGGGGCAGATGCCGCAGGACCGCGCGGTCAAGGCGGGCATTTCCCGATAAGGCCGCCCTTCGCAGAACTTCTCGAAACCCCGATACTGCGTCAGGTGGAACTTGGCATCCTCGACCTGGCCGGCGGAGTCCAGTTGGATCGTGATCCGCGCGTGGCCCTCGATGCGGGTGATCGGTTCAATGGTGAGCGTGCGATTGACGACCATGCGATGCCTTACGCTCCAAAACGAGTAACGAGCGACGGATCGGGCTTGCGGCCGGCGATCAGTTCGCTGAACACGAACCAGATCGCGTCCGCCGTGGGCGGACATCCAGGGACAAACAGATCCACGTGCACGACCGCGTGCAGCGGCCGGACGGGATCGAGTAACTTGGGCACGTTGATGTTCGGCCGCTGGGGGTGCAGCTGGACATTTTCCTTGTAGGCGCGGTCCAGCACAGCGTCCAGCGGAAAAAAGTTCCGCATCGCCGGGACGTTGCCGCAGACCGCGCAATCGCCCAGGCTGATCAGGAACCGGCAGTGCTGGCGGAACATGTGGGCCTTGTGCAGGTCCTCTTCGCTGCTGACGGCGCCTTCCAGGACTCCGACGTCCACCGTTTCCGGCAGTTCCTTGGCGTCGACCAGCGGGCTGTAGACAAATTCGACCTTGTCCGCCAGTTCGATCAGCCGCTCGTCGATATCCAGGAACGACATGTGGCAGCCGGAGCAGCCGTCCAGCCAGGACGTGGCCAGCGTGATTTTCTTGCCTTCACTCATGGGGCAGCCTCATCTGCGAAAGGTAGGGCAGGAAGTGCTGGTCTTTGGACATCTCCCCCACCGACGTTCCCTGTTTGACCAGCGCCCCGGTCGGGCAAACTTGGACGCATTTCCCACAGCCCGTACAGGTGGCGCTCTCGCCCCAGGGCCGGTTCAAGTCCGTGATCACGCGGCAGTCGATCCCCCGCCCCATCAGGTCCCAGGTATGCGCGCCCTCGATCTCGTCGCAGACCCGGACACAGCGGGTGCATAGTACGCAACGGTTGTGATCCAGGCGGAAATAGTCGTTGGTCGAGTCGATCTCGTAGACCGAATTCCGGTAGGGCACGCGGACGTGGTCCACGCCGCACCGCTGGGCCAGCGTCTGCAGTTCGCAATGCCCGTTGGACACGCACACCGAACAGACATGGTTGCGTTCCGCGAACAGCAACTCGACGATCATCCGGCGATAACGCTGCAGCCGTGCCGTGTTGGTGTGGACCCGCATCCCCTCGGCGACCCGCGTCGAACAGGCGGAGACGAGCCGGGGACTGCCTTCGATTTCCACGACGCACAAACGGCACGCGCCCCAGGTGCTGAGCCCTTCCAGGTAGCATAGCGCGGGGATCGCGATCCCTTGCTCGCGGGCGACCGTCAAGATCGTCTCGTCCTCGCGGGCGCTGAGGTCGCGGTCGTCGATCCGGAACGTGACGACGCGGACCGGCGGCGGAGCCTGACGTTTCACGCTTGGGCCTCCTTCTCGGCATGGCGATGCGCCGCCTTGGGCGGCTCGCCGGTGAGTTTCTCCTCGTACTCGTGGCGGAAGTAACGCAGTGTGCTGAGCACCGGATTAGGCGCCGTTTGGCCCAATCCGCACAGGCTGGTCATCTGCACGACTTCGCACAGCTCTTCCAGCAAGTCCAGGTCGTCGCGCGTCCCTCGGCCCTTGGCGATCTTGTCCAGCAAGCCGAACATCTGCTGGGTGCCCACGCGGCACGGAATGCACTTGCCGCAGGACTCGGTCATGCAGAACTCCATGAAATAGCGGGCCACGTCGACCATGGACGACGACTCGTCCATCACGATCATGCCGCCCGAGCCCATGATCGAGCCGGCTTGGCGCAACGTATCGTAATCGACGGGCAAGTCCAGGTGCTGTTCCGGCAAGCAACCGCCGGAGGGGCCGCCGGTCTGCACGGCCTTGAATTGGCGGCCGTCGGGTACGCCGCCGCCGATCTCGTCGATGATCTCGCGGAGCTTGATCCCCATGGGGACTTCGATCAAGCCCGTGTTCGCGATCCGGCCGGCCAAGGCGAACACCTTGGTGCCCTTGGACTTGTCCGTACCGATGCCGGCGAACCACTCGCCGCCGCGGCGGATGATCGCCGGGACATTGGCCAGCGTCTCGACGTTGTTGATCAGGGTCGGATAGCCCCACAAGCCCGCTTCCGCCGGATAGGGCGGCCGCGGACTCGGCTGGCCGCGTTCCCCCTCGACGGACGCCATCAAAGCCGTCTCCTCGCCGCACACGAACGCCCCGGCGCCCAGCCGCAATTCGATCTCAAAACTGAACTGCGTCTCGCAGATGCTCGACCCCAGCAAGCCCTTGCGAGTCGCTTGCCGGATCGCCGTCTTCAGGCGGTCGATGGCCAGCGGGTACTCGGCGCGGATGTAGAAGTAGCCCTTGCTGGCGCCGACCGCGTAAGCGGCGATGGCCATGCCCTCCAGGACGCGATGCGGGTCCGACTCGAGCACCGCCCGGTCCATGAACGCGCCAGGGTCGCCTTCGTCCGCGTTGCAGATCACGAATTTCTGGTCGGCCGGCATCTTGGCCACGGTGGACCATTTCAGCCCCGACGGGTATCCGCCGCCTCCGCGGCCCCGCAGGCCGCTGATCTCGATCTCCCGCAACACCTCGGCCCGGTTCATCTCCGTCAACGCGGTGACCAGCGCCCGGTAGCCGTCGGCGGCGATATAGTCGTTGATGTCCTCGGGGTCGATCACGCCCGAATTCTCCAGGACGATCTTCTGCTGCCGCTCGAAGAACGGCACGTTCGTCGGGCAGACCAATCGCTGCACCGGCTCGCCGCCCAGGCTCGCGGCGACCTCGGCCGCATCGGACTCGGCGACGTGCTCGTACAGCACCGGCTTGTCCTGGCCGCGCGTCTGCACTTCGACCAGCGGGCCGCCGGAACAGAGTCCCATGCAGCCGACCGACTTGACCTTGACGTCCTCGCGGCCGCCCAACTGTTCGTTCAGCCGCTCGAGCACCGGCTTGGCGCCCGACGACTGGCAGCCCGCCGCCATGCAGACTCGGACGCAGTGCGTGCAGGTCTCGCCGGCCGTCCGCGTCTGGGACGCGAGTTCTTCGAGATCATCAAGATTCATGTTCCAGCACCTTCTCGATTTTGGCCATTAACTCGTCGGGGGTCTGCTTGCCGAGCATGGTGCCGTCCAGCACGGCTGCCGGGGCCAAGCCGCACGCCCCGACGCAGCGGGCGCTGACGACGGACAGCTTGCCGTCCCGCGTCGTCTGACCCGTCCGGACGTGATAGCGTTCCTGGATGGCGTCCACCAACTCGCCGGCGCCCTTGATGTAACAAGCCGTGCCCGTACAGACGACGCAGGTGTGCTTGCCCTTCGGCTTGAGCGTGAACAGGTGGTAGAACGTGGCCACGCCGTAGACCTTGCTCAGGGGCAGATTCAGCGCCTGGGCCACGTACCGCATCGACGGATCGTCGATGTACCCGAAGACGTCCTGGACCGTGTGCAGCGTCTCGATCAGGGCATGCCCGGCGTAGCCGTTGCGGCGCATCGTGATGTCGACCATCTTCCAGCGGTTGTCCGCCGTCGGCGCTTCCGGCTTCACTCGTTTGACGGCCATCTAGGTTGACTCCTGAAATCCCGGCGTTGGGCATCGGGGTGGTGCCCAACGCGATGTCCCTCGACGGTCAGCGTCCCCTTGCCATGCGACCATCGTGTTGCGGCGGCGCGGTGAGGCGGGAGAGACCTCCGTTCCCATCCACTTCACGGTTCGCTCACGGGAGGGGTACGAGAAAGTGAGCGTCCCGATGGGCCGTTGCGGATGCCGTTTCCCGTTCGCACGTTTTTCGCGGGGGAGGGTTGAACGCAACGGCCCCACCGGAAATTATGGTAGAGGAAAACGTGGCGGTGGGAAAGGCGGCATCCGCAGAATGCGAGGTTCTTCGTCCTGTTGCGCGAGATCCTCACGAAAGGCGGAAAGCGGGGCGAACCGGCCGTTGGACGGCTGGTCAGCCCCGCTTTCTCGACCCCCCAATCGCTCCCTCGCGCCGTCCTCCCTGCTCCTGGCTTCGTCGCTTTACATCCGCAAGGTCAGGCCCACGGACAGGCCTTGCAGGTACAAGCTGGAATCCTTGATGCCGTTGAATCCGGGGTACGAACCGCCCGCCGGATCCAGGGAGCCGCCGAACCACTGGCTGGAATTGACCGTCGGCAGGTTCCCCAGCGACGTGTCGATCTGCTCGCCCGCCAGGGCCAGACTGCTCCAATAGATGAAGTCATACCCGACCGTCGCTTCCAAGTGCTTGGTCAGCTTGAAGGTCAGCTTGATTTCCGCCTCCGGGATCACCGCGAACTTGTCCTGCTCGTAGGTTCCCATGTTGGTCGGCAAGGCCAGAATGCCGCTCGTGTAGTGCGAGGTGAAACCGCCCGCATCCGTCAAGGCCGACTGGCCGTCGATCGTGACCCGCTGATTCATATCGCCCAAGCCGACCTTGGCCAGCACCGACAGCACGACAGGTCCGCTGCCGACCTGGCCCAACAGGCCGATGGTGCCGCCGTGGAACTTGTTCTGCGTGTCGAAGATGTCCTCGGCGGCGAAGTTGGCGCCGAAAAACTGGGGGTCGATATCCGTGCTGCTGGAGATGGTCAAGCGGTCGTCGACTCGCGAGAATTGATAGCCGCCGATCAGGTCCAGTCGCTGGCCGGGGGCACAGAACAGCAGATATCGGAGGTAGCCTTCCGCGCCCAGCACGTCCGTCTTGGCGACCGCATCGATCTGGCCGTCCAGGATGAACGGCAGGTTCCCGACGGTGGTCGGGCCGCTGACCAGGAACGACGCCGGCCCCACGCCGCCGTCCGCCGACGGCCATGTCTCGTAGATCGGACGAGCCAGCAGCGGGCTGCCGCTGGCGTCGGAAGCGCCGTGGAACCCCACGCTTTCGGTCTCGATCAGGAAGAAATTGCCCACCAACCCCAGCTGCTCGGATGGGTCGAGCCAGCCCCCGATCGTGAGCTTGCCGGCGGTTTGCCGGTTGTCGCTCAAATCGTCGCCGCCAAACAGGATGCTGGCCCCGGGCACGACTCCCGCGGTCCCCGGCGGGCTGGTGCTCACCAAGGGCGGCAGATAGCGGCCCTGCAGCCAAGTGCTCAGGTACTCCACACTGACCCACGGGCCGTAGATCCAAGGACCGGAGGCATGATCGCCTTTGCCCAATCCGCCCTTGCCGCCTTTAGCGTCCTTGCCCCCACTCACCCCCGACTTCGGCGACAGGTCATACCCGTAGGCGGCCGGCCGTGCTTGGACTCCAAGGGGCAGCGGTTGGTCGGCGATCCCCGCCGGCGCCCGAAGTTCCGAATCGTCGCCGATATAGCCGCTGAAGCTGGCTTCTGAGTTGAAGCCCTCGGTCTGCGCGAAGGGAGAGCTACCAGACGAAGGAGCCGCAGCCTCCGCATCGCTCGGCACGCGTCCCATCAGGAGCACAATCGCTACCACCGCCAGTCTTGCGATTCTTGATTTCATGGTTACAACCCGCTTCGGCTGAGTATTCAATTCCACGCCTACAACAAGATCGTCCGGCAAGCGAGGAACATCCAACAGATCCGTTACGCCTCCTAAAAATCCCCTAGTTGCCCCGGTTTGTCATCCGTAGAACCGAGCCCAGCCCGCGACCGGGATAGGCTTGGCCAACCGAACCCTCCCGCGGAACCCGCGTTGCGGTTGACGCATCTATCGGTGATATCGTTTATGTCGGCTGTAGGTGCCGTGCCGATTAGACGAAAAGATTGGCATGTAGCAAATGTGCCGGGGCTGGGCTGCAGGCCCGAGGATCGGATCGCGGTTTGCGGCGTCGGCCCCGGTCCAGTGGAGAATTTCCGGCTTGCCGATATAATGGCAGCCGCCGGGGGACTGAGAGCTGCGTGTCGCTTCCGCTGATTCGATCAACCTGTTACCGAGGATTCACAATCACCGATGGCCGCACGCGACCCCCTGAGTATGCTACCCCGCGGACTCCACGCCCGTTTCCTGTCGGTTCTGGGCAGCCCCATCGCCCGCCGTATGGCCCAATGGGGGCAACTGCTGCAGCAGATCAACGACCTGGAGCCTGTCTTGCAGCAGGAGTCCGACGCTCAACTGCGAAAGCGCAGCCTGTCCATGCGGTTTCGTGCCAAGAGCGGTGAACGCCTGGATAAGATGCTCGTTGAGGCCTTCGCCTTGGTGCGGGAGGCGGCGGTGCGGGCGCTTGAATTGCGGCATTTCGACGTCCAGATGATCGGCGGTATGTCGCTGTTCTTTGGGAACATCGCCGAGATGGACACGGGCGAAGGCAAGACATTGACGGCAACGCTGCCGATGTATCTCCGCGCCCTGCCCGGGAAAGGCTCGCATCTGGCCACGGTCAACGACTATCTGGCCTGCCGCGACGCCGAGATCATGAGCCCGATCTATCGCCTGCTGGGCATGACCGTCGGCGTGATCGAGACGCCGGATACCTCCGACAAACGCCGCGCCGCGTACGCCTGCGATATCACGTACGGCACGGCGAAAGAATTCGGGTTCGACTTTTTGCGGGACCGGCTGCTGTTGCGGCGGATGGGACGCCAAGCCGCTGATTTCTTGGGCGAAGGCAGCAGCGAGCGGTGGGATCAAAGCGGCGAGCAGCCGGTGCAGCGTGGGGCCTACTTTGCCCTGGTGGACGAGGCGGACAGCGTGCTGATCGACGAAGCCCGAACGCCGCTGATCATCGGCTCGTTGGGGGACAAGGCCCGCGAGCAGGTCGTGGCCACGTACCAGTGGGCCGCCGAGCACGCCCCGAGTTTCGTCGAGGACGAACACTTCGATTACGACCACGATACCAAGAAGGCCGAACTGACCGCGGCCGGCCGCCAGTACCTCCGCACGCTGCCCCAGCCGGAATTGCTCCGCAGCGTCGGACTGGTCGATCTGTACCAGTACATGGAGCGGGCGATCAAGGTGCATCGGGACTACCACCTGGACCGGCAGTACGTCGTCCGCGACGGCGAAATCGTGATCGTCGACGAGTTCACCGGCCGTCTGGCCGAAGGCCGCAAATGGCGTGACGGCATTCACCAGGCGATAGAAGCCAAAGAGCGCGTCGAGGTTACCGTCCCCACGGGCCAGGCGGCCCGGATCACGGTCCAAGACCTGTTTCTCCGCTATCGCTACCTGGCCGGTATGACCGGAACCGCGCGCACGTCAGCCCGCGAATTCCGCAAGATCTATCGCATGCGCGTGATCGCCGTGCCGACCAACAAGCCGGTCCAACGCAAGCGGTGGCCGACGCGGATTTTCGGCACCAACGACGCCAAGTGGAACGCGATTGCCGACGAGATTTTTGAATTGCACCAGCAGGGCCGGCCCGTGCTGATCGGCACCCGTTCGATCGACAAGTCCGAGCACTTGTCGCGGCTGCTGTCCCAGCGCGGCACACCCCACCAGGTGCTGAACGCCAACGAAGTCGCCAAGGAAGCCCAGATTGTGGCGTTGGCCGGCCAGTCGGGCAAGGTCACCGTCGCCACAAACATGGCTGGCCGCGGCACCGATATCAAGCTCGGCGAGAGCGTGCCCGAGGCGGGCGGCTTGCACGTCATCGTCACCGAAATGCACGATGCCGCCCGCATCGACCGCCAGCTGGGCGGCCGCTGCGGACGCCAGGGGGATACGGGCACGTTCCGCTACTTCCTGTCGCTGGAAGACGAAATCCTGGAGTCGGGACTCGGACCCAAGAAAGCGGAGAAGTTCAAAGAGCTAGGCGCCCGGACGAACGGCCAGATCGACTCGCTCGCCAAGACCTTCCGCAAGGCCCAGCGGAAGGTCGAGCGGCACCACTTCCGCGATCGAAACGTCCTGCTGTACCACGAAAAGCAACGCAAGAAAATGCAGAAGGAAATGGGCCAAGACCCGTACCTGGACACGCCCGACTAAGCGATGACGATCTCCTTCTTGACCACGTCGTCCTGATCGGAAATCGTCAACTTCAGGCCCCGCTCCTTGGCCTCCGCCGCCACACGCAACAGGGCGATTCCCATCCGGAACACGTCGGCGCGGGATGTCTTGCCGAACTTCTCTTTCAGTTCGTCAATCGTCCGATCCAGGTTTTCGTCGATCCCGACGGTAAACGTCTTGTAGGATCGCTCCGCGATCGCCGTACTCGTCCGACTGTTCACATCGGCCTCCCCAGTTTCCTCGCCAGCCGACCGAAGCCGCTGGCTCTCCGCCCGAACGTTGCCATACGCAAGGTCGGACTCTTAGACCTGCCGAACACGCGAGAGTTCCCTGGATCCGGCCGAAACCCCGCCCCGCGTCTCTCCCAGCTTCGTGATCGCGACCGCCGCACGTAGCCGAGCCGTTATCCTAATTGGATAGCATGGAGTTGGTCAAGCATTTATCGAAATAAAGTAGTCATGCTTTTTACTTGAATTTTAAGTATGCATGCTTGAACTGCACCCGACTTGTTGGTACTCTGTTGGCGACGGAACCGAGGCTTCGGCGCGCCGGGAGTACGTTCTCAACTGGGAATTATCGGTCATGGAACAGCAGGCCGATCGCCCGCAATTGGGCAATGGGCAAGCTGCTTCAGCGGGCCGTGAATCGTACGAAATCCTTTTAATCGTAAAGGTTTACGCATCCGTTATGGGTTTCGAGGTTCGGCCTGGGGAATTCCGGTTTCCCCTGCTGGAACTTATCGCCGGACTCGGCATCTTACTTACAATTCGATTTTGACTGTTTTTCAGCTTCGATGGGTTCGATTCTTACTTGAAATCCCCGCAGCGGACACGGCCGTGCCGGACACTCGGATCGGGGCGTTCCACTTTAAGTTAAACGGTGTTGGGACATGTCCAGCGAGCAAACAGTCAATGCTGACACCATCGAACAGACCAAGCAGCAGATCCGGGGGCTGGTGAGCGAGATCGCTCAGCTGTCCAAGAGCGACTTGGGGCCGGAGGAGTACTACCCGGCGTTCCTGCAACGGATTGTCTCTGCCTTGGCCGCCATCGGCGGCGCCGTGTGGGTGATCCGCGACGGTCGGCGGCTGGACTTGGCGTATCAGATCAAGATGAGCGAGTCGCTGCTGGCGCCGGATTCGGAGGACGCCACGCGGCATTTCGGCCTGCTGACGCGAGTTGCCGCGACGGGCGAGCCGGGGCTGATTCCACCCCAGTCGGGCACGGCGGACGAGCAGGGGGCGGCGAACCCTACGCGTTTTCTGCTGGTGCTGGCCCCGATGCGCAGCGACAACCAGGTGGAGGGCATCGTCGAGATCTTCCAGCGGCCGGACGCCCAGCCGGTCACGCAGCGGGGCTACCTCAAGTTCCTGGTGCAGATGTGCGAGCTGGCGGCGGAATGGCTTAAGACCCGCAAACTGCGCCAGATCAGCACGCGGCATTCGCTGTGGGAGCAGGCGGACCATTTCGCCCGGCTGGTGCACGAGCAGTTGGATGTCCGCGAGACGTCGTTCGTGATCGTGAACGAAGGCCGCCGGATGATCGGCTGCGACCGGGTCAGTGTGGGCCTGATGCGCGGGCGGATCTGCAAGATCGAAACGGTCAGCGGCCAGGACACGATCGAAAACCGTTCCAACATCGTCAACTATTTGGGCAAGCTGGCCACACGCGTCGTGGCGACCGGCGAATCGCTGTGGTACGACGGCAGCGATGAAGAACTCCCGCCGCAGGTCGAAGAGGCGTTGGACCGCTATATCGACGAATCGCACACGAAGCGGTTGGCCATCCTGCCGTTGCGGCGCCCGAAACGCGTGGACGAAGGCCGCGAGACGGTGACGGGGGAAGCGGACAGCGAAAGCAACGAGGCCAACGAGATCATCGGCGTCTTGGTCGTCGAACAGATCGAAAGCGACTTGCCGGAGGAAATGCTCCGCTCGCGGACCGATCTGGTGTACGAGCACAGCGCCCGGGCCTTGACCAACGCGGTCGATCACGAGCGGATCTTCCTGATGCCGCTATGGAAGACCGTGGGCAAGTCCCGTTGGCTGTTCAACGCCCGCAATCTGCCCAAGACGGTCATCGCCCTGGCCGCGTTGGTCGCCTTTACCCTGGCCCTGTTCCTGGTCCGCAAGGATTTCGAGCCCAGCGCGAAAGGGACGCTGCAGCCGGTGGCCAAGCGGGATGTTTTCGTTCCCGTCGACGGCGATGTGATCGAAGTCAAAGTCAAGGACCGCGATTTCGTCAAGCAGGGGGACCTGTTGGTCAAGCTGCGGAACACGGACTTGGAGGTCAAGTACCAGGACGTGGTCGGCCAGATTCAAGTCAAACGCAGCCGGCTGGTCTCGGTGCGGCGGGCTCTGTTCGAGCAGCGGGCCAGTTCCGATCTGCGGACCCGTAACGAGGTCGAACGGATCCGCTTGTCCGGCGAGGCCGAGGAACTCGAACAGGAGTTGGCGACGCTGGACGAGCAGTACCAATTGCTGGCCAAGAAACGCGACATGCTGGAGATCCGCAGTCCGATCGAGGGCGAGGTGATGATGTCGTGGGACGTGCAAAAGTCCCTGATGTACCGCCCGGTGACGACCGGCCAGTTGCTGATGACGGTTGCCGATCCCCGCGGGGATTGGGAGTTGGAGTTG
>Ga0172371_10009166_pt1 | contig 13663 bp, 12 predicted proteins | sample Lak12m_FD_114543 | JGI IMG/M metagenome (GOLD analysis project Ga0172371, IMG submission 114543) | Freshwater microbial communities from Kabuno Bay, South-Kivu, Congo - kab_022012_12m | ecosystem: Environmental > Aquatic > Freshwater > Lake | place: Democratic Republic of the Congo: South-Kivu... | reverse complement strand
AGAGATATTGGGGTGTGCCCATTCCGTCATTGGTTTGTAAAAAATGCAATAATGAATTTTTAGACCCCGGGGTCATTGAAAAATACCGGGAATTTACCGCCAAAGAAGGGACGGATTGCTGGTTTATCCGGGATATCGCGGATTTTATTCCCGCCGGACTTATCTGTTCCTGCGGCAGCGGAGATTTTTCCAGGGGTATGGATATACTGGATGTCTGGTTTGATTCCGGTGTAAGCAGCCAGGCAGTGCTTAAAGAGCGTAAAGAGCTCGGAGGTGTGCCTTGCGAATTATACCTGGAGGGCTCTGACCAGCACCGGGGATGGTTCCAGTCCTCGCTTATCCCGTCAATGTGCATCGACGGCAAATCGCCTTTTAAAAGCGTCCTGACCCACGGCCACGTGGTAGACGGCGCAGGCAAAAAAATGTCCAAGTCATTGGGCAATGTCATTCACCCGCAGGATATAATCAAGAACTCGGGGGTGGATATCATCAGGCTCTGGGTTGCCTCAAGCGATTATAACGAGGATATCCGCATTTCACCGGTGATCTTATCGCGCATGGTTGAGGCCTATCGCAAGATCCGTAACACCGCCAGGTTTATCTTAAGCAATTTATATGATTTCAACCCGGATACCGACAAGGTCAGCTATGGTGATTTGAGGAGTATAGATAAATGGATACTCCAGAGAGCCCAATCCGTATTAACGGATGTGGAAAAATCCTACGATTCTTTTGAATTCCATAAAGCGTATAAGTCCATCTATGAATTTTGCAATGAGCAGCTCTCCATGTATTACCTGGATATGGTAAAGGGCAGGCTCTATACTTACGCGGCCGCATCCGTAGAAAGGCGCGCTGCTCAAACCGCCATATTTGAGGCCCTGAATATCCTGGTAAGGATGATGGCTCCTATCCTGGTTTTTACCGCCGAGGAGATCTGGCGGCATATGCCCAAAGATAAAGGTTCCGCCGCTGTCCCAAGCGTCCATCTTCTGGATTGGCCGAAGCCCGATGCTGAAATCAGCCGGGATGATCCGGCGTTTCGCCTGGGAGAAGTCATATCGTATCTTCCTCTGGCCGCCAAATCCCTTGAAGAGCTGCGGGGAAAAGGGGATATTGGAAGTTCCTTTGACGCGCAAATAAATATATTGACAAATGACCCCAATCGTTATACATTCTTACAAAGCTTAAAGTACGAACTCTGCGAGATATTCAAGGTCTCCAGGGTTGAGGTAAGCCAGGATAAGAGTTCCAAGGTTGATATTCAGTTCGAGGTTTCCAGAGCCGGCGGAGAAAAATGCGTGCGCTGCTGGAATTACTCGCTTCAGGTAGGGAAAGACAAAGAGCATCCTTTACTGTGCGAGAATTGCCTGAAGGCTATTAAGGAGATAAAGTGAAGAAGGCCGTCAAACTTACCAAAAAAGAGTTAAAGGATTTTAAGAAAATAATCCTTAAGAAGAAAGAAGAGGTGCTTGAGGATTTTAAGCATATATCCGAAGACACCTTGAAGAAATCGCAAAAAGAGGCCTCCGGAGACACCTCCGGCTATACCTATCATATGGCCGACGTAGCTACCGATAATTACGACCGCGAGTTCTCGCTGGGCCTGGCCTCCAACGAAAGAAAATCCCTCTATGAGCTGGATGACGCGCTCAAAAGGATAGAGGAGGGCTCTTTCGGCATCTGCGATGTCTGCAAAGGCCGCATCACCAAGATCCGGCTCAAAGCCGTTCCCTCTGCCCGGCTCTGCATCAAGTGCCAGGAAAAGAAGGAAAAGAAATAGTAACCCTAATTCAGAAGGGTTAATCAGATGATCCCCGCCATCATTATCAGCGTCCTTTTTCTGGATCAGCTTACCAAATTTCTTGCCGCCAGATTCCTGCAGTTGAATAACCCGCTGGTACTTATCAAGGATTTCCTGAACCTTTCCCTTGTGCATAACCGCGGGGCTGCTTTCGGCATACTCAAAAACCAACTCTTCGTGTTTGTGATCATCTCCCTGCTTGCCATAGCGCTTATCCTTTACCACCTTAAAGACAAGAAAAAATCCCGCCTCTCCAGCATATCATTGAGCCTGATCCTGGGGGGAGCTGTAGGCAACCTTATCGACCGGCTGCGTTTTGGTTTCGTGATCGATTTCCTGGATTTCCGTGTCTGGCCGGTTTTTAATATCGCGGATTCGGCGATAACCATAGGTGTGGTCTTATTAAGCTGGGAGTTATTGTGCAGGAAGAATTGATTTTCCGGGTCCCGGAGGAGCAGGATAAGAGGCGGCTGGATCTATTATTAACGGATCACGCTTCGCGTAATAACCTGGGGCTATCGCGCACCGCTATCCAGAAGCTTATCCTCCAGGGCAGGATTTTACTGGATTCATCCAGCGTTACCAAACCCAATCATAAGGTAAAAGCCGGCCAGGAGATCCGGGTGACATTACCGGAAAATAAAAGCTCCGGAATTGAAGCCGAGCAGATACCCCTTGAGGTGATTTACGAAGATGATGACCTGGCGGTCATCAATAAACAATCCGGGCTTGTGGTGCATCCGGCCCCGGGTAACCGCGAGCATACCCTGGTCAATGCCTTGCTTAGCCGTTTTAAGCATCTTTCCGATATCAATAAGAACCGTCCTGGAATAGTGCACCGCCTGGATAAGGAAACCAGCGGCCTTCTGGTTATTGCCAAGAATAATGACAGCCATTTAAAACTTGCCCATCAATTTGCCCAGCATAGTATCCAGCGCAAATATATCGCCATCGTTATGGGCCGGACGGAATTTGACGAGGATGTCATCGAGCTGCCTATCGCTAGGCACCCGTTAAAAAGAAAAAATATGGCAGTGAGCTTCGCGGAAAACTCCAAATATGCCAAGACGCATTACCGCACATTAAAAAGAGGCAGGGATTTTTCTTTGCTTGAACTAAGGCCTTTTACCGGCAGGACGCATCAATTGAGGGTCCATCTTGCCTCTCTGGGGCATCCGATCCTGGGGGATAGCAAGTATGGGAAGGCCGGTATTTTTGGCCGCCTGGCTTTACACGCCCAGGAGATCGGCTTCCTGCATCCGGGGTCAGGGGAATTAGTTAATTTTTCAAGTCCGCTGCCGCCAGAGTTCCGCGATTTCATTAAAAAGAATTTTTAAGGTTCTTGTCCTGCCCCGTAAACTCGGCAGGACTGCGCTGAATAAAAAACTATAAAGTGCTTGATTTTTACCTAACCGATGTTATATTAAAGGTTAAGAAGCGTAAGAAATTATCCCAAGGAGGAAGAATGAATCGTAAGACGATCATATTATTCGGCGGTTTACTTGTAATTGCTTTTGCAATTGCCGCGGGAGCATTCTATTCCTATCAAAATGAACACGCTAAAGCCGTCCGTTTGCAGGGGGAGGTTGACGAATTGACGGTCCGTCAGCGCGCGACCGAACTTAAGCTTGAGGATTCCAAGAAAATGGCCACCCGTCTGCAGCTTGAATTGCAGGAGGTCAAAGGCCAGATAGATGCCTTGAGCAAAGAGCTGGCACAGGAGAAATCATCGCGGCTGGATGCTTCAAATAAGTTAGAGCAGCTTAAGGCGGACATCGAGCAGCAGAAAACATCGCGCCAGGATTTAGAGGAAAGGCTCAATCAGGCCGGCAGCGAAGGCCTGAAAATGAAAGAGCAGATCAAGCTGATACAAAAGCAGAAGGATGAACTGGAAGCCAAGCTCAAAGAGCTTGAGGCAGGTTCAGACGGGGTGGAGCTGGGCAAGGTAGTTGTCAATGGCGAAACTCCTCAGGAGGGGGCGCAAGCGGATGCGGCCATCGACTCAAAGCCCGATAAAAAAGCAGCCAGCCCCAAAGCAAATGTGCTTGAGGGCAAGGTGATGGTAGTGAATAAGGATTATAATTTCGCGGTGATCAATTTGGGCTCTAAGGACGGCGTCAAAATAGATGATCTATTCTCGGTGCTTCGCGGGGGAAAGGCTATCGGCGAATTAAAAGTTGAAAAGGTCCATGAATCGATGTCTGCTGCCGGCTTCGCCGAGGATATGAAGGATATAATAAAAGAAAATGATATCGTAGCGCAAAAGGCAAAATGAACCCCGTTAGAAAGAGTGTTGGGTTCATGCCTTTTGTCATAAAAGAGCATCTTGTTCCCCGCGGCAGGATCACCCTTCCCGGCGACAAATCCATAGCCCACCGCGCCTTGATCATAAGCGCCTTAGCCGGCGGTAAAACAAAAATAAAAAATTTTCCCGCCTCTGACGATCTGCTTGCCACCGCAGCTGCTTTGTCTGCTTTAGGTGTAAAGCTATCGGCCGGCAATAAACAGGTTTTAGTCCAAGGCAGGTCCCTCTGTGGATTACTTGAGCCCAAAAAACCTTTGTTCGCGGCTAATTCCGGAACGACTATGCGCCTGCTCCTGGGGGCATTAGCCGGCCAGGAATTTACGACTACGCTTACTGCCGGCAAATACCTTTCAGCCAGGCCGATGGCCAGGGTGAATATGCCCTTGCGTATGATGGGCGCATGTATCGCCGCTAAAAAGAAGGGCGGGGATGAATATCCGCCTATTGTAATTTCCGGGAATAAACTTAAAGGTATCTCTTACCGGCTGCCGGTTGCCTCAGCCCAGGTAAAAGGTGCTCTCCTCCTTGCAGGGCTATATGCCGAAGGTAAAACCCGGGTTATCGAACCGGTCAAGACCCGCGACCATACCGAGCGCATGCTCAAGGCCTTTGGCGCCGGAATAACTGTAAGCGGCAATAGCATAATCTTAAACCCCGGCAAAGATTTGATCAGCCCGGGGGAAATTTATATCCCCGGCGATATCTCCTCGGCAGCTTTCTTTCTGGTTTTGTCATCGATCATTCCCGGCTCTAATGTTGTCATCCGCAGCGTCGGGCTTAATCCCGGCAGAAGCGGGATAGTCAATGTCCTGAAAAGGATGGGAGCTAAAATCAAAGTAGGATATTCTAAAAATAGGCTGGCTGGCTTTGAGCCGCTGGCTGACCTTACGGTAACCGGCAGCGGACTTAAAGCTGCGGTAGTCAATCCTAACGAAGTACCAACTTTAGTCGATGAACTGCCTGTTTTAATGGTCGCTGCCTGTTTTGCCAGGGGCCGCACCGTGATCAAAGGCGCCGGAGAATTAAGGGTCAAGGAGACCGACCGGATCAACTCCATGCTCTGGAATTTAAAGCGGATGGGAGCGGATATCCAGGTGCTCAAATCCGAGGCAGGAGAGCGCATCGTTATAAACGGCAAAGGCAGGCTTAAGGGAAGTAAGCTCAAGAGTTTCGGGGACCATCGCACTGCTATGAGCATGGTGGTAGCGGCCTTGGCTGCAGAAGGCAGATCGGAAATTGATGATGTGAGCTGTATTAACAAATCCTTCCCCGGTTTTATCGCCACCTTAAGGACCCTTTTGACTTAAGTTTTTATTTGACACGGACTTTAAACTCTGTTAGAATTCCACTATTGACTTAACCGGAGATAATATGGGAAAATTCAAGCAGCAGCTTACTAAAGCCATCAACTTTGTTTTAGGGCTTTTTTCCAACGATATGGGGATCGACCTGGGAACCGCCACCACCCTGGTTTTTGTTAAAGGGGAAGGGGTTGTTCTCTGCGAGCCATCGGTTGTGGCTATTGAGCGCGGGACCTCGCATGTTTTAGCCGTAGGTGAAGAGGCCAAGCGCATGCTCGGCCGCACACCGGGAAATATCATCGCTATCCGCCCCATGAAAGACGGGGTTATCGCAGATTTTGAGATCACCGAAGCCATGCTTCGGTATTTTATCAAGAAGGTCCATCACCGCAGGGTATTAGTCAGGCCCAGGATCGTGATCGCCATACCTTCCGGAATTACCGAGGTTGAGAAGCGCGCGGTAAAGGATTCCGCGGAGCGCGCCGGTTCCCGCGAGGTTTTCCTGATCGAAGAACCGATCGCCGCGGCTATCGGGGTAGGTTTGCCTATCCAGGAACCAATCGGCAATATGATCATTGATATAGGCGGCGGGACTACCGAGATCGCCGTTATTTCCTTAGCAGGCGTAGTTTTTTCAAAGTCCATCCGTATCGGCGGGGATGAGATGAATGAGGCGGTCATCGAATACCTCAAAAAAACCTATAACCTTATGGTCGGGGAACGCACAGCCGAAGACATTAAGATAAAGATCGGCTCAGCGTATCCGTTGGAAGAAGAGATGAGCATAGAGGTTAAGGGAAGAGACCTGGTCGCGGGCTTGCCCAAGACCGTGACCATAACCAGCGAAGAGATCCGCGAATCCCTGCAGGAACCGTTGCGGGCCATACTGGAAGTTACGAAAATGTCTTTAGAGAGGACCCCGCCGGAATTAGCGGCCGACCTTATCGATCACGGTATTGTCATGGCCGGAGGAGGTTCCCTTTTAAGAGGTTTGGATAAATTGATCTCCGAAGAGACCGGATTGCCGGTGCATATAAGTGAAGACCCGATCACCGCGGTTGCCAACGGGACAGGAAGAGTGCTCAGCGAGATCCAGTATCTTAAGAAAGTTACCGTATCAGTTAAAACCGAAACTCGTAGTTAATCCTTGCTTGGCTCCTCAATGTGCTTAAGTTACCCCGCAAAACCTTAATCAACTTTACAGTTATCCTCTCGGCAGTACTTTTTTTATCCTATTCCCTGATCCATCTTAAAAATCCCGTACAAAAAACTTTCAAGCCGCAGCTTTCCTTGGTCAGCCTGTTGAAGCGGGAGATCGGGGGACTCATCTTCTACCACCGCAATATGGTTGAAAACGAAAGATTACGCGGCGCGGCAGAGGCCTTGCGCAGCCGTTTATTTGATTCCAGGGAGATCTTTCTGGAGAATAACCGTCTTAAAAGCATGCTTGGTTTCAAACAGAGATCCCCTCTGCGCCTGGTCCCGGCCAGGATAATCGCCCGCTCTCCGGACAGTTGGTCATCCAGCGCCACTATCGATAAGGGAAAAAATAACGGCATAAAGCGGGGGATGGTCCTGATCAGCCCGCAGGGCCTGGTAGGCAGGGTGGCTGAGGCAAGCGATAACACCAGCAAGATATTGTTGGTCAATGATCCCAGTTTGGGGGTTTCCGCTATCGTGCAGCGTTCGCGCCAGGAGGGATTGGTTAACGGCACGCTCGGCTCAAACCTGATCATGCGCTATCTTCCTAAAGACGCCGATATTGCCGTAGGCGACCTGGTAGTTACATCCGGATTAAGCCAGATCTATCCTAAAGGGCTCTTGGTCGGCAAGGTCATCAATGTGGGGAGCGATCTCTCCGGGCTTAACCGTTACGCCGTCATTAAACCGGCGGTAAATTGCTCGGCGATAGAAGAGGCCCTGGTCATCATCCCATGAAAAAGTGGCTGCTCTTAGCGACTGTTATGGTTTTAGCCCTGCTGCAATTGAGCTGGCCGGAATTCCTGGTTTTCTTTCACACCCGCCCTGACCTGCTTTTGATCTTTGTTATCGCCGCTGTTTTTTATTTGGATTTAAAGAGCGCCTTGGTATTCGGGGTGCTGTGCGGCCTGCTTAAGGATGTCTTCCTGCCGCAATCTTTCGGGATAAACACGGTTTTGTTCATCGGCTGGGCGGGCGCGATCCGGCTGTTGGGCAGGCAGATATCTACGGAGCATGATCTTATCCGCTATACAATAGTTTTGATCGTGGCATTCCTGAACAACATCATAATCGGGCTGCAGACCATCAATATCGGGAATTACATACCTGCCGGAATTTTCCTGCGCAACCTGATCGTTGGAGCGCTTTATACGGCGGCATTATCGCCTTTTGTCTTTAAGCTTGCCAAAAAGATAACGGCCTAACCTTTGCCTATGGAAAGAAGAAAGCTATTCGTTTATTTTATCAGTTTGATGTTTGTTGTCCTGCTGGCGGGGTTATTGAACCTGAACGTATTGCAGGGCGCCAAGCTGCGCCGGCTTAGCAAGAGTAACTGTATCCGCCTGATACCCCAGTCAGGCGCCAGGGGCAATATCCTGGACCGTAACGGGGAGGTCATAGCCGGGAACAAGATCTCATATGATGTGATGGTCCTGCCCCAGGAGTCCAGCCAGGTTGACCGGGCAATAAGCGCGGTCAGCCGTATATTGGGAACAGGAGAGAAAGAGTTAAAAGCCGCCTTTAGAAAAAATTTTGTTTCCTCCAGTTTACCCGCCGGCGTAGCTGATAACATAGATCCGAAGAAGGCGATCGTGCTGGAGGAGTATAAGGCGGAAGAGCCGAGTATCATTATCCAGCCAAAACCCCTGCGTTATTACCCCCATGGATCAAGCGCCTCCCATGTCATCGGGTATGTGAATGAGATCGACCGCTGGCGCCTGACTAAGCTGGAAGATTACGGGTACAAGACCAAAGATATCGTGGGCTTCGGGGGGGTAGAGGAGAAATACGATTATTATTTACGCCAGGAGGAGGGAGGGCTATCCGTAGAGGTGAACCACCGCGGTAAATTTACCCGCGTCCTGGGTTTTCAGCCGCCGGTGAACGGCAAGGATGTCCAGCTTACCCTGGATATCCGGATGCAGAAGATCGCCGAGAGCGCCTTGTCCGGAAGAAAGGGCAGCGTCATCCTGATGGATCCGCAAAGCGGGGCGATCCTGGCATTGGCCAATTATCCCGATTATAATCCTTCTGTTTTCGTGAACAGGCGCACCTCCGCCATTAACAGCTTGTTCAATAACCCGGATTCTCCGTTGATCAACCGGGCGATCCAGTCAAGTTATCCGCCTGCTTCTATTTTTAAGGCGGTTGTGGCAAGCGCGGGGCTGGAATTGAAAAAGATAAACCTTTCCACGAATTTTATTTGCCGGGGGTCAATGATGGTAGGCGCCAGAAAATTCTCCTGTTGGGATACGCACGGAGCGCAGGATATTATTCAGGCGCTCTCCCATTCATGCGACGTATTTTTTTATAGGACAGGCTTGCTCCTGGGCGGCCAGAATATCCATGATTACGCCATAAAATTAGGCCTGGCCAGGCCGACGGGATTTGACCTTCCGTATGAAACAGGCGGTTTTATCCCATCTCCTTTGTGGAGGAAGATAAATAAATTCCAGAAATGGTTTGACGGGGATACGGCTAATTTAAGCATCGGCCAGGGGGACTGCCTGACCACTCCTATGCAGTTAACCGCCATGATGGCGGTTTTCGCTAACCAGGGGTATTTGCCCGTTCCATATATTATCAAAGCGGTCGGCGGCCTGGATCTTGAAGCGAAAAAAAAGAGGCTTTCCCGGGTAGCTTTTAAGAAGAGCACATTTGAGGCAGTAGGTAAGGGCCTGCGTGAAGTGGTCTCCGATGAAAAGGGCACAGGCAATGTTTTGTCCGCTTTGCCGGTGGCGGTTGCGGGTAAAACCGGTACTGCCCAGGTCTCCCGGGGCCTGACCCATGCCTGGTTCGTCGGTTTTTTTCCGTATGATAAACCAAAATACGTGATCTGCGTTTTCCTGGAGAACGGGGGGCCGGGCCATGCGGCCACCGTCATTGCCAGGCGGATCATTGAAGAGATGAACAAACAAGGATTAATATGAGAAATTCATTCATCAGGATCCTGGTCATCGCGCTGGTCATCGCGCTGATCGGGGTATTATCCATTTACAGCAGCACTTACCAGAAGGAGGGAGCCCTCTGGCAGGATATCTATAAACGCCAGATACTCTGGTTGGCTTTGGGTGTGGTTTGCTTCTTTCTTATGTCGGGTTTTAATTACCGCAAGCTCTGGGACGCCAGCTACTTTATTTACGGCCTGGCATTGTTTCTTCTCTTCCTGGTCTTTTCCCTGGGCATCATCAGGCTCGGCGCGCAGCGGTGGCTTAAGTTTGCCTGGTTTAATTTTCAACCCTCGGAGTTCGTGAAACTTGCGGTCATAATATTCCTGGCCAGGTATTTCAGCCGTAAATCCGAAAGCGACATATCCCTGCTTTCCAGGAAATTCGGGATCTTCCGCGGCATAGCCCTGCCGTTCATATTTGTGGCAATACCCATGTTTTTGGTAATCGAGCAGCCGGACTTGGGAAGCGGGCTGATGATCCTGTTGGCTTTTGTTTCCCTGCTCTATCTGACCGATGTCCGGTTAAAATATATTATTGTGCTGCTTATCCTCCTGGTTGCGCCATTGCCCTTGTTCTGGAATTTCCTGCGGCCTTACCAGAAAGAGCGGCTCCTGGTCTTTCTTAACCCGAATATTGACCCTCTCGGCGCCGGATACACGGTCATCCAGTCGCGGATAGCCATCGGTTCAGGCGGTTTCCTGGGTAAGGGCTGGCTATCCGGCACGCAGAGCCAGCTGTATTTTTTGCCGGAGTCGCATACGGATTTTATCTTTGCCACGTTTTCCGAGCAATGGGGTTTTTTAGGCAGCAGCCTGCTTATTTTCCTGTATTACCTGCTTATCCGCCAGGGTTTTATTATCGCCAAAAGGACCCAGGATTCATTCGGCAAACTGCTTGCTTACGGGATATCAATTCTACTGGCATTGCAGGTGTTTATTAACATCGCCATGAATATGGGCCTGGCCCCGGTGGTCGGCCTGCCCTTGCCGCTTTTGAGCTACGGCGGCTCCAGCATTCTGGTAACCTTCATCGCCTTAGGGATCCTGGTCAATATTGACCGGACGCGCGCGGTATTCTAATCATGATCGAAGATATCCTTTTACAGGTGCACCGGCCGGCCCAATACCTCGGCAATGAATGGAATGCCGCCGGGGATAAACTCTCGTCATCCGCCATAAACTTTGCGCTTGGATTTCCCGACCTGTACGAAGTAGGGATGAGCAACCTGGGCTTGCGGATAATTTACGGAATTTTAAACAATATTCCCGGCCTGGCCTGCGAAAGGTTTTTCGCGCCGGAGGCGGATATGGAGGCGCTTTTAAGAAGCGGCAATAGGCGCCTGTTTTCCCTGGAATCAAATCAGGAGTTGAGCAGCTTTGATCTGCTGGGATTTTCACTTGGCTCGGAGTTGAATTATACCAACGTGTTGAATATCCTGGATCTGGCGGGACTGCCTTTAGAGTCGGCCTCTCGCGATCATAAATTTCCCCTGGTTATCGGAGGCGGGCCGTGCACTCTTAACCCGGAGCCGATGCATGAATTTTTTGATCTTTTCATTATCGGTGAGGCCGAAGAAGCAATACCGGAACTTATCGAGGCCTACCGTAAATATAAAGAGGATTATAAAAGCGGAAGGATGCCTAAGCAGGAGCTGCTGCTTGAATTTTCCGGGATCGAGGGTGTTTATGTTCCTGCGCTTTATTCGGCAGAATATAACTCTTCCGGTGAGTTAACCGCCTTTTCCCCTAAGAATAAAATACTGCCCTTAAAGATCAAAAAGCGGGTAGTCAAGGATTTTGATTCTGCTTATTTCCCCTGCGACTGGTTGGTTCCTTATGTCCAGGTAGTGCATGACCGGATCAGCTTAGAGATCATGCGCGGCTGTCCCAACCGCTGCCGTTTTTGCCAGGCAAGGAGCCAGTATTATCCCTTAAGGATAAGGAGCGGGGAGAAGGTTATCTCCTTAGCCAACCTGGCTTATAAAAATACCGGTTATGAAGAGTTATCCTTAGCCGGGCTTTCCGTCGGCGATTATCCGGGATTAGAAAAACTGGTGGAGGAGTTGACCAGGGGCTTTAAGGAGAGGGCAGTCAATTTATCCCTTCCGTCATTAAAAGCCAAAACCCTTCTGGGAAATGTATCCACCCTGATCGCTAAGATAAAGAAGACCGGGCTTACCTTTGCCCCGGAGGCAGGGTCAGAGAGATTGCGCCAGCTTCTGGCTAAGGATTTTTCGGTTGAAGAGTTTACCAAAGCCGTGGAGGAGGCCTACGCGGCAGGATACCAGCACCTGAAACTTTATTTTCTTATCGGCCTGCCTAAAGAGGAGGAGCAGGACCTGCGGCAGATCATTGATTTCGCCCGGATGGCCTCGGAGTTAAAAAGAAAAGTAAATGGAGGAGCAGCTCAGGTCAATATCAGCATCAATCCTCTGATCCCAAAACCGCACACCCCTTTACAATGGCTAAAAATGGAGGGGATGGAAGCGGTAAAACGGAAGCAGGATTTTTTAAGGTCAGCCGCTAAAAATAAGCGGCTGAAATTAAATTTTCATAACCTGGAGATGGGTTTCCTGGAAGGGGTGCTTTCCCGGGGGGACAGAAGATTGAGCCGGGTTATCCTGGCTGCCTATAAAAAGGGAGCCAGGTTTGACGCCTGGTCCGATCATTTTTCATTTTCCAAGTGGCTGGAGGCCTTTTCCGAAGAGGGGATCGACCCCCAGTTTTATCTCGGCGAAAAACCCACCGATAGCCTGCTGCCCTGGGATTTTATTGATACGGGGATCAAGAAGGAGGATTTGCTCGCTGAATTTGTAAAAATGGGGGCAGAATTGTTTTCCGAAAATAAAAATGCTTGAAAAATAATTCCGGCCCAATTTTTCTGTTGCCTCGCGATGGAATAAGGGGTATAATTTTTGTCATGCAGCCGAGAAGGATTATTAATAAACAATTAGGTGAGTTGCTGCTTGACCGGGGGGTTATCAATAAGGCCCAGTTGGATAAAGCTTTAAATATCCAGCGGGAGAAAGGAGGCCTGCTCGGGATGACCCTGGTGAAATTGGGTTTTGCCAGGGAGAAGGATATCTCCGTTTCGCTTACCGCGCAGTATGGCTTTCCTTATCTGCCCTTAAGTAATTATGAAGTCAGCCGCGAGGTTGCCGCAATTATACCCGGCCGGGTTGCCAAGAAATATTTGCTTGTGCCTATAGACAGGATCGGCAATAACCTGACTTTGGCGATGTTTAACCCTTTGGATACGCGGGCCATCGAGGATGTGGAACTTTTAAGCGGCTGTACCGTGCAAGCTTTTGTTTCCACACCATCCGACATCAAGAGGGTGATCGAAAAATACTATAAGGATGCGGAATGAATAATGAAAGTTTAAAACGGGGGCAGGGAAAATTCGGGATCATCCTGGATAAATTCATCAAACTGCATGGGTTGCTGACGGCCAGCCGTAAACTCAATCAGGGGTTGACTGAGAGCAACCAGATCCTGGAAAAACAGAATATCCTTTTGGCTAAAAGGATAGAGGACTCTACCACTAATCTCAGCCGGCTTTATGAGGACTTGCGCTCCACATATATGCGTACCATCAAAGTCCTCGCCCAGACGATCGACGCGCGGGATCACTACACGCACAGCCATTCGGAGAATGTTGTGCGTTATGCCGTAGCCATCGCCAAAGAAATGAAACTTCCGGACAGGGATGTTGAACTTATCCGTCAGGCCTGCGAGCTGCATGATCTGGGCAAAATAGGGGTTGGTGACAGCGTGCTTCTTAAAACATCTTCTCTTACCCCTTTAGAGTGGGAGCAGATCAGAAAGCATCCGGCTATCGGCGCCCAGATACTGGAGCCCCTGACTTTTTTAAACTCCGTGGTGGGTTTAGTCAGGCAGCACCATGAACATTATGATGGCTCAGGTTATCCGGAGGGCAGGAGAGGGGATGACATTCTTTTGGGCGCGCGCATCATCCATGTGGCTGATGCCTATGAAGCTATGCGTTCGGCGCGGTCATACAGAAAAATCCCTTTGATGAAGGATGCCGCGGTTTTGGAGGTTAAACGTAACAGCGGCACGCAGTTTGACCCCAGGATAGT
>Ga0172371_10009165_pt1 | contig 13665 bp, 16 predicted proteins | sample Lak12m_FD_114543 | JGI IMG/M metagenome (GOLD analysis project Ga0172371, IMG submission 114543) | Freshwater microbial communities from Kabuno Bay, South-Kivu, Congo - kab_022012_12m | ecosystem: Environmental > Aquatic > Freshwater > Lake | place: Democratic Republic of the Congo: South-Kivu... | reverse complement strand
GTTCCTGACCGTACCAACCCGCTGCGCAACTATTATTATCGTGCTTTGTCCCGAATAGGTTTTCAGTGCTTTTCTAAGAGCCTTGTCGGTTTTGAAATCAAGAGCTGAAAAACAATCATCAAGAATAAGAATCTCAGGATTTTTTACAAGGGCTCGTGCAATTGAAAGTCTTTGGTTCTGGCCGCCTGATATATTTTTCCCGCCCTGTGAAATTTCTGCTTTAAATCCTTCGGGTTTATCATTTATAAATTCCAGGGCCTGTGCCGCTTCGGCAGCTGATCTTATTTTTTCATCACTGGCATTTTCATCTGCATACCGTAAATTACTTTCTATATTGCCTGAAAATAATACACTTTGCTGGGGAACATACCCAATTTTATTCCTTAACTCGTATTGCGTAACTTCCTTTACATCGGCACCATCTACCATAATATTGCCACCAGTGACATCATAAAAACGCAGAATTAAATTGACAATCGTTGATTTCCCTGAACCGGTAGAACCGATAAATGCAGTAGTCTGCCCGGGTTTTGTAGTAAAACTTATATTACAGAGTACATCTTCTTCTGCCCCGGGGTAGCGGAATGAAACATTTTTAAATTCAACAACACCACGAAGAACACCGTCAAATTGTTTTGCAACTTTAGGATCATTAATAATCGAGCTGGATTCCAGAACTTCAGCTACTCTGCCTGCAGATACAGAAGCCCTCGGTACCATGATAAACATTATTGACATCATAAGGAAAGCCATTACAATCATCATTGCATATTGTAAAAATGCCATCATATCGCCTACCTGCATATTTGATTGCGCTACCTGATGAGCTCCCACCCAGATAATAAGCAATGACAGTCCATTCATTATAAGCATCATAACCGGCATCATTATCACCATAATGCGGTTTATAAATAGACTCGTACTTGTAAGGTCGGCATTGGCTTTGTCAAAACGCTCTTCTTCAAATTTTTGAGTATTGAATGCCCTTATTACCATCATTCCCGATAAATTTTCACGCGTTACAAGACTGAGCCTGTCAACAAGTTTCTGAATGATCCTGAACCTGGGCAGAGCTATGGAAAATACTATAAGTATAATCGATAACAAAACAATAATGGCGACAGCAATAATCCATGACATATGAGTGCTTTTGGCAAGGGCACGGAATATCCCTCCGATACCAAGAATGGGTGCATACAGTACAATTCTCATCAGCATTATAACAAGCATCTGAATCTGTGTAATATCGTTGGTTGATCTTGTAATAAGTGACGCAGTAGAAAACTTATCAAACTCTGCATTTGAGAAATTTTCAACTTTATCAAACACTTTTTTACGAAGATCCCTCGACAGGCCCCCGGCTGTTCTTGCAGAAAAATATCCAACGGCAACCGTACTGGCCGCCGATAAAAGAGTCAGGAGCAGCATTATAAGTCCCGTACGCAGGATATAGTTGTTTTGTATGCTGCTGGCATCCATGCCAAGTGCAGAATACTCAGTTTTTATTGAAACAACTGCCATCTGGATTATCAGCTTATCTCCTAATGTTTCAAACTGCTTATTAATTGCAGATTGTATTTTTTGAATCTGATCAGAAGGCAGATTTACCAGCATGCTAAAAATTTGGTCCGGTGTGGCTCCTGCCGGAATCTTCGAAAGATCGATTCCAAGCATTTGTCCCGCAGAAGCTGCTTCGGCAGGATTGGATATTATCTTTTCGATTCCGGCAACTGCAACAAATGCCCTGCTCATAACAGGATTAATTTTAGTGATTTCCTGTTTATCGATTTTATTTAGAACATAAACAGGCTCTTTGCTGAGCTGGGGATAATCTTTTAAATATTTATCATATTCAGAAGAATTTTTATCGATCAATTTATAATCCTTAAATATCTCCGCCTTGTTTTCGGGACTCATAAATACAACTAGCTTATTCATTTCACTTTGGCGTATTGCATCCGGCACAGCATTTACTATACCGCCCTGTTGTATGCCATTATTGACTATATTTGACATATAATCAGGAAGAGAGAGATCTGCCATAGCCTGAACAAATAGCAGAACGACTGCAATTAAAATTAAAGGTATGAATGGCTTTAAATATTTTGCCAATCTGAACATGAAATTTTTTCCTTTTCTATTGCGTTAATGTTTAAAATTATTTGTAAAAAATGTTTATTTTTATAAAAAATAATTATCAATAGTTCGCTATAATATATCCGTAAAAAAATTATGTCAAAGGATAAATCAGGACCTCTTTCTTTCTTGTGCTTTCAATAAAATTTTATTTGCAATCTTATTGTTAAGTTCACAATATTTTAAAAGTTCATCATCGTCGAGGACATCAAAAAAAGAAGATAGCGTCTTAAAACTATTATTTTTAATTGAATCAAATTGATCTTTGGACCCATCCGATAATTCTATTTTTATGGTCCTGCGGTCATCCGGATTTCTCTTTCTTGAAAGCAGTCCTTTATTTACCAAACCATTAACAATCTGAGTTGCTGCGCTGCTTGTTATATCAAGTAATCTCGCGAGATCTTTAATGTTTATACTTTTATTATTTTTAACCAGGTGTAAAACGATCCACTGTGAGTGCGTGATTGATATTTCATTAAAAAAAGTATGCATTTCAGCAGCAATCTCATGCTTAATGGTGTGTATATTTCCAAGAATTTTTTCTATCAGTTTCTTTCTGTCATTATTCATAACTGTCCAGCCAAACGAAAATAAGGTCAAAAATGATAATTTTAATTAAGCAGTTAAATAGTTAAGCTGCTAAATATATAAGTATCTTAACTAATAATTTCTGTTTGTCAAGGTAAATATTGTTATATTGGTTATAATCTGAAATTACTTAAAAGATGTATTTAAACTTGTAAAAATACATTCCCATATTTATATTATATATGACTTTAGTTTGTTTATTCCCGGCTATACATTGTAACTTTAAACTTATTTAAGAAATTCAAGTATTTTTTCATTCACTTTTTCAGGCTGTTCTTCCATTGAAACATGCCCTGCATTTTTTATAATCGCAAGTTCTGATCCATTAATTAAAGAATTAAATTTATATGCATTTTCAACATTAATCCAACTGTCACTTTCACCCCATATTATTAAAACAGGTATATTTATTTTTTTAAGAACAACACTGATATCATATCGAACATTACTTTTAATTATTGAAAGATATGCTAAATTGGCATTTTTTATTTTAAAAGGTTCAAGGTAAAGTGAGGGGACTTCCTGGTTAACTAATTCTTTGTTATAAAAAGCAGAGCTTAAAAAATTTTTAAAGTTATTTTCTTTTACTATTAAATTGTAATAAAAAATATCAACTAATGGTTTTGTTATAAATTTTGATAAAATAACTGGTGAATTTTTTTCAAGACCAGCACTATCAATTAAAATTATCTTTTCAAATTTTTGAGGTTTGATATTATAGCAAATCAATGCAATTTTTCCACCCATAGAATGACCTGCAATAGTTGCTTTTTGTATACCTTTTTTTTCCATAAAATCAAGTATGATTCTAGCTTGTTCAACATCCGAATAATCAGAGCCAACTATTTTTTCGGAAAATCCGAAACCTTTAAGGTCAAGGGCAAAAACTTTATAGTCCGTATTTGCAAGTGAATCAATATTATTCCTGAAAGAAAAAGTTCCACCACCGAGTCCATGGATAAGTATTATTGTGTTATCTCCAGTGCCTTTTTCAACATAGTGAATTTCTGCATCTCTTAATTTGATAAAATCATATTTTGTTGTTAAATCAGCAAAATTAACATTAGTAAAATTATTTACTTTTACCGACACAAATAACCAGTAAAAAAGAAATGTTATAATAAAAATACCAATAACTGAAAAAACAGAAATAATTGTGATATTTCTTTTTTTAATTCTTCTTTTTTTGTCTATTCTATAGTTTCTTGTATTCATAGAAGTTCTATTAATTGTGTTTATAGAGAGTTAAAATCTAAAAATACTTAAAAAATGTATTTATGGTTGTAAAAAGACTTTATTTATATTTATTATTAACAACAGAACTTTTGGAAGTACTCCCAAAGTTGTGAAATTTCAGTACTTTTTAGATAAATTGATTAGTGCAAAAATATAGTGAAACCACTATTATTTTTGTTTATTAATAAACCTATCTTTGCATTTTGGACAACGACTCGTTAATTCATTAACATTAGCATCAAGGTCTATCTCACCGTATTTAAAATCCTTAAAGAAATCCATATCTACTATTGGACTATTATGATTCATGCCTCTAGAAATCATTTCGATCACCAAATCCTCGTGTCTTTTTTTTATTAAATTCGTGCATACCAGTTTATTATCATAGTATCCTTTTAAGCTGATTCCTTTTTTAATACAGCCCACAAACATATGCATTTCCAAATGCGCCCCAATAGATGTTGGTTACATAGTTTTTTTGGGTCAATACCCCACATTCTCAACTAAAATCTCCATCCGCTCATGTGCTCAAATGGGAAAATACCATATCCACCTGAGATTGGGTCATGAAATATTGGACATTCTGGAGGAAAGTAAGAAAGCAGACTGAAAGCTAAAATACTTATTAATATTAGTATCGCTCCAATTATACTTAACCCTAAATAGTGTTTCTGTACTAATATAAGTCTATAGCTAATTATTTGGGCTACTGCTATTGATATAAAAAAATTAGTGATATCGACAGCCAGGTTTTCTATCCCTAAAGATACTGCAAGGTAATATATTCCTGTAATAAGAACTCCGATAAGCACGAAGGAAACTCCTTTTGCTATTAAAAAGTTCTTTACCTTTCGCTCCCATATAAAAAACTCTAAGACTGCCCAGATAAAAGCTGGCCAAAATCCTATTTTTATGTGTTCCCATACACTTTCATTAACTGCTCCAAAAAGTCCCACAATAATATTTTTTCCGCTAAGTTCAAATACAAAATGGAACAGTGCACCAATAAGGAAGATAAATAAAATTCCCCACATTTCCCATTTCAGAATTCTTTTTCTATCAGGTTGAACATACATTTGGAGTTAAACCTCCTATATTTTTTTCAATTTTAATAATTATTTTTTAATTTTTCTATTTGTCAATGTTATGGTCAGTTGTAATATAGTTGCAAAAATACCCCAAAGAACGTAAGGAATATTTATGTAACTAACCCAGCTTGCGTAGGGATAAATTACATAAAGAGCCCACAGAAGGGTTCCGATTGTTAAGAGTATATCAACTGACGCGAGCCAATTGTTCTTCAGTCTAAACTGAATGGGAGTAAAGGCGAAATTAAAAACAAGGTTAAGGATAAAAGGCAGAAGAACAATAAAATAAATAATATTTCTAAAATATAAGTAAACTACATAACCATATGAAATAAAGATTATGATATATAGTACCATCCATACAGGCCCAAAAAGTCGTCCAGGAGGTGCCCAAGAAGGTTTCTTTAATTCTTTATAATTATTGGATGTTTTCATAGCTTAATTCTATAAAATCAAATTTGATAATCTTGCCCTATTATATCTCTGAAGCAGTATGCAGGGAATATTGGCAATAATAGCATAGGCGATCATTATTATACCAACCCACCACATATTCCATAGAAAGAAAATTGGAGCAGGCAGAATAGTAAGCCAGTGTGTAAGTTCTGCTCTTTTAGTTTCATGTAAAAAAGTTTTAAGATACTCAGGGTCACTACTTTTTAAATTCTTTTTGGGAAAACCTCCTTTAAAAAGACCTCCACCGTCAGGTACTATACCTCTCCATTTCTTAACTTTAAAAGCATTCTTATATACCCTTCCCCTATATTCCCAATTTCTTGTCCTAAACCACCACAAGTTCTTTTCAAAGAAAGATATTGGTATTTTTATACAAAGATATGATATACCCAGATGTATTACCAACCACCCAACGATATCTAAAAATATTATCCAGAAATGTGAAAGTTCAAATACAGGAATCTTTGTCTCCTTTTTTTATGTTTTTATTTCTCTATCTTTCCAGGTAACTCTTTTTCTAAATATAATTAAAATTAAAGAGTATAAAAATACTATGACAAAAAAAGCCAATGCTATAGGATAAAATATAGAAGTCCAAATGCTAAAGTTGCCTATTCTATATGACATCCAATAAATTTGGGTTATAAATGCAAGATAAAAAGCTATTCCTATTAAAAAAGTATTGAGATTAAATGGAGAGAAGCCTTCAGAAAATAGGTTTAATGGAAATATGGCTCCAACGATCCAGGCGATTACCATTATTAGAATAGGTATTGAGGTTGATTTGGCTCCGCTTCCAAAACTTCTAGACCAGCCCTTAACCATATCCATAAAACCGCCGGGATACATCCTAAAATCAATGGTACTTTTACCCCCTAAACATAAGACCGGAATTTTGGCTCTTATAAATCTATTTCCTATTGCAATGTCCTCCATAACTTTACCTTTTATACCTTCATGGCCATCTATTTTATAATAGTCTTCCCTTTTACATACAAGACAAGGGCCGAAAGCACCTATTGGATTTATTCTGTTCTGAAAGGGAGTAAATGAACCCATTCCAGCAATGACAATTATATTGAAAAATAGTGATAGGTTTTCGTAAACTTTTTTTATTCTGTGGTATGGTTGTATAGAAATTACTCCATTATATTTTTTTAGGCAGGATAAGATTTTTCCAATGCCATTATTTTTAAGCTTGGTATCTGCATCCAAAAAGAGAAAGTAGTCACCGGTTGCAGCTTTGGCTCCACTATAGCAAGCCCAGGATTTTCCAGTCCATCCCTTAGGTAAGCTTTTTAAGTTGATTACTTTAGCATTATGTTTTCGTCCAATGTCAGGTGTTCTGTCGGTTGAACTATCATCTACCAGTATAACTTCTTTTACCTTGATGGATTGGGTGTTAAGTGAATTAAATAAGTTTTCTAAATTTTTTTCTTCATTCCTGGCTGGGATTATGATTGAAATAGAAAAAGTGGTTTCATTGTCATCTAAATAGGATTTATTACAATATGGGATTTTCCAAAGTATGAAGAAGCCAAATAGCCAGAATACTGCATGTAATACTATATTTATGTAATTCATAAAATATTCTATTTTTAAGCAGGTTGCAAAGTTCCTGCAAATACCAGCCAGGCTAAAAGAGATTTTGCCACCAAGCTAAGAATAATATAGCCTCTTTCCCCATACAGGTAATCACGCCACCTACCTATCTTTTTATATTGAAGTACCATATTGATCGGGAAAAGGTTGAATAGTATAAAATATGTTCCAAATATTGCATAAACGAACCATGGAACCTGTTCCAGTACACCTTCTGTCTTTACCGCCGAACCCAGGAAATAAAGAAGAATAACTACCCACGGGATAACCCCTGAAAAACTTCCAATTATGAAAGCCGACCAGTTGGTCTTTTGAGTATTTTGATTGTGAATTTCCATCATAAGACCCATAAGGTTCATGGTAGCATTAAGCCCTACAATAGCTACTATTGTCCCGATATCTTTAGCTCCAAAAAGCATAGAAATAAGAACTATCATAACCGAGGAACTTAGAGCATATTCAAACCATCTGAAATAATTTATTCCTTTTTGGAGTCTTGAGTTATAGAAATTGTTTATTCGGGGAAGCACTACAAGAAAATGTGCTATTGCTGATAGAAAAAGAAATAATGATACCACTACTCCGATAGGAATGGAGCCTATAACTTCTGAATCTACAAATAATTTCATCTTTGTAGTATCAAAGGATTGAAAGTAGTAGTCCACAGGTAGTTTGAAATCTTTGATATTTGTTATGACAAGTCCCATTACCAGCATAAGCATACCCTGGATAAAGTGCAGTACTGCCATAGTACCGTTGAATTTTCGTAGATAGGGAAATGTGATTTTACTTTCAGCCATGTTTTACCTCCTTGAAGGATTTATAAATTATAGCCAAAAAATATTAGTCATTTTTATAATTATACATTATTTATTATTTACTTGATACTTTTGGCAAAAAAGTATACCAAAGTATATATAAGGTAACCTGTATTTGCTTTTTTAATTTATCTTATGGCTTCCATTCGAATACTTCTTGGAAATGGTTAACATAAATAAAGTTTTCTACATCGAGACGGAATAATACAGTATAATCAGAGCCCAGAAATTTACTTAGATAGGGATGACGGTTTTTCAATAGATTTATACCTGTTTCAAAATCCTTTTCATTCTCTGATATTTGAACCGCTTCACTCGTGACCGTCAGAACATCAATTTTCATAAATTCATTCTGATTCTTGCAGCGGCTGTCAATAACAATTGCTACTTTTGAGCATTTATTTAGTAGTTTATATTTTCGGGTATTTTTTGAAGTTGCAAAGAAAAATTTTTTTAAATTATCCTGAAAAGCATAAGCGATCAGTGAACCATATGGCTGACCTTCCCCTTGTGTACAAAGGATGAAAAAAAATTGTTCACTAACCAATTTTATGATTTTTTTTATTTTTTCTTCATTATTCATAATAGATAAAATAATTATAGATATTAAAAAAGATTTATAAAAGAGTTTTAAAAATTAATAGTAGTAGCACTGAGCATGGGGGTAACTCCGTAGATTACTTGTGTCAGTTGCCGAGTTTTATTCTAAAAATGCTTAAATGATGTGTTTAATATTGTAATAATATAATTATTATTTATACCAGTTATTTTTTATATTAAATTCTATAAAAAATATACTTAAATAAAACATAAAACCCGGATTTTTTAAAATCAGAGTTTTATGTTTACTATTTTTTTATTATAAAGAAAAAATAATTCAATGCGCTTAAAAAATTATTTAAATTTTATTGATTCCAATATCGCTTTCATTTCATTATTATTCTTATGATCTTTACCAGCCAAAATTATCGAAACCCTTTCCCCGTTTCTAACCCCTATATAGGCAGTCTGGTCCAAAGTACCATCTATGACACTTGTCGTAAAAAATTTAATACCAAGCATTGTTGCTTCCTTAAGAGGTGTTCCGTTTTTACTTTTTATCAGTTCTTCCACTTCTGCCTTGATATCAGCTTCGGTTACATTATTTCTGGATATTTCTACAACAATACCAAAGACTTCATCCTCAGTATTTAACCATACCGAGCTTTCTGTCTCATACGATTTAATCCATCCAGCAGGTACCGTGATTGAAAACTTTGAGTTTTCGTATACCTCTCCTTTAAGAATTGATTCAGCCACGGTTGCATTTGATTCTGCTATAGTTTCTTTTGCTTCCTCACAACCAGTCACATTGAGCATGCTGACAATTACAACGGCCACTATTATGACAAAACACCACTTCTTCATTCCAGACATTTCCACTCCCTTCTTTTTTTATATAAATATTTAATGGATTATATTATTTTAGATTAAAATAAATACTACAAGCAACAACTAGGTAACAGGTCGCACTATTTACTCAGAAAAGTATAGAATTATTTTTAAAAATATCTTTAAGGTTTTATCATAAGGGCCAACCTCTACTTCTGCACTCCAGATAACAATGCCATACCTACCCCACCGCTTTCGTCGTTCTGTGAGAAGCTGTCCAGATCATATCGCCCTATTGTGTTTCCCTTATTTCAAAATCAGAGTCAAAACCTATTAGTAAACTATTTTTCTTTATCCATTAGCTCTTTTATCTTATCCTCTTCCCATTTTTTGCTGCCCAGACCACCAAAGGCAAAAACTCTTACAGCATGGCCTATAATTAAAGCACCCCAAATTAAAGTAACCCAGTAAAACCACCATTCTCCCGGTGAGGTAAGGAAGTCAATAATGAACAATATTACATTTATTACTACATAGCCGATTAAATCACTGTAAAACTTTTTAATTTCTCCTACTCTTTGTTGTGCCATTTTATATTTTTTTTCATAATCATTTTCCACTTAAATACCCCCAATAGTTTTTTAACTAATTTGTTATCTATAATGAAGTGTGTTATTTATTTTCATCCATCTTATTCATTAGTTCCTTTATTTTTTTCTCTTCCCATTGCCTACCAGGGAATTTAGAAAAAACAAATACACCCATTGCATGAAAGAAAAGTCCTATCCCCCATCCAAGAATAGGCCATACAAACCATAAGTAACCTGGGCTTGTAATCAGGTTTATTATAAGTAATACTATATTTACAACTACATACACAATAAGATGTGAATAAAAACCTTTAATTTCTTCTACTCTTTTTTTAGCCTTTTCATATTTTTCATCTACCATTTAAAACCTCCCTACTAAATACTTCATTTTTATTATACATTTATTATAGATTAAAGGAAATTATTAATTCTATAAATTGTTACCTGCCTTAAAAATCCTAATTACCAACTTGGTTCAGGCTTCCGGAAGAAGCAATATCAGAATTAACCTTGGGGTTGCCTTTATAATTTAATGTTCCGCTGCTATGTACTTTGGCATCAAGATTTTCACTTACATTTATATTGGCGCTACCGCTGCTATTTACTTCGATTTTACAATCCTTACTTATCAGGTCAGATGCATCCAACTTTCCTGAACTGTTTACTATTATTGTTTGTGAGTCTGCTTGGCCCGATATAGTAAGATTTGCACTGGAGGCAATTTTTAAATCCAGACTTGTTACATCAACCGTTAAAGAACCCTTAGAGGAGCTTGCCATTTCTACTGAGAGATTTTCAGTCTTTAAATTTTCACATATAACTGAAGCACTGCTAGAAACTTTTATGACATTTAGATCTTTTACGCTGACATAGCAATTAATAGAATGAATACTTATAAATCTTACCTGTTTTAACTCTATCTGGAGCTCCCCGTCTACCATTTCAGTGGTAATATAAGGAATAATGTCTTGGGGTGCTTCAATTCTGACGGATTCACTCCCACCCTGCTCCATGATAAGATTCATACTGCTTCCTATTGAGATACTTTCAATGCCAGAAACCTCCCTTTCATCAGAAATAACCTTTCCGGAACCAACAACTTTAAAAACAGAACAAGAGGATAGAAATAGAATAAAAAATAGGGATAAAAATATTAGAAGATAGATTAGAAAAAATTTTTTATTTTTCAATAATTCATTTTTAAACATTGAGAGTCCTCCTCCTTGAAAATATTACTAATATTTAAATTGCCGATAGCCTTGTAAAATTATTTATAATTTTAGAAAATAGTAATTACTTATTAATGACTATCCTAAGTTAGATCAGTCTCTTTTCTTAATAGAAATTTTGATTACAGCCAGTGCATAAAACAAAACACCCGCCGCAGCTAAAATCAGTATATTTATAATTGGAGATAACTCTTTACCGCCGGCAAAAAAGATAACACCCATAGTTTTCTTGAAGCTGGTTACTGCTTGTTCGGGTGCGTTTTTAAACGCTATTGACATTGGCACTTCCATCATGATCTGCCTAAATAATGCTCCTGCATGGCTTATAGGAAAAATTTTTATTACTGTTTGCACGGCAGATGGCAGTGAACCAATCGGAATATATATTCCGGTTAAAAATCCTAATAGTGTGCCGATTATTGTGCTTGCTGTGGCAAAAGCGTTATTACTTTTGAAAAATAACGCAACAAAAAACACCATTGACGAACCTGCAAAAACTGACAGCAACATTATTCCGAACAACTTAATTAATTGTATTATTGTCATCAGTTTTCCGCCACCTGCCAGAATATATATTTCGGCAATGACTAATGCAGCAATGCTCATAATTATACCTATTATAAAAGAACTCATTATATATCCGCCCGCAAGTTGTGAACGTTTAAGTGGAGCCGATGAAAAATCCTTTGAAATTTTCTTTGTCTTATCCTCAACCATCGTACCAAGCGCACCCATTGTTGTAGTTATCGAAGTGACAGATAAAAGTCCTGCCATAACCCAGCTGTCCACTGCAAAGCGGGCATTGTCACCCAGAAGTTCTTCAAAATTCTTTGTCATCATATTGCCAAGAAACAGTACGTAAAGCCCGATTATTATGAAGACAGCAAGAAGTGAGAAAAATACAGAGGTCCTGTCACGAAAAAAAAGTTTGAGGTTGCGTTTTATTAAATTAATCATCATGGTCATCTATGTTAGTTCTCCCTCATAGCATTACCTGTTATACTGATAAAAGCGTCATCCATGCTGCCTCCTATTACCTCAAAACCCGATATCAGGCTTTCCACCTTGTTTATTATCGGCAGGGCACTAAGAGTATTTAAAACAGGGACAATAAAGGCTCCACCCGATATTGTATATTTGATACCATGTTCATTTAAGAATATTTCAAGTTTGCTATTATCTTTTGGAAAAAGGTGCAATGAGTCTGTGCTGTATTTTGACCGAAGCGCTGCAGGAGTGCCTTTTGCAGAAATCAGACCATTGTCGATAACCGCAACATAGTCAGCATTTGCAGCTTCTTCCATATAATGTGTGGTAAGGAACACTGTCATTCCGGTTCCCCTTTGCAGGCTGCGTATTGTATCCCATACGCTTCTACGTGTTTGAGGATCAAGCCCTGTTGTGGGTTCATCAAGAAAAAGTATTTTAGGTGTATGTACCAGCGCCCTTGCAATATCGGATCTGCGTCTCTGACCGCCGGAAAGCTTGCCGTAAGGCCGATTGATAAAGCTTGCAACATCTGCCGCTTTTGACGCTTTCTCAACTGCTATCGCCAGTTCCCTGCTCGATAACCCATAGAAACTGCCTCTTGTATAAAGGTTTTCTTTTACTGTCAGCAGATTATCCAGAATGCTGTCCTGAAACACAACTCCAATACTTTTTCGAATTTTGTCGTCCTGCTCGCCAAGTTTGCAGCCATTTACTGTTACGGTGCCGCTATCCTGCTTTAGAAGGGTACAGATAACATCAATAGTAGTGGTTTTCCCTGCTCCATTCGGCCCCAAAAAGGCAAACAGTTCACCTTCATTGACATAAAAATCAATACCTTTTACCGCTTCAACATTTCCATAATTTTTTGTTAAATTGTTTACTTCTATTATAATGGACACAACTTATTCCTTTCAGGTATTACTTGTTTTTTTAAATAACCGACTTTTTATTATATCCATTTTGCGAGCCACTCCAGCATTTTTTGAGGATTATCCTGAAAATAACTGTAACTTTTAAAACGATGTTTTGTATCTTCTATCCAGTAGAACTCTTTGGGCCCGGGAGTATTATCATAAAAACTTTGTATATCATCCAGTTCTGTCCATGGATCATTTCTTGCCTGAACATATAACACGGGAACTTTAAGATCTTTGGTATATTCAAGCGGTGACATTTTTTCCAGCGGATGTTCACTGCGCAGATTTACGAATTTTTTTACTTTTATAATAACATTATCGGAAGTCTCAAACTCAATATCTTCAAAATCCATCCCATAATTTTTTGGATTTTTAGGAACAGGCTGACGGTTTAAATAAAGTACCGTGCCGGAAAGAAAATAACAGAATAAAAAATAAATTATGACTAAAAAGCCGATTATACTTATAATAATATAAGCTGCTATCATGAATTAGTTTAAGTCAAAAATTTCTTAAATCTTTTCAATTTTATCATTTTTTTATTTTAATTTCTTTATCTTTTCTATGATCGCATCTGCCATCTGGCTCGTTCCGACAGCTGTAGGGTCAGCGGGATTTGGCTTCATATCATAAGTTACATT
>Ga0172371_10009164_pt1 | contig 13666 bp, 11 predicted proteins | sample Lak12m_FD_114543 | JGI IMG/M metagenome (GOLD analysis project Ga0172371, IMG submission 114543) | Freshwater microbial communities from Kabuno Bay, South-Kivu, Congo - kab_022012_12m | ecosystem: Environmental > Aquatic > Freshwater > Lake | place: Democratic Republic of the Congo: South-Kivu... | reverse complement strand
TCCGGCCCATCTTGCTCATCCTGCTTCTCGCGACTGTCACGACCGCGGCTGCCGTCATCGGCCTGCCGCGCCTGCAGATTGGCCCGCTGGCGTTTCGGGCGCGGGCCACGCCGACCGCTCCGGCGGTCATGACCCAGACCCTGGCCAGCCAGCTCATCACCTTTGCTGACGAAAGCACGGCGTGGGACTGGCAGGCGACCTGCCAGGACGACCTGGCGACCTGGGTGCAGCAGTCCTCCAATCCCGTCCGCACGATCCGGGTGACGCTCACGGACGAGCAGAACCTCGGCCCGGCCACCGTTGGCGCGGGCTATCCCACCGGCAGCGACCAGGCCGCCATCGCCTACGCCGCCTGCGACGGCCAGCCCGACCTGGCCTGCCAGGTCGCCATCAAGCAGGGCGCGGCGGGCGACGACCTGAACGTCGCCGTCACCGCCGCGATCCCCCACGCGATCCGCAATGCCTGGTTGATCCACGCCCCCGGCGGCGCCGAGCAGATCGACGCCATCCGCAAGAACTGGTCGTGGGAGCAGTTCCAGCCGCTCCTCCAGAAAGAAGGCACCGTATGGCGCAGTTCCTGTCTCACCGTTACACACGGTGTAGTTTCCCGCTCCAAGCCTTGAAGTCGCGGCCGGCCAGGCTTGCTGCCTTTGCGCTGCTCCTGGCGGTCATCGTCCTGGTCATCTGGCTGATCGCCACGGCGACCGCGCCACAGCCGGCGCTTTGCGCGGGGGTCTGCCAGTGCTGGTACTGCGACGAGCCGACGGTCAACGGCCGCTGCCCGACGAGCGGCGACGGCGGCTGCATCGGCTGCGCGGGCGCGTGCGCAGGCGACAACGACTGCCGCTGGAGCGGCTCCGCGGGCGGCTGCGGCCCGATCAGCTGCGGTTGCCGCGACTCGGACTGCACCGGCGGGCCAGCGCCGACGAGCCGGCCGGCGACCCCGGTCCCGACGCCGACACCGCCGCCCGGCTGCCCCGCGCCCGGCGTGCCGATCATCTGGATCGAGATCATCCAGCCGAAGATCGCAGCCGTCGGATACGAGCCGGATCACCCGGTCGTCATCGGCCAGGATCCCGATCGCCGCGGCTTTGACCTCCTGATCAACGCCACCGGCGGCCAGGCCCGGAGGTGGCGCCGCGCCACCGACCAGTTCTGCGACGACGGCAGCGGCACCTACCCGGAGGACTGCCCCGAAGGCCCCTGGCACTGGGACTGCCCGGACGTGATCGTCGAGCGCTACGACGACCCCTTTCAGGCCATCGAGGTGCGCATGCGCCTGGCCGACTCGACGGTGGACTGGATCGAGAAGGACCTGCCGGGCCGCTATTACGGCGCAGCTCGCAAGGAGGGCCTACCGCATGTCTGGGCGCTGCGGGGCATGGCCGACCAGATGACGGTGTCTCAGCGCTGGCGTTATGCGTCCGGCCAGCCGGACGTGTTGAGCACCGGTCCCGTTGACCCCGGCATCCACGGCGGCAAGATCGTGGGCACGACGGTAGGCACGCCGCTCAATCCGCCGCAGATCGTCGAGCGGGCTTTCTCGGTGCCGGTGTACCTGCTGGATACGACGATCGGGCAGTAGAGCAGGGGGCAGGAGACAGGGATCAGGAATCAGGGATCAAGTTGCTGACGCCTGACTCCTCTCCCCTGGCGCCTGATCCCTGACAGGAGGCTTATGTCCGACTTCATGCAGACGGTGGGGACGGCGCTGCGCACGGCGCTCACCTGGGAGGTCAACGGCCTCCTGGTCCTGATCTACGTGGCCTGGGCGCACGTGGCGCTGCTGGTCACGGCCGGCGCGTGCGGGTGGCTCCTCTGGGGCCTGCCGGAGAGGCGGCGGGAGACCGGCGCGAGCCAGCGACCGTGGCTGGTCGGGACGGGCGTCCTGGCGTGCCTGGCCGCGGCGCTGGCGCCTGCGCCGGTGCCGCTCCTGCTGGCGGCGATGACGGTCGCCGGCGCGCTGGCGGTGCGGGCCGACCGCTTCAACCCGGACGCGCTGCGCTGGCGCATCGTCGGCGGCCTGGCGCTCTACGCAGCGGCCAGCCTGGCGTACCTGGGCTACGGCGGCTACCTGGCCGGCCTGGATGCGGCGGCCTGGGCCGAGGCGCTCGGCGGGCAGGGGGAGGCGCAGGCTGCGCTGGCCCAGGGCCGGGCGTTCGTCAGCACGCTGGCAACCTGGGGACTGTGGCTCATCCTCCCGCTCGGCTACTTCTCGCTGCTGGCGCAGGGGGTCCTGGTGCACCCGCCCTTGCCTGCTCGACCGCAGGAGACCATCACCGCGGTGCGGACGCGCGGGCAGAACAGGTATCAGTAGGCAGGGGACAGGAGTCAGGAGTCAGTGGACAGGGATCAGGGATCTGTCTGACTCCTGATCCCTGATTCCTGACTCCTGGCTAAAGGGCCGTTTGGCCGGCTTCGGAGGTCATCATGAGACCGGCGCACGAGCACAAGACAGGACCAGGTTGCCTGTCAGATGTTGCAGGCCGGCCTGCCCGACGAACGCTCCGGGCATCCTGCCCGACTCGGACTCGACCTGCGCCGCCGCTGCCGGCGGCAGCGAAATGTGCGGTGCACCCAGGCGCAGGAATCCGGAGCGCAGGCCGCGGCAGAACGCCAAGCGGTGGCAGGCCCCACAGAGGCGCAAAAGCGGTCAAGGGTGCGCGACCAATCAGGGAGAGGTTGGCTGGTTGGCAGAGTAGATTGCCCCGGCCTGAGCTGAGCATTGCAAGGAGTTGTGCGGATGACTGACACGGCGTCAGGGACAAATCAACCCGTGAGACGGACAAGTGCGCGACGCCCGGCGAAAGTTGCCCGGCAGAAGTCACTGTCATTACCCGGACAACTGGCACTGGACCTGGCCGGCTACGACGACGACCAAGCGCCTTCCGCCGCGCTTGACCTGCAAGACCCGCCTGACCCGGAGGACGGCCATGCTGCCTGCTGAGCTGGTCGAGCTGCTGGAACGGCTGCCGCTCGACCCGGCCGGCTACCAGTGCGTGCCGCGGCCGCTGGACGGCCTGCTGCGCCACACCCGCTGGGGCGGCTCGGACAGGCGCAACACGGTCGCCCAGGCGGAATACCGCTTCCTGGCCGCGCTGGGCGCTTCCGGCTGGTCGATGCGGCAGGCGCTTCTGGAAGCGGCCGCCTGGGACGCGGCTGCGGGTGGACCGCGCGTGGCCCGGCTGGACGGGGTCTACGAGCAGGCCGCGCGCCACCTGGCCGAGGCGGGGCTGTGGGAGGCGTCCGGCCGGGCGCTGGGGCAGGCCAACCGGATCAGCGGCGCGGCCCCGCGCACCCCCGGCAGCCGGGCCGTCATCGTCCGCCTCACCCCGGCCGGCCGCGCGGCGCTGGAAGGGGCCGGCATCGCCGCCGTGGAGGACGAGTGGACGCGCATCGAACGGCTGCACGGCGGCGCGCAGGGCGGCGGGCAGCTGGCCCACACCGCGGCGATCTGCGCCTTCACGTATCACGCGCGGCGGCGGGGCTATGACACGCTGGTCTGTCCCGATCTGAAAGGCGTCACCGTAGGGGCCGCGGGCCTGGGGCCGGGCATCACGCCGCATCCCGACTGCGCGCTGACGAACTGGCCGGAACAGCCGCTCCACGTCGAGGTGCAGCGGGGCGATTCGGGCACGGCCCAGAAGCGGATGGCCAAGTGGCGCAACCTCTTCTGGCTGCAGGGCGTGGTGGCGATCTGCGCGGCCACGCCGGCCCAGGCGCAGCGTTACGCGGCCGAGGCGCGCGCGGCCAAACTGGCGCACGGCCTGATCACCGACCTGGTGACCTTGCGCGCGGGCCACCCGACGCTGTGGACGCACGAGTGGTTCGGCCAGGAGCCGCTGGAGCCGTACCGGCCGGAGGAGGCCGAGGTCTGATGGCGCCCATGCGCAGCCAGGGCCCCGCGCCGGCCTCTCAACGGGGCCAAACCGGGGTTTGATTTCGTGGCAGCCGGGAATCGGCAGCCTTAGCTGGTTGCCGCAAAAGGATTGAGGGCAGGGATGGAGTTCCGGATCATCGACAGCGGCTGGCGCTTTAGCGACGGCCACCTGCGGCACTGTTGGTTCCGCCTTGCGGATGCGCGGGGACGGGAACGCGTGCGCGCGGTGACCTTCCGCGAGCTGGCCTACCTGCCGATCGAGACCCGCGATGACCCCGACATGCTCGGCAAACAGTGGGGCGCGCTGCGCGGCCTCTACAACGCCGACGTGGACTTCTGCTACACCGCGCTGGGCGCGTTCGCGCCCGAGCATTTGGGCGTGGCGCAGTTCTACGGCGCGGCCGCCGAGGCGGAGACGGAAGCGATCGCGGCGGCTGAGGCCCGCCGGCGCATGGCCGCGGTCGAGGCGACCCTCGCTAACTACCCCCAGTCGAAGCTCATCCCGGCCGACATCCGCCGCGTGCGCCTGCTGGTCGAGCGCATGGAGCGGCTGCGCATGCTGGCGATCCTGGGCCACCCCGACCCGCGGCTGGCCAAGAAGGGGCTGGGCCGCGACGGGGCCATGGGAGTTGCGGACGACGAACTGCTGAGCCAGCAGGGGGAGAACCTGCTGCGGGGCCTGGCCAAGCTGCGCGAGGATTTCGTCTTTCAGGTCACCTCCGCGCACGTGCCGCGGCCGGAGATCACGGCCGGGCTGGTGCAGATGGCGCGCTACGCCGGGCAGGTCGCCTCCCGCCAGCGCGGCAACATCGGCATGGGTTTTTCGATTGCCATCCCGCTGGCCGCGGCGCTCTCCAACGCCTACGCCGCCAACGCCGGCCGCTCGGACTCGACCGCGCACTCCAGCGCGGACAGCGTCAGCCAGGGGTGGAGCCAGGGCGAGGCGCAGTCCTGGGGCCACAGCGTCGGCCAGACGCAGAGCCACGGCACGGCGCACACCGAGAGCCAGGCGGTCACCGACTCGGTCGGCAACTCCAGCGGCGTCTCAGAAAGCACCGGCTGGGGGCACACCGACAGCGCGGCGCAGACCGTCTCCGGCGCGCACACCGTGAGCCAGGCGCACACCGACTCGGCGGCGCATACCGACAGCGTGGCCCATACCGACTCCGGCAGCCACACCGACAGCCACGCCACCGGCGTCGCGCACACCGAGGGGAGCTCCTGGTCGAACACCGAGACGACCGGCAGCTCGTGGGGCAGCACGGTCTCCAGCGGCCAGTCCGACAGCCAGGGGAGTGGGTGGTCGTCCGGGCAGGCGCATACCGACTCGTCCGGGCAGACCGACTCGCACGGCTCCAGCATCGGGATGAGCAGCGGCGGCTCGGCCGGCACGACCACGAGTCAATCGCAGACCGACAGCGCGACCCAGTCGGCGTCGCAGGGCGCGGGCTGGTCAAGCGGCGAAAGCCACAGCCAGTCCAACACCGTCTCGGCGGGCGTGAGCGCGGGCGTCCCCGGCGTGGCGAGCGCCAGCGCGGGGGTCAGCCACGGCTGGAACGACGGCACGAGCGCGGGCCAGAGCGGGAGCACCGAGACCGGCCAATCTACCGGCCACGCCGACTCGTCCGGCACGGCCGCGAGCCAGAGCGCGAACTGGGGCACGTCCGCCTCGGCGAGCAGCGGCCATGCGGACTCGACCGGCAGCGCCGACTCGACAAGTTCGGGCGTGAGCGGCAGCACCGGGCACACCGATTCGTCCGGGGTGGCGCAGTCGACCGGCGGCTCGCAGAGTTCCAGCCACAGCGTGGGCGGGTCGAGTTCCGACACCACCTCGGAGAGTTGGGGCACGGCGGACACGCGCGGCTGGGCCGATACGAAGGGCAGCGCCGACACCCGGGGCACGGCGGATACGCGGGGCACGGCCGACACGTCCGGCTGGGCCAACAGCCGCGGCAGCGCCGATTCGACGAGCGGCAGCCGGGGCACGTTCAGCTCGGTGTCCAGCTCCCACAGCACCACGCGTGGCAGCGCCGACAGCGAATCGTGGGGCGAGGCGGTGTCCGAGGGCTGGTCGGAAGGGCGCTCGGTCTCGCGCTCCGAGCAGGCCAGCCGCTCGCACGGCGAAGGGGTCACGGCGGGGCAGGCGCTGGCGATGTCGGGCGGCCACGCCTTCTCCGGCGGCCTGTCAGCCGGCATCGTGCCGGGCCTGTCGATCAGCCGGGGCTGGCAGACGGAGGACGACGTCGCCATCCGGCTGACCGAGATCGCCCGCGGCCTGGAGTCGCTCTTGAACACCGCCTCACACGAGGGCGGCTTTCTGACCACCGCGCTGATGTTCGTCGGTGAGCAGGGCCGCCGGGCGGCCGAGGCGCTGGTGCCGCAGGCGTTCCACGGGCCGGGCGTGCCGACCCCGGTGCTGACCGTGCCGGCGGACGAGTCGCTGCGCCAGCACGCGCTGGCGTTCCGGCCGTCGCTGGAGCCGGACGGCGACCCCTTTGGCATCGGCCTCTTGTGGTCGAAGTGGGGCACGCTGCTGACGCCGGCGATGCTGGCGGCCTACACCTGCCCGAACCTCTTCGAGGAGGGCACGGCGGTCACCATCCAGGAGAAGCTGCCGCCGCTGGGCTTCTATCCAGAACTGCCCGGCGAGGTGGTGTTGGGCCACCAGGTCAGCCCGGAGACGGCCGACCTGACCGCTGCGCCGCTACGCCTGTCCCGCGACCGGCACTTCCACACCCTGTTCGCGGGCGACACCGGCTTCGGCAAGTCGGTCGCCGCGGAGCGCATGGTCTACGAGACGACGCGGCACTGGCAGCTGCGCACGGTGGTGCTCGACTTCGGCGCGGGGTGGCGCAAGCTGCTCAACGCGCCGGGGCTGGCGGGCCACGTCGAGATCCGCCACCTGTCGCCGGGCGGCGTGCGGCCGCTCAGGTGGAACCCGCTGCAGATCGGCCGCTACATCCCGCCGGAGGTGCAGTGGCGCATCTTCTGCGACTTCTTCGGCACGGTCGCCCGCGCGGGCGTCCGGCGCCAGATCCCGGAGCTGCGCGAGGCGCTGCGCCGGGTCTACCTGGCCGCCGGGGTGCTGGTGGACGACCCGGAGTGCCAGCGGGATAAGGTGTGGGGCGTAGTGCGGCCGGGCGAAACCGCCCTGGTCGGACAGGCGGCGGGCACGCGACTGAACGCGCTGCCGGGATCTGTCCGCCAGCAACTGGCCGTGGCCCGCTCGCAGGTGGTGGGGCTGGCCGACCTCTACAGCGACATCGAGGCCAAGCTGAGCGGGGTGCCGGAGCGCGACACGACCTTGCGCGGGGTGCTGGAAGGGATCCTCTTCCGGCTGCACCCGCTGGTGCAGGGCCAGGCCGCGCGGCAGTACACCGCCGGGCTGGACGCCATCGACATCAACGCGGTCGTCCCCGGCGATTGGGGCATCGCCATCCTGGAGGGCGGCAAGTTCCTGGACGACTTCTCGAAGGCGTTCCTGCTGGGCTGGGCCGCCTGGCATTTCTACAACGACGCCGTGATCCAGCGCGACGAGCTGGGGGTGACCGGCGACGCGCACATCCAGATCGTGTTCGAGGAGGCCAACAAGATCCTCTCCGGCCTGGACTCCGGCGCGGAGGAGGAGACGGGTGGCGGGGTGTCGGTGTCGGAGCAGCTCACCAACTGGTGGCGGGACGCGCGCAAGTACGGCATGTGGCTGCACCTGATCACCCAGTCGCCGTCGTTGATCCCCACCGGCATCCTGTCGTCGTGCAACAACATGGTGGTGGCCAACCTGAAGAACCCCAAGGATCGCGACGCCATGATCGCGGCGCTGGCCCGCAGCGAGAAGGGCTTCGTGGACGAGCCGTGGCGGCGCTTCCTGGCCTCGATGCCGGTGGCGCGGGCCGTGGTCAAACTGGGCTACACCACTGACCGGGCGCAGGTGGAGCCGGTCTACATCCAGCCGCTCATGCTCGACGTGCCGGCGCCGAGCCGGGAGGAGATCGTGGCGCGGCTGGGGGAGATCGCCGTTTGAGGGCGGAAGGCGGAAGGATGAAGGCGGAAAGAGCAGAGGCGCGGAGGAGCAGGGGCGATGAGCGCTGACGGTGAGGCCGCCCCACGCGCGCTGTGGCGGCTGCGGGTGGACGTGATTCTCTTGGCGCTGGCCGCGCTGGCGATCCTGGTTGGCCTGGCGGCCATCAGCGCCAGGGGCTTCGCCCAGCCGCCGGATGCGGTGGAGGGCCTGGCGTACGAGCCGCTGCCGACGGCAACGGCCACTATGGCGCCGACGCCGGGCTGGTGGGCGACCGTGCCGGTCACGGCCACGCCGGCGCTGGGGGGCCTGCCGGGCCTGCCGAAGGTGAGCCTGGGTGGGAGCGGCGGTGGATCGAATGCCGGCCAGCCGGTGGCGTTCGATGTGGCGAGTTGCCCGCGAGCCGACGTGAAGATCACCTCAGTGACGACCGCCGGTAAGGCCGGCTGGCGGGAAACTGCACCGTATGTATGGAACATCGCCGGCACGGCCGCGATCCCCAACCAGGAGTACTGGAAGGGCGAGCTGTCCGCCGACGGCCAGGGCTGGGCGATGCTGTACCGGTCGAACGCGGCGGTGCAAGACGGACTGCTGATCGAGTTCAACACGCGCACGGTGCCACGCGGCGACTACCAGCTCCGGCTGACCGCCGTGGATCGCACCGGCAACTACCCGGAGCCGTGCGTGATCCGGGTCAGCACCCAGTAGGAGGAAGCACGATGCCTGCACAGACAGCCCCGGTGGGAGCGCAGCCGCCCACCCCGGCCCAAAACCTACCGCCAGGCCTCATGGCCGCGCTGGCGGCCCTGCCCGGCGAACAGCCGGTGTTGGCGCTCCTGTACGACGGCCGCCGGCTGGTGGACGCCCGCTGGACGACGCGCGCCGAGGTCACGGCCATGTTGGCCGGCAGCCAGCTGGCTGCCGCTGCCGAGAACTGAGAGGAGGGGAGACATGCGCAGAAAAGGGGCGGGCCTGCCGTTGGTCCTGGGAGTGATCACCTGCGCCCTGCTGGCGCTGGTGCTGTGGCCGAAAGAGGAGCCGCAGAAGACGGTGGTCGTGGCCGCGCGCGACCTGGGCGCGGGTCTGGCGCTGGCCGCGTCCGACCTGACCACCGCAGTGCTGCCGGCCGCCCAGGCGCCGGCCGATGCGCTGGCCGACCCGGCGGCCCTGGTGGGCCAATCGTTGGCCGTGGTGCGCTTCGCTGGCGAGCCGGTGACCCCGCGCCACCTGGGGCCGGCCGTGAGCCTGCGGCCGGACGAGCGGGGCATCGCCGTGCAGGTCAAGGCCGACACCGGCCTGGCCGGGCTGCTGCGGCCCGGCATGACCGTGGGCGTGGTGGCCACACTGGCGGGGCAGACGCAGGACGCCGCCGACATCCAACCGGGGGTCGTGGCGTCCCCTGTGCGCACCGTCTACGCCAAGGCGCTCCTGGAAGGGGTGCGGGTGCTCTACGTGCCGCCGGAGTTCCAGGCGCGGCCCTACACGCCGGTGACCGCCTCAGCCACCATCAGCGGCGGCCAGAACAAGTCGAGCATCGGCCTGCTCGCCGCGCAGCCCGCCGCGTCGAGTTCATCCACGACGGCCACGAACCTGCGTGAGGGCGTGATCGTGCTGGCCGCCAGCACGAAGCCGATCTCGATCACCTACCAGATGATCACGACCACCCTGCCGCTCTCGGACACGCTGAGGCTGCTCGCCGGGGGCAAGGCGCCGGCCGGCGCGGCCGCCGCTGACGCGCAGCGCCCCCTGACCATCGAACGCCTGCTGGTGCCGGTGGAACTGCTGGCCGCGCTCAACGCATCCGACGCGTCCTTCACCCTGGTGCTGGCCCCGCAGGGCGCGACGCCGTACACGACGGCGGGGCTGTCACTGGCGGATCTGGCGGCGGACGTGGAGCGCGCCCGGCCAACGCCGGTCCCCACGCCCACTCCCGGCCGTACCGGTAAATAGCGGGAGGACACCATGACTTGGGGCTTCACGCGGTCAACTGCGGCAGCCGACCCAAGCGCCGGTGAGCGGCCCGTCACGATCCTGGTGGCGGGCGAGCCGGCGCGCGCCCAGGCGCTCTACGGCCTGCTGGTCCAGGACGCGCGCTTCCAGGTGCTGGCGATGGCGACGGGGGCGGACGACACGCGCGCCAAGCTCGCCATGCAGCCCGAGGCGGCGGTCATCGAGGGCCAGGTCTTCAGCGGCCCGGCCGAGCTGACCGACATCTTCGGCGAGTATGCCGGCGTCTGCTACGTGCTGCTGCCGGCCAACGTGCCGAAGAACCAGGTCGCGGCGGTGCGCGGGCTCAAGTGCGTCAAGGAGGCGCTGGTCGGGGAGGTCAACCTGACCGCGTTGGCGGGCCAGGTCTACGCCGCCGTGCTGCTGCGCCGCCAGGCCAGCCTGAACCCCGGCGGCCGGGACGCGTTCCTGCCCTTCCAGGCGCCGGGCGGGGCGATGATCGGCTGGCGCGCCGTCGCGGTCTGGTCGCCGCAGGGCGGGGTGGGCAAGAGCACCTTCGCCCTGGCGTTGGCGCTCGAAGCCGCCTCCCGCCGCCTGCCGGCCTTGCTCGTGGGCCTGGGTGCGCCCGATCCGCTGCCTTTGATGGCCGGGCTTAACGCGCCCGAACCCAACCTGGTCGCCTGGACGGCCAACCCGACCGTGGACGGGCTGCGCGCCTGCGTGCGCCACGTGCACGGGGTCAGCCTGCTGGCCGGGTTCCCCGACCTGATGAGCCTGATGAACTACAACCTGGAGGCGCTCTCCGGGCCGAAGGCATTGGGCAGCCTGGCCTACACCGCCGCGCAGGCCGGCTTCGTGCCGGTGATCTTCGACGTCTCAGCGCAGGAGCTGGCCGCAGCCGCCCTAAGCGCGGCCAACACCCTGGTGCTGGTGGCGCGGCCGGATGTGCCGGGGGTGCTGGCCGCGGCCGAGGGCACGCGCGTGATCCATGACGTGATGGCCGGTCAGCACCGCATCCCGCCGGAGGCGATCCACCTGGTAGTCAACGGCGTGCGGGGGAGCACCCTCTCGCCCAACGAAGTGGTGAGCGCCGGGTCGGAGGCGCGCCGCGCCAAGCGGGACTTCCCATCCCTGGCCGCGGCGATCGCCGACGACCCGCAGGTCGAGGCGGCCGCCAACGAGGGCAAGCCGGCCTACTTCCGCTCGGATGAGGTGCGCCGGGCGGCCAAGACGCTGGGTGATCTGCTCTTCGCCGGCCCGCCGCCGATCCTGCCCGATGCCGGCCGCCCGGGCCGGGTGTTTCGGCTGGGACCGGTACGGATACGGGTGTGACCAGGAGGCAGGGATCAGGAGACAGGAATCAGTGGTCAGTAGTCAGTCTGACACCTGATCCCTGATGCCTGACCCCTGCCCCCTGACCCCTGAGGGGGTGAGTATGAGCTGGGGAGCGGTACAGAACGCGCTGACGCCGGAGCAGGTCACGGCGGCGGTCGAGGCGGCGGCCAAGGAGCTGTCGAGCCTGTCGCTGGCGGTGTTGCGCAACCGGGCCGAGGTGGGCCGGCGGGCCGACGCCGCGGTGCGCAGCGCACTGCGCAGCCAGGGCGGGCCGCAGCCGGACCACAACCAGATCCAGGGGATGATCAACCGGGTCGTGGCCCGGGTCGGCGGCCTGGGCTTCCTGGACGCCCTGTTTCCGCCGCACTGCACCGAGTACACCGACGTGCTGGTCAACGCCGACGGCGCAGTGTGGGCGCGGCACAAGAGCGCGATGGCGTTCAGCCGGCTGGAGTACCTGGCGCCGACCAAAGAAGAGGTGTGGCGGGCCGTGGAAGCCCTGCTCGCTCCAGAAGGCCGGGCCTGTTCGGAAGCCACGCCGTCGGTGGATACCAAGCTGCCGCGCGACCGCGAGCTCGGCTTCGGCGGCGCGCGCGTCAAGGTCATGCACCCCTGCATCGCGCCGGGAGACGGCTACCCGTCGCTGGCGATCCGGCTCTTCGAGCCGCTGCCGGTGACGCCGGCGCAGGTGGTGGGCTGGGGCGTCTTCGCGCCGCCGGTGATGCAGGCTTTGCTCGACGCGGTGGGCCACCGGCTGCGGGTGATGGTCATTGGTGGCACGGGCACGGGCAAGACCACACTGCTGTCGGCCTTGTGCCACGGCATCCCGATGGACGCGCGCGTGGTCAAGGTGGAGGATCCCGAGGAGATCTGGCTGCCGCACCCCAACGTGGTCACGCTGGAAGCGCGGCCCGCGCCGCCCGGCTCCACCGTGCCGGCCTACACCGTGACCAACGGCGTGGACGACGCGCTGCGCCTGGCGCCCAGCCACCTGATCGTCGGCGAGGTGCGCAAAGGGGATGCGGCGTTGTCGCTGTTTCGGGCCATGATGAGCGACCACGCCGGCCTGACCACGTTCCATGCCGACGGGCCGGAGCACGCGGTGCACCGCATCGGCATCATCATGTATTCCGACGCCAACGTGCGCGCGGAGGCCGCCAAAGGCATGTTCGCCGAAGCGATCGACGTAGTCGTCCAGGTGGGCTGGCGCGAGGGAAGACGGGTGGCGCTGGGGGCCTGGGAAGTCGGCGGCCTATCCGCGGGCGGCGACGTCAAGCTGCGGCCGCTGTGGCTGCCCGGCGAAGCGGAGCTCAAGCCGCCGAGCCGGCGGCGGGAATGAGGGCAGGAGTCAGGGATCAGGAATCAGGAGGCAACCTGGATGCTGCCTGCTGTCTCCTGACGCCTGACACCTGTGAGGTGAATCCATGACCACGTACGCGCTCATCGTGCTGCTGGCTCAAGCGGTTGGCCTGGCGCTGCTCTGCATGGCCTTTCAGCCCAGGAACCTGCGGACGGTCTGGCCGGCGGCAATCTGCCTCACCGGGGCGCTGCTGGGCCTGCCGGTTGGCAGCATTCTGGTCGTGACAGCGGTGGCCGCCGGGCTGACGTGGCCCGTGCGCCGGGCCTGGGCGCTCTGAGGGGAGTTGTCTCGATGCAAGAGCTGATCGGAAATCCGCTGCTCCAACCCTTCCTGGTGCTGGCGCTGGCCATCGCGGCCGGCGGCACCGTTGCGGCCGTGGCCAGCCGGGTCTCGTTCGGCCGCGGCCCCGGCCAGGTCGTGGCTGGGTACATGGCGCCCGCGCCGGCCCAACCTGTGGCCGAAGCCGACGAAGCTGCGGGCATCAACGCCGCGCTGGGGCTGCTCCCGCGCCAGGTGACCCTGGCGGCGCAGATCGGCGGCGCAGTTGGGCCGTGGCTGCTGGCGCTGCTCATGGGGCTGCCGCTGATCCCCGCGCTTGGCTTGGGCGCGCTCGGCTACATCCTGGCCGACACCTTCCTGAAAGGCCGCTGGCGCAAGGCGCGGCTGGCGGTCGAGGCGGACCTGCCGCTCTTCGTCAGCCAACTCGGCGGGCAACTGCTCGTCACCCAGGCGCCGCTCAAGGCGGTCGAGGAGGTGGTGGGCAACCTGGCCGAGGGCAGCGTCCTGCGCCTGTGGATGGCGCGGCTGCTGAAGGGCCTGCGGCTGGAGGGCAGCGCCTATCTCGCCAAGGGCCGGGCCGAGGCGATGCAGATCACGCCGTTCCTGGGCCTGGTGCTCTACGAGATCGGCCGGCTGGCCGAGACGGGCGGCAGCGGCTTTGCGGTGGCGTTCACGACGACCGCCGACGAACTCTCCGCCATCCTGGAGGCGCGGGCGGTCGCCAGCTCCAAGGCCGAGGCCGCGCGGCAGGCGGTGCTGACCATGCTCGCCATCATGGGGCTGGTGCTGGCGATGATGCTCTCCTCCCCCACGATCCGGGCGGGCTTTGCGGCGCCGACCGCGCAAC
>Ga0172371_10009162_pt1 | contig 13666 bp, 10 predicted proteins | sample Lak12m_FD_114543 | JGI IMG/M metagenome (GOLD analysis project Ga0172371, IMG submission 114543) | Freshwater microbial communities from Kabuno Bay, South-Kivu, Congo - kab_022012_12m | ecosystem: Environmental > Aquatic > Freshwater > Lake | place: Democratic Republic of the Congo: South-Kivu... | reverse complement strand
CGCGAAGAGTACGACCTGAAGCCCTTCTTCTACACCCCGCTCGGCCATGTCGAGACGATCCATTATCGCCACGACATATTTCGGGACTTGGAGAACGAAGCTCTGTTGAGGAACGTCCGTTCATTCGCTGAGAAGATGCGGACGATGCGCCAGCATCTCGCTCAAGCAGAGAAGCTCCACTACCAATACCAGAAAGAGCGCTGGTTCCTGGAAGCCGTGGACATTTATTGCAGTGCCATCGGCGGCCTGACCCATGATCTGGCGCTCGCAGAGCTACGGTCGCGAGGTTTGCTGGCGCTGCGAGAATATCTGACAGGTTATACGAACTCCCCGGCGTTCGCCTCGCTGTCGGCCGAAACGAAGAAGTTGAAAGACGATCTCGCGGCCATCAGATATTGCCTGCACATCAAGGGCAAGCGCATCAAGGTCAGCCGATATGACTCGGAGCCCGACTACGGCGCGGAGGTTGTGCGCACCTTCGAGAAGTTCAAGCAGGGGGAGGCAAAGGCATACCGGTTCGAGTTCGATACCTCGCCGGACATGAACCATGTTGAGGCGGCGATCCTGGAGCGGGTTGCACGGCTGCATCCCGAAGTCTTCTCCTCCCTGGACCAATACTGCCAGCGACACCACGCCTTTCTTGACGGCACGATTGGCCGCTTTGACCGGGAAGTTCAGTTCTACGTCGCCTACATCGAGCATATCGAGCGGCTGAAACCGGCCGGGCTTCCCTTCTGCTACCCCGCCGTGTCCGACCAGTCCAAGGAAATCTCTGGCCGCGAGATATTCGATCTGGCACTGGCCGACAAGCTCACCCGCGAAGGCGCGCCGCTGGTGACGAACGACTTCTATCTGAAAGGCCGAGAGCGCATCCTGGTCGTGTCCGGTGCGAACCAGGGCGGGAAGACGACTTTCGCCCGCACTTTTGGTCAACTCCATTGGCTGGCCAGCATTGGCTGTCTCGTGCCAGGCCGAGAAGCGAGACTCGTTCTCTTCGACAGGCTGTTCACGCATTTCGAGCGGGAGGAAGACCTGCGAAACCTGAGCGGCAAGCTGGAGGATGATCTGCTCAGGATTCACCGGATTCTCGAACAGGCGACCCCCAACAGCATCCTCGTTATGAATGAGAGTTTCTTGTCCACGACCCTGAGCGACGCGCTGTTTCTCAGCAAACAGGTCATGGAGCGGATCATCCAGCGCGACATGCTCTGCGTGTCCGTGACGTTCCTCGACGAATTGGCTTCGCTCGGCGAGTCCACCGTCAGCATGGTCAGCATGGTCGATCCCCGCACCCCGACGCTGCGAACGTTCAAGATCATCAGAAAGCCTGCCGATGGGCTGGCCTACGCCGCGGCGATCGCGGAGAAATACCGCCTCACCTACCAGAGCGTCACGGAGCGGATCGCACGATGAAGGCCCATCTGTTGTACAAAGACCGGGATTTTGATCTGCAAGGCGGCCGTCCATTGCAGGAAGCGGCGCTCGTGCAGGACTTGGAGTTGAACACGCTCTTGGGTGCGATGGCTGCGGGCGACCCGTTCCTGCTCGAAGTCGCCCGCAGGGTCGTCTTGGCAAGCCTCAAGGAACCGGAGGCGATTCTGTATCGCCAGCACGTCCTTGCCGATTGCCTGGATCACTCCGCGATCGTCCGGGAGATGTACGCCATTGCCGCGGAGGCGCTCGAACGCGAGCGGGGAGTTTGGAGCGTGTTTTCCTCGCCACGATACCCCGAAGGCGTGCGGTATCGGTGCGTCGAGTTGCTCCAGCGATTCGTGGGCCTGCTCAAGCGGCTGAGACGCATTGCCGATGCGCACGCCGCGCGATTCCGATCGGAAGGTTTCAGGACGCTCTTCGGGATGTTTGCTGAGGAGCTTGATGACGAGTATCTGGCTACCGTCGAGGACCATCTGCGGCGGCTTGAACTGCGAGAAGGCGTGCTCTTGAGCGCCGGGTTCGATCAAGGCAATAGAGGCACCCGGTATGTGCTTCACACTCTGTACGCCAAACAGAACTGGGTGGAATGGGTCAAAGACTGGGTGAGCGAGCAACTCTTCGACGATCGCTCCGGTTTCGTTTACGAGATTCACGAGCGCGACGATGCTGGCTTCAGGGCATTGGGTGAACTGAACAACCGCGGAATCGCCCTCGTCGCTAGCGCGCTGGCTCAATCCACCGATCATATCCAAGACTTCTTCAGCATGTTGCGCTGGGAGTTGGGCTTCTACGTCGGATGCCTGAATCTCCGCGAGCGCCTGGCCGGGAAGGGCGAGCCACTCTGCTTTCCTGTGCCCTCGGCCTCGGGCAACGCAATGCTTTCCGCTCGGGCGCTGTACGATCCCTGCCTGAGTTTGAGCGTCGAGCACAGGGTTGTCGGCAACGACGTGAGCGCCGATGGAAAGCTGCTGGTAATGATTACCGGCGCGAATCGGGGCGGCAAATCGACGTTCCTGCGAGCCGTTGGCCTCGCCCAACTGATGACCCAGTGCGGCATGTTCGTGCCGGCCCACTCCTTCCGCGCCAATGTCTGCGATGGTCTGCTCACCCATTTCAAGCGCGAGGAAGATGTCAGCATGAAGAGCGGAAAGCTCGACGAAGAGCTAAGCAGAATGAGTTCCCTCGTGGACAATCTCTCCCCGAATAGTGTCGTCTTGCTGAACGAGTCGTTTGCGTCAACCAACGAGCGAGAAGGTTCGGAGATCGCAAGGCAGATCGTCCGGGCTCTGGTGGAAAGAGGCATCAAGGTATTCTACGTGACGCACCTGTTCGATTTGGCGCAAGGGTTTCACCGCGCAAAGATGCAGTCCGCCCTGTTCCTTCGTGCCGAACGGCTGGCGGACGGGCGGCGGACGTTTCGGCTCACCGAAGCCGAACCGCTCCCAACGAGCCACGGCGAAGACTTGTACCGGCGGATTTTCGGTATCGTCCCCGTGCGACGCGATGACGGTCGCGCGGCAAGCATGATGCGGGGGCGGCCGTAGAACTGGTCAGGAGGGACCAATGGGGTACAAGCTGGAAGTCGAGAGCGACGGGAACCTGGGAATCTACTCCAAGTCGGAAGACTCTCACCCTGAAATATGGGTTGGGAACATCTTGGAGCCGGAGTCTCCCAATCCCGTGCTTGCCTTGGGAACCCCGCTTGGCATCCTTGGAGTCCAGAAGATCCTCGATCTGTTCAAGAAGTGGAAGGCTCATCGCCACCCTGCGAGCGGCACGAGGCAGCCTTCACCCAAAGCGGAAAAATGCCGATCGCCTTCTCGAAAGTGGCGGCGGGCCTATCGTACCGGGAAATGAATTCGCGTGTTCTGCGACGCTTTCGTGTGGCTTTCCCAATATCTGCCAACGCTCTGCAATGCCCGAAGAACGGCCGTAGTTGGTGATGCGGATGGCGTTCGGACGGAGTGGCCGTTGAACCAGGGCAGCGGCGGCAGCCCACGATGGTTCTCCCGGCAGTCGTCGTGGCCGTCACCGTATTCCCAAGAAAATGCTGAATCCCAGAAGACACAGCACGACGAGGGCCACGATAGCGAAGCGGCGCTCCCTCTCATAAGCCCATCCGGCAGCCAAGACCGCGACACGCAGTAGGGGAGTAACCATGAGCACCAGCAGCCCCAGATCGGTTATCGACAAGCCATTGCCGGCAATAGCAGTCCGTCTCAACATGCCCAGACCCAGTGAAGGGCCTTCCGGCCTGGGTTCATGGCGCATGAAGACGATCAGCAGCCCCAGAACCAAAAGCACGCCGCTAAGCGCGGTCCCGGAAAGCAGCGTTCGTTGTACCCAGCGCTCCAGATTTGCCGCTCGTCTGGTTTGGCTCATTGCGACTTATCCTGATCCTGCGAAACAGGCCCGGTACAACATCTGCATGGCGACTGCGACCAAGAGCACGGCGAAGACCTTCTGCACGTGGGCACCGCGCAGACGGCGGTTCAGTGCAGAGCCGAGCGCCGAGCCAGCCACGACTCCGATCACTGTGGCTGCCGTGAGCGCCGGCCGCACCTCGCCGCGTCCATAGTAGAGGAAGGCGCTAGCCGCCGCCGTGACGCCGATCATAAAGTTCGAGGTGGCAGCGGCAGCCTTGATGGGAACATCGCAAAACAGGTGCAGCGCCGGCACCTTGAAGACTCCGCCGCCGATCCCCAGCAGACCCGATACGGCTCCGGCCACGAAGGAGATCGCCCACCCCGCTCCCAAGCGACGGACACGATACGCGACAACCCGCCTTTCGGCCTCGTCGAAGTAGCTGCCGTCCAGTGCTCCCATTACTTGTCCGCCGTCAGGCGGGGGGACGGGTGGACCGGTCTGCTTCAATGGTCCTATCTGATCCGCCGCCTCGACCCCGGATTCCTTGCCCCGCCACATCAACATGGCTGTGGGGACGAGAACGAGACCGAAGAACCCCTCCAAGACCGATGCCGCAATCCATCCCGCGCTTATTCCACCGATGATCGCTCCTATGGACGTGGCGACTTCAAGAGTCATGCCAAGCCGCATATTGGCCGTTCCGCGTTCGACGTTCGCACTGGCAACCGCGCTCGACGTGGCGATGATCGAGACGATGCTCGTGGCCACAGCGTAGTGCATGGGCACGCCCAAGCCGAGGACGAGAAGTGGAATCAGGAATACGCCACCGCCCGTGCCTAGAATAGCACCGAAAGCACCCGTAATAGCCCCAGCCATGACGACGAAGGCGATATTCAGAGGCGATGTGAACATTTTCACTCCATAATGATGTCCATTCCAATCAGACTGACTGTCGCCGTCCTGGTCAAGCTGAACATTTTCTTCATTCTCCCGAAGCCGCGGAAGCCGATTCGGCCTCTGTCTTGCGACGACCGCTCTTGACGAAGTAGAGTAGGTTACGTGTATATGTGGTTTCGTGACTGATTCTCCGTCGCCAGGCTACCAGATGACCGAGCTATCGCTAATCACGTGCATCTTTGCCGCGGCTCTGCTGTATTCCTCGGTCGGTCACGCGGGAGCGTCCGGTTACTTGGCGGCAATGGCCATCTTCGGCGTTGCCCCCGAGTCAATGCGGCCGGCAGCCTTGGTGCTCAACATTCTGGTCGCTACGATCGCCACAGTACGATTCTATCGGGCCGGCTGCTTCTCTTGGTCGATCTTCTGGCCCTTCGCATTGGCGTCAGTGCCGTTTGCGTTCCTTGGGGGAGCACTGACACTGCCGGGCACAATCTACAAGCAAGTGGTCGGTCTGGTGCTTCTCTTTGCGGCATACCGACTGTTCCGAGATTGCGTCGCAGATGTCACCAAGCGAATCCCCGCAGCGTTAGGGCTTCTTTCCGGGGCGGGAATCGGACTGCTATCCGGGCTGACAGGAACCGGCGGGGGCATCTTTCTCAGTCCCCTGCTGCTGTTTATGGGGTGGGCCGAAACGAAGGAATCAGCCGGGGTCTCGGCGGCTTTCATCCTGGTGAACTCAATCGCCGGTATCATCGGGCTGTTCACCAAGCCGGTTGTACTGCCCAATATGCTCGCATATTGGGCGATTGCGGCGCTCGGCGGCGGTCTTCTGGGTTCTGAACTTGGCAGCAAGCGTCTCGGAAATCCGACGCTGCGCCGACTACTTGCCGTGGTGCTGGTGATCGCGGGGATTAAGCTGATGTTGACGTGAGCCCTAAGTCGAATGGAGAACCGATGCAATGCCCGACGACGTTTCTTTTGACTACGAACCTGGCGTCTTACGGGTCTTGCAGACCAAGAGTGAGACGAAGGCATTCTACAATAAGATCGCTCAGGTCTACGACCTCTTGGCCGAGCACTCTGAGCATCCTATGCGCGAGGCCGGGCTGAAGATGCTGGCCCCGGCCCTGGGGGAAAGCCTCCTGGAACTCGGTTTTGGAACCGGCCACATCTTGGTCGAGCTAGCAAAGGCGGTCGGCCCCGCAGGAAAGGTCTTCGGAATTGACATTGCCGAGAACATGCTGGCGCAGACCAAAGACCTGCTGGAAAGTGAGGGCCTGAGCGATCGCGTTTCCCTCGAATGCGGCGACGCCAAAGACCTCCCCTATGGGGACGGTTCAACGGACGGCATATTCATGTGCTTCACTCTGGAACTGTTCGATACGCCGGAGATTCCGCGGGTATTGGCTCAGTGCAGACGGGTGTTGCGGCCGGAGGGGCGAATCGTGGTTGTTGCCGTATCGAAAGAAGGAAAACAGGGGCTCGTCATCCGTGCTTTCGAGTGGACCCATAAGCACTTTCCGAACCTCATGGATTGCCGGCCGATCTATGCCCGCCGAGCACTGGAGGCAGCGGGCTTCACCATCGACGATTCTTTGGTCGAGTCCATGTGGGTTCCCGTAGAGATTGTGCGGGCCAGGAAGCGAAGCTGAGGAATGGCTCAGTGTCATGTAGAGCCCTACTCCTCAGCGGCCCACACTCCACAGAGCCCCTTGTGGCCGGCAAGACGAATCAAGGCGCGAAGGTATGCTTCGTCCTCGTCGCTGGTCAGCAGGCCCGATCGTATGGCGTCCCGCTTGATGGCATAGTTCCGCATGTCTTCGGAAAGCTGGTCGAAACGCCGGACTGCTTCGCCAAGCAGGAATCGGGCAATCTCGGCGGGCGGCGACGCGCCCAGCAACAAAGCCAGGTGCCGCAGGCAAACGCCGTGGCCGCGGCCGTAGGCTTCTCGGCCGGCCGGCTCGGCGAAGAACTGGGACAAGCGTGCGATGTGCCCCTGCTCTTCGGACTGCAACAGTCGGCAGACTTGGCAGGTCTGGGCACTCCGAACAATCGCTGCGACCGAGCCGGCCGCTTCCGAACGGCCATCCAAGAGCCCAGAGAGAGTATCCGACAGCCGCTCCAACAGCTTCGGGTAGCCAAGGCTGAGTCCCTGCGGCGACGCGATGGCGGCAAGCTGCCAAGTGTGTAGAGGACAGAACCCCAGTTGGTCGGCAAAGGCCCGCTGGGTCGCCTCGTCGGCCGACAGCGAGTATTGAAACTTCCGATAGAACTCGAATGCGGCCTCCATCAAGTGGTTGCACACGGGGCAGCCCCACTCTCGCAAGCCACGTCGTACATCGGGCTCTTCGGTCGCCGTTATGCCAGGCTCGGCCTCGGTCTGTGGTGCAGACGCCGCAGGGACGACAACGGCAGGCCCTTGATCCAAGGCTTTCAATGCGGCCGAATCGTGCCGAAGGATGGTGTCTCGCAAGGAATTCAGCGATTCCTGAATCTCGGCGATCTCCTGCCTTCTGCTGGCAGGGTCCGTCTTCACCAACCCGTTTCCGCCGGGCGCACCAACGCCGGCAGCCTGGGCACTCCACGCTTTGGTCAGGCAGGATTCCGCCCGGCTGGCGAGACCATCGACCGCGGATGCCAACTCATCCACCGCTTGGTTCATGCAGCGGTCAACCGCTCTTGACGCCTCGTTGCGGCAAGCGGCAATGGCTTCCTCCACCTGGCTGCGCAGGCACTCTCGCACGCGACGCCGACCAAGCGGCATCGGTATGCACTTCAGTGTTCCGGGTATCCTGGGACTCCACTGTGGCTTTCGCAACGTTAGCGATGGCAGGTCGAGCGATGGCAGCGGTTCCCCGTCGTCCGGTTTCTCAGCCGGATCGTCGGTGATGCCTCCCATCACCGAGACGGCTGCGGAGGGGATTGTGACTAGCTTGCTTTCCAACGAAGCCTTCGCCTGGCCGGTCGCCTGGTTGATTTCTCGCTCCAGACGCGGTTGTTGACTATTGATCCACTCGGTCAGCTTTTCCCAGAAGTACCCGAGCATACGATCGGCCGCGTGCTGGGCAGCGCCGGATGGCCACCAGTCGTGTGATTGGTTCACTACTCGATCCACTTGCTCCAGAACCTCGGGCATCTGTTGCGCAACGAAGGCAGAAAACTCGGCGTCCATCGTCTCTGTTGCGCGCTGCCGTGCCTGCTGGCGGAGTTGCAGCAAACCCCGACCGCGATCATCCTTCAATTGGCGGAACCTGTTCTGGAGTTGCGAGAGCTTCTCTTGCAGGACTTCGGAAGAGATGGCTTGCGCCTGTCCGGCGGCGTCGAGTTCCCGCGCTTCGCGCGATGCGATGGTTGCGGCCTTGTCGAGAATGGCGACCAGGAACGTGGATGCCTTTTCCACGGCAAGAAACGAGGCGATCGCCTCCTCAACCGTCCCCAATCCACTTTGCCTGTATGCTTCATCATCGCGGGCCACTTTCGCCGCCAGTCCTTTCTTCGATGAGGTCGCGTAGGCCCGCAAGGAAGTGGTGCCCATCTGCCGCTGGAGCGCGCCGATGATGTAGGCCACGACTTCCTGGCATTCCTCTGCGTCAAGCAAGTCGGTCTTGTTGATGATAAAGATGATCTTACGGACGTACTGGCGCAGCTTGGAGAGCAGATCGGTTTCCACGGCCGTCAACGGCGTATCGACGCTGGTGACGAATAGGGCCGCATCGCACCGGGGAAGGAACTCCATCGTGGTCGCTGTGTTGGCATCGACTGCCGATCCCACGCCAGGCGTGTCCACGAACTCCAGGCCCCGGCGCAAGAACGGCAGCGGCAACTCGACGTAGACCCTTTGAACTTGCTTCTCATTGCCAGGGTTTCCCTGTTGGGTCACGTAACTGGGAAGAGCCGAAAACGGGGCAGTTTCCGGGAAAGACCATCCTCTCCGCTCAATGACAAGTTGCTCGTGAGAACCAAATCGCAGCACGGTGATGGCCGAGGTGAGCGGAAGCACGCCGGTCGGCAGGATATGCCGCCCCATGATGGCGTTCATCAAGGAACTCTTGCCGCGATTGAACTGCCCCAGCACGGCCAGGGTGAAACGGTCCTCCGCCAGTTTCACCATCAACTCACGGCAGGCGGTGGCGCGTAGTTCATCGCCCGAGTGGCGGAAATGCGCATCCAAGCGGCGCACGACGTTGGCGATCGCCTGCTTGGCCCTGGTATAGGTCCGAAGATCGCCCCAATCCGGCGGGCTCTCGGGGCCGGAGGGGACGGCTTCGGGCGTCTTCAAGTCGTTCTGTTCGGCGATTACTTGTGTGGGGTCCATGAGCTATCGCACCCGATACAAGAGCATCGCCCCAAGGAGCATTGCCACGGCCGCATAAGCAAATCCCCAAACTGGACTGGCCGACCAAAGCAATCCCACGACGGCACTGGAGAGGAAGTCGCCGACGCCGTTGACGCTGCCCATCACGCCGTAGGCCGTGCCCCGGATCGACTCCTCGGGAACCAGATCGGCGGTCAAGACGCCCTCCAGAGCGTCCTCAACGGCAATGTACACTCCGGCCAGCGAAAACAAGACGGCCAACCAGATGATGCTGCTGGTACTCGTCAGGAAGACGACGACAAAACCAGCCATCACGACCGCGCCCAGGACATAGCCGAGTACCAACAAACCGCGACGACTGAATCGGTCGCTCAATGCCCCCACGGGATACGAAGCGGCCGTGTAAAGGACGTTTCGCAGAGCGTACAGAAGGGCGGCAATCTGCGCTGCGGTCACGGCACCGTGCGCGCCGGTCAGCAGTTGCGTGGCGGCTAGGATCAGGAGGGTGTGGGAAAAATCGCCCGCCCCAAAGACGCCCACGCCGACCAGAAAGCGGCGGAAGTTGCGTGGCAAGGCCCGAACGGACGCCCAGAACTTGATGCCGTGATTGGCCGGACGCCGTTTCTCCCTGACTATCAAGCCGAAGGCGACAGCGGACCCCAAGCCCGGCACCAGCGTCAAGAGGAAGATGATCCGAAAGGGCATTGAGGGGTTTTCGCTGGCATACGGCTGGAGCGAGAACATCAGCCCGGCGGCCACCAGCGGGCCGATGATGGCCCCAAGCGTATCACCGGCACGATGGAAGCCAAACGCTTTGCCCCGATCGCCGGGCGCTACCGACTCGGCCAACATTGCATCCCTTAGCGGCCCCCGGATACCACGGCCGAACCAGCCTGCCAGGCGTCCGACAAGCACCAGTGGCCAACTCACGGCCGCGGCAAACAGGGCCATTGCTCCGCCCGTCAAGGCGTAGCCCGCCGTAGTAATGGCCTTGCGGTGGCCGAGGCGGTCGCTCCACCAGCCGGCCCCGAGCTTCACGAAGCTCGATAGCGCGTCGGATACTCCTTCGATGATCCCGAGCGCGTAAACTGGGGCACCAATGACGGCCAAAAAGCCGGCTAGCACGGCCGTGGCCATCTCGTGCCCGGCGTCCGAAAGCAGGCTCGTCAGCCCCATGCCCACGACGTTTCGATTGAGCCAAGCGCCCGGCGACGCGGAGCCGTTGCCGTTCTCAAGTCCTTCTGCTTCCGAGTCCACTTGCATACCGTATTCCTTATTGTGAATTCGACTTCGCAGCAGCCATGCCGCGAGGCGACTGCTTGAGCAATCCGTCACCGTCTGCGGGAGAAAGATGGGCGGCGTTTTCGCCGGCAACCGTGCTCCTCTCCCCACTCACAGTCTGTTCCAATTCCTGCAAATCGCGGATCAACTCGGCCGTGTCCTCGTCTCCGGCCAATCCAGTGTCGGAGGCAGTCATACGGCGCAGTTGCTCTCGGAACACTTCGGCCTGAGACTGATAGGGCTCGACTACTTGGGCAATTGAATTCTTGAGCCATGATTGAAGCTGCGCGTTGTAGAGCTTGACGTAGTGTTCAAGCTGATCGGTCAATCGCTTCTCTACCGTGGTCCGCGCCGTCCGTCGAGCCAGTGCCGGCACGATCAGCGCCCAACGGGGAATCGTAAAGTCGCAGTTCGCCAACAGCGGTGCAAGATCAATGGCAGGCAGGCCGTCATAGGCTGCATTGCGAATGGCGGACATATCGACGCTTGCCAGCGGAGCGGTCCTCTCCAACGATTCTAGGGTGCGAACCAGGTTTTGCTGGAGATCGGCGACGACTTCGCGCGCCATCTGTCCCATCTGGGCGAATGACCGGCCAACCACTTGCCCAACGGGACTGCTGCCATCATCACTACTTCTCTCGCGGGCCGCCTCCACGGCGACCTTCGCCGCATCCTGGAGAATGATCTCCCGCAGCGCCGCTCTGTCCCCCGACCACTCGCGGCGGCGCGTCTCGGCACGCTGGATCGCGGCATCCGCCTGGTCCAGGAGTCGTTCCGCAGTCCTGATCTCCCGGCCATCGCGGCTTACCGGGGCCGTGCCACGACGCTTGGCCAGGAGTGTTCGCAGCACGGCGGTCACCGACTCCCGGAGCCGCGCGATCTTCCGGTGCAACGACTGTTCCGTCAGCGTTCGATGGCGCTCCCAAAGCGGCTCGATCTCCTGCTCGAACCAGCAATCCAGCAGCCTGGCGTCCTCGCCCATGACGCTGACCGGATGGACCGCCATGTCCAAGTTGAGTTCCTGCCGAAGCTGGTCGCGGATGTACTGCAAAAAGCGCTGGCGGTCCTCGGCCGCGAGCAGGTCGGTCTTGCTCAGAAGTACCTGGGCCGGAATGCCCGCCTCGTAGAGGTCGCGCAGCAACGAGAGGTCGTCTTGATTCAGGGTCGAGCCGGCGTCGATCAGCACCACGCTCAGGTCGCAGCGAGGGAGGTAAGCGAAAGTCTCCGCGCTGCCGCTGGTGGCCAGCGAGCCAATGCCCGGCGTGTCTACAAGGACAACTCCCTCCCGGAGCCTTGGGGAAGGAATCTCCACAACGATCCCGGTCACGTGCTTGTGGTTGCCGTGATTCTTTTCCTCCGAGGCGTACTCGGCCAACTGCTTGGGATCGACACTGCGCGGCCCGTACTCGGCAAAGTAGACGGTGGCGCTCGGGGCGCGGCCTCGCACCAGCCGAGTCGGCACGGCCGTGACGGGCGTGACTCCGACCGGCAAGATAGGGCTTCCGGCGATATGGTTGAGCAGAGACGACTTCCCCGAACTGACTCGTCCGAAGACCGCGATCTCGAACTGTGGGGATTCAAGGCGTTGGACGATGGTGTCGATCGAGGGACGAAACTCGACGAGTTGCCACCGCATCACGCTCCGGTTCGGCATGTCCAGCATGGCGACGCGGCCAGGCGCAGCGTCCAGGCGTGCGATGCGCTCAGGCAGATTGTGGCCCAGCCGATCGCTCAGGTACGCGCTCACCCGATCCAAGAGCCGATCCAACTCTTGCTGAATGCTCAACACCTCCTGGCGGCCCGCGTCGTCCAACTCGCCGTAGCCACGCAGTCGGTCTGGCGATACTTCCGCCACGGCGATGCTCAGGGTAACCAGGCTCGTCTGCAAGGACCAGCGGAGGCCGACGCGACGGACTTCAATGGGAATCCCGTGCTTTTCCAGGCACGTCACCATCGTGCTGCGGATACGGGCGAAATAGTCCTCCACCACCTTGGCCTCAGTCGGCGACAGGTCATGGACATGCTGATCGAGCGGCGAGGGCCGCTTGCTTTGAGCCAGCATGGGCTCCATCTCATTCAGACGGCTCTCGATGTGCAGAAACGTCGAAAGCAGGGCGTTCTTGTGCAGGGGGTTCAGCATCGGACAGCCCTCAAACGAAAAAAGCCCTCGGGAACCTTCCCAAGGGCTTCGGTCTTCTGCTTGCCCCTACCGAGGAAAGTTCCTTCTGGTAGGGGTTATCATCCGCCGGGCACCGCTGCGAAACGGTGCTCGTCGGCACTTCACGGCGAACCCCATCGCCGCTGCTTCTATAACATTATGGGGTGCCGAAGCGCAAAGTCAATACTGCCTTTGACTTCCAACATGATCCATGCCTCCAAGAATCAGCCCTTGGCATCGGCAAACAACGCCCGCAGACAGATTTGCGACCACATCTCGAAGTCATCCAGGTGGGGAAGGATTTCGTCAACGGGCCGGAAGCTGCCATCGACGATCTCGGCCTCCCGAGCCACTACGGCCGGCCGCTCGACATCAAAGACGTGAACGATCCCCAAATGGACTCGACCGACGGCGGTTTCATCGTCGTTGATAAGGCCGATACACTGTTTGCGGTATGGCGTTTCGATGGCGACTTCTTCGGCCAGTTCTCGGGCCATGCCCTCCGAGTAGGCGTTGCCGATCCCATTGGACGGACAATCCCTCACGGCGATGTGGCCGCCGATGCCGACGCTCCTTCTGCCTCGCAGACGCGACTCGTCTTGCTTCATGCCACGAGTGTATTGGAAGATCGTTTCGCGCCCCGCTCCATCGTCGTGGCAGAAGAGGACGTAGGGAATGAGCTGCTTGTAGGAGGGATCGTTCTCCACTTCACTTCGCGGGCGGTAGCTTGTGTGCGCCGGATCGAGAAGGACGCTGACGTAGCGATCCACCTCGCTGGAGAAGCCCTGGAAATGGCCCAACCGGTGCAACAACTCGGTTGGGACAACAAGCACTCGCTCACTGTTGATCTCGGACACGGGAACCTCCTATGTTGGCATGGCCGAGTTATCGTCCGAACACGGCGGCTTTGCCCAATTCGGCCTCGATCTCCAGCAGCCGGTTGTACTTGGCGATTCGCTCGCTACGGCAGGCCGAGCCGGTCTTGATCTGACCGCCGCCCATCGCCACGGCGAAATCGGCCAGGAAGGCGTCCTCCGTTTCGCCGGAGCGGTGCGACACCACGTAGCCCCAGCCGGCCTTCTGGCACATTTGGATTGCCTCGTATAAAGAGGTGTTGTGCGCCTGTGGGAGAGAGCCGCTTGGTTCTACTTCCCGAAACAAGCGCGCATAACAGTTGTCTTGTACTTCTGTGGATTGAATTTCCTTCGGAGGTT
>Ga0172371_10009159_pt1 | contig 13669 bp, 10 predicted proteins | sample Lak12m_FD_114543 | JGI IMG/M metagenome (GOLD analysis project Ga0172371, IMG submission 114543) | Freshwater microbial communities from Kabuno Bay, South-Kivu, Congo - kab_022012_12m | ecosystem: Environmental > Aquatic > Freshwater > Lake | place: Democratic Republic of the Congo: South-Kivu... | reverse complement strand
GGGGTACCGGCCGCAGTTTTACCTCCGGACCACGGACGTCACCGGGGTGGCCAAGCTGCCCGAGGGAGTGGAGATGGTGATGCCCGGGGACAACGTCTCCATGGAGGTGACCCTGATCACCCCCGTGGCCCTGGAAAAGGAGCTGCGCTTCGCCATCCGGGAAGGCGGCCGCACCGTGGGCGCCGGGGTGGTGAGCGAGATTGTGGAATAGTTTATAACAGAAAAAGGTGGGCGGGCGACCGCACAGGCTGGAAAGCCTGTGCCGCCGAGCATGAGAAATCCTGGAATAATATATGAGAGACATCATTATCTTGGCCTGTACGGAATGTAAGCGTCGGAACTATACGACCACCAAGAACAAGCGGCGGACGCCGGATCGGCTTGCCTTGAAAAAATACTGTTCTTTTTGCCGGACCCATACCCTTCATCGAGAGAGCAAGTAGGGGAGAAGACAGGCCAGTAGCTCCAACGGTTAGAGCGCCGGTCTCCAAAACCGGATGTTGGGGGTTCGAATCCCTCCTGGCCTGCCAATAATGGGATGAGATATGGGACCAAGGGGTCGATTGGTGAGTTTCCGTCAACTAACCGCGCACTTGAGACTCTCTCCTTGAATTCCCTTAACCGAGGTGCTCCAGGGTTAAAGACAAGTCAGCCTGGTTTTGTCCTGGTCGCGGGCCGTTGGGCCCGGCGCAGGCAAGGTTGGGTTTTTCCATATCAGGGGAACCGTAACGTGGAATCAGTATGAAGAAGACCAAGACGAAGCCCAAAACGACCCTGAAAGAAGCCCGGAACGAGTCTTCCCGGGGGCGGGGCCAGGTGGTCAGGATCAAGACGGGCAAGGCGCGCTCCGGCTGGTTCAGGGTGCCGCCGGTCAAGCAGTATTGGCTCGTGACCAAGGAATTCCTGGTGGAAGCGGTTCAGGAACTGAAGAAAACCACCTGGCCCAACCGCAAGGAGACCTTGGGCACCACCGGGGTGGTTCTGGTCCTGGTGTTTGTCCTGGCGGGCTATTTGGGACTGGTGGATTTCCTCCTGTCCCACCTCGTCCGCTATTTCGTCCATTAAGGCAAGAAGGCCGGACCGTGTCCAAAAAGTGGTACATCATCCATACCTATTCGGGCTTTGAACAGAAGGTGAAGAACGCCATTATGGAACGGGCCCGGGCCCATGGTCTGGAAGGCCAGGTGGACGAGGTGCTGGTCCCCACCGAGACCGTGGAAGAGATGGTCAAGGGGGAGCGCAAACTCTCCGCCCGGAAATTTTATCCGGGCTACGTGCTGGTGCACATGGAGATGACCGACGAATCCTGGCACCTGGTGAAAGACACCCCCAAGGTGACGGGTTTTGTGGGCAGCAAAGAAGAGCCGGTGGCCATCCCCGAGGAAGATGCGCAAAAGATCATCGCCCAGATGCAGGAAGGGGTGCTCCGGCCCAAGCCCAAGATCAAGTTTGAGCAAGGCGACAAGGTCCAGGTGACCGACGGCCCCTTCACCAATTTCACCGGGGTGGTGGACGAGGTGCGGCCGGACCGCGGCCGGGTGCGGGTGATGATCAGCGTGTTCGGGCGCCCGACGCCGGTGGATCTGGAATTTACGCAATTGGAGAAAATCTGACTTTACGCCTTTGCGCCCTGGCGTCTTTACGAGGAAAAAATCACGCCAAGACGCCAAGACGCCAAGGAGAGAAGGAAATAGGAAATGGCCAAAAAAGTCATCGCCCAGATCAAATTGCAGATTCCCGCGGGGCAAGCCAACCCGTCGCCGCCCATCGGCCCGGCCCTGGGCCAGCACGGGGTCAATATCATGGAATTCTGCAAATCCTATAATGCCCGCACCCAGGGCCAGGAAGGGACCATCATCCCGGTATTGATCACGGTCTATGCCGACCGTTCCTTCACGTTTGTGACCAAGACGCCGCCGGCCTCGGTCCTGCTCAAGCAGATGGCCCAGGTGGCCAAGGGCGCCAAGGAAACCGGCCGGGAGAAGGTGGGGCAGATCACCAAAGGGCAACTGGAAGAGATCGCCAAACAGAAGATGGTGGATTTGAACACCACCAATTTGGAGATGGCCATGCACAGCATTGCGGGCACCGCCCGGAGCATGGGCATCGAGGTAGTGGAGTAGGGGCGACCCGCCGGGTCGCCCCTACCGGAATAACAAGGGAGAGTGATACCGATGGCCAAGAAAGGCAAGCGATATCGGGAGGCCGCCGGCAAGGTGGACCGCAATCAGCGCTATCCCTTCCAGGACGCGGTCAACCTGGCGTTGGAGACGGCCTCCAGCAAGTTTGACGAAACCGCGGAGATTGCGGTGGCCCTGGGAGTAAACCCCCGCCATGCCGACCAGATGGTCCGGGGGGCGGTGGTCCTGCCCCACGGGCTGGGGAAAACCGTGCGGGTTTTGGTGTTCGCCAAGGGTGAAAAGGAAAAGGAGGCCCTGGAGGCCGGGGCCGACTATGCCGGGGGCGAAGACCTGATCGAGCGCATCAAGGGGGGCTGGCTGGATTTCGACAAGGCGGTGGCCACCCCGGACCTCATGGGTCAGGTGGGGAAGATCGGCAAAATCCTGGGCCCCCGGGGCCTGATGCCCAACGTCAAGGTGGGGACCGTCACCTTTGACGTGGCCAAGGCGGTGAATGAACTCAAAGGCGGCAAGGTGGAATTTCGCGTGGATCGGGCCGGGGTGGTGCACGCCCCCATGGGCAAGGTCTCCTTCGGGGCCGAAAAACTCCTGCAAAACCTGGCGGCCTTTATGGACACCTTGGTGCGGTTGCGGCCCGCCACCAGCAAAGGCGCGTATCTGAAGGGTGTTCATCTGAGCACCACCATGGGACCGGGAATTCCGGTGGACACCAGCGACGTCAAGAACCTGGTGCGCCTGCTGTAAAGGAGAAAAGGGTGCGTAAGGAACAGAAAGCCGAAATCGTCCAGGAAATCCGGGAAAAGGTGGCGAAGTCCCAAATCGGCATCCTGACGGATTTTAAAGGGCTGAAGGTCGAGGATATGACCAGACTCCGGCGGCAGGTCCAGGAGGCCGCGGCGGAGCTCACGGTGGTGAAAAACACGTTGCTCCGGCGGGCGGCGTCCGATGATTCCCCCCTCAGTCCCCTGATGCCCCACTTCACCGGGCCCAACGCCCTGACCCTGGGCTATGCAGACCCGGTGGCGGTGACCAAGGCGCTCATCAAGTTCGCCCAGGAGAAGCCCCAGCTGCAAATCAAAGGCGGGTCCCTGGGGGGACAGGCCTTGACCGTCCAGGACCTGGAAGTTTTGTCCAAGCTCCCGGCCCGGGAGGCGCTCCTGGCCCAACTGCTGGGGGTCTTGCAGGGGGCGCCCACCGCCCTGGTGACGGTCCTGGCCGGGGTCATCCGCAACCTGCTGAACGTGCTGGTGGCGTTGAAAGACCAGAAAGGCGAGACCGAGCCGGCCCCAGCGCCCCCGGCGGAGCCGGAGCCCGTTGCGGCGGAGGCTAAAGTCGAAGGGGAGGCGTAAAAAAGATTATCTCACGCAAAGGCGCAAAGGCGCAAAGGCGCAAAGGCGCCGGGACAACCCGAAATAACCAAAGATTTTCTGAGAGGATAAGGAGGAAGGTAAGATGGCCATTTCCCGTGCTGAGGTAGTTGACTACCTGGCCAACATGACGGTGCTGGAACTATCCCAGCTCATCAAGGAGCTGGAAGACAAGTTCGGGGTGTCCGCAGCCGCCCCGGTGGCGGTGGCCGCAGTGGGAGCCCCATTGGCGGAGGCGGCGCCGGCCGCGGAAGAGAAAACCGAATTCGACGTGGTCCTGACGGCCTGCGGTCCCAACAAGATTCAGGTGATCAAGGAAGTTCGGGCTGTCACCAACCTGGGTCTGAAGGAAGCGAAGGAAGCGGTGGAAAATGTGCCCACCACCCTGAAAGAAGCGATTTCCAAGGCGGAAGCCGAAGAAGTCCAGAAGAAGTTGGAAGCCCAGGGAGCTACCGTAGAAATCAAGTAGTCCCCGGACTTCGGCCATCCTTCAAGGAGTATCCATGGCCAAAGCATTATCGCCGTTACGGCTGCACCGCAAGAATTTCGGCAAGATCGAGCGGGTGGTGGACATTTCCAATCTCATCGAGATGCAGAAAGAGTCCTACCAGCGCTTCTTGCAAAAAGACCTGGCACCGGAGGCGCGCTCGGATTACGGCCTCCAGGGAGTGTTCAAGAGCGTCTTTCCCATCCGGGATTTCAGCGGCGTCTGCTCCCTGGAATTCGTGGATTACAGTCTGGGAGATCCCAAGTATGACGTGGACGAATGCCAGCAGCGGGGCATGACCTTTGAAGTGCCCATGAAGATACGCGTCCGCCTGGTGGTCCACGATCTGGGTCCCGACTCCAAAGTCCAGACCATCCGGGACATCAAAGAGCAAGAAATCTATTTCGGCACCCTGCCCTTGATGACCGAACACGGCACGTTCATCATCAACGGCACCGAGCGGGTGGTGGTGAGTCAGTTGCACCGCTCCCCGGGCCTGTTCATCGACCATGACCGGGCCAAGATTCACTCCAGCGGTAAGATTATTTATTCGGCCCGGTTGATTCCCCTCAGGGGCTCCTGGATCGATTTCGAATTTGATCCCAAGGACATCCTCTATGTGCGCATCGACCGGCGGCGCAAGTTTCCCGCCACCATTCTGCTCAGAGCCCTGGGCTACACCACCGAGGAACTTCTGAACTTTTTCTATAAGACCCAGCGGGTCAATCTGGCCGGTGGAACCATTGAGCAGGCCTTCATTCCGGAGCTGCTGGTGGACAAGACCGCGTCCCTGGACATTCCGGATCCCAAGAGCGGCGACGTCCTGATCAAAAAGGGCAAACGCCTGACCCCGGTGTTGATTCAAAAGATGAAGCGGGCCGGGGTGGAGTTCGTCAAGGGGACTGGCGCCGACCTGGTGGGCCGGGTGGTGGCCCATGACATCCTGGACCCGGAGAGCGGCGAACCCCTGGCCCAGTGCAATGAGATGCTGTCGGAGGATAAGATCGCGCAGTTGCAGGAACGGGGCGTCAAGGAACTCGACCTGCTCTTCATTGACGGGGTCAACGTCAGTCCCTGTCTGAGTAATACCCTGGCGGCGGACAAGACCGCCTCCGTCAAGGAAGCCGTCCTGGAGATTTACCGGCGCTTGCGTCCCAGCAACCGCCCCAACGAAGAAGTGGCCACCAGTTTCTTCCAGAACCTTTTCTTCAATCCGGAATATTACGATCTGTCGCCGGTGGGCCGCCTGAAATTGGACCTGAAACTCAGGCCCAACTTGGAAGAACGTTTGCCCTTGACCAAGACCACCCTGGAGAGAGAGGACATCCTTTTAGCGGTCCGAGAGCTCATCACCCAGAAGGACCGGGAAGGACCGGTGGACGATATCGATCATCTGGGCAACCGCCGGGTTCGGGCGGTGGGGGAATTGCTGGAGAACCAGTTCCGGGTGGGGCTGGTCCGGATGGAGCGGGCCATTAAGGAACGCATGGCCATTCAGGACCTGGACACCCTGATGCCCCATGACCTGGTGAACGCCAAGCCGGTTCAGGCGGTGATCAAGGAGTTTTTCGGCACCTCCCAGCTCTCCCAGTTCATGGATCAGACCAACCCCTTGAGCGCCATTACCCACAAGCGCCGCCTCAGCGCCCTGGGACCCGGGGGGCTGACCCGGGAGCGGGCCGGGTTCGAGGTGCGGGACGTGCATCCCACCCATTACGGCCGCATCTGTCCCATTGAGACCCCGGAAGGTCCCAACATCGGCCTCATTGTCTCCCTGAGCACCTTTGCTCGGGTCAACGAGCTGGGTTTCATCGAGACCCCGTACCGCATCGTGGAAAAGGTGGAAAAGGGCGGCAAGGTGCAGACCCGGGTCACCAAGAAGATCAGGTACCTGAGCGCCCTGGAAGAAAGCGACAAGGTCATCGCCCAGGCCAACGCCCCCCTGGACAGCAAGGGGCGGTTCCTGGGAGAGATGATCGAGGCCCGGAAATGGGGGGAATTCATCATCGCCCATCCCGCCCAGGTGGACTATATGGACGTGTCCCCCAACCAGTTGGTGAGCGTGGCGGCCTCCCTCATCCCCTTCCTGGAGCACGACGACGCCAACCGGGCCTTGATGGGGTCCAACATGCAGCGCCAGGCGGTGCCGTTGCTGACCAGTTGCTCGCCCCTGGTGGGCACGGGCATGGAAGGGGTGGTGGCCCGGGATTCCGGGGTCACGGTGGTGGCCCGGCGCCGGGGCTTCGTGGAGGATGTGGACTCCACCCGCATCGTCATCCGGGCCTCTGAGCCCGGCCGGGGCGGCAACGGCTCCCCGGTGGACATTTACAAACTGACGAAATTCCAGCGCACCAACCAGAATACCTGTTTCAACCAGCGGCCCATCGTGGCGCCGGGAGACCTGGTGGAGCAAGGCCAGATCATCGCCGACGGCCCGGCCACCTCCATGGGGGAGCTGGCCCTGGGCAAAAACGTCATGGTGGCCTTCATGCCCTGGGGCGGCTACAATTTCGAAGACTCCATCCTGGTGAGCGAGCGTCTGATTAAAGACGATGTGTTCACCTCCATCCACATCGAAGAATTCGAGGTCATGGCCCGGGACACCAAGCTGGGGAAAGAGGAGATCACCCGGGATATCCCCAACGTCGGCGAAGACGCCCTGAGCAACCTGGATGACAGCGGCATCATCCGCCTGGGGTCCGAAGTGCGCCCCGGCGACATCCTGGTGGGCAAGATCACCCCCAAGGGCGAGACCCAGCTCACCCCGGAAGAGAAGCTGCTCCGGGCCATCTTCGGCGAGAAGGCCGGGGACGTCAAAGACACCTCCCTGCGGGTGCCGCCGGGGATCGAAGGAGTGGTGATCGACGCCCGGGTCTTTTCCCGTAAGGGAGTGGAAAAGGATGACCGCAGCCGCTCCATCGAAGATGAGGCGGTAGCCAAGCTCCAGAAGGACCAGGCCGACGAGATCGCCATCATCACCCAGAGCTTTCGCAAGAAGCTGGAAGATCTGGTGGTGGGCCAGAAGGTGGCCGACACCATCGACGATGAGCGCACCGGGGTCACCTATCTGGAGAAGGGCAAGGCCGCGCCCCAGGAGCTGGTGCACCGCCGGCCCCTGGAGTTCTGGCGGCACGTGTCCTTCGAGGAACCGGGCATCGAGGACCAGGTGGACCAGCTGCTGGACCGCTACCTGGACCAGGTCCAACTGGTGACCATGGTGTTTGACGCCAAGCTGGGCCGGCTGCGGAAAGTGGACGAACTGCCCCCCGGGGTCATCAAAAAGGTCAAGGTGTTCGTGGCGATGAAACGCAAGCTGGCCGTGGGCGACAAGATGGCCGGCCGCCACGGCAACAAGGGGGTGGTGTCCCGGATTATGCCGGAAGAAGACATGCCCTATTTTGCCGACGGCACCCCGGTGGACATCGTCCTCAACCCCCTGGGGGTCCCTTCCCGGATGAACGTGGGCCAGGTGATGGAAACCCACATGGGCTGGGCTTCCCATATCCTGGGAAAACGCATCGGCGAGATGATCGACCGTTTTTACAGCCTGGATGCCATTCAGTCCCGCCTGAAGCGCATCCTCAACGCCGAGGGTCCCTTGGCCAAAGAAATCGATTCCCTGGATTATGACGACTTGCGGCAGATCTGGGAGAAACATTACCAGGACGGCATTCACATGGCCTCGCCGGTCTTTGACGGGGTCAACGAAGAAGAGGTCCAGGCTTACCTGGCGGAAGCCGGGCTGCCCACCGGGGGCCAGTCGCGCCTCCGGGACGGCCGCACCGGCGAGGAGTTTGACCGGGACGTAACCGTGGGGGTGATGTATATGATGAAACTGCATCACCTGGTGGCCGACAAGATCCATGCCCGGTCCATCGGGCCGTATTCCCTGGTGACTCAGCAGCCTCTGGGCGGCAAGGCCCAGTTCGGCGGCCAGCGCCTGGGAGAAATGGAGGTCTGGGCCCTGGAGGCCTACGGCGCGGCTTATACCCTGCAGGAATTTTTGACGGTTAAATCCGACGACGTGGCCGGTCGCACCCGCATGTATGAAAAGATCTTCAAAGGTGAATACGACCTGGAAGCGGGCCTGCCGGAGTCTTTCAACGTCCTGGTCCGGGAGCTCAAGAGCCTGGCGCTCAATGTGGAGCTCCTGAAAAAGGACAAGGAGAAGTCCTGAGGACGATCACTCTATGGAAAAGATGCGCGAAATAGCTCTGGAAGATTTGAATAGCCTGTTCGCCCGGCCGGAGGACCCCATCGCCATCGAAGCGGTCCGGTTGGCTCTGGCCTCTCCGGATATGATCCGGTCCTGGTCGTACGGGGAAGTGAAAAAACCGGAGACCATCAACTACCGGACCTTCAAACCGGAGCGGGACGGCTTGTTCTGCGCCAAAATCTTCGGCCCGGCCAAGGACTACGAGTGTAATTGCGGCAAGTACAAGCGCATGAAGCACCGGGGGATCACCTGCGAGAAGTGCGGCGTGGAAGTGATCCAGTCCAAGGTGCGCCGGGAACGCATGGGCCACATTGAGCTGGCCTGCCCGGTGGTGCACATCTGGTTTCTGAAGAGCCTGCCCAGCAAGATCGGCAACCTGCTGGACCTGACCCTCAAAGAGCTGGAAAAAATCCTCTATTTCGAAGCCTACGTGGTGGTGGATGGCGGCGACACCTCCCTGACCAAAGGCGCCCTCCTGTCGGAGGAAAAATACCGCCAGTGTCGGGAGGAATTCGGGGACCGGTTTGTGGCCGGCATGGGGGCGGAAGCCATCCGGGCGATGTTGAAGGAAGTGGACCTGGAGGGCCTGTCCGCCGAAGTGCGGCAGGAGATGGTCAAGACCAGCTCCGACGCCAAGCGCAAGAAGCTGGGCAAACGCCTCAAGATCATCGACGCCTTCCGGGAGTCGGGCCAGCGGCCCGAATGGATGGTGATGGAAGTGATCCCGGTGCTGCCGCCGGACCTCCGGCCCCTGGTGCACCTGGACGGCGGCCGTTTCGCCACCTCGGATCTGAACGACCTCTACCGCCGGGTGATCAACCGCAACAACCGGCTCAAACGGCTCCTGGAGCTCAACGCCCCGGACATCATCATCCGCAACGAAAAGCGCATGCTCCAGGAGGCGGTGGACGTGCTCTTCGAAAACGGCCGTCGGGGCCGCACCATCACCGGGCCCAACAAGCGGGCCTTGAAATCTCTCTCCGACATGCTCAAGGGCAAACAGGGCCGCTTCCGCCAGAACCTGCTGGGCAAACGGGTGGATTACTCCGGCCGCTCCGTCATCGTCATCGGCCCGGAACTGAGGCTGCACCAGTGCGGCCTGCCCAAGCAGATGGCCCTGGAGCTGTTCAAACCTTTTATCTTCCACAAGCTGGTGGCCCGGGGCTACGCCACCACCATCAAGGTGGCCAAACGCCTGGTGGACCGGGAGACCCCGGAAGTCTGGGATATCCTGGACGAAGTGGTCAGGGAACACCCGGTGATGCTCAACCGGGCCCCCACCCTGCACCGCCTGGGCATCCAGGCCTTTGAACCGCTCCTGATCGAGGGCAAGGCTATCCAGTTGCACCCCCTGGTCTGCACTGCGTTCAACGCCGACTTTGACGGCGACCAGATGGCGGTGCACGTGCCGTTGTCCATCGAGTCCCAGATCGAAGCCCGGGCCCTGATGATGTCCACCAACAACATCTTGAGCCCGGCCAACGGCGACCCCATCATCATCCCCACCCAGGATATCGTCCTGGGACTCTACTACCTCACCCGGGAACGTCCCTTCGCCAAGGGCGAGCGGGTGGCGACCAACGGCAAAAGGCCCATACCCTTCGCTTCTCCCGAGGAGGTGCGGGTGGCCTACGACCAGGGCGAGGTCCATCTCCAGGCCCGTATCCCGGTGCGGATCGACGGCAAGATCTACCAAACCACGGTGGGTCGGGTCATCCTTCGGGAGATCCTCCCGGAAAATCTGCCTTTTGAACTGATTAACGGCACCATGACCAAGAAGGAGATCCGCAAGCTCATCGCCCAGAGCTACCGCACCTGCGGCATCAAGGAGACGGTTATCTTTGCGGACCAGCTGAAAAACCTGGGGTACCGGTACGCCACCCAGGCCGGCATCTCCATCTGCATTCAGGATATGGTCATCCCCAGCCGCAAATCGGTTATCCTGGCCCAGTCCCAGGCGGAAGTGAACCAGGTGGAAGAGCAGTACCAGGAAGGTCTGATCACCGAAGGGGAAAAATACAACAAGGTGGTGGATATCTGGGCCAAGGCCACCGACGAGATCGCCCTGGAGATGATGACGGAGATGTCCCGGGAAGTGATTTCGGTGGAGGAGCCGGACCCGGAGAAACCGGGTCAGACCGTGGTCCGCCAGGAAGAGGTGGCCTCTTTTAATCCGGTGTTCATGATGGCCGACTCCGGCGCCCGGGGCAGCAAAGACCAGATGCGGCAGCTGGCGGGCATGCGGGGCCTGATGGCCAAACCCAGCGGGGAGATCATCGAAACCCCCATCACCGCTAACTTCCGGGAAGGTCTGACGGTGCTCCAGTACTTCATCTCCACCCACGGCGCCCGGAAAGGTCTGGCGGATACCGCCTTGAAGACCGCCAATTCTGGCTATCTCACCCGGCGGCTGGTGGACGTGGCTCAGGATGCGGTGATTACCGAGGATGACTGCGGCACCATCGACGGCATCTATGTGAAGCCCCTGGTGGAGGGCGGCGAGATTATCGAGCGGGTGGGCGACCGGGTGTTGGGCCGCACTGCCCTGTACGATATTATCGACCCCCATACCGAAGAGGTCCTGGTGCGGGCCAACGAGGAGATCGACGAGGAGGCGGCCCGGCGCATCGACGAGTCCGGTCTGGGCCAGGACGAGAAGAAAGGCGTCCAGATTCGCTCGGTGCTTACCTGCGCCACCCGGCGGGGCGTCTGCGCCAAGTGCTATGGCCGGGACCTGGGCCACGGCACCTCCGTGTCCATGGGGGAGGCCATCGGCATCCTGGCGGCCCAGAGCATCGGCGAGCCCGGCACTCAGCTGACCATGCGCACCTTCCACATCGGCGGCACCGCCTCCCGGCGGGCGGAGCAGAGCGTCCACCTGGCCCGGGTCCACGGCTGGGTGCGCTTCGACCACCTGAAATCGGTCACCGACCGCTACGGCGAAATGGTGAATCTCTCCCGCCAGGGTGAACTGGTGCTGGTGAGCGAAAAAGGCATCGAACGGGAACGCTACCCCCTGACCTACGGAGCCCACATCAAGGTGCGGGAGGGCGAGGAAGTGCGGCCCGGCCAGGTCCTGGCGGAATGGGACCCCTTTACCAACGCCATGCTCACGGAAGTGGGGGGCATCATCAAGTTCGGGGACATCATCGAACATGTCACGGTCCAGGAACGGGTGGACCCGGTCACCGGCAAGGCCTCCCGGTCCATCGTGGAGAGCAAGGACGCGGAACTGCGCCCCCGTATCTCGGTAAAGGACGCCGAGGGCCAGACCGCCAAAATTCCCGGCACCCCGGCCTCGGCCCGCTACTTCATGCCGGTGGGGGCCATCATCATGGTCAACGAAGGGGACCAGGTGGCGCCGGGGGACGTCATCGCCAAGATCCCCCGGGAAACCACCAAGACCAAAGACATCACCGGCGGCCTGCCCCGGGTGGCGGAGCTCTTTGAAGTGCGCAAACCCAAAGAAACCGCCATTATCAGCGAAATTGACGGTCTGGTCTCTTTCGGCAAGCACATCAAGGGGAAGCGCAAGGTCATCGTCACCCCGGATGTGGAAAAGGCCAAGCCCAAAGAATACCTCATCCCCAAGGGCAAACACGTGGCGGTGCAGGAAGGCGACTACGTCCGGGCCGGGGACGCCCTGATGGACGGCTCCCCCAACCCCCATGATATCCTGAACGTCAGCGGACTCAAAGACCTGGCCCGCTACCTGGTGGATGAAGTCCAGGAAGTTTACCGTCTCCAGGGCGTCAAGATCAACGACAAGCACATCGAAGTGATCGTGCGCCAGATGCTCCGGCGCATCAAGGTGGTGGACTCGGGGGATACGGATTTCCTCATGGGCGAGCAGGTGGAGAAGTGGGTCTTCGAAGAGAAGAACGACGAGGCCATGGCCCAGGGGAAACGCCCGGCCACCGGTGAACCGCTCCTGCTGGGGATCACCAAGGCCTCTTTGACCACCGAGAGCTGGATTTCCGCGGCCTCCTTCCAGGAGACCACCAAGGTGCTGGCGGACGCCGCGGTCCAGGGGAAGATCGATTACCTCCGGGGCCTCAAGGAAAACGTCATCATGGGGCGGCTCATCCCGGCGGGCACGGGCCTGGCCCAGTACCGGGACCTGGACATCAAGCTTCAGGAGGACCTGGAGTTGGAACTGCCGCCGCCGGAAAATCTGGGGGTGGAGGCGGAGATGCCCCAGGCCGCCTCGCCGGAATAATAATAGGTTGACACCAGGTATTCATTGAAATAAAATAAAAATTTTTAGTAGCCCTCGATTCAGGGATGCGGCGCCCGGACCGGGGCTGCGCCAGAAACCAGCAATGGCCCCCCTCTCTCCTCCCCGGGGGGGAGGGGGATTAACCTGAGAAACTCTTGAACAAGTTGGACGCGGAGCCCATATGCCGACTATCAACCAGTTGATTCGCAAAGGCCGGGAGCAGCAGAAAAAGCGGACCGCCTCGCCGGCCTTGCAAAGCTGTCCCCAAAAACGCGGGGTGTGTGTCCGGGTGTATACCACCACCCCCAAAAAACCCAATTCGGCCTTGCGCAAAGTGGCCCGGGTGCGGCTGACCAACGGCATCGAGGTGACCACCTACATCCCCGGCGTGGGCCACAACCTTCAGGAGCACTCGGTGGTGCTCATCCGGGGGGGCCGGGTGAAAGACTTGCCCGGCGTGCGCTACCACGTCATCCGGGGCACCCTGGATGCTTCCGGGGTTCAGGATCGCCGGCGGGGACGGTCCAAATACGGGGCCAAGCGGCCCAAGTAAAGACACGAGGTAGGTATGCCCAGAAAAGGCGGGGTGGTCAAGCGGCTGGTGCCCCAAGACCTGAAATACAACGACGTGTTGGTGAGCCGGTTCATCAACGGCCTGATGGAGCGGGGCAAGAAGAGCACGGCCCAGCGCATCCTGTACAACGCCATGGAGCTCGTGGGGCAGCGGGGCAATGACGACCCCCTGAAGCTCTTCCACCAGGCGGTGGAAAACGTCAAGCCCTTGATCGAGGTGAAGTCCCGCCGGGTGGGGGGGGCCACCTATCAGGTGCCGGTGGAAGTCCGGGCCGACCGCCGGGTCTCTCTGGCCATCCGCTGGCTCATCAATTACGCCAAGGCCAGGAGCGAAAAATCCATGGAAGCCAAGCTGGCCGGGGAACTCCTGGACGCGGCCAACAACCGCGGCACCGCCATCAAGAAACGGGAAGACACCCATAAGATGGCCGAGGCCAACAAGGCCTTCGCCCATTATCGCTGGTAAAAACAATTAGTTAAGGCGAACTGAAAACGCAAAGCAAGTAAATGGCCCCCAAGCAGAGTTTGGGCTAAAAGTAGCGTTCCCAAGCAGGACGGGCTGTTGCCCAAATCGGCTTGGGTCTGGTGTTTTTCCAGGGGCAAAATCGTTATAAGGTTCCAAAAAGTTCATTAACTGCTGGTAATTATTGATTATAGTGGTAAAAT
>Ga0172371_10009156_pt1 | contig 13672 bp, 14 predicted proteins | sample Lak12m_FD_114543 | JGI IMG/M metagenome (GOLD analysis project Ga0172371, IMG submission 114543) | Freshwater microbial communities from Kabuno Bay, South-Kivu, Congo - kab_022012_12m | ecosystem: Environmental > Aquatic > Freshwater > Lake | place: Democratic Republic of the Congo: South-Kivu... | reverse complement strand
TTCCACCCGATGCTCAAAAATTGATCGAACGATTCTGGCCAGGCCCTCTGACGGTTGTTCTCTTAAAAAGAGATAATGTTCCCGATATTGTCACAGCCGGGCTTCGAACTGTTGCCGTTCGAATGCCAAGGCATCCGATGACACTGAAGTTCATCGAACTCTCAGGATCTCCCATTGTTGGACCGAGCGCCAATCCCTTTGGATATCTAAGCCCAACCACAGCAGAACATGTTCGAGATCAATTGGGCGATCAAATCGACTTTATTCTGGATGGGGGACACTGTGAAGTGGGGGTGGAATCGACGATCATCTCTTTCTTTGAAAAAAGACCCAAATTGTTGAGGCCGGGCGGAGTCCCTCTTGAAGAGATTGAATCCATCATCGGAAAGGTAGAAATCGGGCCTTTCCATGAAGAAGGTCCCCCTGCCGCCGGCATGCTTCCAAGACATTATGCTCTAAGGACACCTGTCCTGCTCGATTGGTCTGAAAAGAATATCGATAATCTCAGGGATAAAAGAATCGGGTTTCTCGCTTTTCAGGAGCCGAAATCCTTTCTAAAATTCACTCATATCGAAGTGCTTTCAAAAAAGGGGGATTTAAGAGAGGCAGCGGCAAACCTCTTCTCTGCCATACGGCAACTGGATGCCCTTAATTTAGAACTGATCCTGGCGGAAGGAGTTCCCGAAGCGGGGTTAGGACGGGCGATCATGGACCGTCTCCGTCGCGCCAGCCGAAACCGATTTGCAGACTCTTCGCTTCGCTCAGAGTGACAGATCAGATTGTCATTCTGAGGAGTCCCGCCTTGACGGGACGACGAAGAATCTCAGAATCAATATAAAACAATGAAAAAAATCGTCTTAAGTATTTTATTCTTTTTTTTACTTTCCACTTTCTCCGTTTCAAAATCTATCGGTTTACCGGCAGAGGATATCCAGCTTGTGACGGATTCCCAGTACTTTCAAGTGGCAAAAAAGATGATCCAGGAGGCGAAGTCTTCGATTCAAATTATGATGTTTGAGATGGGATATTATGAGAAATATCCTCAGACCCCTTCCAATCTTCTCGTCAGGGAATTGATCGATGCGAAGAGGAGGGGCGTAAAGGTAGAGGTAATTTTAGAGGTGAAGGAAGGAAAGGATCGGACAACTGAAAGAAATATACAGACCGGAAAGGTCCTATCATCTGGAGGCGTGGATGTGATTTATGATCCCCTCTTTAAAACCACCCATGCTAAATTTATAGTTGCCGATGAATATCTTGTCCTCTTAGGAAGCACAAACTGGACCTACTATGCCCTGACGAATAATCATGAAGTCTCTGTCCTCATTCGATCGAAAGAGTTGGCGAGAGAATTGACGGACTATTTTAATCAGGTGAAGGCCACCGGCACTAAAAATTCCAAATTCCAAGCACCAATATCCAAATAATTTCCAATCACCAATAATCAAAGTTTTGACAATTGGAATTTGGTTATTGGATATTATTTGGGGTTTGGAGTTTGTGATTTGGTGCTTGAGGTTTAAGGATGCTGATTGATTCTCACGCTCACTTAGAAATGCCTGAGTTTAGAAAGGATCTGGAGGCAGTGATCCAGAGGGCCAAGGCTTCGGGCGTGGAATATATCTTTACCGTAGGAACGGAGAAGAGGGACTGGAAAAGGGCCCTTGAGATTGCCCATGCTCATTCCCTGATCTACGCTATTTTAGGTGTCCATCCCCACAATGCAAAGGAGATTGATGGCGAGACCTATTCGACCTTGAGAGATCTCTGTCAGGATGAAAAAGTAAAGGCGCTCGGAGAGATCGGATTGGATTTTTACAGGAACCTTTCGCCTAAAGAAGTCCAATTAAAGAGGTTCCGTGAACAGGTCGAACTCGCACGGGAGTTAAAACTTCCCATCGTGGTTCATGACCGGGAGGCCCATGTGGAGACGATCCGGATACTGAGATCTGAGAAGGCATTGGAGTGTGGAGGGATCATCCACTGTTTTTCCGGAGATGATGAGATGGCGAAGGCCTGTATCGACATGGGATTCTACATCTCGATTCCCGGAAGCATCACCTTTAAAAACGCATCAGGATTGAGAGAAACAGTCAAGAAACTCCCATTGGATTCTCTTCTGGTTGAGACCGATGCCCCTTTCTTAACTCCTGAGCCCTTTCGGGGGAAGAGAAACGAGCCGGGTTTCGTTCGATATACGGTACAGAAGATCGCAGAGATTAAAAAGGTCCCTTTTGAAAAGGTGGCTGAAGCGAGCTCGGAAAATGCCCTGCGGGTTTATCGTTTGAAATAGTCCCTGCCTTTTAGAGGGTTAGGGAGGATGATTGATATGAGGCGCCGCGAAAAGAATTTCGTTGAAGAAATACGGAGAATCCTCTCCGAGAGGGAGAGGAGGACCATTGAACAACCTTCTTATTCTCATGCGGCAGTTCTGGTCCCTCTCTTTAGGAAGGAAGGAAACTGTCACCTCCTTTTTACCAAGAGGACCGATCAGGTCAAATACCATAAGGGAGAAATCTCTTTTCCCGGGGGAATGGCGGACAGAGGAGATTTGAACCTGGAGAAGACAGCGCTCCGGGAGGCGAACGAGGAGATCGGGCTTAACGAGAGGGATGTGGAGATCGTCGGTGTATTGGATGATATTGTGACCAGCACTGAATTCATCGTTACGCCATTTGTAGGCCTTTTCCCTTACCCCTATCCATTTAAACCGAGTCCCGTTGAGATTGCAGAGCTGATCGAAATCCCTCTTTCCTTCTTACTGGACGAAGAGTCTTTCGGCGAAAGGGAGATCAACAGGTTGGGTCGAAAAGAGGTGATCTATGCCTATCAGTATGGAGACCATCTCATCTGGGGGGCGACGGCGAGAATCCTGAAACAGTTTTTGGATTTGATTTCCCCTCATGAGAGTTTTTAGTCATCCCTGAATGAGACTTGCCATGCGATGATCAATAGAATTGAAGGGGAATGATTTTGGACAAGGACTTCTTGATTGATTTAATCTGCAAACATTGCGAGTTTTACAAAGAGTCCGATAAGGACCTGGAGTGCGGCGCCTATAAGATCCTCAAGGGACTTCTTAAAAAAGGAATCATTACCCCGGAACAGATTAAAGATGTCCTCCCTGAATAAATTCTTCGTATTGTCACCCCATTGTGTATTGAAACACCTTGAAGAACCCTGCCTTTACGATATTGAAAATGACGAACTCTACGAACTGAGCCGGGATGCTTTTGAATTCCTCATCCGGTGCTCCTTGGGGAAATCCCCTCCGGTAAAGAAGGAGGATGAGGAGTTTATTCAATACTGCCTCTCGGAGAATTTGATCGCTGTCTCAGGGGTCCCCGTTAAAAGGGAATTCAGTACCCATCCTTCCCCGATTCCTTCTCTCCGTTATCTTGAACTCCTGATTACGGATCGATGCAATCTTCGCTGCAGGCACTGTTATATCGGAGAGGGGAAAAATCAGGATCTTCCTCTCGGGAAAATCGAGAGGATATTAAAAGAATTTGAGGAGATTCAGGGGCTCAGGCTTCTCCTCTCCGGTGGAGAGCCCCTGCTCCATCCCAATTTCTGGGAGATTAATTACATCCTGAGAGACTTTGAATTTCGTTCCATCCTCCTCACAAATGGAACCCTCATCACTCATGAGGTGGCTAAAAAACTCCGTGTGCATGAGGTTCAGGTGAGTCTGGACGGGATGAAGGAGGGCCATGAATCCCTAAGGGGAAAAGGGACATTTCAAAAGGCCATTCGGGCCATTGAATCTCTTCAGGACGCTCATATTCGTGTTTCTGCTGCCACGATGATTCATCAGAAAAATCTTAAGGAGTTTGATGAATTGGCCTCCCTGATTCAATCAAAGAACATCAAAGAATGGAATGTTGATCTTCCTTGTGTTGCCGGGAGGTTCGAGGAGAGCAGGGACTTTTGGGTTGAACCTTCTGAGGCAGGCCGCTTCCTCCGATATGGTTTCGGAGGGGGACTTCACAGCTCGAAAAAAAATGCTACCTGCGGAGCACATCTCTGTGCTATACTTCCAAATGGAAATGTTTGTAAGTGCGGGCTCTTCAGTCAGGAGCCTGTGGGAACGATAGAGGAAGGTCTCAGGTTTTGCTGGGATCGGATTCCCAGGATTCCATTAAAAGATCTGACCTGCGACTGCCCGGAGCGGGAGGATTGTAGAGGCGGATGCCGTTTCAGGGCAAAATATTTTGGAGACCTGTTTCAACCTGACCCTTTCCAATGTTATGCCCGGGGGGTATTGAAAGGAGGTGATCCGGATGAGTATTAAAAAAATCGCCAAGAGGTTCTCCACAACCTGCAAATGCAAGGCATCCTGTTGAAATCTGTTTAGAGCTCCTTCTTTTTTTCCCTCTTTCCTTCTCCGAGGAGAAGGAAAGAGGGATTTTCATTTTGAAGAAAATGTATCTCGGAATTGATTTTCTGATTAGCCCTGAGCTGAAACCCTATGTGGTGGAGGTCAATGTAGGCCTTCCAGGAGGGGCCCAGGAATACCATCTTGCTCATCTGGTCCATCTGGGAAGGCCTTCCGATATTTTTTCGAGAATCGAAGAGACCTCCCTGAGGGTCTACGGAAAGAATTTTAGAGATTACCTTCATTCCCTTCCCTGGATTGAGAGCCTGAAACCCTTCAAGATCTGGATGGATGGAGAAGGTCCATTCCCCCGCACATTTCACCCGGGTCTGAGGTTCGAGGACAAATGGGTCCAATATCAATTGGTCAAACCCATAGCCCCCATGCCTGAGACCATCGTTTTTAATCCCCAAGATCTTTCAGGTGCGGAGGCTTTTCTAAAAAGAAAAGGGACTGTGGCTCTTAAGCGCCGTGTGGGAAGGGGGGGAAGGAATTTTAAGATCATCACAGGCACTGAATCTTTATCCACTCTGAATATAGAGAATCGCCTGTTCCTTCTCCAAGAATATATTGAGTCCAGGATAAATGAGTCTGCCTTTTCCATCCGTGCGGTTGCCTTTGGCGGAGAGTTTATGTGCATGTATGCCAATCTCTCAGACCGACCCTATTCCAATCATGGGATCCTGGTCTTCATATCAAAGGGAGATCATTTCGGACTCGCAGATAAAAAGTTCGAAACGGAGTGCTTCAATCAGAAATCCTGGGAGGCAGAGATATGGTTTGGTGAGCATGATCCTTCCTATCTGAGACACAATCTTTATGAGGATGAAGTAGCAAAAACCACTTTATCCCTTCCGGATCAACTTTATAAGACGATCGAGGAACTTTCTGTGAAAATAGAGAGGATTTATGAAGGATTAGATTTCTCTTCTATACCGAAGGCATGTTTTGAGCTTGGCGTTCATTAGAAGGGATGCCCATCCGGAGAACGGGGAGTGAAGCTCCCCGCCCACAGGGCGGGGCTTCCCGGAAAGGAAATCTCATTCATATTGTGCCCCTTGACCCCGCCTACAAGGCGGGCTTGCGGGGCACTTGCCGGTCAAAAATTTTCCTGCAGGACCTCGAAGAAGGCGCGGGGGTGCTTGCAGACCGGACATTTTTCAGGAGCTTCTTTTCCTTCAAAGACATAACCGCAGTTTCGACAGTGCCACTTCACCGGGGAATCTTTTTTAAAGGCCTTTCCTTCCTTCACATTCTTGGACAGACTCAAATAACGTTCTTCATGGAATTTTTCCACTTTAGCCACCCACGAAAAGGTCTCTGAGATTTCCGGGAATCCCTCCGCTTTGGCGACCTCCGCAAAATTCCGATAGAGGGTCGTCCACTCCAGGTTTTCCCCATCTGTAGCGGCTTTCAAATTGGCTATTGTATCTCCGACTGGCCCGGCAGGATAGGATGCGACGATCTCCACCTCTCCTCCCCTGAGCAGGTTGAAAAAGAGTTTGGCATGTTCCTTCTCATTTTCCGCGGTTTCGAGAAAAATCGAAGAAATCTGCTCATAGCCCTCTTTTCTCGCTGCGCTGGCAAAATAGGTATAGCGATTCCTGGCCTGGGATTCGCCTGCAAAAGCAGTCAGGAGATTCTTCTCTGTCTGACTTCCTTTGAATTCCATATTGTTTCCTCTCTATTTTGTAAGCGAAGGGTCTGTTTTTACGGTAATGATAAAATCGAAATATATCCATGTCAATCCCTCCCCTTTCCCCTGGGAAGGGCCATCACCTTACAAAAGGCCTGCGAGGAGCAGAAGGTTGATTTCAACTCTTTAATGCCGAAGATCGAGATGGCCAAGAGGGGCTTGGTGTAATCTCTTTTGACTCCAATCTGGACCTCCATCCCACAGTAAGGACAATTCATACTCTCCCTCCGGTCACTTTGATTGAATCCCCTTGGTCCGGATCATATGATCTAAAATTTCAACTGCTCTTTTTGCGAAGGCAGGTTCGCTGATATGAGCATCCATTTCCTCTACAGGGGTACGGGGGTGAAGGATCCTTCTCAGTTCCTTTACGAAGACCTGATTGACCTTTGGGTCATAGAATTCCGTTCCGGGTTTATCCGCTTCAGACCATCCCTTTTGGGGGATCAGCACATAGGCAGGCCCATTTGATTTATTCAGCTTCTTTCCGATGATCCCGGCAAACTCTTTCATCTCTTCGGGCCCCATCCGAACACAAAAACGGATATCATGAGGGTGAACCTTTCTTCCTTTCAATCGGTCTGGCATCGGGTAATAGGGACTGAAAACAGCATTATCGAGACCCCCCGGGACGACTACCCGGGGGATTTCCATCTCGCCCGTAGTCTCCAGCCGAATGGATCCAATCCCTCTGCAGTAGCCTCCGAACATCTCGTCAGCGATTTCATGGGTGGTAAAGTCAAGGACGCCATCGATGAGGCCCTGAGCAATGAGCTCCTCCATAGCCATCCCACCGCACCCATTGGCATGAAAAGCGATCATCTCATATCCCCTTTCCTGAAGAAGGGGCTCGGCATTCAGGGCGCAGACTGAATTGATCCCGTAGGCGGTTACCGCAACCATGGGTTTTACCTTCCGGATGACATTTCCCCTCTCAATCATCCCGCAGATGGCATAAGAGGCCTGACCAAGGATGAGGCGCATAAATGGATTCGATCCCAGGAGATCGGCTACGGAATGAAACATCACAATATCTTTTGTTCCCACATACTCTCTGATATCTCGAGAGGCAACGGTGGAGAGGACCATCTTGGGGAGTCCAAATGGGAGGGATCGCATAATATGGGTTACAATCGCTGTGCCTGTCCCCCCTCCCAGTCCAAAAAGGCCATTTAATCTTCCCTCCTTAAAGAGGCGTCCAGCCAAAAGGGCTCCGCCTTCCTGGACCGCTTTGATCGCAGCGGAGCGGTCTTTCTTCTTGATTAAGTCATCCAGTTGATACCCGGCCGCTCTGACCACCTCCTCACGGGTGATATCAGGGTGGAGGAGAGGCTTTTCCAGAGTCCCCACATCCATCAGAAGGGGAGTAAGGCCAAGTCTTTTAACGCACTCCTTCACATAGGCGACTTCCCTTCCTTTGGTATCCAGGGTGGCAATGATGAGAAGTTGTTTTTTCACTCTTTGCTCTCTCCTCTGGTCGGCGTGCCCTTTAACTTTTGAGCGATCCGGAGGACCGTCTCCACATAGGGTTCGCTTTGGTTATACGTCATGAGGATCCGTTCCTTCCTTTCCCTTGAGAGCCTCTTCTTCCATCCATGAGCACTCAGATAATTTCCGATACTATTGATTGCATCCTCATGGCTGAGCAACCAGTTCTCAAAACCTTTTTGAGGCAGGGCATAGTTAAGATAACTGGAGGGGATAAATTGGGCCATGCCCAATGCCCCTGCATGTGAACCGTAAACCTCCAGGGGATCCATCTTCTCCTGATCGATGATCTTAAGAAAACATTTAAGCTCCTGATAGGCCCATTGGGCCCTCCTCTTTGCGAATGCCTCTACCGATTCCAGGGAGATTTCAGGATCATATTGACGAAGGTTCTGAAAATTTTTCTCAATATTCTCCGGTGAATCCATGAGGGCGAGGGTGGCCAAGGTGGGAATGACCCGGTATTTTCCGATGTTCTCTCCGAACCTCGATTCGATGAGGAGGATGGCCACCACCACCTCCTTCTCGACATGGAAACGAGCCTCCATCTTTTTCAGGGAAGAGAGGTTCTGACGGAGGTATTTTCTGGCAAGAAGGATTGGCTCTGAAGTCAGAAATTTTTGGTATCGCTCCGTGTCCTCCTTCGTATTGAGATAGATGACCAGTGCAGGGAGGTTGATGGCTGACCGGGAATCGGCAAACAGGCCGGATAGAGTCTGGACATTGAGGCCATCCCGGGCAAGGCGAAAAATCAGCTCTTGATAAAGAGAAGGAATTTCTTTAGTATCATAGGAAAGGACTGTGGAAGCGACTATAACCAAGCTGATCAGGATAAGGCAGGAGGTCCTGAGGACCATCGGATATCTGACCATAGAATGCAGTCTAACAAGTTCTCATCTTTTTTTCAACGGCCCATTCAACGATGATGTATCCTGAAGGTCCGTAGATGAAAATTGGGTTTATTTCAGTCATTCTGATCCTCATCTTTTCTCAACTCCCTTTTGGTCCCTCTGCGCCGGAGACACCCGAGGAGGAGCCTTCTCCGGTGAAGGGGTGGTGGATGGTAAAATACTTTGGCGTGCCTCCAACCCAGTATTCGAGAATTGGGAAAGGGATAATCAAGGCGGAGAGCCTGGGCAGCCGGTCTTCTCTCTTTAAGAAGGCCGGAGAGAAGGAGAACCGTTTTCCTCTCCTCTCCTGGAAATGGAAGGTGTCGAATACCATCCGCTCTGCGATTGAAACAAGAAAAGACCGATTCGATTCCGCGGCCCGGGTGATGGTCGTTTTTGGGAAGGAAATGGGGTTTAGACTCTTCGGAAGTTCGGAGCCTACGGGTTTAAAAATCGAATATATCTGGGCAACCCATCTCCCCAGGGGCCATATCTTCGATCACCCCGGTGAAAAGAACTGTAAGGTTTTTGTACTCGAATCCGGGGAGGGAAAAGCAGGCCAGTGGGTCTATGAGAAGCGAAACATTCATAAAGATTTTAAGGAAGCCTTTAAAGAAGAACCCAAGGAAGTCTTTGCCATTGGCCTCCAGACCGACACCGACCACAGCAACGAGATGGTCACCACCTACTACTCCGAACCTGTTTTGAGAAAGAGATGATCGGGAGTAAGGAATAATACTTTAAATCAAAATTGGCAGTTTTTTCTTAAAGATTCCGATAAAATTCGGTCAGGATCTTAAGAACTTCAGGCCGACTGAACTCTTCAGGGATAGGGTCTCCTTCAGTGAGTTTCTTTCTTAATAGCGTCCCGCTCAATAAGAGATGGTCTTCCTCAGGATGCGGGCAGGTCTTATAGGAGGCCATCGCTTTACACTTATAACAATAGAAGGTCCAGTCAATCTTCAGGGGTTTAATCATAAGAGCATCCGATGGAATCTCATCAAAGATCTTTTGGGCCTCAAAGGGACCATAAAAATTACCCACTCCAGCGTGGTCCCGTCCTACAATTAAGTGAGTTGCTCCATAGTTCTGTCTGAATATGGCATGAAGCAGTGCTTCCCGTGGTCCGGCATAACGCATCTCCAGGGGGTACCCCTTCTGGATCACTCGATCTTTTGGAAAATAATTTTCTACAAGGACCTCCACACATTTTACCCGGACCTCGGCTGGGAGATCACCTTCCTTTAAGTTTCCAATAAGCTGATGGATGAAAAGTCCGTCGGAGATCTCCATAGCAATCTTGGCAATGTACTCATGGGAGCGATGCATCGGGTTTCTCAACTGCAAGGCAGCTATGGTCCCCCACCCTCTCTCTTTAAAGAGCCTCCGAGTCTCTTCTGGAGTGGCATAGATACCATTAAACCTTTTTGGATACTCACCTTCACTCAGCGCCTTCACCGGACCGGCGAGATTGACTTCTCCCTGTGCCATTACCTTGGCCACTCCAGGATGCTTCGTGTCATCGGTCTTGAAAACCTCCTTGCATTCATGAACCTTATCAATTGTGTATTTTTCCTCCACGGCTATACTGCCCATGAGCTCATTGTTTTCTTTATCGATCAAGGCCACTTCTTGCCCTTCTTTTAAATGATTGGCTATTTCTTTGGTTGCAGACAAAGTAATGGGGATGGGCCAGAAGATTCCATTGGTCATCTTCATTTCATCGCATACACCCTGCCAATCCGCCTTTGTCATAAATCCGTTGAGAGGGCTGAAGGCTCCGATTCCCATCATGATCAGATCATCCCTTTCCCGGGTCGTCATACGAATCTGGGCAAGGGACTGGGCTTTCTCCTTGGCGTCCTTCAACTCTTCTCCCTTGAGAAGCAGTGGTTTCAGTTCTCCCCCATGGGGTGGTATCAGGTTAGACATGTGTTGGTAAACCTTCCCGTTCTTTTTTCATATTGCCCCTGGAAGCCTCGACCCGTTTAACTTTTTACATATATCCTAACTTCCGCATTCTCTCCATGGCCTTCTCTTTATCCTGCCGCCTACCTGCCCGCTCTTCTGTATTCTCCAGATCCTGTTTCCAGGCGGGAACACCTTCAACAGATATGAGACTGGTCGTCTTGGCTCCCAAGGAACGATATCCCCGTTCATAAAGAGGGCAATATGGAATCTTGAAAGCCGCGTAGGTATCCCAGAGGTCCCTCTCCGTAAAATGGAGAATCGGCCGGATACGTGTATGCTCCGGCATCAGATAACCTCCTTCCTTATATTCGAAATAGTCATCGTTAAATCGGGCCGGATGTTCGTCCCACCGGAGTCCCTGGAAAATCCCCCTGATCCCATTACGCTCCAGAAACTGATTAAAGACCACGGTCTTCATCAGATGATTCCCCACATAAGATTCTGCCTCAAAGGGAAATTCATCCTCTTCAAAGCCGATGCGCTTAAGCTCCTCTCGGTTTCGTTCATTTAAGTCCTTCACCCTCACCAGAGCATTCAATTGGTGATCCGTTGTTTTTAAGACATCTTCGTTTCGGCAGACCTCCAGTGGCACGCTCCACTCCCTCTTCATTCTTTCAACAAACTGCTCGATCTCCTCAAACTCATCGCCTTCACCGATGATCATGGTTTTAGGAATTGGGGCCCCTTTTTCCAGACAGACCTGCCAAATAATCCAGAGGGTTAAGGTACTGTCCTTTCCTCCCGTCCAGGTGATCCCCAACTCTTCGGGTTTAAATTTACTGAAGGCCTGTCGCACGATCCCCTTCGATATCTCCACCAGTTTCGAACACTGTCTCTTCCTCTTTTCGCTGATCTCCTTGTCAAAAGGCATCTCTTCTCCTTTTTGCTTTCCGCATTTCGGAAGTTTATATTGGGTTCATCATGATATTTCTCACGAAGACCTTGCCGCTATGGTTAATGGCAAGCCGCAATTGGGCAAAAGTGGCTTTAGCGGGAACATTGATTTCAAATAAATCATGGGTCCAATCATTCGTCCCGGTGAAGTATTCACCCGATGGCATTTCAGTGATATCGCGATAAAGACTTCCTCCGAAGGCATCATAGAAATCGATGTGGAGGCAGGCCGCTCCCTTAACCTCAATGGTTTTAATCTCTGCGCCCACCCGATAGGTTTGCCCCACCTTTACGAAAATGTTCTGTTGAAGGAAAAGAGCACCGGGCCGGTCATATTCCAATCCAGGACAGGGATAAGGTTTATTATCCACATCCCAGATAAGTCGTCCGCCCCCTTCGGAAAGCCTTGTCGCAAGTACCCAATGCTTTGGTATGCCATCTTCTCCTACTTCTTTAAAGAATCCATTGGTCAGGCGGGCATAAATAGGTGCGGGTCTTCGGTAGTTGCGAAATAGCCATATGATGCTTCCGGTTCGGTCCACTTCAATCACCTGGTGATGACCGTCCGTGCAGGCAATCAAGAAGGTGCCCTCTTTGGTCGCGTGGGTGATATAGAACTTATCCACATGTTCGGTATGAAACTTCCAGACGATCCTTCCTTCAGGGGAGATCTCTATAATCCGATGGCGCTTGCTGTCCGTGATGAGGGTATTCCCGTTCTCCAGGCGAATGCCACTCCTGGGCCACCAGAGAGTTTCAGCGGACCCATCTCCATAGGACCAGATGATCTCCTTTTTCTGGTTGATCTCAAGAATTCGATTTCCGTCAGAATCGGCAATCATTATATTTCCATTGGTCAGGGCATTCGCATTATGGGGATGATGGAGCTCCTTTTCAAAAGCCCAGATCACCTTCCCGTTTCTGTCCACCTGAATACAACGGTCATTGTTTCGGTCCGTCACCAAAAAAGTTCCATCTCCCAGTCCAAAAGCCTCATTCGGGTAGTGAAGATGGGACCCATCTGACAATTTTCCTGTTCCTCCACCCCATTCATCTGAACTCATCGCTATCCTTTTGTCCGGAGAGACTTCAATCAGTCGGTTATTGGTCGTATCGGTGATCAAAGTATTTCCATTCTTCATTCGGCGACCGCTGTGGGCAAAGCGGAGACCTTCATTGTAATTCCAGACGATACTTCCAACAGGGTTTACCTCGAGAATTTCACTCCCAAACCCTGCTTCGTCCCCTGCATCCGCAATGAGCGTATTTCCATTAGGCAAACGCTCTACTGCCAGGGGCATCTCCACATTCCCCGGAATTCCCCTCTCACACCCCGGACCAACAATTTCTGCCATGATCTCCTACTCCTTTCTTGATAGGATCATTTATTCCTCAATAAACTACCCATTTCATCTCTTTTTCTTTCTTCTCCCTGCCCAGATGGACGGAAAATTTGAAATGCTCTGCACGGGTAAAGGTGATTTGAAAGAGGATGGGAAGACCAGATTCTTCGAAAAAAGTCCGTTCCATGTAGAACAGCGGGGAACCCATTTCGACTTGAAGAAGAGAGGCAATTTGCTGATCTGCCGTGGAAGATTCGATGGTCTGGATAGCTTCCTTCATGACCACCCCCTTTTTTTGAGTTAGAATGGAATACAGAGATGCCATTGGTTTTCTGTTTCTAAAAAACTTTCCGATCAGCAATTGAGGTGCATATTCTTTGACCACCATCATAGGGATTGTTTTCCAATATCTCAGTTTTTCGACCACACAGATCGGATCTGTCAAATTCAGCTTGAGATAGCGGACGGGCTTGTCAAACCCTTGAATGACTTCGGAACGGAGAACCCTTGTTTCAGTCTCCAAACCGAGTGAAAGAAGATCATCTATTTTCCCCGAGAGGCTTAGAGTAATCTTTTCATCAGGACTCTTTTTAACCATTGTCCCTATCCCTGGTTTTCGATCCAGGAGTCCCTCGTTCACCAGAAAGAATAGGGCCTGCCGGACGGTCAATGGGCTCACTCCAAATTGTTTCGAGAGTTCGTTTTCCGGAGGAAGACGGTCCCCTTCCTTCAACTCACCTGTGAGAATTTTCGATTTGAGAATCGCCTCAATTTGGAGATAGAGAGGTAATTTCTTCCGTTGCGCCATTTTGATCTCCATTTTACTTTTTCTCCTCTTCCTCGTGGAAGGCTTCCTCCCTTTTCCGACGGATGGCTGGAACTGCAATCACCACTAACATGGCAAAGGCCATGAGCAGGAATGCAAGGGATAGTGGACGAGTGATAAAGATAGAAGGGTCCCCCCGTGAAAGTAACATGCCTCGTCTCAAATTCTCCTCCATCATGGGTCCCA
>Ga0172371_10009155_pt1 | contig 13673 bp, 12 predicted proteins | sample Lak12m_FD_114543 | JGI IMG/M metagenome (GOLD analysis project Ga0172371, IMG submission 114543) | Freshwater microbial communities from Kabuno Bay, South-Kivu, Congo - kab_022012_12m | ecosystem: Environmental > Aquatic > Freshwater > Lake | place: Democratic Republic of the Congo: South-Kivu... | reverse complement strand
TTGCCGCGTTTGACCGATGACCCGGCCATGCAAACCCTGGTGATTGGCTGGGTATTCGCCTCCTTTTTAGAGGGCATCGGTGGGTTCGGGGTGCCGGTGGCGGTGGCCTCGCCGCTGCTGGTTGGGCTGGGTCTCTCGCCGCTGGCGGCTGTGTTGGCGCCTACGGTTGGACACGCCTGGGCGATCAGCTTTGGCTCGATGGGGCTGCCCTTCCAGGCTTTAATGGCGGTCTCCAGGTTGCCCGGCGAGGCGTTGGCGGGGCCTTCGGCGCTGCTATTGGGGCTGGCCTGCCCGGTGAGCGGGCTGATGGTGGCGCATGTGGCGGGCGGTTGGCCGGCTATCCGCCGTCTGTGGCTGCCAACGTTAGCCTGGGGAGCGGTAATGGGCGGCGTGCAGTATGCGGTGGTGACGGCGGGCGTCTTGAATATCGGCGCCTTCGCGGGTGGGTTGGCGGGGCTGGCGGCGACGCCGCTGCTGGTGAAATATTTCGTGAATAGCCGACGGCCATCTGCCAGCCATCTGCAACCAACAGTGGACGGCGGGCTGGGGAGCGCAAAAGAGCGGCCGGGGTTCAAGGCGCGCATGCTGGCTCACAAGCCTTTGCTGATCGCGTTGTCTGGTTATGCCATCGTGGTGGCGGTGACGTTGTTATTGCAGCTTGTACCGGCATTGAAGCGGTTCTTTGGGCAGGTGGTGTTGCAGGTGCAATTTCCCGAAACCCGCACCGCGCTGGGCTACCTGACGCCCGCCGGCAGCGGCAGCAAGATCAACCTGTTTGGTCACACCGGCAGCTTGCTGCTGTACGCCTGCATCTTGACTTACCTGGTCTACCGGCTGGCCGGGTTGTACCAGTCGGGCGCGGTCCGGCGCATCCTGGAGGGGACGGTGCGGCGCGTGCTTCCTTCGAGCGTCAGCATCGTTTCGATGATCTGCATGGCGGTGATTATGGAACAAGCCGGGATGACCGATACCCTGGCGCGCGGCCTGGCCGCAAGCGCGCGAGCGCTATTTCCTTTCTTCTCGCCGTGGATCGGCGCGCTGGGCGCCTTTATGACGGGCAGTAATACCAACTCGAACGTGGTGTTTGGGGCGTTGCAGATGAACACGGCGCAATTGCTCGGTTACGCCGCGCCGGTGATCCTGGCGGCGCAGACGGCCGGGGCGGGGCTGGCTTCGGTGGCCGCGCCCGCCAAGGTGGTGGTCGGCGCCAGCACAGCCGGTATGGCCGGTAAGGAAGGCGAAGTGTTGCGCCGCCTGGCGCCCTACGTTGCCATCCTGATCTTGATTGTCAGCGCCTACACGATTATTAATCTCAATTGAATATCCGATTTTATGTTAAACTTATTTCGGACTAATCCGTATATCATTTTGGTTCTAAAGAGGAGAAGAGCATGGCTACCAGCAAACGCGTAGGGATTCTGACCGGCGGTGGAGATGTGCCAGGTCTAAACATGTGCTTAAAGAGCCTGGTTTACCGCCTGATAGACGTCGGCTATGAACCGATTGGAGTTCGCAGAGGGTGGGAAGGCTTGCTCAACTACAACCCGGCTAATCCCAGCTCGTATAGCGAATATTTCATCGAATTGACTAAGAACATGGTGCGCCCGATTGACCGCACCCCGGGTTCTTTCTTACATTCCTCGCGCCTGGACCCACGCCAGACGCCGCAGTACCTGATTCCCGACTTTTTACGCCACCCGAAGGAAGACAGCCAGGACCTGACCGACCACATCCGGCAGGTGGTGGAACGGCTGGGCTACCGCGCCCTGATCGTGATCGGCGATGACGATACCTTGCACTTTGCCGGGCATCTCAGCCAGTTGGGTGTGCCGATCATTGCCATCCCCAAGACGATCCATAACAATATCCACGGCACCGATTACACGCTGGGTTTCAGCACCGGCCTGGCGCGCGGCGTATCTTTCATTCACGAACTGCGCGCTCTGGCCGGCTCGCGCGAGCAACTGGTGGTGGTGGAGACCTTCGCTGCCAAGTCAGGTTACAGCACGCTGCTGATGGCCTTCCTGGCCGGGGTGGACCGCGTGTTGATTCCAGAAGTGCCGTATGACCCGGATGCGCTGGCATACCTGGCGATGCAAGACAAACGGCAGACGCCGGCGAATTATGCTGTGCTGCTGGTGTGCAACGGCACGCAACCCATCCAGGAAAAGGCGCAAAAATACGCCAACCTGCTCTCCACCGAAAGCCCGGCAGAGCTTTCGCAAACCGCCGGTCATGAAAAGGCCACCGTCCACCGGCGTGTGATGCTCAGCCAGGAGCTTTTAAGCGGTTATGGGTTGGCGGGCAGCGGGATGATCGCGGCGCAATTAATGGCGCACATCACCGGCGAAGAAGTCTTCTTGCAGTCGCTGACCTACCTGCTGCGCACCGGCGCGCCGGATGGACAGGACCTGCTGGGCGCGGCCAACTTTGCCATGACGGCCGTGCATCTGCTGGAAGATAGTAAGTTTGGCCGGATGACCGCCTTTTTACAGAATAAGATGTGGTCAGACGTGGATTTGCAGGAAGCGACGCGCGGGGTCAAGAAAGTGGACCTCGCCGCCTGGTACGATGAGCAATATTACAAACCCAAACTCGAACTGATCTGGTCTGTAGAATAAGCTGGTCATCCGCCTCTGCTAGAGGCGACGGGCGCTGGCGGTAAAGAACACTGTAAGGAGTAAGCAAATGAACCCAGGCAATGGCAATCATGGCGGCGAAGGCAATCCGCCAGTCGTGCAAATTAAAGATGTCGTCAAGACCTTTCCGGTCGGCGGCGGCGAAATTACGGTACTAAAAGGCCTGTCTTTCGATGTCAAGATGGGTGAATTCATCTCCATCGTGGGGCCTTCGGGCAATGGCAAATCCACCCTGTTGAATATGATCACCGGCATAGACCGCCCCACCAGCGGCGAAGTGATTGTCACCGGGCGGGAAGTGCATAAAATGAGTGAGAATCAACTGGCAGCCTGGCGCGGGCAGCACGTGGGGATCATCTTCCAATTCTTCCAGATGCTGCCGGCTTTGACGCTGCTGCAAAACGTGATGCTGCCGATGGATTTTGCCCGCAAATATTCGCCGCGCGAGCGCAAAGAACGCGCCTTGCAACTGTTGGAATCGGTGGATCTGGCAGATCAGGCTAATAAGCTGCCGGGCAATGTTTCGGGCGGCCAGCAGCAACGCGCTGCCATCGCCCGCGCCCTGGCAAACGACCCCGAACTGCTGGTAGCCGATGAGCCGACCGGCAACCTGGATACGCGCACTGCCAGTGATGTGTTTGATATGTTCGTTCAACTGGTGCAGCAGGGTAAGACGCTGGTGATGGTGACCCACGACAAGGAATTATCGCGGCGCGTGCCACGCGTGGTCGAAATCATTGATGGCAAAATCACCCGCGATGAATTTATCGGCGGAGCGATTTGGACCGGGTATTAAACGGACATGGGCATCTTACGCTTTAAAATTCTGCGCGATCTGTGGGTCAACCGCACCCGCACCCTCCAGGTGATGCTGATCATCGGAATCGGTTCGGCGGCCATCGGCATGATCATGGGTACGCGCAACCTGGTGGTGCCGGGTATGCAAGATATTTGGACCTCGGCGCACCCGGCGATGATTAATATCTTCATTGATAAGTCTATCAGCGAGGATGACGTCACTCAACTGGGCAAGACGCCCGGCGTGACGGAAATCGAAGCCTTCAACAACGCCACGCTCGAATGGCGTTTGAAGCCCGGCGACGAATGGCAGCAGGGCGGACTGACCGCCAAGCCAGATTACAACGATCAGAGGATGAATAAATTGACGCTGATCGAAGGCGCCTGGCCGAGCGAGAAAATCGTCGCCGTTGGGCAGGATAGCGAGTCGTTCTTTAAAATCCCCAAAGGCGCAACGGTCTATTTTCGGGTCAACGACAAGGTATACGAGGTCGAGACGGCCGGCGTCATTTATGATCAGTTGGTGCAGCCGGCCACCTTTGGCGGCATGGCGCAGTTCTACGTCAGCCAGGATGAATACGGCTACCTGATCGGCGACAAGCTATATAGCCGCCTGATGGTGCGCGCCGCCCAGTATGAAGAGAAGAACGTGACCGACCTGGCCGATAAAATCGCCGACCGCCTGCAAAAGATGGGCCGTGAATCGGGGCGCATGATCACCGACCCAGGCAAACACTTCTTCCAGGATTCAATGGATGGCATCTTCATGCTGTTGGGCGTGTTGGGCGTGCTTTCGCTGATCCTCGGTTTACTGCTGGTCTATAACACCATCAGTTCGATCATCGCCGGGCAGACCGATCAAATTGGCATCATGAAAGCGATTGGGGCGCGCACGGGCAATATTCTGGGCTTTTACCTGACGGTGGTGCTGATCTATGGCCTGCTTTCGCTGGCGGTTTCGCTGCCTTTGGGTATCCTGGGCGCCTGGGCGACTTCCAGTTGGTTGGTGGGTAGCTTTGGCGCAGACCTGGGCGACTTCCAGTTTTCGCAACAGGCGATCATCGTACAAAGCATGATTGCCCTGTTCGCGCCGTTGCTGGTAGCGTTGATCCCGATCAGCGCCGCGGCGCGTATCACCGTGCGCGAGGCCATCAGCTCCTATGGGCTTTCGGCTAAAACAGGATTGTTGGAACGTCTGTTGACCCGGATTAAATTCATCTCGCGCCTGGTGTTGCTCACCATCAGCAACACCTTCCGGCACAAGTGGCGGGTGATTTTACTGGAGCTTTCGCTGGTATTGAGCGCGTTGGTGTTTATGATGGTGATTAGCGTGCGTGATTCGGTGACCTACACGGTGCGGGACGTGATGTTCGCGGTCTTGAATGCCAATATCACCCTGCTATTCAAGGATTCGCAACGCATCCATCACGTGGAAGATTTGACCCTGGAATACCCCGGTATCCAGGCTGTGGAGATGTGGGGCTTTTCCAGCGGCACGATCCGCTTGCGCGGCGCAGAATATTCCAAAGACGACAAGCAAGTCACCATCATGGGCGTGCCGTTGCCCACGCAAGTGTATGGCTACCAGATGCGCGCCGGCCGTTGGCTGAACCCGCAGGACGAGCGCGCCATCGTGCTGAATACCCGCTTGGCGACCGACGCCGAGATCAAGCTGGGCGATTGGGTGACGATCCGCTATGGGCCGAAGAACGAGCGTGATTTCCAGGTGGTGGGCTTAGATTTCGATCCCATCCTGACCAATTCGGGGCTGATGCGGCGCGATATTATGCTGAACGATCTGGGGCAGATTGACCGCGCTCAGGCGATCTGGATCAAGACCAGCCAGGGCGGGCAGGATAACGAAGCGGCGATTGCCAAAGGCTTGCGCAAGTATTACGCCGATAACAATATCAAGGTCAGCGCGCAGCGCGGCATCTTCGGCATGGGCGGCGACAGCACCAGCGAGACGGCCACCGCGCTGATCAACCAGTTCAATTTCCTGGTCATCCTGCTTGGCATCATGGCGGTCGTGATTGGCGCAGTGGGCAGCATCGCCTTGAGCGGCGCGCTGGCGTTGAGCGTGATGGAACGCCGCCGGGAGATCGGCGTCATGCGGGCGATTGGCGCATCATCCTGGGCGATCTTCCGCCTGTTCATCGGCGAGGGCCTGATCCTGGGCTGGTTAAGCTGGGCGGTGGCGATGCCGCTCTCGCTGCCTGCCGGTCAGGTGATGGTGCAGGCTTTAAGCAAGGCTTTCGGGCTGGATATCTTATATAAATACCAACCCACCGGCGCCATCCTGTGGTTTATCATCATCACCATCCTGTCCATCTTCGCCAGTTGGCTGCCTGCCCGTAACGCCACCCGCATCAGCGTGCGCGAGAGTCTGGCGTACCAATAGCGGCCAGCTGAAAGCCAACTGTAAAAGCTGAAGGCTGTGGGCTGAATACGGTTATAATTAGCCGAGCAATAATTTTGAAAGAAACACTGGAGACATTGACCATGAAATCGAAGTTCTATTTATATCTGTCTGTCCTGATCTTGAGCGGTCTGCTGCTGGCGGCCTGTGGCTCGCTGCCGGGCGCTGGCGGCGCCACACCCACACCGATCCCGATCGTGGTGGCCGATTCGCAAATTGTGGCCGAAGGTCGCGTCGTACCCAAGGAGAATAAAGACCTGGCCTTTTTCAGCAACGGGCAGATTGACGAAGTGTTGGCGATTGAAGGCGATCAGGTAGCCAAGAACCAGGTAGTGGCTAGCTTGGGCAACCGCGAGCAACTGGAAGCAGCCATTGCCGCGGCTGAAGCGGAATTGATCTCGGCCAGGCAGGCGCGCAAGCAATTGGACGATAACCTTTCGCTGGCGCAGGCCGACGCCACGGCGGCTATGGCTGCCGCCAATAAGACCTTGAAAGACGCTCAATACCAGGTTGATAATTTCAGCGTGCCTACTAATATGGAGGGCGGTACCCCGCTCGAGGCGGTGGCGAAGATGAAAGGCTTGCTGGATAAGGCGCGCGCCAATTTTGAGCCGTATAAATATTATTCCGAAAACGACCCCACCCGCGAAGATTTAAAAGAGTTACTGGATAACGCCCAATCGGATTACAACACCGCCGTGCGCTGGTTGCAGCTCGAAACGAACCTGAATGCAGCCGAAACCCGTCTGGATAAGACGATGAAGGATTACGAGAAGCTGCTGAAAGGCCCCGACCCCGACCAGGTGGAGAGCGCGGACGCGCGCATCAAAGCCGCCGACGCCAACCTGGCGGCTGCCAAAGCCACCCTGGATAACCAGGTGCTGAAGGCGACCATTGACGGCACGGTGGTCAAGAATGACCTGGTGGAAGGTCAGACGGTGGCGGCGGGCGTGCCGGCCATGACCCTGGCTAACCTGTCTGAACTATACGCCGAGACCGACGACCTGACCGAGATCGAAGTGGTGGATGTCTCCATTGGGCAGGAAGTGGCTGTGGTTGCAGACGCCCTGCCCGACCTGAGGCTGAAGGGTGTGGTGGAGAAAATTGACCAGATTTCGATTGAGAAGCGCGGCGACATCACCTATACGGTGCGCGTGAAGCTGTTGGAGACCGACCCGCGCCTGCGCTGGGGCATGACGGTGGTGATCACCTTCATCAAGCCGTAACGCATACCCGCCAGGTTTCAGTCGCGCCGTGTCATTCACCCGCCGGCGCGAGGAAATCAGACTTTTTTGTTAGATCGTGGAGGAAGAGGCAGGATCAGCGCCTTCTTCCTCCATTTCGTTTTCATGATCAGGCTGCACAGCTTGCGCTTCCATCCCAGCGTGACTTTCGGCAGGCTTCCACATCGCCAGGCTGAAAACGCCGACCGCCGCTGCCACGCTGCTGGCCTGGTAGAGGAAAGAGCCCGGCGACAGGTAATCGAAAACCACGTACACGCTTTCCGGCACGGGCAGGATATACAGGACAGAAGAACAATACAGGATGAACAAGCCAACCACCAGGTAGATGATGCTGGTCAGACGGCTGTACCCGCCGCGTGCCACCATCAGCCAGACCACTCCGACTCCGCCCACCATCAACAGTAACTGCATCAGCGGGAATAGCCAGATCAGAAAACTATCCGTGCCGCCCAAGATCGCATCGCCGTTCATCAGCAGCTTGATCAGTAAATCGAAGATAAAGGCCAGGACTAAGACGCCGATCAGGACGCCGATGAGCAGAACCTGGTTATTTGATTTTGTTTGCATGACAACCTCCACAAGATAGATGATGATTACTGTAAGCTGACGCTTCGGGGTTGATTTCGATCACCGCGTTGCAACCAAACGCCTATTTTACACCCACAATGAAGCTGCCTGATCATCAATCTGGGTCTGCGGGGCGACAAATTGCGAGGCGTCAAAATTCAGACTGGCGCGAAGTACACGTCGGTCGGTTTGAGCTTGCTGTTGCGCAAGAAGCGCGCCTGCACCGGCATGCCGATCCAATCCAACGAGGGTTGGGTCGGGTCCACGCCCATCAAGCGCGTCAGCAGCAAGGTATCCACGCCCTCGAACTCGATCAACGCCAGCACGTAGGGCGTCTCGGGCAGGAATTCTTGCGAGCCGAAATAACAGACCGTGAAGGCGTGGATGAAGGCTGGGCAATCGGTAATGTCAATCCACCTGGTCTCCTGGCCGGAGTACATATCGTGGCCGCGCGGCATGGCGTAGGTATAGCCGCTGGCGGGCGACTGGCTGGCGAGCAGCCGCTTATTGGTCAGCCCGGCAAACCACGGGCTATCTTGCCCGTAAGAATGCAGGTAGGTGATCTTATATTCTTGCTCGATCTGGATCGGAGCCAGTTTTTTTAGGAATTCAAGCGCCTCGGTGTCATTGCCGAGCGGGAAAGGCACGCCATGCACAACATAGCCGCCTAATGTTTCATCGCGAACGGTGGGTAGTTTTGCCATTGCTCACCTCTTTGGCGAAACTTGTTTCGCCTGAACTAGACCGCTTGGGTTTTACAATCCCGACCGGTCTTATACTTTCTCCAGGATAGAAACGGTCACGTAAGCGCCGGTGCCGGCGTGCGAGTGGATGGCGCCGCGGCGGGCGTCCCGCACTTGCAGCGTGCCATCGTTGAAGTGCTTTGCCAGGCTGCCCTGCAACTGCCATAGCGCAAACACGGCTTGCATCAGGCCGGTGGCGCCGACCGGATGCCCGCAGGCGATCAGCCCACCCGAAGGGTTGACCGGGCAGAGCGGCGCGGCGGGTAAATCCAGCCCGTAATCCAGGCCGGGCAGGAAGGCTTTGCCCGAAGCGGCGAAGGGCCCGCCCTCGCCATAGCGACACAGGCCCAGGTCTTCGTAGGTCTGGATTTCGCTGGAGGTGTAGGCGTCGTGCAGCTCGACGAAATCCAGCTCGTGCAGCGGGTCGGAAATGCCGGCCATCTGATAAGCCATGTTGCCGGCCGTGCGCCCGGCGCGGAAGGAATGGACGCCGGGGTAGCGCGTGCCATGCTCCCACAGGCGGCGGTAATAGGCGCGGGTCTCGTCTGAATCGCGCTCTTGCAGGGTGGCGTATTGGCGCATAAATTCGTCGTAACCGGCGTGCGGTCGGTCGGCCATGCGCATGGCGTCGGTGCCGCGCCCAATGCCGCTGACGCGCACCAACGGACGGGTGATTTGCGCGCCGCCCGCTTCCAGGCGGCGCAGCCCTTCTTCCGAAGCCAGGATTGTCACCGCCGCGCCGTCTGACATGACGCAAATATCCAGGCGGGTCAACGGCCAGGCCACCATCGGCGCGTTGCGCACGTCCTGAATGGTGAGGCGATGGCGCTTTTGGGCGTAGGGGTTATGGAAGGCGTTCAGGTGGTTCTTGACGCTGACTGCGGCCATCTGTTCGACGGTGGTGCCGAATTCCTTCATGTGGCGGGTGACCATCATGGCGTAGTAGCCGGAATAGAAGCCGCCCACCGGGTAATCGAAGGAGACATCCGAGGCCAGGGCGATGAATTCGTTGCCTTTCCAGGTCTCCACATGGCTCATCGTCTCGAAGCCGTAGGCCACGCATACATCCATATGGCCGCTGGCGACCGATTTCCAGGCTTCCTGGAAGCAGATTCCGCCGGTGGCGCCGCCGCCCTCCACGCGGTGGCCGGGCTTGGGCGTCAGCCCCAGGTAATCTTGCGCCATGACGCCGGCCATTAATTGACGGGTGAAATGGTCCGAAAAATAGGACGCCACCGAGCCATCCGCCAGATGGGTAAAGGTCGGGAAATCCAGGCCAATATCTTGAATGGCGTAATCGTAGGCTTCTTTGACGATGGCTTGAAAGGTTTTATCACAGCGGGCTTTGACGAATTTCGATACACCCCCCGAAACCGCGTAAACAGTTCGCATGGCAGACCTCCTGTTATAGCCAACAGCCAACCGCAATGGCAGACTAAACCATTGGGCTACAGGCTGTCGGCTATCGGCTACTGTATTTTATCTGCCGCGCGGGCGATGGCGAGTACCCGCTCGGCAGCCCTCACAATGGGCGCATCAATCATTTTGCCATCCAGGGCAAAGGCGCCCTTTCCGATCTGCTGATGTTGCTCAAAAGCATGCAACAGGCGCTGCGCCTGGGTGATGGCGGCGTCGGTGGGGGTGAAGGCGCGCTGTACGGGTTCGATCTGGCTGGGGTGGATTACCTGCTTACCGGCGAAAGCCATTTGGGCGCCTTCCAGCGCCTCCTGGTACAGCCGGTCGGGCTGCTGGAAGTTGATTTGCACCATGTCAATCGCCTGCAGGTTATAGGCGGCGGCGAAGGTTACCACCATGCTGCGGGCAAAAAACACTTCCCCGCCCTGGTCGGTGCGGGTGGCGCCGATGTTCGCGGCGTAATCTTCCGCGCCGAAGATCAATGCTTCCAGGCGCGGGTCGGCGGAGACGATTTCTTTCAGGTTCAGGATGGCGTGGGCGCTCTCCACGCCCACCAGCAAGGGAATGCCGTTGGCCGGCCAGCCGGCGGATTGCTCAAAGTCGCCGATGAATTGGCTGACCCACTGGATTTGCTCGCCAGACTCGACTTTAGGGATCACAATAGCATCCGGTCGGGCGGGCAGCACGCTCTGCAGGTCGTCGCGTTCAAACCCGCTGCCCGGCGGATTGATGCGCGCCAGCCTTTCGGAGCGCCCAAAATCGAGCGTGCGCAGCGCCTGGGCGATGGTCTGGCGCGCTTCGGCCTTGCGGTTGAGCGCCACGCCGTCTTCCATGTCCAGGCAGACGCAATCGGCGCCCAGCGCGGCGGCTTTTTGGATCTTGTGCAGATCGTCGCCGGGGGTATACAGCAAGGCTCTGCGGACGCGCATCCTCGGCCTCAGTTGCGGACTTCCTGTCCGCCTTCGCGCGGTTGGGCGATTTTTGCCAACAGGATGCTGAAGAAATACAGCGATACCATTGGTCCCATCACCAGCGACATGTTAACCGGGTCAACGGTGGGGGTGATGGCGGCGGCGATTACAGCGATGATGACCACCGCCAGCCGCCACTGTTTAACCAGGAAACTGGCGCGCACCAATCCCATCTTCGCCAGCAGGAAGATCACCAGCGGGAATTCGAAGAACACCCCCAGCCAGAACATCAGCGCCGTCACAAAGCTGATGTAAGAGGAGGGGCGCGGGATGGTATTGATGCCCATGAAGTTGAGCAGGAAGGGCAGGGCGGTGGGGAGCATGGCATAATAGGCGAAAGCCATGCCGCCCAGGAAGAATAAGGTGGCAATCGGGATCGCCAGCAAGCCCCAGATGCGCGCTTTGCGGCTGAGGCCGGGGGCAATGAACAGCCACACTTCTAGCGCCACGTAAGGGAAGGCGACCGCAAGACCAGCCAGCAGCGAGACTTTCATCACCGTACCGATCGGCTCGGTTACTTCTATCGCCACCAGCGAGCTCATCCCGCCGGCTAAGGGGCGGGTGAGGAAGCCCAGGATTTGCTCGAAGAATGTGAAGGCCAGGACTGTGCAGATCGCCAGGGCGGCCACGGCGCGGAACAGGTGCTTGCGTAGCGCGTCCAGATGCACCAGTATTTCGGAGGGATGATCCCAGACTTTGTTCAGCGCGTCGCCCACCGGGGCGTCTTCCACTTCTTCGGCGAAGAATTCGTGAAGGTTGGCGGCGACCAGGCCGATCCAACGCGCCAGTGTACGGACGATCCAGAAGAGGAAGCGGAAGGGGGCGGAGATGATGCGCCAGACGGTGCGGAAGAATTTACGCATAGTGAGTTATTCTGTGATGGCGGGTGGGTTGGATGGCGCAGCAATTTCGCTGCGCGGCGCAGCAATTTCACTGCGCGGCGCGGTGGGTTCAGCAGGCGGCGCGGTGGGTTCAGCAGGCGGCGCGGTGGGTTCGGCGGGCGGCGCAATGGGTTCGGGAGCGGTGGTCCAGGCCGACAGGTCCTGGCCGGTCTTTTGGATATCTTTGGCGACCTGGTCTATATCTTCGGCCAATGAAGTCTGCACCTGGGTCAGCTCGCTGACGGTCTGACCGATCTCCTTCATATTTTCGATTTCTTCTTCCATGCCCGCTTCGCGCATCAATTTATTGGGCAGATAGCGCAGGTCGCGCGAGGTCTGTTGGACTGCCTGCCAGGTAGGCGAGGTGACCAGTGTGCGTAAAAACTTTCCGATCGTGCGTCCAGTTTTGACCATGTCATTCGGCCCCATTACGATCAGGGCGACGATCAGGATCAAGATGAATTCCATCGGGCCGATGCCAAGAATTTCCATAACGATATACCCTAAGCGAGGATGTCAGCGCGTCGTGGGTGGCGGCGCGCCTTTCGAGCGTGTCTCTTTCAATAATTGTTGGATTTCGTGTTGCTGCGAGGCCAGGCTGCCCAGCACGCCATTCACGAAGCGCGGTGAACTATCCGAGCCATAAGCCTTGGCCAGTTCGACTGCTTCATTGATCGCCACTTTGAGCGGTGTGCCGCTGAAAACTGCAATTTCCCATAGCGCCATGCGCAAAATGTTGCGATCTACAATTGCCACCTGGTCCAACGGCCATTCTGGGGCATGTTCGGCGATGAAATGATCCAACAATTCAAACATAGGCGCCACGCCCGCCACGATCTGGCGGGTGAATTCGATCAGCTCGGCCTCCAGGTCGCTCTCATCTATGCGGTCCTGGATCACCGTGCCGGGCTGGTGACCAGAGATATCTATTTCGTAAAGGGCCTGCAAGGCGAGGCTGCGCGCCTTGGTGCGTGGCTTCATGATGGGCTAGTTTTCTGCGGGCTGGGCCGGCTGGTCTGGCGCGCTGTATTCAATGTCTTCGATATGCACATTGACCCGCCCGACCTGCATGCCGACCATATCGGAGATGGCGCGCGCCACGTCATGTTGCACCTGGCGGCTGACTTCGCGGATATTGACATCCTGGCATAAGATCAAGTGCAGGTCCACAAAGACGGTATCGTTGCGGATGTCAATCCGCACGCCGTCGCCATAGCCGCGCTGGAACAGCCGGTCTACGCTGGCGGGGATGCTGCCCATGCGGCTGACGCCCGCTACTTGCAGCGAGGTAAGTTGGGCAATAGTCAGCAAGACCTCCGGCGCGATGGTAGTTTTTCCCTTGTTCAAATAAGCCTGAGAATCAGGCTCTGGTTCTGTACTCTGCTCTTTCAAGCTGCCTCCACTACATCATCATCATTCCGCCGTCCACGCTTAGCACCTGCCCGGTGATGTAAGCGGCTTCGGCAGAGGCCAGGAAAGCCACGGCCGCGGCGATTTCTTCGGGTTTGCCCCAGCGTCCAACGGGGATCAGTTTTAACATACCGTCTTTCAATTCTTGCGGCAAATCGTTGGTCAGGGCGGTTGGCACGAAACCAGGCGCCACCGCGTTGACGGTGATGCCGCGCGAGGCTACCTCACGCGCCAGGGCTTTGGTCAGGCCGATCAGCCCGGCTTTGGAAGCCGAGTAGTTGGTCTGCCCGGCCTGCCCGGCCAGTCCAGAGACGGAGGAGATATTCACGATCCGTCCGTAGCGCTGTTTCATCATCGGGCGGGTGACCGCCCGGCAGCAATTCCAGGCGCCCTTCAGGTTGACATCCAGTACGGCGTCCCAATCGCTCTCGTCCATGCGCAAGATCAGCGTATCGCGGGTGACGCCGGCGTTATTGACCAGGATATCCAGCCGCCCCATCTGCGCCAGGCTCTCTTCAATCATCTGGGTGGCCGAAGCCAGGTCGGCCACGTCCACCGCCAGGCCGAGGGTTTTGCGGCCTGTTT
>Ga0172371_10009154_pt1 | contig 13673 bp, 11 predicted proteins | sample Lak12m_FD_114543 | JGI IMG/M metagenome (GOLD analysis project Ga0172371, IMG submission 114543) | Freshwater microbial communities from Kabuno Bay, South-Kivu, Congo - kab_022012_12m | ecosystem: Environmental > Aquatic > Freshwater > Lake | place: Democratic Republic of the Congo: South-Kivu... | reverse complement strand
GGGTGGTGCTGGTGCCGCCTGCCGACTGGTTACGGGGGCAGGTTTGGGACAACCTCCCTTCCTTCTACGACCCGACGGATGGCCTGATCAAGATCCGTCAGGATTGGCGGGACGCCCGCCGCTTTGAAGTCGCCTTCTTGGTCGCCCTCGGTCAGTCGTTGTTGGGGAATTATGCCCTGCGTAAAAGGTTAGAGCCCCTGCTCTGGGAGGGGGAGACGGTTGGCAAGGTCTATCACCTCACCCTGCAACCGGAGGCGGATCGCGAGACCTATTTTACCCCGGCGGAGTTGACCCGTTTCCTGGCCTTGGCCCGTATGTGTCAGTCGTCGCGGGATACCGCCCATTTCACCCGAGTAGTTAATGGCACGGAGGGTTTTACCCCTCCCGGCCTCCTCTTCGGGTTGACCTATGCCTGGTACTTGGATAACCGCTTTGCCGGCCACATCGAGGCCAAGATGGCGATTGTCCGGGCCGAGGTCTCGGACCTCATCCCCGAGCAGGTCAAGAATCATATCCGGCGTCGGGCCATGATCGATTTCTTCCGGGAGGTGGTCTTTGGCCAGGCGTGTCGCGTGTAGCGGATGTATCCGTTCACCAGAAGCGTTGAACGTGCGATTTCACCAGCCTGTAAACGTTTGCCGGGCGCCACAGATGCGCGAAAGCGGTCTGCGAAGTATGCTAGTGCACATGAGCAGGCCGCTGACAGCTAAGCGAAGACTGCGAAGCAAATGGGGTGCCCGGTGAACGTTTACTAGCGGATGGGTTAGGGCAAACCAGCGCACCACTGGCTGGCAGGGGCCACCAGCACGGGCAGGGTGCCATTCTGATAGGTGCGGAAGCCTGGCATCGCCCGCACCAGTTGCACCGCCGGTACCTGCAGGGCGCACTGGATGACGAGCAGCGACTTGGCGGGCTGTTCGTCGTTCAGCCTGGCCTCAACTAGCAGGAAGGGTTCTCTGTCGTTCGTGATCAGGAAATCCACCTCGTGCCGCTCCTTGTTACGGACGAAATGGAGGTTGAAGTCGCCGGCACCCATGGCATTCCAGCAGGAGACCGCCCGCCAGAGCTCGATAGCCACCATGTTCTCGAAACGGGCGGCCGGGTCTTTGATGCGGGGGGTGTCGAAGAGGTAGACCTTGCGCTCCTTGTGGATCGCCCGGCTTATCTGCCTGGTCCAGGTAGGCAGACTGAAGCTCAGGAAGAAGCGTTCAAGGATGGAGAGCCAACTCTGCACCGAATTGTAGGTCACCCGCAGGTCGCTGGCCAGCGAGGGCACGGACAGGGGGCTGCCAACTTTCGAGGGCAACAGGTGGTAGAGCGTCTCCATGCTGGTCAGCGAGCGGATGTCGCTCAGTTCCCGGATGTCCTCGCGGATCAGGCGTTGGCTGTAGTTCGATGACCAGCGGCGGTAGGTGGCGGTACGGCCGCTCAACATGGGTTCGGGAAAGCCGCTTAAGGTCTCCAGGGCCTCCCAGGTGGCGGCGTGGGCCTCGGCTCCGTCCATAGTCATGGCCAGGGGATCGGCCAGGAACTCGGCCGACGTCCGCTCGAAGCCGCCCAGTTCACCAGCGGTGAACGGCCAGAGGTGGAAGAGCAGATAGCGCCCGGCCAGCGAGTCCCCACCTTTCTGGTAGAGGTCGAGCCGGCCGCTGCCGGTGATCAGGAACTGGTAGGCCTCGCCGAACTCGTCGTAGACCCCCTTCAGGTAGTTCTTCCAGTCGCGGTGTTTATGGATTTCGTCGAAGATGACGAAGGGCCGCGAGCTATCCTGACGTGGCAGGGTGGTAAAAAAGGTGGGGTCTTGCAGCAGGCGGACGCGGTGCTCTGGGATGTCCCAGTTGCAGTAGAGGGTGTTGGCAAACCCCTCGGCGATCTGCTTGGCCAAGGTGGTTTTCCCGGCTTGTCGCGGCCCGGAGAGAAAGATCATCCCCTTGTCGGCGGCCAGGTCCTGCCAGATGTTGGTGTAGGCGTGACGTTCCATTGCCCGCCCATATTGCCCGGCATTGAAATTTAGTCAAGACCAAATTGCATCGCAATGAAAAATGGACGCGAAATAAATCTGCCAGTACAGGGTGCTGGCGGCGGCCGGGGCAACACTCCGATGGTTGCGCGTGCCGTGCACAGCGCTCATAAATTTTAATGAAAATAACTACTTCTCCCTATAGCTTTGCCTGAAATTTGACAGACTCACAATAGCCTGTCAACGCCGGCCAAGGCAGGCCCCCTCTCCCTGAAGCTCAAGCACATCACCAATGACACCCCCTACAACATGACTTCCTGTATCTTCGAATGAATCACGCCGGAGATTGAAAAGGAGATCGCCAAGATGACCGGAAAGGGGTAGCGGCAGATGGCATGGACACCAGCGGTTGTCTCCAAAGAAACAAGAGACTCCGTAGCTGGATCGTCAGATTAAAGAGGCCACACGCCCCAAACATGACCTTGGACACCTTGGCCGATCGGCATGGAGCCATGATCCAGAATAAGGATTACTCTTTGCAAAAGCCGGTTGATCGAACGGTGCTGTTGACCGCAGTTGCCCAGGCCCTGCGGCGGTAAATCGGCTACACCCCGCGCCCTATCCCTGGCCAGAGGATCTTGTGCAGTTGAAGTTGGAGGCGGATCGGTAGACCGTCTTCGAGGATCCAGGCGGCGAGCTCCGTTGGTGCCAGTTCGCCGGTCACCGCCGAGAAGAGGATGGGATTGGGGGGGGGGCCTGCTTTGAGCAGTTGGTGTTGGTTGAGGAAGGCGACGGCCCACTGGTAGTCGGCGCGGCTACTGAGCACGAACTTGATTTCGTCGAGGGGCTTGAGGATGGCCAAGTTCTCCAGGCGATTGGCACTCGCCATGCCCGAGCCAGGGCACTTGACGTCCATGATCGTGCGGACCCCGTTTGGAATTGGGGAGAGGTCGAGGCTACCGTTGGTTTCAAGGAGAACGGTGCGGCCCCGGTCGACGAGGGCCTGCAGCAGGGGGATGACATTAGCCTGCAACAGGGGCTCGCCGCCGGTGAGCTCGACAATCGCTCGGGGTGTGCGCTCGACGTAGGCCAGGAGGTCGGCTAGCGATTGCCGCTGTCCGGTCTCCTCATAGGCGTAGCGGGCGTCGCAGTAGCGGCAGCGCAGGTTGCAACCCGACAGCCGAATGAAGGCGCAGGGCAGCCCGGCGTAGGTCGATTCCCCCTGCAGGCTGACGAAACACTCCGCGACCTGCAGGCCGAGCTCAGTCGGCACGGTAGGTGACGCCGGTGTTTTCGGTCTCGCCAACGGTGACGCTGTAGAGCCGGTAGCGCTCAGAGCTCAGTTGTGGGCTCAGTTGCCGGAAGATGTAGCAGGCCAAGTTTTCGGAGGAGGGGTTCTGCTGCTGAAAGGCGGGATGGTCGTTGAGATCCCGATGGTCAAGTTCCTCCATCACCGCATTGACCGTCGACTTCATGGTGCGGAAGTCGATGCCCATCCCCAATTCATCCAGAGTGGTGGCCCGTACGGTCACCGTCACATTCCAGTTATGGCCGTGTGGCCTTTCGCAGTTGCCGGGGTAGTTTCTCAGGTGGTGACCGGCGGAAAAATGGGTCTTGATAAATACGTCGAACATGATTGCCTCCAAGCGGCTGAGAGGGTTGATGGCCGGGGCCATAGTGTTTTGCTGGCGGGTGGAGTGACCTGACTTTTAGGGTTGCATTATTTCTTTCTTCATATAGTATGGCCGGGAATTTTTGCCCCCCATTGTAATGAAGATTATCCGCTTTGGCCATCGAAGTTTTTGTGGCCAGTCAGGAAAGGAGAGAAAAGATGGCTAGAATTAGGCCGCTGCGTGGGCTTCGCTACGACTTGAAGAAGGTTGGTCTGATGGAAGAGGTGGTCTCCCCCCCCTACGATGTCATCGATGCGCAATCGCACCAGGCCCTGCTGAAGAAGAATCCCTATAACATGATCCAGCTCGATTTGACGAAGAGCGTCGATGCGGGGGAGGCGCAGGACGATGGCCGCTATCAGCAGGCCCGGCAGACCTTCGAGGCCTGGCAGCGGCAGGGGATCTTGATTCGTGACCCAGAGCCTGCCCTCTACCTCTACCACACCGAGTACAGCATCCCTTCCGGCAAGCGGTTTATTCGCAAGGGCCTGCTCGCACTCGTCGGTTTGGCCGAATTTGCCGAAGGGGTGGTTAAGCCCCATGAGAAGACCTTTCGCGGGGTGACCACCGATCGTCTGCGTTTGCTCGACACCTGCCAGGCCCAATTTTCATCGATCTTTTCGCTCTACTCCGATCCCGAGGGGCAGGTGTTGGCCCTGCTGGAGGCGGCGCGGCCCAGTGAGGCCCTCTATTCGGTCTGTGATCAGGATGGCTGCCGACACACACTGTGGGCGATTACCGATCGGACGACGCTTGCCACTGTCTGTGGCCTGTTCGCCGACAAGGCGCTCTACATCGCCGATGGTCACCATCGCTACACCACCGCCCTGCAATTGCGCGAGGTCATGCGGCAGCGGACAGGTGAGGTCAGGGCCGACAGTCCCTACGATCACACCATGATGTACCTCTGTGGCATGGAGGATGAGGGCCTCTCCGTCCTGCCGACCCATCGGCTGGTGCGGGTGCCTGGTCTGCAATCGGCTGACGATTTGGTGCTTGCCATGCAACCGGGCTTTGCGGTGGAGGAGATCGTTGGTGGTAGCCGCGAGTTTTTGATCTCCGAGGTCTTGGCTCGCATGGATGAGAACCTGGTCCGCACGACCTTTGGCCTCTATCATCCCGGTGCCGATCGTTGTTTCCTCTTGTCACTGAGGCCGGAGGCCATGGCCAAACTCTGTTCGGGCAAACAGCCTGCCGCCTTGCAAGAGCTCGATGTGGTCGTCCTCTCCGACCTGGTGCTTAGTGCCCTGTTGGGACTTGATCATGGGCGTTGTGAGGAGGAGAGCCGGATCCACTATTACCCTGATCCGGACGAGGCCTTGGATGTCGCGGTCAAGGTTAGTCTGGCCGGGGGGGCTGATACCCCAGTCCTCTTTTTGATGAATTCGACCTTGGTCAGTCAGGTGCGGCGGGTGGCCGATGAGGGTCTGGTCATGCCCCACAAGTCGACCTATTTCTACCCCAAGGTCTTGACCGGCCTGTTGCTCAACCCTCTGGTGGCGACAGAAACGATTGACGGCTGACCCTGGCTTGACTTGGCGTTAGCCATGCCAGTCGCAGCCCAGCTAACCCCGGCCGTCAGTCACGACACCCTCTTTGCCGGGACGCTCCGTTGTGCTCAGTCGCGGCAAGGGTATCGCTTCTCCATCGATGCCGTGTTGCTGGCCCACTTTGTCTGTCCTCACCGGGATGATCGAGTCCTTGATCTGGGGGCCGGTTGTGGGGTCATCTCCCTGATCCTGGCCCATCGCTATCCCTCTCTGGTCATCACCTGTCTCGAAGTTCAGGACTCCTTGGCCGCCTTGCTTGCTCAAAACATCGTCGACAATGGTTTTGCCGATCGCCTTCGCCTCTGCCGTGGTGATGTGCGGGAGGCTCCCTCGTTGCTTAGGGCTGGGGCCTTTGACCTGGCGGTCTGTAACCCCCCCTACTATCGAGCGGGCAGTGGCCGCCAGAATGGCAACGAGGAGCAGGCCCTGGCCCGCCATGAGTTGCACACGGGGCTTGACCATTTTGTCGGGGCCGCAGCCCATGCCCTGCGGCTCAAGGGGCGTCTGTCGCTGATCTACCCGGCGGCGCGAACGGCGGCCTTGTTCGCCGCCCTCCGGCAGGGGCGACTGGAACCTAAACGCATGCAGGTGGTTTCGTCCTACCCGGGGGCGGAGGGGACGCTGGTGCTGCTTGAGGCGATCAAGGGGGGAGGCGAGGGGCTGACGGTCTTGCCGCCGCTTGTCATTCATGACCGTCCCGGCGGGGAGTACAGCCCGGCCGTGGCCGCTTGTTATCGCTAAAGGCCTGGAGGAGGGATAAGAGGATGGAGACGGTAAACGACAGGCAAGGCCTGTTGCGGGCCTTGCCCAAGGTCGATGGCTGCTTGCGTTGGTTGCTGGGCGAAGATCGGGGGGGGGAGACCCGCTTGCCCCCGGAGGTGGCGCGGACACCGCTCTCGCAGATTACGAGGGCGGTGCGGGAGAGTATCGCCTGCTGCCGTCAGGCCATTTTCGACGGCATCATCACCGAGGCGGCGCACGTCAGCCATGAGGGATTGTTGGCGGATTTGCGGCGTCGCCTGGCCGGGAGGATGGAGGTGAATTTCCGGACGGTGATTAACGCCACTGGGGTTGTCCTGCACACCAACCTTGGCCGCGCGCTGTTGCCCAAGGCCGCCATGGAACAGGTAGGGCGGGTGGGGGCGAGTTACGCCAATCTTGAGTTTGATCTGACCACCGGCAGGCGTGGCAGCCGCTACGATCTGGTCGAGGGCCTGCTCTGCGAGTTGACTGGGGCGGAGGCGGCCCTGGTCGTCAACAACAACGCCGCCGCCGTCCTCTTGTCGCTCGATAGTTTAGCCTCTGGGGCTGAGGTGATTGTTTCGCGCGGGCAACTGGTTGAGATCGGCGGCTCGTTCCGCATCCCGGAGGTCATGGAGAAGAGCGGGGCGCGTCTGGTTGAGGTCGGGGCCACCAATCGCACCCACCTGCGCGACTATGAGGGGGCCATCTCCGAGCACACCGCCCTGCTGCTCAAGGTGCATACCAGCAATTACCGGATGATAGGCTTCACCTCGGAGGTGCCTCTGGCGGAGATGGTGGCGCTTGGCCGCCAGCGCGGGGTGCCGGTGATGGAGGACTTGGGTAGCGGTTCGTTGGTGGATCTGACTCACTGTGGTCTGCGCAAGGAACCGACGGTGCAAGAGACGGTGGCCACCGGGGTCGATGTGGTGACCTTCAGCGGCGACAAGTTGCTCGGTGGCCCCCAGGCGGGCTTGATTGTCGGACGTCAGGGGATGATTGCGCGGATCAAGCGCAACCCCTTGAACCGGGCCTTGCGCATCGATAAGTTTACCCTGGCCGCTCTGGAGGCGGTTCTGCGGCTCTATGGCGATGAGCGTCAGGCCAGGCAGGCGATCCCGACACTGGTCATGTTGGGGGCCAGCCGCCGGGAGGTTGGCATGAAGGTGCTGCGCCTGAAGCGGCTCTTGGGGGCCTCCCTCGCCGGGCAATGCCGGATTGAGGCGGTGGACACCGAGGCGCGGGTTGGAGGCGGGGCCTTACCCGAGCAGGGCCTGCCTTCCCGGGCCCTGGCCTTACGTCCCCTGGGGCTTTCGCTCAACGCCCTGGAGGAGGGGCTCCGCCGCTTGCCGCTGCCAATCCTCGGGCGTCTTGAGCACGAGGCCTTGCTCCTTGACCTGCGGACGGTCGCCGATGGAGAGATTCGCCCCCTGGCCCAAGGGGTGATGGACTTTTTTTCGAAGGTGGCAAAGCAGAATTAAGGCGCTCGGCAGGAAATAAGCGTACCAAGATTGCGCCGGATTCCGGTTCGATTTCAAGGTGTCACGAGGGGAGCATAGCCGGGCTATGTGACCCTCGCGACAACGCGGAAAGCGGGCTGGAAGACAAGCAAGATGGGATGGTTGTTCCTTGCCGAGTGCCTCAGCGTGGATTCGTGAAGGTGGAGTGCGCCCCGTCTTGGGGTAATAGGGCGGCCCGAAGGGTTGCCCCCGACTTGGATATGAGGTGGTTATGGGCTTTCCCTGTGTCAGCGGGGTTGAGGTGTTGACCCGCCAGGATTTTTTTCGCTTTGAGTTGCCATTTATCGAGACGCTGCTCGATTTCTTTCCCGGGGCTGAGGTGCGTTTTGTGACGGAGGGGCTTGCGGGGGAGACCCCCGAGCCGCCGAGTGAACTTGATCTGCGGACACGCGACGGGGTGATTGCCGCCGGTTTGGGGCGTCAACCGCTGACCGATGTTGTCGATAACACCCTCTTCCTGCCTTTCGACGGAGGGTATTCTGAGCGGAGCCAAAAAGCTCAGGGCGAGCCTTTGGTCAGTGGCCCGGAGTTGTTGGCGGTGGCGGTGCTGAAGGGCGGTGATGGTTACGCCGAGGCCGCCGAGGATTGGCTGCGGGAGCGTTGGCGTCTGGTCGGCCGCGAATTTTTGTTGATCAAGCGCTGGGCCTATGACCCGATCTCAGGGGTGTTGAATGCCAATCATCTCCGCCATGAGCTTGGTCTGTTGCTCCGTTCCTTCGCTTCCGCTCAGGACAATTCGGCGGGCACCAGTGGTGGGGACTTGCCGGCCTGGCGTCTGTTGTTGATCGAGGTCAGCGTCCGGCCGGTCAATGCCGGTCAGACCTTGGGCCACATCAGCCGCATTGCCGCCTACCTTGATTCTCTGCTCGGTGAGATAACCCCGATCTATCATCTGGGGGCGGGGGTCTTTGCCCTGGTGTGGCCGGGGGCGGATCGTGAGGAGGCTCAGAAGCTTGGGGCCTCGTTGCTGGGCAAGCTCAAGCGTCAGTCGACCCATAAGGTGCGTATCGGTATCGCTGCCTGCCCGAGGGCGGGGGTCTCTACGCTGGCGGCTAACGGTGGGGTTGATGGGGTGCTGGATGAGGCCTGGCAGGCCCTGGTCACCGCTCGCCAGAGGGGGGCCTTTGCCCTCTGCCTTGCCGCCGATGATCAGGCGGACGAACATCTGCTTGCCCCACTACCTTCGGAGGTTGTCGGTCAGATGAAGCGGCTCTGGCAGGGGGAGAATCAGTTCTCCATCCTCTTCCTGCAAAGGGATCTGCTTGCCACCGAGGCCGCGCCGGGGCTGGCTGAGGAATTCCCTCAACGGGTGCGAGCCTTGGTGGGCGAGGGGGCGGAGCTGCACGCCTTGGATGGCCGCCGTGCCCTGATCTTGCTACCGGGGACGGATGAAGACAGCGCCGCCGAGTGGGCCTGTGGTCTTGCCAATCGGCTCATCCCCTTAGGCATCGGTACCTTCTCGATGGGGATTGCCTCCTACCCGTGTCCGGGCTTTCGCAAGGGGGATATCCCCATGAACGCCAAAAAGGCCCTGTTGCACGCTCAATTTTTTGGGGCGGGCTCTATCACTTCCTTCAGTGGGGTGAGCTTAAATATCAGCGGCGATGTCTACTACAACGAGGGCGATCTGGTCAGCGCTATCCGCGAGTATCGCTTGGGCCTGAATTTGAACCCGGATAATGTCAATCTCTTGAATAGCCTGGGGGTGATCTACGCTCAAATCGATGCCCATGCCAAGGCGATTGCCCTCTTCGAGAAGGCGATTGGGCTCGATCCGGCGGATTTCATGGCCCGCTGCAACCTCGGCTTGGCTCAGCTCTCTCATGGGGAGGTGGAGCAGGCCTTGAGCTGTTTTGAACAGGCCGAAAAGATTGACGATAGCTACTTTGACCTCCTGCTTCAACTCGGTCAACTCTACTGCCAGCGGGGCAAGTATAAGGCGGCGGTCAGGGTGCTTGCTAAGGTGGAAAAGCAGGTCAAGCGGGGCTCGGATGCCCCGGAGAAGACCCCGTGGCAACGTTGCGAGCTGGGGTCTCGTGATCGTCAAGAGCTGGGGTACGGACTGGTCTACCGTTATCTTGGCGAGGCCTATAAGGGGATTGGCCAGAATCGGGAGGCGATGACCTACCTGCAACGCGCTGCCCGTTACAACAGCCGCGACAGTGAGGCCTTGAGCCAGTTGGGTGAGATGTACGCCGAGGAGCAGCAGGGGCTTGATATCGCCCTGGCCTTTTGTCGGCAGGCGGTTGAGATCGAGGGCGGCAAGGCCTCGCACTGGTATCGGATGGCCAAGGTGCTCCTCTGTCGGCAGGAATGGCCGCAGGCCCTGGAGGCGGTGGGACACTGCCTCTCGCTTGATGGCCAGAATCTTGACGCCTTGATGCTCAAGGCCGCCCTCCACGAGCGAGATGGGCAGCAGCCCTTGGCCAGGGCGGCCTACGAGCGGGTCTTGGCTCTGGACGGCACTCATGCCCAGGCGGCCAAGGCGCTGAAGAAAATGAACCAGAGGAGACGATAAGGCGATGCAACAGAATGGCTTCACCAGTTCGATGGAACGGCAACAGTATTGGCTGGATAACTTCAACGTCGGCGATTCCTGGCGTCTGTTCCGGATCATGTCGGAGTTTGTCGATGGCTTTGACAGTCTCTCGGAGATCAAGCGGCCCGCCGTTTCCATCTTCGGCTCGGCTCGGATCAAGCCGGATGAAAAGTATTATCAGGTGGCGGAGACCATTGCCTCTGGTCTGGCCAAGGCTGGCTATGCGGTCATCACTGGCGGTGGCCCGGGGATCATGGCGGCAGCCAACAAGGGGGCGCGGGAGGCCGGGGGGATCTCGGTCGGCTTGAACATCAGCCTGCCCTTCGAGCAGGAACCCAATCCCTACGCCAACCTGCCACTCAGCTTCAAGTATTTCTTCGTCCGTAAGGTCATGTTTATCAAGTACGCCATGGCCTTTGTCGGCATGCCCGGCGGCTTTGGCACCTTGGACGAGTTGTTTGAGGCGGTGACCCTGATCCAGACCAGGCGGATCAAGAGCTTCCCGATCATCCTGGTGGGGCGTGACTATTGGTCAGGTCTGGTAGATTGGATCAAGGAGCGGGTGCTGGCGGCGGGCAATATCCATGGTGAGGACATGATGTTTTTTAATATCATCGATGACCCGGAAGAGGTGATCAATACCATCCGCAGGACGGTGATTATCTGACCCGGCCTGGCCTGGCCGGGGGTACAGTGAATGTGTTGATTGGCGATCTTTACGGTTGCTCAAATCGACTGCTGTTTTTATAGTGGTGCCCGGCGAGGGGTTGGGTGATGTCACATTGCTCAACGACCGTTGCCGACGAGCTTAGGGGAAACATATTTCGACAACGTTTTTGCAGACATTAGCTAAGGAGCGATGCGCATGAAATTAGGGATCAACGGACTGGGCAGGATTGGCAAACTTTCTCTCTGGCACCACGCTGGCAGGCAATTTTTTAGTGAAATCGTTGTCAACATGGGCCGTGAGGTGGGGATGGGCCTGCAGGATCTGGCTTCTGCCATCGAGCGAGATAGCACCTACGGCAAGTTGAGTAATTACCTGCATGGTTTTCAGGGCGGGCGGGTGATTGAGAATTTGGACGATGCTGCGGGGACGATGACCGTCAACGGCGTGCGGCTGAAGGTGCTCCGTCAGTCACGCAACCCTGCGGATATCGCCTGGAAGGAGAATGGCGTGCGCTTGGTGGTCGATAGCACCGGGGCCTTCACCGATCCTACCGCCGATGCCGATGCCCCCAAGGGGGCCTTGCGTGGTCATCTCAAGGCTGGTGCCGAGAAGGTGATCCTCTCGGCACCGTTCAAAATCAAGGCCAAGGGCCTCAATATGCCAGATGATGCGGTGACCACGGTCATGGGCATCAACACCGATGACTATATCCCCACCAAGCATAGCCTGATCTCCGGGGCCTCTTGCACCACGACCTGTCTGTCCTACATGATCAAGCCGCTGATGGAGCACTTTGGGGCCGATAATTTTCTCTCCGCCTCCATGGTCACCGTCCACGCCGCCACCGGCAGTCAGCAGGTCTTGGATCGTCTGCCCAAGGCTGGGGCCACCGATTTACGCAAGAATCGCAGTATCTTAAATAATATCATCTTGACTACCACCGGTGCGGCCAAGGCATTGAAGCTGGTCATTCCTGAGATGGGCAATATCGGCTTCATCGCCGAGTCGGTGCGTATCCCCACCTCGACCGGCTCGCTGATCATCTTGGTGTTGAACTTCCAAGACGATTTGCAAAACCCGATTAAGCGCGAGTTGATCAACTCCATCTATCGCAACTACGCCGCCCATTCCCCCTATCTGGTCTACACCGACGAGCAGAATGTCTCGTCCGACATCATTGGCACCCCCTTCGCCGCTGCCACCATCGAGGGCACCGAAAACCATACCCGTACCGCTTCGATCAAGGTCAACTTAAAGAAGCTCGGTATCGGCGACCTGAATGGCCATCCGGACGTCTTGGACATCCCGGTGACACAGACGGTGATCTACGGTTGGTATGACAACGAGCTCGGCAGTTATACCAACATGTTGGCCGATCGTACCGTCTCCATCGCCGAACAGATGGTCTGATTGGTGGCAGGAAAGGGCGTCGTGCTGACCAGGACGCCAACGGTTGGCCCCCTGTTCCCGGCTGATCTGACTGAGGTCTGGGCCATCGAACGTACCTTGCTTGGCCCCTGGACAGAGGCGCAATTGCGGGGGGAGTTGGCCTTGGCCCATGGCTGGCAACTGGTCGCCAAAGGTGCTGGCGGCGAGGTGTGCGGCTACCTTTTCGCGACAACGGTCGTTGACGAAGCCGAAATTCGTAAGATCGCCGTTGCTGCCGCCTGCCGCCAACAGGGGATTGGTCATCTCCTCCTCTCCACTGCCTGCCAACAACTCTCCCGCCAGTCAATCGCCCGTTGCTTTTTGGAGCTTCGGGCCTCCAATCGTGTAGCCCTGACCCTCTATCAGAAAAATCATTTCCAAATCGTCGGCCAGCGCAAAAGCTACTATACAGCGCCAACTGAGGATGCTATGGTGTTGCAACTGTCCTTCAACCATAACCGGGAGAGACCTGAAGATGAAACAGATACAAGAGCTTGAAGTGGCTAACAAACGTGTCCTGATGCGGGTTGATTTCAACGTGCCAATGGATGCCAGCGGGGCGATCACCGACGATACCCGAATTCGTGGTGTCTTGCCCACGGTGCGCTACCTGATCGATCGAGGGGCACGCCTTGTTCTCTGCTCGCATTGTGGGCGTCCCAAGGGCCAGGCCCAGGCCAAGTACAGCCTAGCCTCGGCGGCTAGACGTCTGGGTGAGTTACTTGGCAAGACGGTAGTTATGGCCCCGGATTGTATGGGGGAGGAATCGATGGCCTTGGCTCGGGCCATGCAGGCTGGAGATGTCTTGTTGCTTGAAAATTTGCGCTTCCACCCGGAGGAGCAGAAGAATGAGCCGGCCTTTGCCCAGGCCTTGGCCGCCTTTGGTGATTGCTATGTCAACGATGCCTTCGCCGTATCCCACCGCGCCGATGCCTCGGTGGCGGGGGTTACCCAGTATTTCACCGAAAAGGCGGCGGGCCTTTTGCTCTACAAGGAAATTGACTTCTTTAATCGAGCGGTAATCAATCCCGCCCGTCCGTTGGCCGCCATCCTTGGGGGGGCCAAGGTGTCGAGCAAGCTCTCTGCCATCCATAACATGTTGGATCGTGTCGATAGCATGATCATCGGCGGCGCCATGGCCAACACCTTTCTCAAGGCGCAAGGGGTGGGGATTGGCCGGTCCCTGGTCGAAGACGACCTGCTGGATACCGCCAAAGATCTGCTGCTCTACGCCAAGCAGAAGGGGGTGGTCATCTCGCTGCCGGTTGACTTCGTGGTCGCTGATGCCTTCTCGGCTGAGGCCGAGACCAAGGTTGTTGGTTTGAGTGAGGTGCCGCCGGAGTGGATGATCTTAGACATCGGCCCGGCGACGGAGGCCGCCTTTGCTAAGGCCTTGCACGGGGTAAAGACGGTAGTCTGGAATGGCCCGATGGGGGCCTTTGAGATGGCACCCTTCGCGGGCGGCTCCCTGGCCATGGTGCGGGCCGTCTTGGCCTGTGGTGCCCTCTCCATCGTTGGCGGGGGTGACACCAATGCCTTAGTTAACCAGGCCGGGGCGGGAGATGAGGTCTCCTATATGTCCACTGGCGGCG
>Ga0172371_10009153_pt1 | contig 13673 bp, 14 predicted proteins | sample Lak12m_FD_114543 | JGI IMG/M metagenome (GOLD analysis project Ga0172371, IMG submission 114543) | Freshwater microbial communities from Kabuno Bay, South-Kivu, Congo - kab_022012_12m | ecosystem: Environmental > Aquatic > Freshwater > Lake | place: Democratic Republic of the Congo: South-Kivu... | reverse complement strand
AATTTCCAGATTTTTCACGGATGACCGCTCGCCGCCCATCCGTCCTGCCATTTTTTTCCCTTGATGACATGCTCCGGAAAGCTGGAACCTATGGAACCAGGCGCCCGCCAATCATGCTTGTGTCCGTGCGAATGGGGAGAGCCTTTGAAGCCATGGCGCTTCATCACTCCTTGAAATCCCTTTCCTTTCGAGATTCCGGAAACTTTGACCTTATCTCCCACTTCAAATTGGCTTATATCAATCTTGTCGCCGGCTTTTACGTCCTTGATTTCCCCTTTTAATTCTTTGATCTTCAAAAAATCATTCCAAAATTTCGACTTTTGACTTTTGACTTTTGACTTCAATATTCCTATCTGCACTGCATTATATTTATCTTTTTCCTCCGTCCTGATTTGCGTAATCAGATTCGGCCCACAGTGAAGCAAAGTCACGTTTAGCGCTCCTTTTTCCTTATTATATATCGTAGTCATTCCCAATTTCCGGCCTAATATAAATTTCATAACTTCCCAAAGTTTAGTTTTAGGAAAACCGCTTCCAAACAAAAAACTGGCATTAAACCAGCTAAAACCCAAAGGGATTTTATTCGCTAGTTTAGTATCCCGTCGCTCGTGAGCGACAGGACTTGAACTAGATTTACCCTGTGAAATGATTTCTCGAAGCGAAATTCCTGCTCCGCAGGATTTCACAGGGTTAGTCACATCTTGACCTCTACGTCCACTCCGGCTGGCAAATCCAAGTTAGTCAAACTGTCAATCGTCTTTGGTGTCGGGTTGAATATGTCAATCAATCTTTTGTGCAATCTCATTTCATACTGGTCACGGCTGTCTTTGTGCACAAACGTTGACTTGTTCACCGTATATTTGCGAATTTGGGTCGGCAAAGGAACAGGACCAGCGATTTCCGCGCCGGTGCGTTCCGCTGTTTCCGCAATCTGACGGGCACTGCGATCAATGACTTTGTGATCGTAGGCTTTGATTTTTACCCGAATTCTTGGTTTTACTTCTTCTTCCGCAGGTTTCTTGGTTGCCATCGGAGACTAATTGTAAAAAATATTAAAACAAACTTTCCAAAATTCTTCCCAAGGCCAAGCTTTTTATTTGATAATCTTCGTCACCACGCCAGCACCGACAGTTTTTCCGCCTTCGCGAATAGCAAAACGCATTCCATCTTCCATGGCAACCGGCGCCATCAATTTCACCGTCAAATTAACCGTGTCGCCAGGCATGACCATTTCCGATCCTTCCGGAAGAGTGACGTCACCCGTCACGTCAGTGGTCCGGATATAAAATTGCGGTTTGTATCCTTTGAAGAACGGGGTATGGCGTCCGCCTTCTTCTTTGGTGAGAATGTATATTTCCCCTTCAAATTCAGTGTGCGGCGTGATTGAACCAGGCTTGGCCAACACCTGCCCTCTTTCCACGTCTTCTTTTTTCGTTCCACGCAAAAGGATTCCGGCATTGTCTCCGGCCTGCCCCTTGTCGAGAGTTTTGTTGAACATTTCCACTCCTGTGACAATCGTTTTGGTTGTGGGACGGATTCCGACAATTTCAATTTCCTCATTGAGATTGACAACGCCCCTTTCAATTCTGCCCGTGACGACCGTGCCGCGGCCTTCAATTGAGAAAATATCTTCAATCGGCATAAGGAAAGGCTTGTCAACGTCGCGAACCGGTTCGGGAATTGAATCATCCAGCGCTTTTATGAGATCCAAGATAGGTTTGGCCGCTTCTTCGTCTTTGCTTTTTGCTTCCAGGGCTTTCAAGGCCGAACCCCGGATAACTGGAATTTTGTCTCCATCGAATTCATATTTTGTGAGCAGTTCGCGAATCTCGGCTTCAACCAGATCCACCAGTTCCGGATCATCCACCATATCAACTTTGTTAAGAAAAACAACAATCTGGGGAACCCCCACCTGGCGGGCCAGCAAAATGTGCTCCCGGGTCTGGGGCATCGGACCGTCCGTGGCGGAAACGACCAAAATCGCTCCGTCCATTTGGGCGGCGCCGGTAATCATGTTTTTTATATAATCGGCATGGCCCGGGCAATCCACGTGGGCATAGTGCCGTTTGTCAGATTCGTATTCGCAGTGAGTCGTCGAAATGGTGATCCCGCGCTCCTTTTCTTCGGGCGCGTTGTCGATTTCGTCAACTGATTTTTTTGATGCGGTAAAACCGGCAAGATTCAGCACGTGGAGAATCGCCGCTGTCAGCGTGGTTTTTCCATGGTCAACGTGGCCGATTGTGCCGACGTTAACGTGAGGTTTGGTTCTTTCAAATACTGCCGCCATTTTTTTCTTTCCGAACTTGCCCAAATGATAAACTCGAATTTGTGCAAATTCGCTTTGTATTAGCTTTTATTAAGATTTTTTTATTATAAATGTCTTGAAATTATTATAAATCAAGTTTAATTTTTTGTCAAAATAATTTTTCCTATTATCTGACATATTCAACGTCTTCCAATTTTTCAATTTCGTCAATTATTGTTTCCTCGGGATTTTCCCGATTTTCCCGCCAAAGCGAGATATCGGAATTTATCTTATCAATAAGCTCTTTTTCTGTCAATGCCCGAAGTTCTTTCTGTTTTAGGACAGCTTCTTTATATTCCTCGAAATTCATCACAATATACGCCGGTTTTCCGTTTTCGACGATGATATATCTCCCCCCGGCCGCGTCCAATATTTCTTTGATTTCCTTTGAGATCATTTTTTTTCTCCACTCTTTATTTCTTCCGCGATATTCTTCGGCACTTCCTCGTAGTGGTCAAATTCCATGTTGTAATTGGCTCTTCCCTGGCTCATCGAACGAAGCTGGGTGGCATAACCAAACATTGAGGATAACGGGGTAAGCGATTTAATCACTTTCACCCGCGCGTTTCCTTCACCACGGTCTTCAATTTCCTGGATCTGGCCGCGCTTGGCATTGATATCTCCGACCACGTCTCCCATAAACTGCTCCGGAGAAATTACTTCCACTTTCATAATCGGCTCAAGAATAATCGGATTTGCCCGCCGGACTCCTTCCTGAAGGGCCATGGAACCGGCAATTTTGAAAGCCGCCTCCGATGAATCAACTTCGTGGAAAGATCCGTCATAGACCGTCACGCGAATGTCCACCAGAGGATAGCCGGCAATGACTCCCCGATCCAAAGCTTCCTTCACGCCTTTTTGGATAGCCGGAATATATTCCTGGGGAATGATGCCTCCCTTGATTTCATCAATAAATTCATAGCCTTTTCCTTTTTCATTTGGTTCAACTTTCAGCCAACAATGACCGTACTGCCCGCGTCCGCCGGATTGACGGATGTATTTTCCTTCCGCTTCAGCCGGTTTCTTGATGGTTTCCCGATAGGCAACTTGCGGACGCCCGACGTTTCCTTCCACTTTGAATTCACGCTTCATCCGATCAACAATGATATCGAGGTGCAACTCTCCCATGCCGGAAATGATGGTCTGACCTGTTTCTTCGTCCGACCGGACGCGAAAAGTCGGATCTTCCGCGGAAAGTTTTTTGAGGGCAAGGCCCATTTTTTCCTGATCAGCCTTTGTTTTCGGTTCAATAGCAATGGAAATGACCGGTTCCGGGAAAGTTATGGACTCCAAAATAACCGGCTTTTCCGGATCACAAAGGGTATCGCCGGTAGTGGTATATTTCATCCCGACCAGCGCTCCGATTCCGCCAGCATGAATCTCCTGCACTTCCTCCCGGTGATTGGCATGCATCTGCAAAATCCTTCCCACTCTTTCTTTTTCTCCCTTAGTCGCATTCAGCACATAGGATCCGGCTTTGATGGCCCCCGAATAAACACGGAAAAAAGTGAGTTGTCCGACGAATGGATCAGTCGCAATCTTGAAGGCTAAAGCGGAAAATGAACCATCATCGCGAGCCTCGACTTCAACCTCTTTTTCGGTTTTCGGGTCAACTCCCTTGGCCGGAGGAATATCAATCGGAGAAGGAAGATAGTCAACTACCCCGTCCAAAACCGGCTGCACTCCTTTGTTTTTGAGGGCAGTGCCGCAATAGGCAGGGAACAGTTTCACATCGATCACGGCTTTGCGAAGAGCGCTTTTCAGTTCAGGGATCGAAATTTCTTCACCTCCCAAAAATTTCTCCGTGAGCTTATCATCCGTTTCGGCAATTTTTTCCACCATTTTATCCCGCCATTTTTTCGCTTCCTCCAAAAGTTCGGCGGGGATTTCATCTTCTCGGACTTTTTCACCCTTGTCTCCATCAAAATAAACGGCTTTCATTTTCATGAGGTCTATCACACCTTGGAAATCGCTTCTTTGCCCGATGGGAATTTGGACGGCCATTACCCGCGGATTAAGCCGGTTTTCAATCGAATCAAGAGAAAAGAAAAAATCGGCTCCTTCCTTGTCAACTTTATTTATAAAACACAAGCGGGGAACATTATACTTGTCGGCTTGGCGCCAAACTGTTTCTGATTGCGGCTCCACTCCTTCTTTTCCGTCAAAAACGACCACTCCGCCGTCAAGAACCCGCAGGCTCCGCTCCACTTCCACGGTGAAATCCACATGCCCGGGCGTGTCAATAATGTTTATCTGGCAATCCTGCCAATAGCAAGTCGTCGCGGCGCTGGTGATCGTAATGCCACGTTCTTTTTCTTGCTCCATCCAGTCCATCGTCGCTTCGCCTTCGTGAACTTCGCCGATTTTGTGGGAAATTCCCGTATAAAATAAAACACGCTCGGTAGTTGTGGTCTTTCCGGCGTCAATGTGAGCAATTATGCCAATATTTCGATACTTCTCTATAGGATATTTTCTTGCCATAAATTCCTAAAGTTCAACTTTAGGAGCTCCTAAAGTTGAACTTTAGGAAACTCCGCGAATTTTTGATTCGTATATTCGTACAGATTCGTAATTCGTAAAGATCTACGCGAAATGCGCAAAAGCCTTGTTGGCGTCCGCCATCCGGTGGGTGTCTTCCCGCTTTTTCATCGCCGTGCCCTGCTTTTGCGAAGCATCCAAGAACTCATCGGCCAGTTTTTCAGCCATTTTCTTGCCTTTTTTGGCTCTCACGGCCGTCAGAATCCATCTCATAGCGAGAGTCGCCCGCCTGTCCCCCGCCACCTGGACGGGAACCTGGTAGTTGGCTCCTCCGATGCGGCGTGATTTGAGCTCCACAATCGGGGAAACATTTTTCACCGCCTGCTCAAAGATGTTCAGTCCGCCTTTTTTTGTCCGTTCATGGATAATTTCAAAAGCGTCATGGATGATTTTCTCCGCGATGCTTCTTTTTCCCCTTTCCATCAGATGCCCGACAAACCTTCCGACAAGAAGGTTTGAATATTCAGAATCAGGTTTCCAGTTTTTTCGATAGACACGCTTACGTCTAGGCATTTTTTATGGGTTAATTTCTTTACGAATTACGAATACGCTTCGCTCTACGAATATACCAATTACGAATATTTTTCACATTCGTATATTCGTATAGATTCGTAATTCGTAAAACTCAAGCTTTTGGCCGTTTTGCTCCATATTTCGATCTTCCTTGTTTCCGGTCTGATACTCCCGCCGCGTCGAGAACCCCTCTCACGACGTGATAGCGGACTCCCGGCAGGTCCGGCACCCGGCCGCCCCGGATCATCACGATTGAATGTTCCTGCAAATTATGTCCGATTCCAGGGATATAGGCGGTCACTTCCATTCCGTTGGTGAGGCGGACGCGGGCAATTTTCCGCAGCGCCGAATTCGGCTTCTTGGGAGTGGTCGTCGAAACTTTCACGCACACCCCGCGTTTGAAGGGACTGGTTGTATCCACCGGCCGGTTCTGGAGCGTGTTGAAAATCCTCGCCATGGCGGGCGATTTGGTTTTTTTCTTCTGGACCTTGCGCGGCCGTTTTTTGAGCTGGTTGATTGTCGGCATTTCTGTTCCAAAATTAAAACGAGTGCTAGATAACTAGCAAAATGAATAATATAAAACAATTAATAATCTGTCAACACAACTTTAGCTAAAAAAGAAAAACAAAAACGTAAAAGCGACAACTAAAAACCCAAAGTTTTTACCTTTTCGATGTTGTTTTTCGTTTTTATTTTTTAGCTTTTAGCTTTCTATATTCCCACCACCACCCTGAAAAAAACATTTTGGACGGACTGGATGAGCGACCCGATGACACCGGAAAAAAGGATGAGAAAAGGGATGAGAATGAAAAAACCGTATTGCTCAAGATATAATTTCGTTTCCTCGCGGATGGGAAAAAGCGCGAAAAGAAGTTTGGAACCGTCAAGGGGCGGAAAAGGAATGAGATTGAAAATAGCCAGCATGATATTGATCAAAATGGCATAATAGAAGACTACGAAAGTAAAACTGCTGAACTCGGCAGAAACGCTTCCGGTGATGAGCAGCACCTTGAGGACAAAGCCAAAAACAGCCGCGATGATGATATTTGACAAGGGTCCGGCCGCGCCCACCATGGCCGGTCCGTATTTTTGGTCGCGCAGATTGTAGGGATTGTATGGCACGGGTTTCGCCCAGGCGATGAAAAACGGAGATCGGGTGATCACGAGAAGGAGCGGCAGAAGGACAGACCCGAACGGGTCGAGATGGCGCAAAGGATTGAGAGTGAGCCGGCCCATATATTTTGCCGTGGGGTCCCCGAGCCACAAAGCCGCCAGTCCATGCGAGACCTCATGCACCACGGCCGACATAATGAGAATAGGAAGGATAATGATGAATTCCATTTGAAATTTTGAAATTGAGTATTTACTCTTTTACTATTACATCCGGTTGCCAAAAATCTTTTCTTATGATATCGTGAACAGGTTAATTAAGCAATAACCACTCGCTAATTGAGAGCGAATGAATCACGAATATGAACGAATCTTTTTAGTAAGTTCGCTCGCATTCGTCAAAAATTCGTTCTGCATTCGCGAGTTATTTATATGAGTAGAGTTTGCCAAGTCTGCGGCCGCGGCCCCAAGTCCGCCCAAAGCCGCTCGCATTCGAATATTTCTACAAAAAGAGTTCTCGCCGTAAACCTCCAATCCAAAAAAATAGGCGGAAAAAATCTGAAAATCTGCACCAAATGCCTGAAAACCGCCGCCAAAGAAAAATAGTCGCCAACAAGGTGACTATTTTTCGCATGTAATGATTCTTTTCTTGCCTACTAACATTGAATGTTAGTAGAAATCACGGGTTCGTTTCGATCCAGCCGGGACCTTTCACAAAGACATCCGTATAGGCTGTTCCGGATCCGATCGTTGCCCGCGCCTTTGTTTTTCCGTATCTAAGTCCGCTTATCTCTGTGGCCTTGCATTTTCGACTGTCCGCTTTGCCAATGTCAATATTATTTCTTTCATCGGGACCCGGCTCTGAACAATCAAGATTTTCGGATTCATAACATGCGGCGTCGCTCCCTGGCAACACTGTCACTGGAATCTCTTCCCCTGGATCAGGTTTAGGAGAAATAGTTATCGAATCCGGAGTGGAAATATTGCAATCAATTGTTTTTTCGATCCGGACACCGACCGTTTCCGACCCACAAACCCCGCCGTCAATCTCTACGGATAGACCTGTTATTGCTGTAGAAAAATCAGTCAGCGATTTCACATATACTTCAGCAACTCCATTGCCTGGAACTGTTTTTGAAACTTGAGGCCCTGCACCACTACAATCGCTTGAATTCGAAACACCAATTTTAGTCGCATCCGACACTCTAAAGACAATTGTCTTATTACCCGTATTATCTGCCAATTCAGCCCAGACCTTTTTGCAATTTTTGTCTCCGGTTCCTTCTTCGAGTATAGCCAGAGTAGGAAACACTGACATCGAACAAGCTCGTTCAATTCTCGCGCCAGCGAAGTCGATCCAACCGAGGCCTTCGGCCATATTCGGACTTGTTCCCGGAGTTTCACCGTTCCAAGCATAGCAATGGCACTTATTTCCATCCGTATCGTCGCAGGTGGACGGATGCTTGAAAGGATTATCTTTTGTACAGAATTCTCCATCAGATCCTATATCTACTCCGTAGTTTGCGCCACTCATTTTTATCCATCCTTGCCATCCTCCGGAATTAGAGATTGGAGCGTTAAAGGCGTCCCGAATACTCACGAATCTTGCCCAGCCTTCCAACACATCGCCATTTCTTCGCGTGCTAAAATTAGGGCAGGTTCCGTTGCAACCAGTATTGGGATAGGGGCTACTTGGATCAAATTGTATCCAGCCCAGTCCATTATCCGCATTAGACACTGTGGAATTTGGGATATTGGAAGCATTTGCCCACGCATAGCCGGAAACTTTTCCGGTTGCGTCTATCGTTACGTTATAAGGACGGTCTGTTTGCTGTTGTGCGACAGGTATTTCGGAGTTAGTGTTATTCATACTTATCCACCCCACTCCCGTTTCATTGCCATCAGGCGGCCAGCCGTATAATCCGCCAATGTTTCTATCCTCGCTCCACCCTCCCAGCCAGCCCATTATTGTGTCTGCTGCCTGCACCTTCACAATACTCGCCGCGGTGAAGACCAAAAGAAAAAGAGCCAAAGTCAAAATGAACTTTCGCCCTCGGACAAACGTTTGCCGCTTTATTGCGTTTTTCATTTTTTTTATATTAGTTTTAACTGCTGATTGAATTATACAATATCCCCAAAAGCCGCGCAATACCTCTCTGCCCTTCCGGAAAATGGGGAAATGAGATACAATAAAAACGAAAAGTGAAAATCGAAAAGCTAAAAGCAACAACGAAAATCTCGAAGCTTTTAGTTTTTAGTTGTAATTTTTCGCTTTTTAGTTTTTAGCTTTTTGTTCAAAAGATGAAAAATAGAAAACTGCTTCAAGCAAATATTTTTGTCACAATACTTTTGTTTCCCTTGTATTCAGCATTCGCCGTTTGTCCAGTTTGCACCGTGGCGGTTGGCGCGGGCCTGGGGCTCGCCCAGTGGCTGGGAATCGATGATTCCATTTCGGGCCTTTGGATCGGAGCGCTCGTTGTTTCCGTATCCGTTTGGACAATTAGCTGGCTCGACAAAAAAGAAATCCGCTTCAAGGGAAGAAAAATTTTGATTTTTCTCGGATATTATGCAATCGTGGTTCTGCCTCTTTGGAAAAAAGGGCTGATCGGCCATCCGTATAACAAACTCTGCGGGATCGACAAACTGCTTCTGGGAATCATCCTGGGAAGCGTTCTGTTCGCTGCCGGAGTAATTTTTCACAACTATATCCGCAAAAGAAACAAAAACGTTTCGTATTTCAAGGGACAAAAAATTGCTTTTCCGGTGAGTTTACTTATAATCGCCAGTATAATTTTATATTTCACGTGTTAAGCAAATTCCTAATGTTTAACTTAAGGAATATTCCTTAAGTTAAACATTAGGAAAAACTGAAAATATGCCTATGCCCGATCAAGACAAACTTCAAAAAATCAACGACCTCATCCAGAAGGTTGATGAAATGAAAAAAGCGGACAAAATGGATCTTTCGTCCGATCAAGACTTGTCTATCGCTATTATGAACCTGGTGAGCATTGAAGAGCATTTCTTTTTCACCGGCGCCAAGACCGGAAAACCGGAATATTTTGATTTACTCCAGGAGGTTCGCAAGATGAGAGGAGATTTACTGCGAAAGATCGTGAAAAATCCCGAAGGAGAAGAGTGGTGCATTTCGAAGCATCTTTTGGCAGCCTCAATGCGGCTCATGGAAGTCGGAACAAAACAGCAAGGAATGGGAAACAAGGAAGAAGCCAAAGAACTTTTTGAAAAATCTTTTGATTGTTATTCGCTTTTTTGGGGACTGAATATGAAGCTGATCAAAACAGACGATATCAAAAAAATTGATGAAAACGCCATAAATATCCACGACCAAGAAAAAATAATGCCTCAAAAAACTCCAAATCCCGCCGTAAAATCAGAGAATAGCGGACCGAAAAAAGAAAACAAGGGTTTCCTGGGAAAACTCGGAGAACTGGTCAAAAAAGCGGTTGATTGCTGCTTAGAATAAAAAAGCTAAGCTCTGGGCGAAGCCAATAGCTTAGCTTTGAAAAAAAAGACGAAAAAACAACCCTGATTCGTTGATCGAGGTTGTTTTTATCATTCACCCAATTTTTGCTAGAAATCTTTTCACCTAGTTTTGAGAATTGCCCCTCAAGCCGTTTCCTGATTTTCTGCCGTAACCGCCGCCCGGACAATTTCGGTTTCCGTCCCCATCCTGATTCCTGCTCTGCCCTCTCAACCCGAGCTCTTCGCGTATCTTGTTCGCGTCGTCATATTTCCCCGCGAGCATCAGCCGGTGCATTTCGGAAAATTTCGCGAAATTTCCCTCATTGACGACCTGCATCACGCGGCCCCGTCCGTTCATTAGCTTTTTCCATGAATTATAATCATTGTTTTCGAAAGCTTTTTGCATGGCTTCGTGCCTTTCAGCCGAAAAACTCGGGCCTCTTTGCCCCGGATCACCCTGATAGGCATAAGCCGCATAGGCGACTCCTGCCGCTGAAACCAAGGCTATCACCCCGACAGGAATCATAATCTTTTTGCTCATTTTTTTTCCCTTAAGTTTTAGGATTTTTCACTGTATTCAGTTGTGGATATAAAAATGAAGCGGCCGGCTTCATTTTCTACTACGCCATCTATTTTTTTCATCTTTCATTTTCCCGACCACGGCCGGATTTCCCGCGCCCTAAATCGCCTTTCATCTCTCTTTTCTCCGATTAACTTCACTTCTTCGTTTTCAATGATCAAAACCGGCCCCCGGATCAAAGTCTCGTTGTTTTTTTCAACCTGCCAGATGATTCCGCCAAAATCTTCAATATCAAATCCATTTTCCAGTCTCACGTTTAAAATTCTTCCGCCCAGAAGCCCCTTTTCCGGTTGGGACCAGATGTCTTTCCGGTTGCAGCAGCAGTGAACATTCTGATAGAAAGGCAAATTTTGAGAGAAAATACGGTCTATTTTCCGCCCCATCCCCAGCGAATGGAAAACCAGCCCCAAAACCACACTGCCGGCTATGCTCAAAGCGAGCACGACGAAAGTTCCGTGCCTGTATCCTCCCTTAGTATGCTTGTAGTTGTAAAAAGCCAGTCCCAGAAACAGCAGGATGACAACAATCCAGAGATAGGGCAGGGAAAGCAAAATGTGTTTTGCGGGGCTCATGCTCAAATAGCGATAAATGTCCCAGTCGTTGTCAACGACAATCGAAAGGGTCACGCAAAAAGCCAAAGCTCCGACAAACGCCGAAACGGCAAAGGCCAGCCAGACAAAATAGTCCTTGAGAAGAAAGTGCCAGCGGGGCTTGGGCTCGATTTTTTCCTTCCTTATTTTCTCCAGAACTTTGTCGCAGAGTTTTTTCATGACTATTTCCCTAAAGCTAAACTTTAGGATTTTCCTAAAGTTTAGCTTTAGGATATAAATTCAAAACTTTATTTTTTTCTCTTTCACAATTTTCGCAAACTGCTTCTTGGCCCGGTTGATGAGAGTGGCCACCGTCCCAAGCGGTTTTTCCAAAATATCCGAAATCTCCTGGTAATCTTTCTCCTCCAGGAATTTGAGCACCAGCACTTCGCGATATTTTTTGTCGAGCCTCTTCAGAAATTCCCGGACTTCCTCCCCGCTGAATTTTCTCTCCGTATCGCCAGCCAAGTCAACGTCGGACGCAATAAATTTCAAAAAATCCTCGTCAGCCTCAAACTTTAGTACCTGCGGGCGCGATTTCGTCTTTCGCCACTGGCTTACAACCTGGTTGTGGGCAATCCGGTATATCCACGAGGAGAATTTCAGGTTCGGGTCGAAACCGTTGAGATTGCGGTAGACCTTCACGAAAATTTCCTGCAAAAGGTCTTCGGCGTCTTCTTGCGTCGCCGCCGAAATACGCCGGACATAGCGCATGAGCTTCGGCTCATATCTTTCAACGAGGCACGCAAAAAAATCCTGATTTTTGAGAGCCAGCCTAACCAGTTCTTCGTCGGTTTTTTCTTGGCAATCATTTTTATCGAGCATGCAAAATTTATCACAGCCAATGACCCATGATCTGAACCACTGATTTAAACCTTGTTGCTAATGAATTTTTCGCAGAGACATCACAACTCCAGCTCCCCTGTCCTTTCCCAATTCCGTTCGTCCAAAACAACTAGACTGCTTTCCCCGATCACATATAGGTAGTCATTTATGTATATTGACCGTTTCACCGCCGTTTCGGAAATTGTTTTCGCGAGATTCAAGCCGCCGCCGGCATAGGAAAAAATATATCCGCCTTTTGATCCCGGCAGAAAAAATATTTCGTGCTTCGCGTCAAGAAGAAAGGCGTGGTGCGTCTGGGAGATTTCGGAATAGTATTCATCGAGATTATATTTGGCGATTTCTTTCGGATCGGCCGGGTCGCTCACGTCAAAAAGCGAAACTTTCACCCGGTTGTCCTCCTCGCCGATTCCCAAAATTTTGTCTTTCGTGATTGGATGGAGATAAGAAGAGTATCCCGGAATCTTGAGCTCGCCTTTTTTGGCGGGATTCAATGGATCAGAAAGGTCCAGGACATAGAAAGGATCGATCTGCTTGAATGTGACAACATATCCCTTGTCTTCTATGAAGCGGACGGAATAGATTCGTTCACCTTTCCCGAGATCAATCACCGAACCGCCGATTTTCATATCATCTCCCAGGATATAGACGTCATTGGCGGTTTCACTCGCCCGTCCTGATCCGAATCCCCAGCCGAAAAAGCTTTCGCCTATGGTTGTCGCCACACGCAAATTACTTTTGTATTCATCCATCGAAAACTGGTTCAAAAGTTTTCCCGGAACAGTCCCGACCGTGTCAATCCCCAAACTGCCGGAATCAATTTTCACAATCCCCGTACTGTCCAGTTCCCGTCGGTGCTTCTTGAGAAAACCAGCCATTTTGTTTTCAATTTCATTTTGCGCTTTGAGGCGCTCGTCGCTTGAAAGGGAGCTTTGGTATCTTTCAATCAGATTCCAAATTTCCGTTGTTTTGGCAGAATTCGAAATATCGTATCCTTCCAGTTTTCCGAGTTTTTCAGTGAACCAGTCGGGAACCAGATTTTTATTTTCAGAGAAAAAGGCGTTCAGTATTTTCACCTGGTCGCCAGGATGATAATAGGTCACATATAAGGCGTTTTCGGACATATACACAACCGAGGAGGTATAGTCACTCGACCCAACGAAAGAAATGTCTTTTTCTATTTCGCCGGTTGCCGGATCCAAAATCATGGCCGTATATGTCGCCTCGGCCGGGACAACTGCTGTCGGGTGGTATATTTCGGCGCACTTCACCGGAAAAGGCTTGCCCTTCACGACCATCAGTTCCCTTCCGCAGAACCTGTTTTCGTCGACAATGTCCGTCTTGGTCGCGAGATATATTTTCCCCTTATAAAGCCTCGCTCCGGCAACGGATACCGCTTCCTTCATTTCAATATTCCAAAGCTCTTTCGGATTTTTCGGGTCCGAGACATCAAAACCGTATATTTTGTTGGCATCTTTCGCCCAAAAATATCTTTGGGAGGGAATAATGACCAGAGTTTTTCCCACCAGCAACAAGTCGCCGCTTTTGTCCAGGTTGGCATCCACGGCCAGATCATCCGGCGGAAAGGCCTTGATCGCTTTGGTTCCACCCGTTTGCTGAATAGGAAAAATTCCCCGAGCTTCATCCAAACGGCCGACTGTGTCGTCGAGCGGCATGATTTCCGGCCTCGGAACAGAGAAATAAATTTCTT
>Ga0172371_10009151_pt1 | contig 13674 bp, 10 predicted proteins | sample Lak12m_FD_114543 | JGI IMG/M metagenome (GOLD analysis project Ga0172371, IMG submission 114543) | Freshwater microbial communities from Kabuno Bay, South-Kivu, Congo - kab_022012_12m | ecosystem: Environmental > Aquatic > Freshwater > Lake | place: Democratic Republic of the Congo: South-Kivu... | reverse complement strand
TCCTCGGCCCCACCTCGGGGGTCTTCTGAGTCCCCCAAGGTCTTCCACTGCTTGTAGAACGGCAGCAGGTGGCGGTCGAGGTGACCGGGGCAGAACGAATCCCAGGTGTTGAGCTCGGTGGTGACGCCGAGGTGGACGAACCAGTAATATTGCAGGGCTTCCCAGAAATCACGCGGGGCGTGGGCGGGGACGTGGCCGCAAACTGCGGCGATTCGTTTCAGCTCGGTGCGCCGGTGAGGATCGGCTTCTTGTTTAGCCTGCGCCCGCGCCAGGTCCGCGTAGCGCCTCGCAAAGTGGATGATGGCTGAGGCGCAAATGTCCATCGCCCGCAATTCCTGCTCTTTGGCGTAAGCCTGCGGGTCGTGGAGATAGTCCAGGTTTTGGAGACTCCGCGCGATATCCGCCTGGAAGTCCAGCATTCCCTTGCGGTAGATCTTGTCATCCAGCACGGTGTGTCCGGGGGCGCGCTGCTCCATGAACTCGGTGAAGATGCCTGCATCGTAGGCAGCTTTCCATTCGGGCGTCATCTCGGCGAAGAGCAGGTCGCGCATGGTGCGACCCTGCCAGAAGGGGAGGATGACATCCTGGTAGATCTGGCGTGTGCGGGCATCCACCGCGAAGGGGATCTTCTCGCGCGAGTCAAGGAGTTCCAGGTCCTGAAGGCTGTGGCAGCACAGCTCGGGGAAGGTGGGCGCGGCCTTGGGAGCGGGACCTTTCTCGCCGACGATCAGCTCGCCTTCGCCGATGGTGATGGCCTTGTGCTCCAGCAGGTACTGGAAGGCCAGGGCGCGGCGCACCGGCGCGGAAACCAGCCCCAGGTCCTTTTTGTAGAAATCGGTCAGCAGCTCGGCGCGCTCGCTGGAGAGGGTCTCGACGGCGTCGATGGATCGCTGGCGGAGTTTTTTCACGCGCTCCGATAGGGTCATGGGTGCCTCCGGGCGGAATTATAAACCAGAGAAGGAGGAGGATGAAGGCTTTGTATTCGGATTAAGGATGAAAACCTTGTTCATGGATGGCACCAATGACGCGGAGCAACACCTTGTGCACAGATTGACGGATGATGCGGAATAATACTGGCTTATTGAGGTCTTCACGTTGGAATTGTGATTTTCTTGGCATTCCATTATCGGAAGAACAGCCTTGTAAATGGACAAGGTTGTTGAAATTTTGGGGTGGATTGGAAATATTAACACCGGTGAGTGATGCCCCCATTTATTAAAGGATTTAATAACTACCAGCCGATACTTTTTTTTCCACCAACTCTCTCGCTTGCTCCACATAAGCCAGGCTTTGGTGCCGGAAATAGGTGTTGTACAGGGTGGCATAATGCCCCCCCTTTAAGAGCAGGCCATTATGGTTCCCCTCCTCGATGATGCGGCCCTTCTCGATGACGATGATCCGGTCAGCGGCCTTGACGGTGGAGAGGCGGTGGGCGATGAGGATGCTGGTGGACTCGGCCAGGATCATCCCCAGCGCTTGCTGGATCTGCCACTCGGTGAAGGGGTCGATGCTCGCGGTGGCCTCGTCGAGGATGAAGATGGCGGGTTTTTGCACCAGGACGCGGAGCAGAGCTACAAGCTGGCGCTGTCCCATGGAAAGCATCACGCCGCGCTCGCCGACCACGGTCTGCAAGCCCTCGGGCAGGGTCTCCAACCACTCGCCCTCGCCGATGCGCCGCGCCATGGCAAGGATCTCGGCCTCGGTTACCAGCGGAGCGGCGTACTTGATATTCTCCAGGACTGTGCCAGAGAACAGGAATGGGACCTGCGAGACGATACCCAGCTGTCGCCGGTACTGCTGCAGATCCAGGACGCGGATATCGGTGCCGTCCACCAGGAGGCGGCCGGACTGGAACTCGTAATAACGGGCGATGAGCTTTGCCAGGGAGGACTTGCCCGCGCCAGTGTGACCAACGATGGCGAGGTTCTCGCCGGGGTGGATGACCAGGCTGAAATCGGAGAGAACCGGCTCGTTATCCGCGTAACGGAACGAGAGATGCTCGAACTCGATGGCACCGTGCAGGGGCGGCACATCGCGGACCTCGGCCTGGATCACATTCGGCTCGGCGTCCATCAGAGCAAAGACGCGCTCGGAGGCGGAGAGTCCCGACTGGATATTCGACCAGAAGGCCGAGAGGTTCATCACCGGGTCGAAGAAGCGTCCCAGGCTGAGGATGAAGAGGTACCACGCGCCGGCTGTCACCGCACCCTGGGCGGCAGACATGCCTCCGGCGTAGACGAGAACCGCGGTGAAGATGCCGCTCAGCGCGTTGAGGGTCGGCCAGATGAGGGTCAGCACCAGGCCGCGGGTCACGTTGACGCGGTAGGAGGTCTGGTTGGCGGTGTCAAACACCCTGAAGATGGATTGTTCCTGGCGGAAGTTCTTGGCGATGGCGATGCCGGAGACGGTCTCCTTGATAGCGGCGTTGACATCAGCCATGGCCTGCATGCCGCGCTTGGTGGCGCGGCGGGCCAGGCTGCGGAAGCCGAGGGCGGAGATAAGCACCAGGGGAATGGAGGCAAAGAGCAGGAGGGCCAGGTGCCACTCGGTGTAGACGATGACCACGCCCAGCACGATGGCCTGGAAAATCTGCGCGCCCACGTCGCTGACGATGACCACCAGGTTGGCAAGGTCGTTGGAATCTGAATTGATGCGCGAGACGATGCGCCCGGAGGAGAACTGGTCGTAAAACGAGAGGTCGTGGGAGGCGGCGGCGCGGAAGGCGCGCGTGCGCAGGTCGAGAACCACGTCGCCGATGGCGCGCACGGTGAGTCTGCGCCGTATCCAGTTGATGCCCCAATCCACCACCCCGATGAGGAAGACCGCGCCGGTGATGAGGGCGATGGTGACCAGGGAGAGGTTGCCCTTGACATAATCGAGGGCGTGGCTGACGACGACCGGCTGGGCTGCGGCGATGAGCGACATCAGCACGGTCAGCGCCACGATGAGGGTCATCCTGCGTCGCTGCGGGGTGAACAGGGCAAAAATGCGCCGAACGAGGTCTTTATCCTTGTACTGGCGGTCGTATTTTTCTTCGTTAAGGCTTTCGTAGAAACCCATTTGGTTCTCCGACCTCACCCGCCCCACCCGGCCTCTCCCTCCCTCTCCCAATCATGGAAGAGGGAAGGGGATGTGTCCCGAAGGGACGGAGGGGGCAGGTGAGGGGTTGATTAATTCCTAATCGGTGCTGGTCTAAGACCCGCCCCTGTACATTATTCGCGGAATATCCTCGAATACGCCTCCGAAGTTTGCATCAGGTGCTCGTGGTTGCCGATGGCAGCAATGCAGCCTTTACGCAGCACAATGATGAGATCGGCCCAGCGGATCTGGGAGAGACGATGGGTGATGATGAAGGTGGTCCGACCTTTGGAGGCGGCAGCGATGGCCCTCTGGATGAGGTCCTCAGTGGCGGAGACGATGGAGGAGGTGGAGTCATCCCGGATGAGGATGCGCGGATTTGTCAGGAAGGCGCGGGCGATGGCAATGCGCTGGCGTTGCCCGCCGGAAAGGGTCACGCCGCGCTCGCCGACAATGGTTTCGTACTTGTTCTCGAACTGCCGGATGAATTCATCAGCCTGGGCGGCCTCAGCCACCTGCCCGATCTCGGCGGGTGAGGCACCCGGCTTGCCAAAAGAGATGTTTTCGGAAACCGAACGAGAGAAGAGGAAGATATCCTGCTCGATCATGGAAATCTGGGAGCGCAGGGATGCCAGGTTCCAATCGCGAACATCCACGCCATCCACCAGCACCTGGCCGTTGGTGGCATCGTAGGTGCGGTTGACCAGCTTGACAAGCGAGGTCTTGCCGGAACCCGTCTGCCCGACGATGGCGACGGTCTGACCGGGGAGGATCTTAAAGGAGGCGTCCGAGAGGACGGGTTCGCCCTCTTCTTTCCCCCCTGCCCCCCTTCCTCTCCCAATTTTGGGAGAGGTAGGGGGGAGCGCAGCGGGGGGCTGGTGAGGGTAAGCAAAACTGACATTCCTGAACTCGATCTCGCCTTTCATCACGCCACTGTAGCCTGCGGTGTTCTGGTCGAGGAAGTTCTCGCGGTTCATCAAGTCGAGGATGCGCTTCGCTCCGGCGAGGCCGGAGGAGATCTGCGAATAGGCCCAGATGGAGGTCCACGTGGGGAAATCGAGCATCAGCAGCAGACCGAAGTAAGCCACCACAGCACCGATGTTCAGGATGCCCTGCCGGAAGAGGAGCATGGCGTGGAGCAAGCCAAAGGCCAGGGCGGTGCCGAAGAACAGGTAGGGCAGGAAACGCGCCTCGATGTCTCCCTGGTGGACGTTGGCATCCCGCACCGTGCGGGCGTTAGCCGCGAAGCGGTGCACCTCGGCATCCTCCTGCGCGGCGCCTTTCATCGTCTCGATGCCATCCAGCGCCTCGGAGATGTGCGTATTCATCACCCCGAAGGACTCGCGCACGTGCTCGGTGACGGGGTCGAGGGTACGCAGATAAGAGCGCAGGGCGATGATGTAGGCGATGGTGAAGAGGGTGGGTGTCAGTAGAAGAGACCAGTGATACTTTGGCGCGAAGAGAAATGGCATCACCAGGAAAACGAGCGACCCGACCACCAGGTTGAGGCCGGGGCTGAACATGTAGTTCACTTCACGCACGTCGTTGGTGGCGCGCGCCATCGTATCCCCCACCGGCTGGAGGCTGTGGAAGGTCATGCTCTTGCCGAGCAGGGAGACATACAGCTCGTCACGCACATTGCGCTCGATCTTCTGCGCCATAAGCTCCGCACCGAAGTTGCGCCCCAATTGCAGCACGGCGCGGATAACCTGCGATCCGCCCATGATGAGTGCCAGCGGGAGCAGCACCTTCGTCTCCGCCGGGGTCTTCAGCATTGCGTTGAAGGCGTCGCCGGTCAGCACGGGAACATACGCGGCCAGCGCGGCATTACCGATGGCTCCCGCTGACATGATGAGCACCAGCCACCAGTAGCGCATGGCGTGAGAGATCACCCAGCCCAATGGGCTGCGGCGGTCGGATGCTTGCTGGCGGGCGAGGGTGAATTCGGCGACAGACATCTTCGTGTGACGAGTGACGAATGACGAGGGGTTAGTGAGGGTTGATTTTACCATGCGGGGGGAATGGGTTTGACTTGCCTCCTTTTCTGTTGTACACTTTCACCATTAACCGGAGATTAACGAGGATGAACGGGATGAAGACCGGATCAAGTTGATCATCGGGATCCAATTACATTCTTCTCCGTTCATCTCCAGTAAATTTATGCCAATCTTTATCGAGAGGAGACCCTGGTATGAAAAAACGTCGTAGTTTCTATCCCGTGTTCGTCGTTATTGTGTTCTTCCTGTTCATCTTCCTGCATCAGACCGACAAGCTGCTGATCGGCTCCCTGCAGATCCCCATCAGCGGCACGTTCAAGCTCAACGACCTGCAATGGGGTCTGATCAACTCCGGCGCGCTGATCGTCGGCACCATTCTCTACCCCATCTGGGGCTATCTCTACGACCGCTACGCGCGCGCTAAGCTGCTTGCACTGGCCTCGTTGATCTGGGGCGCGACGACGTGGCTCAGCTCAATCGTGCGGACATATCCGCAGTTCCTCGCCACGCGCGCCTCCACCGGCATCGACGACTCCTCCTACCCCGGCCTCTACAGCTTGGTGGCCGATTACTTCGGACCCAAGGTGCGCGGCAAGGTCTACGGCATCCTGCAGGTTCCGGGTCCGCTCGGCTACCTGGTGGGCATGGTGCTGGCGCTGATGATCGCCCCGCTCCTGGATGGCAAGCTCTTTGGGCTTGAAGGATGGCGCTCCATCTTCCTCTTTACCGGCAGCCTGGGCATTGTAATGGCCATCGTCATCTTCTTTGGCGTCAAAGATATGCCGCGCGGCAAGGCCGAGCCGGAGTTCGAGGGCATGCAGGATATCGGTCAGTTCCGCTTCAATTGGAAAGCGCTTAAGGATGTGCTCAAAAAGAAGACGATGTGGTTCGTTTTCCTGCAAGGTTTCGCGGGTGTCTTCCCCTGGAACGTCATCACCTACTTCTTCGTCGGCTACCTGCTAACCGAACGCGGCTACGATGAAACCTCGGTGCTTTTCGTCATGGGTCCGGTCATCCTCATCCTCTCACTGGGCTATTTCATCGGCGGCGCGCTAGGTGACTGGCTCTTCAAGCGGACGCGCAAAGGGCGCATCATCATCTCCAGCGCGGGGGTCATCCTGGGCGCCATCTTCCTGGCTTTTGCCTTGTTGACGCCGGTGGAGGCGCGCATAACCTTTTTCATCTTCATGGCGCTGACCGCCATCTTCATGCCATTCTCCTCGCCCAACGTGCTTTCGACCATCTTCGACATCACTGCGCCCGAGGTGCGCTCCACGGCCCAGGCGGTGGAATACTTCATCGAAAATAGCGGCGCGGCGGTAGCGCCGGTGATCGCCGGGGCAATAGCACTCGCCACAACCAAGCAGAACGCCATCCTGACCATCTGCGTTTCCACCTGGGTGCTGTGCTTCGTCCTCTACCTGGGTGCGCTGTTCTTCGTGGACAAGGATATCCAGGCGCTGCGCGATCAGATGGCAGCGAGGGCTAAGGCGCAGAAGACTGCGTAGATTCTGTACACGGATTACACGGAGTACAAGGAGTTACGCGGATAAAGATTTATTATTTTTTATCCGTGTTTATCCGTGTGAGCCGTTGTATCCGTGTACTTTTTTACGGGATACGGCTCCACAGATGAATGTTATCCAGATCAACCTCGCCGAAAAAGCTCAGGTGCGCGAGTTCCTTGACCTGCCTTTTCGCATCTATCGCGATATACCCCAATGGGTGCCGCCGCTGGCGATGGACGAGCGCGCCCGGCTGGATCCGAAGCGCTACCCATTCTACAAACATTCTGCGGCTGCCTTTTTCCTGGCTTATAAAAATGGGCATGCCATCGGCCGCCTGGCTGCCCTGGATAATCGTCTTTATAACGATTACAACCACGAGAAAACGGCTTTCTTCTATCTTTTCGAGTGCGAGGATGATCCCGAGGCGGCGGGTGGGCTTCTTACTGCCGCCGCGGATTGGGCTCGCGCCCGCGGCCTGGACAGGATGCTCGGCCCGAAAGGCTTCTCCGCGCTCGATGGTCTTGGGCTGCTGGTGAAGGGCTTCGAGCTTCGCCCGGCTTTTGGGCTGCCTTACAATCCACCCTACTACCCGGCGCTGATCGAGGCACAGGGATTCGAGCAGGTCACAGATATCGTCTCTGGCTACCTCGGGGCGAACCTCCGTTTCCCCCAGCGCATCCACGAGCTGGCTGCGCGGGTCATGAGGCGGCGCGGGCTGAGCATCGCCCGCTTTCGCACGCGGGGCGAACTGCGCTTCGCCCTGAAACACCTCAAAGCCCTCTACAACGGGGTGCTGCAAGGCACAAGCGGCGGCACGCCGATCACGGATGAGGATATCAAAGCCCTGGCCAACCAGATGCTCTGGTTCGCCGATCCGCGCCTGATCAAGATCGTGATGAAAGGCGAACAGCCTGTGGGCTTCCTGCTGGCGTATCCCGATCTCTCCGCCGCGTTGCAAAAGACGAAAGGCCGCCTCTTCCCCTTCGGCTGGCTGAGGTTGTTGCATGAGCTGCGCACCACCGACCGGATCAACATCAATGGCGCGGGGATCGTTGCCGAATATCGCGGCCTGGGCGGGATGGCCATCCTTTACAGCGAGCTAGTGAAGAGCGTGCTGGAGAACCCGCGCACCCGTCACGCTGAGGTGGTGCAGATCGGGCTGGAGAACGCGGCGATGCAGCGCGAGATGGAGAATTTCGGGGTGGAGTTTTACAAGATGCACCGGATCTACGCGCGCGGGCTGTAGCTTTATCCACGAAGGAACACGAAGGGGCATGAAGGTGTTAATTATTTAATTTTTATAACGAACGAGAAACCCAAGACCAGCAAGAAGCTCTTCGGTCAGCAGCTCGGCAGGGACAGGAATTCCACGGCGATTAAAGATAAGTATTCAAAAATCACTTCATCAATGGTACCATTGCGGGGAACGACTGCTCTAATACCTGCGTCTGGCAGGGTACGTTCAAGGTAACCAATTCGCGAGCGGAAAGGAAAACCCAATGAAATCAACCTTTGCTCGCATGCCTTGTATTCTAACTCTTGCCCTGCTGCTGGCTTCTTGCGGTCCCTCGGAGGAACAGGTCGCCACCATGACCTCTTCCGCCTGGACCTCCACGCCGAGGCTGCCTCTACGCCGACAGCAACCTTCACGCCGACAGCCACTGCAACTCCAACACTTGCTCCACCAACCTTGACCCCCATACCGACGGACAATCCTCTCATCTTTTCATCAAGTAACACCGGAGCGATCAAGTTACTTGAAAAGCTGGAGTTTACCAACAGGGATGTCGATTTCGCGCCAAATGGACAAGTCTTAGCGATCAGCGGAGGTGGAGTGGTGCGTCTGTGGGATCTTGTACAGGGCTCCTCTTTCTTAAATTTTGATGAGCCTGAAAGGTGTAGTCATGCTATCTTTTCCAGACGGGAAGATGCTGGCAAGTTCCTGCGACGATGGCATTATCAGGTTGTGGAATGTTGCGGATGGCACATTGGACAAGGAATTGAAACCTCATTATGGAGTAAGTGATATCGCTTTTTCGCCAGATGGAGAACTCCTGGCGTCCGCTGCCTTGGGTAATTGGACAATAAAGATCTGGACCTTAAGTAATGGTTCGACCCTTCACACGCTTTAACATCCAGGCAAAGTGTCTTGTTTGGCTTTCTCACCGCAGGGCGATCTGGTCGCGTCCGGCAATGATCATGGCAAGGGGTTTCTGTGGCGAGTGGACGATGGGACGCTGGTGGCACAGTTAGATGGTCACAATACTTGGTTGAACAGTCTTGCCTTCTCCCCCGACGGAAATTGGTTGGTCTCAGGAAGTGGTGACACAACCATCCGCTTTTGGAAAACCTCTGATTGGCAGGCTGGTCAGGAACTCCAGTCTGACGATACAGTATGGTCAATGGCTTTCTCACGGGACGGTCAAATGCTTGCCACGGGAGGATCACCTTATCCCCTAAGCTATCCCAATATCCAAATATGGAATGTAGTGAATGGCACCTTACTTCAAACCTTGAAGAGTCCTGATCCTTGTCCGAAACCGACCACTTGCGGGGTATCGAGCTTGAGTTTTTCTCCGGATGGTCAACTCTTAGCGTCGTCAAATTGGAAAGGTCATGTTTATACCTGGGGAATTGACTCGGCTGCATTACCTTAGGTCAACTATGCACTTCGCTCCATATAGCGCACGCGTACCATCACTCATCCCTGTGAGGTTCATCTATCGCTAGAGAACTCAGATATAAGATCTCCTGGACAATGACCATGAGAGAACTTGCTGTATAATGCGGGAGGTGAACACCTCGTCCCGAAACTTCGATAATCTTTTGGCAAAGATCAAGCACCTGCTTCCCGCCCTGCGAAAGCAGCATCATGTCTGCACGCTGGAAGTCTTTGGCACGTTGTAACTCGTCGAAGCCGGCTTCTCCGATTACTTGCCCAATCTCGAAAATTACGCGAATCGGGTGACGTTTGGAGAAATCCAAGGTCTCTGGTAATTGCCGTGATACTATACATGGATTACGCGGATTTCACGTAGTCACCCGGATTTTTCTCGGAACAATCCGTGTTGATCCGCCTGATCCGTGAAATCCGTGTTCGAAAGGTTTTTAATCTTGGTGATACCCATGGAGCAGAGATCTAATAAGGGAAAAAGCGATGTTACAGAATGACCGCTATAATTATCGTGTCACCTAGGCGCAGGAGGACAACGAGTATTTCGGCCTGTGCGCGGAGTTTCCCAGCCTGAGCTGGTTGGAGCCGCACCCGGAATCAGCCTGGAAGGGTATCCGCCAGGTGGTGGCTGAAGCGGTCGCGGATATGAAAGCGAATGGAGAACCTGTGCCTGAACCGCTGGCGGCGAAATAATTCAGCGGAATATTCAAGGTGCAGATACCACCAGAAATCCACCGGCATTTGGCACTCGAGGCGGTAGAAGCAGGGATTAGCCTGATCCACCTTGCCAGCGATAAGTTGGGCAGGCAAGAGGTGCAGGAGTTCCATACAAAACTGGAGCCGCCGAACAGCGCATCCAGGAAACCGACGGCCTCAGCCACGAGTAGTTGTGGGCTGTGGTCGAAGTTGAAACAAAGAAGTAATTCCCTGAAAGTATCAACGAGGAGGAGCCTCCCATGACCATCATCGTTGCCGATACCACTTCCGGCTTGCCGCTTGAGACAATGAAACTGCTGGGCATCCCCTACATCCCGCAGATCGTCATGTTCGGGGAGCAATCCTACCGGGATGATACCGAGCTGGATACCGCCACATTCCTGCAGAAGTTGCGGGCGGCAAAGGCGCTGCCCAAGACCGCCGCGCCCATGCCCGCGCTGTACAACCCTATTTATGAAGAAGCCAAACGGTGTGGCGAAAGCGTGGTTGTCATCGCGCCCTCGGCCAAGGTCAGCGGGACGGTACGCGCTGCAACTGTCGCGGCGCAGGATTTCCCCGGGTTGGAGGTGCGCGTGGTGGATTCGCTGTCAGTCGCCGGGAACCTGGCAAGCCTGGTGTTGAAGGCGCACGAATGGACACAAGCCGGTGTGGACGCGGCAACCATCGTCAAGCGCCTCGAGGAATGGATCCCGCGGGGGCGCATCTACTTTCTGGTGGATACGCTCGAATACCTGCAAAAAGGCGGGCGCATCGGTGGGGCAAAGGCGCTCCTGGGTGAGATGCTGCAAGTCAAGCCCATTCTCACGTTACGTGAAGGGCAGGTGGAGCCGTATGAGCAGCAGCGGACGAAGAAGCGCGCCCTGGCGAGGCTGGTGGAGATCGTGGAGGAACAGTGCCCGAAGAGCGAGGCTGCTCACCTGTGTGTGATGCACGCCGAGGCGCTTGAAGAAGCCCAGGCGCTGGCAGCTGGATTCAGATCTAGCCTGAACGTGGCGGAAGTCCCCATCTACGAGATGCCGCCGGCGATCGTCGTCCACGCCGGGCCGAAGGTGCTGGCCGCCGGGTTTTTCGCGCAAGGGTAAAATGGTATAATTCGTACGCTGTTAGCGAAAAAATACACGAACCATTTTCCCCAAACAAGGAGTTTTTTTTTATGTCTGGTCACAGCCATTGGGCGACAATTCGCCGCAAGAAGGGAGCAGCGGACGCCAAGCGTGGTGCGGTCTTCACCCGCCTGGCGCGTGAGATTGTGATGGCAGCCCGCGAGGGCGGGGGCGACCCGGGCAGCAATGTGCGCCTGGCGCTGGCGATAGAAAAGGCGCGGGCCGGTAACATGCCCAAGGACAACATCGAACGCGCCATACACCGCGGCACCGGCGAGGACAAGGAAGGGAGCTCGCTGGAAGCGATCACCTATGAGGGCTACGGCCCGCATGGCGTGGCGATCATGATCGATTGCGTCACCGACAACCGCAACCGCGCCGTGGCCGAGATCCGCCACGCGCTGACCCACAACGGCGGCAGCATGGCCGAAGCCGGCGCGGTCGGCTGGCAGTTCAAGCGGGCTTCTTTTTTTTACTTTCCTTCCAGCGCGCTCTCGTACGACAAGGCTTTCGAATTGGCAGTGGAGGCTGGTGCGGACGATGTTTCTGAAGATGGCGAAAATATTGAGATCGTGGGTCCCGTGGAGGTGTTCAAGAGCGTCAATGACCGATTGCAAGCCGCGAATGTCCAACCGGAAGAAGCCGGTCTGCGCCTGATTGCCAAGCAGGATATCGAGCTGCCAGTAGATCAAACCTTACAGGTGATGCGGGTAGTTGAGACGCTCGAAGACCTGGACGATGTGCAGAACGTTTTCCATAACTTGAAGATATCCGATGAGGCCCTGGCCGCCCTCGAGGCTGAGTAATGACGCTGGCGCTGGGCATTGACCCGGGGACGGCAACGACCGGTTATGGGCTGGTCCGCGACCTGCCGGATGGAAGCCTGCAACTTGTCGAATACGGTACGTTCCGGACCCAGGCCGGCTCGCCAACCGCAGAGCGCCTGGCGCAGCTCCATCAACGCTTGAGTGAACTACTGCTTCTCCATCACCCCGATTCGGCGGTGGTGGAGAAATTGTTTTTCCAAAGCAACGTTAAGACCGCACTGGCAGTGGGGCAGGCGCGCGGCGTGGTGCTCCTGGCACTCGCCGAAGCCGGACTCGAGATCGCCGAGTACACTCCCAACGAAGTCAAGCAGGCGGTGACCGGCTACGGTGGCGCGGAAAAAAGACAGGTACAGGAGATGGTACGCGTGCTGCTGGGGATGGCGGAAATCCCCAGGCCCGACGACGCCGCGGACGCGCTGGCGATTGCGATCACGCACCTGCATACGCGGAGATATGAGTAAACCACAGATAAACACAGATGGGTCTACTGAAAAAAGGGTATGTCACCCTGAATAACCCGCACCTGCGGTGTGGGCAGGTGATCGAAGAGTCTTTACATATTTATTAAGATGCTTCGCTTCGCTCAGCATGACAAAATCGAGTTTTTTCAGTGCACTCATCTGTGGCAAAGAAGGTAAATCATGATAGCAACCCTGCGCGGTGAGATCACCCAAATCGAAGATAATGCCCTCGTCATCGAGGTCGGTGGCGTGGGGATGCGCGTCCACGTCCCGGCGCCGTTACGCGAGCGGATGAAGGTCGGCGAGATCGTGCTACTCTTCACCCACCTCGTCGTGCGCGAGGACGCGCTGACCCTCTACGGCTTTGAGACCGTCGCCGACCGAAGCCTCTTCAACATGCTGCTCGGCGTGGATGGAGTCGGGCCGCGCACGGCGCTCTCGGTGCTCTCCACGCTGACGCTGGATACCGTCCAGCGCGCCGTTTTCAACGAGCAGGATGAAATCCTTAGCCGCGTGCCGGGTGTGGGTAGGAAGACCGCCCAAAAAATCGTTCTCCACCTGCACGACCGGCTCAAGCCAATCAGCGGGTTGCAGGCGGTGGCAGCCATGTCAGATGCGGATGGCGAGGTGCTGGCCGCGCTGATCGCGCTTGGTTACAGTGTGGTGGAGGCGCAGTCCGCGCTACAATCTCTGCCCAAGGACGCACCGGAGGATGTGGAAGAGCGGCTACGGCTGGCGCTGCAGTACTTTACCGGGAAGTAAAGGCAATTCCCCAAACACTACACTTTTTCTCAACCACAGATAAAAGGGATGAACACAGATTGGGAGATAAAACATTGAAAATCATCGACGGCACAGAAAAAGTGCTTGGTTGTTTCTATAAAGTAAGCAACACGCTTTGGGGTGGCTTCGTCGAGAAAGTATAGCAGAACACCATTTTCATTAAAGACTCCACTGCAATAACTTGCACATTACCAACCGAGAACTGATCGGCGCGGGCTGATCAGGCCATATAGTACTGCGCAGAGGGTATCTGCGAAAGAAAAAAAAGAACGCGCTACCCCTTCCAAGGGACTGGCCCTACCATCTGCATTCCTCTTCTGGTCGTATTCCGTCTTCCTTTTGGTTTTCTGGTAACGGTGAATACGCCGGATATTGGCTATGGCGGCTGAACCGATCATCAGGCAAGCATCTCGAAACTGCCCCCGCACGGGCAATTTGCCTGCTGGGAAAGGGTGTTTGACACTTCGCACAGTCGCTTCGATAGGCGCCCGCAAGTTAGCTCCTTCTTGCCTGTGTGCCTGGCTGC
>Ga0172371_10009150_pt1 | contig 13675 bp, 8 predicted proteins | sample Lak12m_FD_114543 | JGI IMG/M metagenome (GOLD analysis project Ga0172371, IMG submission 114543) | Freshwater microbial communities from Kabuno Bay, South-Kivu, Congo - kab_022012_12m | ecosystem: Environmental > Aquatic > Freshwater > Lake | place: Democratic Republic of the Congo: South-Kivu... | reverse complement strand
GCAGGCTGCGGCAGTACGGCCCCGGAAAGCCGAGGTTCCCGGCGCGAAAAGGCGCGGTGCCGCCCTTGCCGCTGCAGCGTTCGCTCTTGCCGTTGTTGGGCGGACAGTCGAGGTCGTCGACGCAGACCTTGTCGTTGGAGAGACTGCAAACGCTCTGGCACGACTTGGCCGCCGACGACACCAACTTGTCCTTGGCCTTCGAGACTTTCGCCAGACTCGCCGCCGGCAGCGACGCGCACGCCGAAGGGCTGTCGGCCTTGCCGGTGATGTCGTCGGTGCGGCACTTGGACGTCTCCTTGAGAACCGTGCCTTCGAACTTCGCCAACGACTTCGCAAGAGCCGTCGAGCACTTGGCTTCCTGAGAACTGAGCAGAGCGTCGGCGCTGCCGGCACCGCACAGAACCAGCAGCGCAGCCGACACCGTCACGAGACGAGACACCTGGAGAATTTGCATGAGGACTTCCTTTTCTTCGCATCGCAGGAGTGCGATGCAACCGATACTCATGACTCTCCGCGTTGCATCGACGTGAATCAAGCGCAGCGACACGTTCGACACGTCGTAAGTGAACGAAGAATGCACAGCGAATACGCGCTGCAACGATCTCACGATCGAGTCAGCGTACATCGGCCACGCGACCAACAAACGTTCGTGTGAATCGACTTCACTACGAACGAACGTTCATTGACGTCAGTTCAAGTATCCGAGAGCCTCGAGGCGCTCTCGTGATTCTTCGTCGATTTCGGCCGTATCGCTGCTGAATTTGTGGCTTTGTGCGCGCTCACGCAATTGCGCGAGCACCGTCGCGAGGTCTGCGCGCGCTTGGTTCCACTCGTTGTTTCGCTCGCCCGCGTCGCCGCTGAGGTCGTACGATTCGCGTGCGAGCGGTGCACCGAGAGTCGGTGTCGTCTCGATGTATTTTTTTTCGCGGGTGATGACCGCCGACGATTGGTAGCCGCCCTCGCGGATCAATTCGCAGAAGGCCGGACGCTCCGCGGCGACCGAGCGCAGATCGGAGCCTTCGACGTCCGAGGATGTCGCGGGCCGGGTAGCCGCCCGGGCCTCGCCGCCGGCCACCGCCGCGACAGTCGGCAACACGTCGACCAGCATCACCGGATCGTCGATCCGGCGCGCGGCCAGGCCCGGCACTCGTACCAGCAGCGGAACGTGCACCACCTCTTCGTAGAGCGAATTGCCGTGTCCCCAGGCCCCGTGCTCGTGGAACTCCTCGCCGTGGTCAGCAGTCACGACGATCACCGATTTGTCCGACAAGCCGCGCGCCGCGATGGCATCGAGGATGCGGCCGAGCATCGCGTCGGCGTGAGCGACGCTGGCGTCGTAGAGTTGCATCAAGCGCAGGCGCCTGTGTTCGGGTAGTGGATCGGTGACCCGTTGCAGCACCACTTGTTCGGCGTCGGGGAAATCCTGGTGAGCCACGCCGGGAGGATCGTAAGGAATGTGCGGGCTCATCATGTGGAAATACACGAACGCGGGACCTTGAGCGGACGCGCCCAGCCACTGCACGAACTGTTCGACCACCGCCTCGTCGCGCAGACAGTTGGAGCGGTGCGGCTGGCTGACTCCCAGAGCGCGTTCGAGCCGCTGCAGCGCGGTGCGCACCGGGCTGCCCGGCAACGCTTTGTCGGCGAGCTTGAGGACCCGGTGCAGCGTCACCAGACGCGTGAAACTCTCGTGCTCGGATTCTACGAAATGACCGACCCCGCGATCGAAACCGAAGGCCGGAGAAACCCACGGGTTCGAGGAAAACACCGCGGTCGCATAACCGGCGCGCGCGAACGTCTCCGGGAGCGTCACCGGCTGCGGCGAAAGACGGCCGGTGCGCAGCATCGCGCCGTGCGAGGACGGAAACAGCGAAGTGAACAGTGACGCGACCGACGGCTTGGTCCACGACGACTGCGCGTAGGCACGCGAGAACGCCAGGCTGCGCCCGGCGAGTTCTTCGAAACGCGGCATCAGGCCGTCGCGCCGACCACCCAGCGAAGTACGATCGACGCGCACCGAATCGAGCGCGATCACGAACACACTTGGCAGAGCTGCATCAGCGCTGGCGATCGCGCCGGCCGCGCTCGCGGCCCCCCAAGGCCGTGCCTCGATCATTCCGACCAACGCGGCCAGCACCGCCACCGCAACCGCCGCGCCCAGCGATGCTTCGGCACGCGCCAACACGCGCGAGCGTGCCAGCAATCGCCACAACGCCGTCGCCGCCGCCAGCATCAGCAGGTTGGCGGCGAGCGACAGCGGGTGCGTGATCGAAGGCAGGTAGGCGATGTTGACGATGCCGGCGCCGAGCAACAGACCGAACGCGGCCAGTGCAAACGCGGTAAGTGACCCGGGCGCGGCCAGACCCGGTGCCAGACGACGCAGCAACGGCGCCGCCACCAGTGCAGCGGCAACTCCGGCCAGCGCGTACAGCAACAATGTCATCGCGGCCAGGCGCTCGACACCGACTCCGCCGCTGACCCACGCCACCTGCGCGAGATCGACCGCACCCCAGACCAGTGCCGCCGCTACGAACCAGGCGGCTTGCGCCATACGCTTCAACTTGGTTCAGGCCCGCGGCTGCGCGGCGCCGAGATGACCGACTTCGCGGCGATTGAAGACCGCCTTGCCCTTGGCCACCCACGCAACCGCGCTGGAAAGAAACGAAGCGGAGTAGAGAACGTCGCAGACCGGCCCCAGCGCGATCGCGGCCAGGCGCTCGGCCGGACGCAGGTCGGCGCCGAGGCGTCCGTACCACCACGAGCGCAGCAGCAGCGATACTCCGAGCGCGCCGAGCCCGATGCGAGGTTGCACGAGTGCGATCAGCAACAGCACGGCGGCGAGCGGCAGCGAGGCCACCTGAGACATTCGGTGCAACGCTCGCAGACGGCGGTTAGGGTTGGTCCACAGGCCGTTGCGCGAACCGAGGCCGTAGTTGACGGCGATGTAGGCCTGTCCGCGCGCGTACTGGGTCTGCTTGCTCAGCAACTTGCCGAGCGTGTCCTCGGTGCCGCCGAAACCGAGTTGGAATTCGATCGAATTGTCCTGCAGCAGCCGTACCCCGCGCCGCACCATCCGGATCGATAGATCCTGGTCTTCGTTGGAGCGGAACAAGTCCTCGTTGAGGCCGCCGATCGCTTCGAGCAGGTCGCGCCGGTAGGCATCGCAGCGCAGTTCCACGAAATTGACCTCGTGTACCTCCCGATCGGGGCTGTTCGAATCGAGGATGTTTAGCCGCGTGAAAACGCGTTCGAGCCACGGCGCACCGTCGAAGTCCGGCATCATCGACTTGCCCGACACCGCTCCGACGGTGCGGTCCTCGAAGTGACGGACCATGCGCGCGACGTAGTCGCGCGACAGCATCGTGCAGTCGCTGGCCATGGTGACGACGATCTCACCGCGGGCCTCGCGGATGGCACGGTTGTAGGTAGCGGCGATCCCGGAGTTCTTCGGGTTGTGAAAGACCCGCACGCGATCCACGAAACGTTGCAGCACCGCGGCGGTCGCGTCGGTCGAGCAATCGTTCACGACCACTACCTCGAGGCCCGGGTACTGCTGGGCCAAGACCGATTCGACGCAGGCCGCAATGGTCTTCTCGCCGTTGTAGACCGGGATCAGGATCGAAACGGTAGGTGTGAACATCCTGGCTCCCCGACACCCACGAGCCGCTCCCCTTGGTAGTGGTGGAGGCGCCTGAGCCGAGACGGCGAAAGATATCCGACCGCCCCGCTGAAGTCACCTTCGACCGGCCGCCGCGGGTCCCTGCCTCGAGTTGCTGCCAGGCGCGGGCGGACCGCACGCGACAACAGTGCTGCGCGTTGCGCGCGCTCGGGTTGCTCCCACGCGCGGGCGGACCCCACGAGGTGCGCCACGGCCTCGACAAACGGGGCTGAGTTGCTCCCACGCACGGGCGGATCCCACGCTCGGCGAGCCTGTGTGGATCGTCGTTGCCCGGTTGCCGCCACGCGCTGGCGGACCCACCGGCAGCCGGTGAGGGCGGCGAGGGGGTCGATCTTCGGCGCCACTGCACGCCCGCGCCGGGCGACAATCGCGCGGCGCTGTTCTACAACGGCGCAAACTACCTCCCGGAGAGGCTCTTCTCGAGCCTTGCCGCCCTTCCCCCTTCGTGCGCTGACACGCCGGGCGCGGGCGGCGGCGCTCGCAGGGCGATTCGACGAAATGAACGACCACCAGCACACACCCGATACGACGCCAGCCGAAGATGCCGGTAGTGCGAGCGGCCCCGCGACCGGCCCGATCGCAGCGGTACTGTTCGACTTCGGCGGGGTCTTCACCGAATCGCCCTTCGAAGCCGCGCGCGCGGTCGGCCGTGAACTCGGCGTGGATCCGTCGCTGATGCTGGAGACGGTGTTCGGCCCCTACGACCACGACACCGACCACCCCTGGCATCGCCTCGAACGTGGCGAAATTTCGTTGATCGACGCGCGCAAGGGCATCCTCGCCCTCGGCAGCAGCCGCGGATTCGAGGCCGACCTCTTTCGCGTACTGGCGCTGATGAGCCGCTCGAGCGGGCCGCGCCGCGAGATGATCGCGCGCGTCCGCGCGCTTCGCGCCGCCGGCCTGCGTACCGCCATCGTCACCAACAACGCGCTCGAATTCCGCGACGCATGGCGTGTCCTGCTTCCTATCGACGAACTCTTCGACGCGGTCGTCGATTCGTGCGAGGTCGGCTTTCGCAAACCCGACCCGCGCATCTTCCTGCACGCACTGGCACTGCTCGGCGGCATCGAGCCGGGACGTGCGGTCTTCCTCGACGACTACGAAGGCAACGTTCGCGCCGCACGATCGCTTGGAATCAGGGGCGTGTTGGTGGGCCCCGACCCCGCCCCGGCGCTGGCGGTCCTCGACGAGTTGCTGGTCTCGCGCTGACGATCAGCCCAGCCGGCCGCTAGAGGCGCGGCCGGAGCCTTATAACTCATGCCGCTTACGATGCACCACCTCTTACACATGCCTCGTCGCTCTGAGGCGGAGCCTCGTTAGCAGTCTGTTGCAAGACCGTCCATCAGTCTGTTCAAAATAATCCAGACGCAAGGCGCAGGAAAAACAACGAGCGGAGGCGTACTTACGGTACGCCGTAGCGAGTGGTGTCGCGCGCAACGCCGCAGATGTGCCATTTTCAAGGCTGCTAGAGGCCGAGCAAATTGAAGGGGATTTCGCGCACAACGCGCCCCCGCACCCACTCTCGAATCTCGCTACGCGGCCAGCGAAGCACGCATTTTCTCGAGCAACTCGGCGGCTATCTCGGGAGCCAGCCGCGTCGGGGTCCAATCGATGCCGAGACCCGAATCGGCGAGCCTCGGAATGATGTGGAAATGGACGTGGAAGACCGCCTGGTGAGCCGAGGCACCGTTGTTCTGCAGCAGATTGTAGGCCTTGGCACCGGTGGCGGCGAGTACCGCACGGCAGATCCGCGGCAGCGCCCGCCCGAGCGCCGCCGAAGACTCGTCGCTGAGTTCGTGAAGGAAGGCCGCCCGCTGCTTGGGTATGACCAGCGTGTGCCCGAACGAAATCGGGTTTACGTCGAGAAAAGCCAGCACCTCGGCATCCTCGTAGACGCGGTGACAAGGAATCGTCCCGGCCAGAATCTTGTCGAAGATCGTCTCTTTCGCGTTGGTCACGGCCTGCTCCCCCTGCGCCCGGCGTGGGTGCCCCCTTCGGTCGCGCAAGCGATCGAGGGTCCGCTTGTGCAGACGCGAAGTTTGCACGACGCCGGTCGCGGGCTCAATTTGCACGACGCCGGTCGCGGGCTCAAAAGGAAAGCCCTCGCAACCGCCGACGGCAGCGACAGGCACCAAGCAAGCGCCACGAGAGGATCTCTACCGATGAACTGCCAGCCCACCTATGCTCCACCGTTGCCCCGGCACGCTCGCCGCGCGGCGCTGCTGCTGCTCGCCGGCGCGTTGCCGGCGGCCTGGCTGTGCGGATGCACCGCACAGAGGGGGCCACGAGTTCAGGGCACGCTCGATACGGTGCGGGCCGGTTCCCACTTTGCCGTGGGCAGCGTCGCCGCCGACCTGACCGTGGTCGGCGACTCGCGTGAGATCCTGCAGGAGGCGCTCGGCGACGCGCTCTCCGCCGCCGGCATCGGCTGCGCAGCCGGCGCCTCTGCGTCGTGCTACACGCTCGACGCCAGGGCTTCGCTCGAGCAGCCCGCAGCCGCCTTCCGCTCGGCCGCCGGCCCGACGCTGCGCATTGCCGAGCTCTCGGCTTCACTGCACGAGCCCGGCGCGCGCGCCGCGGCCACTCCGATCGGCGTGCAGCACACCGTGGCGGCCAGCGGCAATCTCTCGACCGCAACCTGGATGCGCGTCTCCGACGCGCTCGCGGCCGAACTGGCCGCGGCGCTGGCCGCGCGCGACACCAAGGACGCGGTTTCGATCCGCCTGCCGGCCTGGGCCACCCACGACGAAGCGCTGTCGAAGGTGACCAGCGCCCAGCCCTTCCACGTCGCCGTCGTCGGCGACTCGCGCGCCGATCGCCTGAGTGTCGGAAGCGTATCCGACGGCCGCGGCGCTTCCAGACCGGTGCGTCTTGCGCGCGCACCTACCGAATATCTGACCGAGGCGATCACCGACGAGCTGCGCGCCGCGGGCCACACCATCGTGCCGGCTCCCGACGGGCGCTTCGTGGGCAGTGAACTGAACGAGTTCTGGATCGAGGCGACGTACGCTGCCGGACGCGGCTGGACCGTCAACGCGCGTATCGCGCTCGACTTCGAGGTCGCCCCGCCTGCCGGACTCAAGCGCCGCAAGGCCTCGCCGCACGCGTGCGAACGCACCGAGACGCTCGCTTCCGCGCCCGGAGACACGGCGCTGACGCGTATCCTCGAGGCTTGCATCGGCGACCTGATGCGCTCGATCCGCAACGACGCCGGCTGGTCTCAGTAGTTTTCCATCGACCGGGGTCGACCTCGGAGCCAAAAACCGGTGGGACTTTGCAGATTTCGCGTCTTGGCACGAGCCCAGGGCGATGCCGTAGGACGAAGCCCCCGCGGGGAGTTTCTTCATAGTTTCCGCACGGCGCGCGACCCTGCGAGTTCGTCGCAGTGCAGCGCGACCAGCCCGTGCGCGGCGCGGTCAGCATCCGTCGGCGCCGCCGGGATCCAACGTCACCACCACCGCCTCACCGTCGTTGCCGATCAGGTAGACCGGACGCAATGCGCGCGGCAAGCGACCCTCGCCAGGAAACAGCGCCTCGACCCTGTCGTCTAACGATGCCAGCAAGACCGCGCGTCGGCGCGCGTCCACGCGATCGGTCGCAGCGAGAACTTCACGCACCGAGCGACCGCGCATCAGCGTAAAGTTCAGTTGCGCCATCGCGCCGGCCGCGACGAACTTCGACAGAACGGTGGCGCCGCCGTCGTGATCGGCGATGCGCACGTCGAGACGCTTGCGCAGCAGGCGCGGCAGCGAAGCGACGTCGAGGACCTCCGGTTGACCGGGCGGCGACGACGCCAGGATCTCGTCGCCGATACGCAGCTTCATCGCACGCTTGCGCGCACGCTCGCGCAGCCGCTCGGCACCGGCTTCGCTGCTGAGCAGCCGGACTTCGATCGCACTGCCGTCAGGGTGGCGCTGAGAGAAGATGCCCGCGTCCATGATGTCGGCGGCTGCGTTGTTGCGACGGCCCGACTGCGAGACCACCAACTGAGCCGGATATGGCCGCGGCGACAAGACACCGAGCCGTTGCCACTGGGCGCGCAGACGCAGGATCTTGGCGAGCAGGTCAGGATCGGAGCCCGACAATTGCGGCCAACGCGGCGGCCCGTAGGGCTGCCACAGGTAACTGCTCTTCGAGCCGCGCGTGACGCCTTCTTCGGCCACGGTACCGCTGCCGACGATGACCGCGTCGACGACCCCGTACTGAAGCGCCAGGCGATACGCGTCGAGGGGATTGCCGGCGGCGATCAGCGCGCCGCCGTGGGTGCCGCGCACGTTGAAACACCAGCGACGCGCTTCGTACATGCTGCCGGGGAAATCATCCGCCCCCAGTACCGGGTCGGTCCACGCGACTTCGGCGGGCCTCAGCACCAACATCCCGATGATAGCGGCACGCCCGCTGCGGGCAGAATCTTCGAGAAGCGGGAAACACCCGCCCGGGTGCAAGATCCCGAGTTCCTCTCCGAGCGGAAGCCGCACGGCGACGCGTGCGGGATCCTCGTAGAGCGTGCGCTGCAGCAACGGATTTTCTTTCACTCGAGCGCTGATAGCACCGTGGATCCGGCCGCGCGAAGAGCTGCCGCGCGGCTCGCGCGCCGCCGGCATCCCGGCAAGAATACGATGGTCCGTTGCGCGGACTCGCTTCCTGTGTCAGCTAAGAGGGTGAGACCGTGTGCGGTATCTCGCCGGCCCCGCGAGGCGGCGGGCACGCTGCGAGTCCACAGTCGCCTCGCGAAAGGCAGATCGAAGTGAAGCGGGGCGCCACAGACGCAGCCGAAGACGCGGCCGGCGTCTACACGAAGAGGCCTCGCGCGGCGATCGTAGGAGCAAGCTTCGCGCTGGCGTTGTCGGCACTGGTCGGCGCCTCGGTACCCGAAGGCCGCGCCGACCCGCTGCGCTCTCCTGCGGTCAACACCAAAGCCGATGACGGTGTGATCAAGCGGTCGCCGTACGGGGCAAGGGATGAACTCGAGTTGAGAGCCGCCCCGCCGATCACGCGGCGCGGCACCAATCCCGACGACGTCACCGACGTCAAAGTTCTCGAGGACCAGCCCGCACCGGCACTACCCGGCGCTCCGGATGCCGGCGCGGCTACGGCGGCGGCCCCCGACCCGGCCGCGCCGAGCGACACTGCCGCATCGCCGCCGACCACGGTGCCCAACGTCCCCGAGGTTCACGAGAAGACCGAGACCAAGACCCCGAGCCTGCTGACGCGCCAGGAGGCACCCGAGAAGAAACTCTGGGAGATCAGCAACGGCGGCTTCACGGCGTCGCGTTTCGCGGTGCAACGACGGCTGACCGCGTGCCCCACGGCCCTGCTCACCCCGCGAGCGTCGATACCCGTCGAGCCGCGCGCGTTTCTGTGGCGCGTCGCGCTCGACACCTGGCACGGGCTCGAAGCGCTGACCGACCGCGAGAGCGGATTGCCGATCGACAACGTGAGTTTCCAGGGACGCCTGCTCGCGCCGCTGTCCGTCAAGGTCGGCGACTACACCAACATCACCAACGTCGGCCTGCAACTCGCCGCCATCGCCGCCGCCAAGCGCCTCGGCTTCATCCTCGACGACGCGGCCCAGAGCTACGCAAGCAGACTTCTCGACACACTCGGCACCTTGAAGAACCACCACGGCTACTTCTTCAACTACTACGACACGACCTCGCTGGAACCGACCAGCAGCTTCATTTCTTTCGTCGACACATCGTGGCTGGTCGCGGGCTTGTTGATCACGCGCCAGGCCTTCCCAGCACTCGCCACCAGCGTGGGAGAACTGCTCGAGCCGATCGAGTTAGCGTACTTCTACAACAAGCGCGACAAGCTGATGTCGCACGGTTACTACGCCAATCTCCAGACCCTGTCGGTGTACCAGTACGGGGCCTTCTACACCGAGGCGCGGCTGGGCAGTCTGATCGCGATCGGCAAAGGCGACGTTCCCGCGGAACACTGGTACGCGATGCAACGCGCGTACCGGCCGACCTGCAGCGAGGGGGAACGCTGCCCCGACCTCCACGACCTCGCCTACACGGCGCGCGACGGCAGCCGTATGCACGTCCACTACTTCGATTGGGGCGACCATCGCTACGTGCCCTCGTGGGGCGGCAGCATGTTCGAAGCGTTGATGCCGCGCCTGGTCCTCGACGAAGGCCACTGGGCGCCGCGCAGCCTGGGACCCAACGGCGAAGCCCACGCGGTGTTGCAGGAACTCTACGCGCGCAGCACGCTGGGTTACCCGGTTTGGGGAATGTCGCCTTCGATAGATCCCGACACCGGCCGCTACGGCGAGTTCGGCGCGTCGGTGCTGGGTTCGCACGGCTATTCATCCGCGGTGGTCGCGCCCTACGCCGCAGCACTGGCACTAGCGGTGGCGCCGGACGATGCTACTGCCAACTTGATGGAGATGGTGCGCCGCTACGACATCTACGGGGAGTTCGGTTTCTACGACTCGGTGAACCCGGTCAGCGGCAAGGTCGCCTACTCCTACCTCGCCCTCGATCAGGCGATGCTGTTCCTGGCCGTGGCCAATCGCCTCACGGGAGGCTACCTGCGGGATCTCTTCGAGGCCGACCCCTTCATTCGCCCGGCGCTACCGCTGCTGTCCGAAGAACGCTTCTTCCGGTAACCGCAGTGGCCCGCGTTCTGTGCCAGGCGATCGTCAAGGAATACGCGGCGGGTGCGCGCGCCGTCGAAGACGTCAGCCTCGACATCGCCGACGGCGAGTTGCTGGTACTGGTGGGCCCCTCGGGCTGCGGCAAGTCGACGCTGCTCAGAATCATCGCCGGACTCGAGACGCCCACCAGCGGGACGCTGCGCATCGGCGACGCCGTGGTCAACGACCTCTCACCCCAACAGCGCAACGTGGCGATGGTGTTCCAGGACTACGCGCTGTACCCGCACATGACGGTGCGGCGCAACCTCGAATTCCCGTTGCGCATGCGGCGTATGGGCAGAGCCGACATCGACGCCAAGGTCGCGCACACCGCGCAGCTGCTCGATCTTTCGCCGCTGCTCGAGCGTCTGCCCAAGCAACTGTCGGGAGGTCAGCGCCAGCGCGTGGCGATGGGACGTGCGTTGGTACGCGAGCCCAGCGTGTCGTTGCTCGACGAACCGCTCTCCAACCTCGACGCCAAGCTGCGTGTGCAGGTACGCGCTGAGATAGCCGAACTCCAGCGCCGCACCGGCACCACGATGATCTACGTCACCCACGATCAGGTCGAAGCGATGACGCTGGGCCAACGCGTCGCCGTTCTGGATCGCGGCCGCCTTCAGCAGGTTGCACCTCCAGCCGAACTCTACGACCGGCCGCTCAACACTTTTGTCGCGGGTTTTCTCGGCAGCCCGCCGATGAACCTGCTGCGCGCCAGCGTCTCACGCATCGCCGGCGGACTGGCACTGCGGGTCGGTGAGCAGAGCACAGGGCTGGCCCTCAATGGCGCGGGCGCGTCGGTGCCACTAGAGGGTTGGGATCTCGGATGTGTGACGACCGTGGGAGTGAGACCCGAGGCGGTTGATTTCGAGACCGCCGGTGCCACTGCCGCAGGCTTGCGGGCGACGGTCGAACACGTCGAACTGCTCGGTCACGAAACGCTCGTGCACACCCGATTGGCGGGTGGTGGTGAAGAGCCGCAGCGCCTAGTGTCGCGGGTTCAGGGAACGCAAGCGCCGGCACCGGGAAGTGTGGTGCGGCTGCGGCCGGCAATCACCGGGCTGCATTTCTTCGATGCACAAGGAATGGCGCTGCGGCCGAAGGGCTGAGCGGCGCGCGCGATTCTCACGCGTCGCCAGCTCCGCGCTCGTGGGCCGTTTTCAACGGGCTCCCTATCAGGTTACTGGGGAGCGTGGTGAGCCCGTTCAAAATGGTCCAGATGCAAGGCGCGCGCGAAAGACGCGAGCGTAGGCGTAGCGGAGCTACGCCGTAGCGAGTGGTTTCGCGCGCACGAGCGCCGAGCTGGCGAGGGGCGAGCTCGAGTAGACAGGCGTGATCCTCGCGCGTCGCCAGCTCCGCGCTCGTGGGCCGTTTTCAACGAGCTCCGAGCACGACCCGCACTCTGTGAACACGGCCGTCATCCGCGAGCGGCCAGCGCACAGCGCCGTCTTCGAGCTCGAGCGCGTGACCGTCGAGCGTGGCGCTCACGACCGCTTCGCTGTTGCGGTCGGGGTTGGCGACTTCGATCTCGTAGCGGGTCTTGCCGCCAGGCACACGGTAACGCACGCTGTAAGCGGGCCACTGGTCCGGAACGCAAGGTTTCAGGCGCAGCGACTTGCCGGCTTCGACCGTCAGACCCAGCACCGACTCCAACGCCGTTCGGTACATCCACGCAGCCGAGCCGGTGTACCAGCTCCAACCGCCGCGGCCCATGTGCGGCGCGACACCGTAGATGTCGGCGGCCACGACGTAGGGTTCGACCTTGTAGAGGCCGGCCGCCTCGGCGTTGGCCGCGTGCGAAGTCGGCGTGACCATATCCAGCAGTTCGAACGCGCTGTCGCGCCGCCCCATCTGTGCCAGTGCGCGCACCACCCACAGCGCCGCGTGGGTGTACTGTCCACCGTTCTCTCGAATGCCCGGCACGTAGCCCTTGATGTACCCCGGGTCGTGAGTGGTGCGATCGAACGGCGGCGCGAGCAGACGTATTATACCGGCTTCGGGCACCACCAGCAGTTCTTCTACCGCGTCCATCGCCGCCTCGGCACGCTCGGGCGAAGCCACACCCGAGAGCACTGCCCAGGACTGCGCCAGCGCGTCGATACGGCACTCGTCGTCGGCCGCGCTGCCGAGAGGGCTGCCGTCGTCGTAGTACGCGCGGCGGTACCAGGCGCCGTCCCAGCCGGCGTCGTTCAACGCGGTCACCAACGAAGCGCGGTAGGCACGGTAGTTCCGGGCCCTATCGATGTCGCCGCGCGCCTGACAGCGCGGCACGAACGCGTCGAGAATCGTCGTCAGGAAGAACCCCAGCCACACGCTCTCGCCGCGGCCCAGACGGCCGACGCGATTCATGCCGTCGTTCCAGTCTCCGGTTCCCATGAGCGGCAACCCGTGCACGCCGCGTGTCAGCGAACGATCGATTGCCAGGCAGCAGTGATCGTAAAGCGTCGCGCTCTTCTCCGACGGCTCGGCGCGCAAGTAGGTCTCGTCTTCGCCGTCCATCAGCAAGCGCGACTTCACGAAGCCGACCTTGTCGTCGAGCACCGCCTCGTCGCCGGTGGTGGAGGCGTAGAACGCGGTCACGTACGGGAGCCACAACAGATCGTCGGAGAAGCGCGTGCGGGTGCCGCGTGCCAGCGGCGGATGCCACCAGTGCAGCACGTCGCCTTCGACGAATTGGTGAGCTGCGTGCAGCATGATCTGAGCGCGCACCAGGTCGGGACGCGAGTAGACCAGTGCCATCGAGTCCTGGAGCTGGTCGCGAAAGCCCAGCGCCCCACCCGATTGATAGAAGGCCGAGCGTGCCTGGATGCGGCACGCGAGCGTCTGGTAGAGCAGCCAGCCGCCGAGCAGGACGTCGAGGCCTTTCGACGGTGTCTCGACTTCGACGGCCCCGCACAATTGCACCCACTGCTCTCTCACCACGGCAAGAGAAGCTTCGTCCGCGCCCGCCTCGAGACAGCGCGCCGCCACGGCCGCGGCTTCCTCGCGCGAACCGGCTTGGCCGAGCACGAAGATCACCGAGACTTCGGTGCGCGGGGCCAACTTCACCTGCGCTTGCAGCGCGAAGCAGGGGTCGAGACCAGCGCCGCTGCGTCTGTCCAGCGGCTGACCCGAAACGACCGCGGCAGGCGCAGCCGGACATCCGTTGCGACCCAGGAACGAAGCGCGATCGGTGGTCCAACCAGCGAGCCCGCAAGTGCCGGTCGGTTGTGATGGCACAGGCGCGCCCGACTGCTCGGCGATCGCCGACGCACCTGCGGGCACGACCGCCGACGCTTCCGACGCCACGACCGCCGACGCATCCGCGGGCGCAACCGCCGACGCATCTGACGCCACGACCGCCGACGCTTCCGACG